>Ga0265780_10002355_pt1 | contig 25673 bp, 34 predicted proteins | sample P1T30metagenome_FD_192432 | JGI IMG/M metagenome (GOLD analysis project Ga0265780, IMG submission 192432) | Plant litter microbial communities from East Loma Ridge, Irvine, California - P1 T30 | ecosystem: Environmental > Terrestrial > Plant litter > Unclassified | place: USA: California...
ACCAGATGATGAACATGACGAACATTTCAATCGCCGCCTCGTACGGTAGATGCCGATGCCTACTATACCGAACCGAGTCGGCTAATTCGATTGTGGAAAGCTTGTTTGCCGATGACCTCTGCCGACTTCACTTCATACATCCGATTTGTATGGACGATTTTGAGTTGCCGAAAGGGCAGTCCGAGCTCGTGGAGAAGCATGTCAGATCGCATGGATGCCATGCGCTCGCTCGCTACCGGGGAATGACTCTGTTATACTTTTCCCACTTCGGTGTCTGGTATAGCGAACCTCGGGGTAGTTTTGTCATTAGCGGGGTACAGGTCTTATGATGGAGGCCAAGTGATCATCAGGTAAGTCACTAAGTACATGTATAAAAGCATAGCTAAGCTATGTATGCTTGGTGTAACATGTGAAGCATCTACCTACTGTATCGACGCAGTTGACTATTCGTCATGTTAGACAAGTCGACTTCCGCAACCATGAAGGCTGCCTTGCTCAGCCTGTTACTCTCCATCGACTCGGTCGTTGGAGCACAGCAAGTCTACCTAGGCACCAATGGCTCGACACCGCGACCGCAATGCTCCGATTGCAGCACCACCGGCGAGCCGCAATACACCTACACGCCTTTCGCCTATACCATGACCTCGACCGTGCGCTATGCTACCTCGAGACCCTCGCCGACCACCACCACAACCCATGCTCCTCCTCCGGAAAGCATGATTTCTCTAATCCCTTCGCAATCCTACACCACTTGGGGGAAATGGGACCCGAAGTCCAACGTGTCTGCGACTGATTCGGACAACCCGTATGGAAATGCAGCGTGGACGGCTCTTTGGGAATACGCCAATCCGCCCAACTTCACCCAAGACGCGGCCAGCGCTCTGTACAGCACTACAGTCCTAGCAACCCCAGTGCCGTCCTCGGAGTTGGTCCTACCTCCGAAAGACTACTTTGGCCCGACTGATTGCTACAACTTCCCACCTGGTTTTGAATTCGGTGTGGCCTCGAGTGCTAGTCAGATCGAGGGAGCTACGGCCGAAGAGGGCAAGTCGCCATCGTTGATGGACATCTTGGTTCAAGACAGTCGACCCAAAAGCTACGTCACCAATGAGCACTACTACACTTATCAGCAAGATATTGAGAGAGTCGCTGCTATGGGCGTCAAGCACTTCTCCTTCAGCATCGCGTGGACCAGAATCCTGCCGTTCGCTCATCCAGGCACGCCAGTCAACCAAGAAGGCATAGATCACTACAACGATGTGATCAACTTCATTCTCGACAAGGGCATGATCCCTGAGGTGACACTGCTTCACTTCGACACGCCATTACAGTACTTTGGTTCCAACTTGACGACCGCCCAAGACCGTCCTGAGATCGGCTACACCAACGGCGCATACCAAAACGAAACCTTTGTCGACGGCTTTGTGAACTATGCCAAGATTGTCATGGCCCACTACGCCGACCGCGTGCCCGTCTGGTACACCTTCAACGAGCCCCTCCTGTACTCCAAGAACGGTCAATCGATCTACAACGTCCTCCAAGCCCACGCGCAAGTCTCTCACTTCTACAAAGAAGAGCTCAACGGCACCGGCAAAATCGCTCTGAAGTTCAACAACAACTTCGGCGTCCCGCGCAACCCCGACAGTGAAGCAGACGTCTACGCCGCAGACCACTTCAACACCTTCCAGCTCGGCCCCTTCTGCAACCCCATCTTCCTTGGCCAAGACTATCCAGAATCCTACAAAATGACAATCAAAGACTACGTGCCCCTCACGCCCGAAGACCTCGAGTACATGAACGGCACGGCCGACTTCCTCGGCGTAGATCCATACACCGCGACCGTCGTGGCGCCCCCCGTCGTGGACTCCAAGGACAGCATCCTCGCGTGCGCGGCCAACGCAACCTCGACCTACCGCCCCTACTGCGTCAACCAGACCACCACCGACGTCTTCGGCTGGAACATCGGCTACCGCTCGCAGTCGTACGTCTACATCACCCCAACCTACCTGCGCCTCTACCTCAACTTCCTGCACAACGTCTACCGCACACCCGTCGCCATCACCGAGTTCGGCTTCCCGGTCTTTGGCGAGGACGACAAAGAAAACTTGTCGGACCAGCTCTTCGACTCGCCGCGCTCGCAGTACTACCTGTCTTTCATGTCGGAAGTCTTGAAGGCGATTTGGGAGGATGGGGTCGAGGTTGTCGGGGCTTACGCTTGGTCTTTTGCGGATAATTGGGAGTTTGGCGATTATGCGCAACACTTTGGGATTCAGACTGTGAATCGCACGACGCAGGAGAGGAGGTATAAGAAGAGTTTCTTTGACTTTGTGGATTTCATGAAGGCTAGGGGTGTTGATTGATTGGATGGTGGGTTGGGATTGATGATAATGATGCAGGGAGACCGGTTACTGGTAGCGAAAGTAGCAAAGTATCTGATGCTATCGAAAACCCTCCATACAGAAGAAGCCTTTGACCGTTCCATCCACGCCGACAACGTCGTCGAGATACAGCCAAATGATGAGAATGTAGATCTGACACCAGAGCGATTATGTCAAGCAGCAGCAGCATCCTCAGCCGTAACCCTCCACTCCTCAGCATCATAACAACTCGGCCAAACGCCATTCTTCCCCGGACTCAAAATCCCCTTCGGATCCAACGCATCTTTAATCTTCTGATTCAGCCTCCCCTGCGCATGCTCATTGAAACTATAAGTCCCAGCAATCTGATCCATCATCGACAGATGCGTCCTATACTCCCCCCACCCCATCCTCGCCGCGTCATCAATCAAAGTCGAAATCAACCAAAACGCCTTGCGCCTGCTCTCCGCATTCTTGCGGTCAAACACGATGCAGACGATGTGGTGCATTTCTCGCATGCCGACGACAAACGTCCCGATGAAGTCCAGCCCGGCTTCCTCGCACCGCCGCCGGCAGAGCGTGTACTGCGCCACGCCGTCGGCGCCGCTGACTTTGGCGATGGGGCTGAAGAACAGGTGCGCGCCGTTGGGCAGCCAGTCGACCCATTTCAGCTCCGTCGTGCTGGGGATCCCTTGCAGCGTGTTGTGCCGGGTTTGCAGGACTTCGTTGTCGGGCATGTCTTTGGGCTCGAAGTAGCGCGCGCCTGGGATGGCTTTGAGGAAGGCGTCTTTGATTACGCCGAGGAGGGTGGCGCGCACGGGTTCGGGTCCGTAGACGGCGCCGTAGAAGTTCCAGCGGCCTAGGTTTAGCTGCTTTGCTATTGCGTCCATTTCGGAGTCGGTTAGGGGTTTGTCTGAGTCGGTGTAGGATTTTCGATTTCCCTGCATGTACTGGTTAGCGAGGTGTGGTTGGATTACGTTTGTCATCTTGTTTCGCATACCATGACGGCTGCATCGAGTAAGATGTGTCTCATTGTTGGCACATTCTGCAAAACCATGGCGACTCGCAACGGTCGAATGATCTCCAGCGCAGTATGGAGATCGCTATCTTTCGGCAATGTGATGAGATACTGTAGATACATGTCAGCCACGAGACCTGATCTCGATTGTTGACTCCTCAAACTCACACTGTCGTAACCTCCGGGGTTCGCCATCAGCCAGATACCCATTTTGACAACAATCCCCAACGACGACTGGGAGAAGATGCCGTCGTTGTACGGCCCAAAGCCATAATTGAAGAGGGCGTACGTTTCGTTGGGCTCTTGCTCGTGTGGCGGAGCGTTAGGATCTGCTTGTGGGTTGGGAATGCCTCCCATACCGCTTCGCCAAAGGGTTCCGTCAGGGAGTACCACGTCCATGCCACAGTGCATCATCCAGTGGTCGCCGTAAGGTGTGTAGCCTAGTATGGCATCAGCGGACCACTCTTCGTCTACTCTTCACAATCTTGACGTACCAACTCCACGCTCGACGGTATTCCCGATCACGGAACCACCGCCCAAATCGGGAACATCGATCCATAATTTGTCGCGGAGGTTGTTCTCAACCAGGTAGTTGTGCAGATCACTGAACGCCATATCAGCATCACGTGTCCTGGCCCATATCGTTCGATCAAGAAGACTTACACGAATGTCACTCCAGGCTCGACGATGGCATACGCGCCGTCGATGTTCACATCGATGATCTTACGCATGTTGCGTCCCATGTCAAGGCCAATGCTACCAGGCACACGCGGCGCAGCGCCTCCGTACCCGACGTTACGCCCTATGCTGAAAGGCCAGACGGGAATCTCGAACTCGTTGCAGACGCGCATGATCGATTGCACTTCAGGCACGTCTCGGGGAGCTACGACGGCGGAGCTGACGAAATGTGCCTTGGGCAAGACGTGGTACATCTAATGCGCTCGAGTCAGCTTGCCCGTCGTCGAACGAGGGGTGTTGTTGGAAAACGTCTATGACTTACATCGTGTGCTTTGCTGGGATCCATGTAGTCTTCATGCTGAAGCTCGTCGTCGCTGCTCACGACTGTGGCATTTTCGCTCCCGACGATGTCCTCCATGCGCTGCATGAACTGGCGGAAGACTTCAAGGCTGGTCTTTGGCGGCAAGACAAGAGGAGCTGTTCTGTCGTGGGGGTGCGTTCCGACAGGCTGACGGAATGCCATTGGGCTGACGCCCTCGACAGGCATGGACTCGTTGAGCTTCATGGTGGCCAAGTTGGGGTGTTAGGAAAAGATGAACAATGCCCTCCGAATCGCAAAAAGACGATTGCGGGCTGCGGGACTCGTCTGGCATTTGAATCGTGCATGGCCTGGAACTCGCCTGCTTTTGACTTCATCAGCAGTCACAGCCCAGGTCGATAGCCGCGGACGTGGACCTCGAGGCTGAAGTGAATGGAATCTTGTGGTTGGTCGGGAATCGAAGCTCTCTGTCTTTATTGACCTCGGACAACGCCCATCACGCTGGACAATGCCCACCATTTGCTCGGAGTAATCCACATGTCTCGGGAAAACACCGCATAGTGGAGATCAGCACGTCTCTCGCAGATCGATATCCCCATACCCCATTCACCGGGTAGGCGGGTCCGGCGGGGTTGGAAACTCTCTTTAGACTCCGTAGCGTTCGTTCGTCTACGATCGTGAGCTTGGGTGCTTGAGTGGTGAAGAATGGCAAATCTTGGCCCACGCATCCCCATAGCTCACGGTAAGACTAGGACAACCTCAAGTGCGTGATGTTGCCTTTTACCAGGCTAGAATCCTTTGATCCACGGGCCTAAAAGGGATGCAGCATCCCCATCTGTAACGTCGTCCTTTACTCAACCCTCGTGGACTCGCTTGCCCGATATGACAAGCTCTACTACTGTGCTGATATACTCCTCGCTCGCACTTGCGGGCTACACGCTGGCATGGATTGCATACGCAAGACTATTCCACCCTCTCAAACACATCCCTGGACCCTTCTGGGCATCAATCTCGCGGCTCTGGATGGTGCATCATCTCTGGAGAGGAGACATGGACGTCGTCCAGCGCAGACTGCATCAACAGTACGGCCCACTCGTCCGCATTGCCCCGGACGAGATCGCATGCGCTGCCCCCGAAGCCATAAGCAAGATCTACCCGACATCGAAGCCTTTGCAGAAACAACACGGCTTCTACAGCGTTTGGCAGAACAAGACGTTCTCTAAGTATCCCGACAACTTCAGCAACACCGACGAGAAACTGCACAGTGAGCGGCGGAGGATTGTCAACAACGTGTACAGCATGTCGACGATCTTGAGTCTCGAGCCTTATATCGACGACTGCTCGAGGCTGTTCATAAAGCGGATGGGCGAGTTTGCCGACTCACGCGCTGTGATAGATTTGGGAGGTTGGCTGCAATGGTACCTCTGGTAGTCGTCCGTCGATGCCTGTGGTTGCTGACGACATCACAGGTATGCGTTTGATGTTGTTGGCGAGCTCTTCTTCGGACAGCGGTTCGGGTTCATGGAGGACTCGCATGATCATGAAGGCTACATCGCCTCGTGCGACGCTTTGTTGCCTGTTCTGACTGCTGCTGGCGTCTCGTCGCCAATGTTCCGCAACGTCATCCTGGGATCGTCTTTGTTTAGCTCCGCGGCTCGCAAAGGTTTGAAGGGCGTCGATCACATCGCAGCAGCGGCACGAGGTTGCGTGGCCACACGGTTGAGAGCAGGTGCCAGTGGCGAATCAAAGACCCGCAGAACCGATCTACTCCATCATCTCCTTGAAATTGCAAAGAACAAGGGCGAAGCTATGGATTTCGGAAAAGGCGAGGTCGAATATGAGGCAAACGTCGCGATGTACGAAGCGTATTGTCCCTTAACGCCCGACATGAGTAATCTGCTAACTTTCTCGCTGCGTAGTTTCGCCGGCTCAGACACCACAGCAATCGCCATGCGCTCCGTCTTCTATCATCTCATGAAGAATCCTAAGGTGTACGCCGAGCTCATGAAGGAGATCGATGTAGCGACAGCTTCCGGACAGCTGAGTTCTCCGCCAACATTCCGAGAGGCATCGGATCTACCGTTCTTCTGTGCCACCATTAAAGAAGCCATGCGCTTGCACCCGAGCGTCGGTCTGACGATGCCTCGGATCACACCAGCAGGCGGGCTGGAAGTAGCAGGGACGCACATTCCCGCCGGGTACAGCGTTGGCATGAATGCCGCCGTCGTAGGGTACAACGAGGACGTTTACGGCCCGGATGCCCATGTTTTCCAGCCCAAGAGGTGGCTGGGCGAGAACGTGGCAGCCATGAACAAGCACAACCTGATCTTCGGCGCCGGGACCAGAACCTGCATTGGCAAGAACGTAAGGATTCCTCCAGAAGATGTGCCAACGCCGACTGCAAACACTGACTTTAGACACACTTTGCAGATTTCCCTCAGTGAGATACACAAGCTCATTCTCCTTGCTCTGCAGGAGTTTTGCTTTGAGTTGGAGGATCCGTCCAAAACCTGGAAGACCCATGACTTTTGGTTCAACAAGCAGACTGGCATTATGGTGAATGTGCGCCGCCGTCGGTGATGCTTTCTGTGCGGATGTACAAGCAAATGACCCAGGAATGCTCAACGTTCTCGTGGAACCCCGAAACCGTGAATGCCTCGTGTACACATCAAAGTCTTCGAGTGCATATTATTTGTTGATCTCCTGTAGCCGACTCAAGCGATCCGTATTCGGTCCGAGAAGCCGTTTTAGATGCGGCCTCGCCTTTGAAGATAAGAGAAGTAGCGTAGCATATGCGTATTGGTCACCGTTTTTGTAAAAGCCCAAGGCTTCCCACTCGTCCTTGGAGATTGAGATCTCGTGGAGCCGCGTCCATTCCTTGAACCAGTGATTCAGGGCAGCTCGTATGTCCGAAATTGTAGTGCTAGAATGGTGCTGAGCCTCGTCTGTGAATTGCAATTGCGTCACTTGTACTGAAAGGACTGCGTTGGCGAAGCGGTAGAGCACTGGAAGAAGCAATCTGTTAGCCAGTCGTTACGCGTACAAGACACCCAGCTATCGCACGCAGCTTACTGTGTATGAGCACGAAGCTGTCAAGCATTGTCAGAGCATTGTGCGGACCTGCTCGTGACTGGTCAGCAGCAAACAGCGCACTGAAAGTTTGCTGGGCTGTCATAGAGCGCCTAAAAGAGAAATCCGGATGCGTGAAAGGGTGCGCCGCATCAAAGACTTCTTCGTGGCAGGGCAGATCGCACTCGATCTCCGGGTCCCAAATCCTGAGCGACATGCCCTTGAAAAACAAAAACGCACAGTCGGTCAGATGCATGTAGTTGGCAGTCCTGTTTAGAGTTTTCCGATCAGCACTTGAGCGAGAGAATCGGATTGCTTGAATGTAATCGCACTTACCGAATCCGACATTCCTTCGCAAGCCACAAATTCTCAGTGCGTCTGTCATCGAGGGAATGCTTGCACGACATCAAGTCCAGCGACCTTGCATTCTATGTAGGAACGGGACAATCGTTAGACGATGCTTGAGTTGCGATATAAGGGTGATTTGCTTACCTCGACCACGATATCGAAGAGCTTGGTCGCTGCCCTTCGTTTCTGCGCTTCGGTACCGGTCCAGAACAGAGTGATGACCATCAAGAACGCCGCCTGGATGTTCTGGAACTCCAGTTCGCCGTTGTTTACATCACTTGGAGTTTCTCGATCGTGCTCGAATTCTCCAGACGGTGAGGGTAAGCAGGAGAAAATGAATGACTCCACATGCTCGATTACAGCGGCCACGGCAATTCTTTCCATGGCGTTGGAACTGTACATCGCGCCCAGAAAAATGACCGCCAACACTAGTGGTTCATGGCATGTGTCCAGACTGAACGAGGGTCGATGGACGATTCGACAGTTGCGATGCCAGATGTCAAAGTAATGCGCGACAAACCGTGATACCCGGGCCGGACGGCAGAGATTTTGTAGTTGCTGATGGATCTCGGTACGCTCATGTTTTTGTAGAGCCAGCAATGAGGGTGCTGTCATCACTCGCCTGAGAAGCCCCTCAGTTTCTGCAGCGGTAAAAGGGAGATTCGCAGAATCCTCGACCAGTGTGGCATCTTGCGGCTCGACAGATGCACAGCGTGTTGATGGCCCACAGGATGGCAATGAGAAGAAGTCAAATTCCAAGACACTATTCACAAAGTCCTCGTCTAAGCCGCGAAACGGTGTTTGGGCGGAGCTGTGGTATGCGTCTCGCCAGTTTGCAGTCCTTCTGTTGGGGGTCGTCGGCTCTGGGAAGTTGAATTTGGAAAACACCTGCTCGTAATTTTCGGAGAGAAGGAACACGACTGAGGATGGATAGTTCGTCGTCCGTGAGGCCTCTGCATCATTCGCTGCTGTTGATGATGCTGGGTGCGGACCTACTGGCATCGTGTGAGTGGATCTTGCTTTCCATCTCAGTAGTCGAAGCTTCGTCAAATCAGAAAGACGCTGACTTACAATGGGCCCTGCGATTATTGTCGTTTTGATCGACATCCCGGAAGCACGCATGTCTCCTTCCTCTACCTGTGCACGACCCACATGGAGAAAGGCCATCACAAAAGAGCTTCTTCCTCGAACACTGTCCGAACGCAAGTTCAGCCACTGGACAAATACCCAAATACCTGTCTGATCAGAACATACTCACCCGAGAACATGAGTGCCTGAGCCTTCCTCGCCTGGCGCCTGGATCCTCGGGTATAGGCTCGTCTCCCCGGGACGGGCACCGGACGATGTGCCTTTTCAAGACATCTCTGTGATGGCTTTAGCAGATCCGATCGAGACTGGATCATGACAATCGAAACTGAGACTGACTGTCGAGAATAGGCGCGTCTGCAAAAACGGCACGTCGGCCTTGCATCGTGTCTGACGCTCATAGCCCGCTAGTTAAGATGCTTGTGCTGTCCAGTGGCAACTTTGAATTGCTCGACTGACGCGTTTCACTGCCTTCGTTTAGCATGAATTGATGGAAAAGGTCGCTCAATGATGAGGAGCGTTGCAACCTCGGCGTGATATACTTCTATCGGTACCCCGCTCGTACCACTGTTGAAGAGTTAGTCGATCCGTACACTTTCCCGTTGCAAAACACCAGGTTTTGACTCGCACGCGCGAAGTCATCACAGAAACATGACGTGGGACTGAAGAATAGAAATGCGACCCGCCCTCAGACTGGGAGATGTATGGGCAGTACTTCCGGAATAATTGATTCGAAGGCCGTTGCGACGACCAGATCCGAGTGTGATCCCACGCGGCCGCTTTTTTGTATTGTACATCTTCGCCCAAAATTACATGTAAGCATCTTGTGCTCTTCGTCCATTTTGAGTTCTCCGACTCATGCACACACGGCAGTTGCAATAGAGTCCGTCTCCTTGGTGCACATGTATATGCACCACTCCTATTCATAGATGTACATTGCAGTCTCTTCAGGTCCGTTTGTTCGAGTCCAAATTGCGCGAAGGCGCGAGCTGCCAGTCAAGTGCGTTGTCCTAGCTGGTAGACGTGAATTGATCGGGTCCAGTACAAGTAATGTCCTGTTCCAGGGGAGATTCCGCTCCTCGTTTTGCTGCACTCGAGGACCGTATGCGCGCAGTAGAGGATTGCAGTGGAGAAGTGCTCCCGACGACTTGCGCATTGCGACAAGTGGGCGTATCGCAAAACCATGCAGCGGCCAGATCCACAGATTTTGTTTCCAGCGATCAACCCCTCTCATCACTTAAGGAGTGGGGTTAGCCGATTCCCGCAGCCTCCCATCTCGATAGCCACGATATCCTCCTATCCCAAACGAGAGATCCTCACTTCCCGCCTTGCCCAACAACCTCCACCCCCGACTCCTCCCCCTCTCCCAACAGCTGCACCTTCCTCACATCATGCACCTTCTGCTCAACCCCCATAACCTCCCGCTGGTACAGCATCCAGCTCGTAACCAAGAAGACCGGCAACGCGCAGATGATAGCCGTCACCCGCCGCGAAGCAGGCTTATATCGCGGGTCGAGGATGCCTTCGCGCACGACGCGCTCGGAAGCTGCGCGGCCACGCGCTGGGTCTAGGGGCTCCTTTTCGAACCAGTTGTCGGCTGGTGCTATGGGTTCGGAAGAGACAGTTGTTGTGGGAGTGGGTTTGGGGGCTGGTGGGGGTGGAGGGCCGGATTTGAAGGGTCGGGGAGGTGGCGGTGGTGGTGGTGGGTGTGTTGAGTGGGCGCGGCGGAGGATGTTTGAGAGATTGGAGGGGCGGGGGCGGATTGGTGGCATTTTCTTGAGGAATGGGCTGGTTCAGCAGCAGTGTTTTGTTTATGGTGGATGGATTGTTTTGGTGAGTAGCGAGAGTTTATGTTGGTTCGGCAGTCAAAAGTCTGGCGCTCTCGGCTTTGGTTTTGGACTGCGGCTTGCCGATCGGGCGGCCAGGGCGAAAGTAACGGCGAGGTGAACTCTAATACGCTATATTCGGAACATGCCTACTAGTACTTTGAAATTTAACAGAAGGATATGCATGATGATCAAATACAAAGGCTTCAGTCTTGAGCAGGATTCGGGAAGACATGTCTCAAAAGATCGCAGTCTGGATAATATGGTAAAGCTTCATTTTATTATGAGCATTGACCATTCGCACAACCAATGCTGCGAAGGATCCCATGCTGAATAGGCGAAGTTTACTTTGAAGGACCGTCTTTAACGCCGCGTTTAAATCGTGAAATGTGTGGAAAGGGAAGAAATAGATGCATCGCTATCGAACAAGAAAGATTGTATGCCGCGCAAGTGCGCGGAACATTCGAACGAGATGACTTCTAGGCCCGCTAAAGCGCATGACTCGAAGCCACCGACCAGTTCTTGGACACGTGAATGGCAGAAGGTTGGTCGCAAGTGAGCTTCCTCTGCGATCCACTGTCATCGTCATTGAGCGTGTCGGATTCCTTATCATCCTCGCGGGAAGGTCAGCCAATGTCTCCTTCAACAACACATCACTGCCAAGGTGACTTACAAGTTCTATCCATGCGGTGTGTTTCGCCGGGCCATGCGCGGGCTGGTTTTCGGCCAATGGATCGCTGCGGATCGACTTGAAGCCTCCCGTCCCTTGGTTGAAAGCCTGGCTGCCGCCTTGTGACATCTTGTGCTTGGTCCTCCAGCGGAGGTAGAAGGGTCGGAGCATGGGGATGTTGACGCAGAGACCAGCGAGCATCAGCTCGATGCTGCAGAGCATGAAGGTCGTGAGGGAGGTGCCGGTCAGGTTGCCGAGGAGGTTGATGACATAGATCTGCCAGAATCGGACGATGCCGATGATGACGCATCTACAGTATATTGTTAGACGTCGTACGACTCATTAGATGAAGGAATTGTCGTGGGATGGGACGATACGTACGCTGCGCCGAGAGCGAAACATGAAATGACGGCGATCTTCTCCGTTTTGCGCATCTGAAGTTTCCAGACTGATCTGATGGGTAGGATGAAGATAAAGACGTCGGTAGCGATGTTAGTCGCGATGAGCGACTTGAGCACCGTGATCTGATCGATGCAGTGTCCTAGGCGCTCAAGAGACCACTGCTGCTTAATGGGGCTGCAGAGGAAGATGAAGCTGAACGTGAAGGCAACGGCCCAAATGATAATGAGTGCAGTACCTGTCCAGACCCAGTAGCGGAGGTGCAAGGAGAACACTCGTCGGTAGAGGCACAACTGGCTGAGCTTGAGGCAGGCAAGCGTCCACAGGTAGATCAAGGTGAATGCGAATGTGATCTGAGTGGTCAGTCGAGTCCCGGAACCAACCCTTGCAAATGTACTCACCTGCATTATGAAGGGCATATTGACGACCAGCCGAGGGTAAACGTCCAACGTTTTATCGAAATCGATACCAACGCCAGCAACAAACACTCCAATAAAGTCAGATCAAGTGGTCTCTTAATGATATCGGGGGGCCTTTCTCACCAGCGGCGCTCATGCCTATCGTTGGAGAACAAAGGACCTGCAGCGATTAGCTTTCGTCCGCTGGAACTCAGTGTCTTCAAAGCTTACCAAAGCAACGAGCGAGAGAACATCATCTGCTCCAATACCAGCGCCCCGAATCCGACCCAGCCAGCGGAAGAAGACAACCACGGCAAAAGCGACCCATAGCACGCTGATGGTGATGAGAGCCCTGCGGGCCTCGTCCGTCATGCCAACGTACATCATCTCTGCCATGATGGAGAAAACCTGGAGTGGGAAAGGGCTCTTTGCAAGCACAGAGCGGAAGGGACCAACTGTTCAGGTCGACACCCAGAGAGATGCGGATCGAAGACTGGTTTTCACCGTGGAGCGCTCCTCCATGGGAATCCCTTGCGATCTTGGATCATAGCTCACGGGCTGGTCAACGCGAAGCCTGCCTCGCACATCGAGGCATGGTGACCGTTGCCGACAATCATCCTCCTTGTACAGAGTTTCGGAGCGGCAGTAGGGTGCCGTGGTCTCGGGAAGGAGTAGGAATTGGCGAATTGCGGAGCTCGTCTGTTCATGTCGCTTAATCCTTTAGGCAAAAAAGTGACGATTCTAGTCATGATCGATATTGATAGAGTGTGCTGCCCAGTAAAAGTGGGACCAGACTTGGAACGAATGTTCAATCTTGCGGCCAGGCGTAAAGCATTGGGAGATCTTTCATCGACTCGGGAGCACTGTCCAGGTATCATCGTCGCTATTCACGGGAATGTTGGAAGTCGGTGCCGACGGGCCCTTCGGGTGCAGATACTTCAGTCTGTGGTACGACGGCCGTTAGAGACCGTTGCTGTCAAACAGCGCAAGCGTGGAGTCCCGCCTGCCCCGGCAGCACCTCGTGGCCTCGCTTGGGTGACGACGAGGCGTTGGTGTGAAGCAAGGGTAGCTACTAGGATGTAGAATACAAAACGGCTCCTCTGACTAAGGTGTTGTCGGAAGAAACTAACGGAAAAGGGCGGCCCGTCTTGTCCCCGGTCGCACAAGCACGGGAGGGATCCACCTTTAGCCGCCCGAATTCACTTACAAACCACTTTCTATTCGCCCCGAGCTCAGACGAGACCCTCTTCCGGCGAAGAATGCGATCCTCGGTCACGTGGTGGTCAAGGACCCTCGCATATTGCGTCTGCACGCTACTCCGTGGCATTGCTTAGGCGAATCCTTCCAAGTGCCGGACTCGCTGCTACGGTAGTGCTATCCTCACACTACTGCTGCGCCGGATATGCCACATGCGTGCTCGGGGGTCCGTTGGGACAGGCATTTTGCTTGCCAATCTTTTGGCTGCCCCGATGCTCCAATTCTCTGCCCTGGCCTTCCTATCACATGCCGGCGATTGTCTCTTTCGCTCGTGCGCTCGAGTCACGGAACTGCTGACCACGGGTAAATTGTTAACGTATATGTAGGTGGCTCCATGAGGCTCTTGCCTCTGCTTGCTTTTACCTTTCCGCGCTGCCCTGCCGATACCACTGTCGATAGTAGTTTGGAAGTGCTGCTATTGGAATCATGGCGATGGGTGATCTTTCCATGCTGAAAGGCGTTGCCTACCTTGTCGTTGCCTGGGTAGCCTACCGGGTTGGCATTGCGTTGTACAACATCTCTCCATACCACCCATTGGCTCGCTTCCCTGGTCCCAAAATCGCCGCTGCTTCATATCTGTACGAGGCCTACTACGACTGGTGGCTCGTCGGACGTTATGGAAAAGTGATCGCCCGCATGCATGAGAGCTATGGTACGTTTGGCATTGACAAAAGAGTCCGCTTGGGAACCTTACTGCAAATCGCATGTGCACACGGTGAAAAGAGTTGCTGCAAGATCTCAGGTGCACGTTCTGGAGAGAAATAACGTAATCTGATTTTTCGTTCTTGCCAGGCCCCATTGTCCGAATCAACCCAGACGAATTGCACTGCTCCGACCCTTACTTCACCGACGAAATCTACGCTGGCCCCGGCCGCATCCGCGACAAATGGCAACATCAACTCAACACCGGCGGCGCGGGTCCCGTCTCTGTCACCGGCTTCTCGACCGTCAACCATGAGCTGCATCGATCCCGCAAGGGCGCCTTGTCCAAGTTCTTCTCCCGCCAGCAGATGCTCAAGCTTGAGGGTGAGGTGGACCAGTTCGCGCACATGACGATCGACAAGATGCTGCGCTGGGCGGGCAAAGAGCCGTTCGACGTGAAAGACGCTTTCAACTGCTTCACCGCCGACATCATCTCGCAGTACGCTTTCGGTGAGCCCATGGGTTTCATCGCTCAGGAAGGGTGGGAGGACAACTTCGCCACTTGGGTCAAGAGTTTCTTCCGCAGCGCTTACATGATGAGGCACAACACTCTGGGCCGCAAGGCCGCTCAGATTCTGCCGCTGTTGGCGAACTACATGGGCGAGGACATCAAGGCTGTTATGAATGTCATGAACGTCACGATCCCGGGTTACATCCAGTCTGCGCTTGACCACCCGGAGAATGGCAGAGTGTTCGCCGACTTGATGGAGTCCAAGACTCTTCCCGAGTCCGAAAAGTCCATGTACCGTCTCTCGGGCGAGGGCTTCAACTTTCTGCTCGCGGGCACTGAGACTACCGCTGTAAGTCCCCCTTTTCTCGCCATCTGCAGTCCCCATCTACTATACTGACCCTCCAAATCTAGGCCACCCTAACCGTAATCACCTACCACCTCCTCGCCAACCCCTCACTCCAAGCCCGCCTCCTGCAAGACCTCTCCGACGTCTCGCCCTCCAACCTCTCCTGGGTCGAGCTCGAGCGCAAGCCCTTCCTCTGGGCCATCGTCCACGAGTCCCTGCGCATGATGCCCGGAGTCTCGCACCGCAGCGCCCGCATCGCCCGCGAAGAAGACCTGTACTACAAATCGCAGGACGGCGCGGCCGAGTTCGTGATCCCTCGCGGAACCCCGATCGGCATGACTTCGATGATTAACCATTGGGACGAGCGGTTTTTCCCGGATCCGGATGAGTTCTTGCCGGATAGGTGGCTTGTTGATGGCGATAAGCCGGATTATAAGTTGCAGAAGACGCTGTTGGCGTTTGGTAAGGGCGGACGGTCTTGCATTGGTGAGAAGTAAGTTGTGGATCTCCTACTCCTCGTGCAGTTATGCGTGAAATCTTGTGCTGACTGGTTTTGTTTTGCTAGTTTGGCGTACTGCGAAGTCTACATCATGGCGGCTTTGGTCGCTCTGCAGATTATTCCTCGGGCGAAGCTGGTGGATACGACTATTGAGGACCTTACTTATGATCACGATTTGATTGTGTTGCAGACGAAGAAGGGCTCTATCTCTGTTAAGATTCAGATCGAATGAGATGGACGGGTGAATGGATAGCTGTACATAGACTGGTGGAGATGGCGATAGACATGAGGATGAGAGATTTGAATTAAAACGAATACTTGTGACTCTTCGAGTTTTCGTAAGGCAAAAATCCAAGGGGCTCTCCGGCATCGTTGCAAATAGTAAGCGAGCCGGTTGACTGGTGATGTCGACCAGTATCAAGTCGGCTTGCGCATCTATTCCTGGGGCTTTTGTACAGTAATAGAGCCTAGTCGAATATGTGAGAACGGTTGAACTACTCGTCTAAATGCAACTAGTCCGCGAGCGACCTAGTCGTCCTGGTGCAACTTCTCGATTCTCTCAGGCTGTTGTGCGGACGCTTTTATGCGTTCATGTGAGTCCAGGGTTATTCATACAGGCCTACGGCTCCTCACGTGCCATGATCTTTGTACTTGAGTGCTACTGAGACGCTCTGAGGTGTGGGATACACCCTGCCACCGAGTCGCAAATTGCTGATGAGCTATACAGCGGGCCTTCTGGTATTGGTGAGGTATTACAATCACTTCTCCGAGACTTGTCGCAGCCCCAGCTGGCGTCTAATGGTGGTGAAGACGAGTTGTGTATAATGGCAGAAGCGATGGTACCTTTGCGGATTCATTCCGAGTAAGCTGTGGGAACTCCCGAAACCCCTCAGACACTCTACTCCACTCCTTACCACACCTCCGAAGGATCGACTTTGATGTTCTCGCCATTTGGGCGCACAGTCTTGCGTTGCTTGTCTCGCATAAGAGGTTTTCGCATGTCGAAAGCGTCGGCGCCGTCGGCGTAATAGTCTACTATTCTCCTGTAGACGGAGTATCTGATGCTTATGGTCAGCAAGACATCATGACAAAATTGAGTCAAGAGATAAGTATCATACCCCATCTTCTTGTAGAGCTTGATGGCAGCCACATTCTCCACTCTGACGAACAAGTCCACGAACCAGCCGTCAGCCTCATCGCCGGCTACCTCGAGAGCCTCGGAGAGCTTGGTGGCGAGACCTAGTCGTCTTGCGCCCGGTGCGACGGTCAAGCATGTGATATGCGCATGCCAGGGCAGATAATTTGAGAATTTCTTGCGGTAGATGGTCAAGCTAGGGTCGTAGGGTTCCACGGGTGCTGGGAATGGCGATGATTCGACTTTGCCGAGGACTGTCGGGGATGTCAGTGTTGGAATGCGTGACTTGCCGATGTTCAGGAAAACCTCTTACTGTAAGCTTCAATTTCGCCAGTCTCGCTTTCGACGACTTTGCAAAGTGAAGGCCATTTGGTGAAGTATTCGAGGTAGAAGCCGATGTTGTAAGTTTCTGTGAGATGGTCGAGGTTGCAAGGGTTGAAACTGAGCAGGTCCATGGGCGACATGGGCCGTACGAACGACATGATGGGTGTATCTAGCGGAAGTGATTTTAATTTTGTGGCAAGTCAAATAAAATATGTTCGGTTGACTCGAACCACAGCATTTCACTTCACATGCGCCGGCAAGAACCAACGTCTCCAGCCCTACGAGCGATAATCCTGTACGGTGGGCTATTCGTGCGTGCAGCTTGCCAGACAGTACGCATTTAGCCGTGTGGCCAATTGGCATGTGGTCGAGACGGGAACAAATCTTTTTCTACGTGTAAGCTTTTGACTACTTCCAGGGGAGAGCCTCATCATTTGCATCTGCATGCATCTGGCTTCTCATCCGTCGCGTCTCTCTTTTCTGGAAAATTTCACTTACATCCAGTTCTTCTTCTTCTTCTTCTTCAAGACACGTGATTTATCCGAAGTCCTCCAACATCCCGCCTCGTCTTCGTCGTTCTCCACACGACTCTCCGGCATTGTGGAGCCTGTCGCCGTTTAGCGCCTCGTTCATTCTCCTTAGCGGCCAATCTGTGCGCCGACTGCGAACACCAACCGACTCTCAGACCGCCGTGACCGCATCGTCTCCTCAAGAAACTCGAGGGACACATTGATTGATTGAAACCGAAGCCGGCGGCGCGTCATCAAGGAAGGCTACCTCTCATCCCAGCCTACCTAACTCTTCACTCGCACACACGTCCATCTCACCTCACTCCGAAACACTTCCCCAACGCGCAGAAAAGCTGCAGTGCAGTCGACTTGCAGTCATGGCGACCGTCACAGAGGTCTTGAAAGAGAAGGCGCTCGGCACAGAGCTGGAGCCACAATTGTCGGCGCAGACCAGGAACAACTTCTTGCAATACGCCAAGAAAGATGAGGGCTCCGGCGAATACTACATGACCGAGTCCGAGTTCGTCGATGCCATCGCGCCAGAGGGCGAGGATTACGTATGTCCCGACTTTGCAATACTGGGCACGGCTTGGGTACACTTTCACGCATACTGACCGCAACGCAGCACAAGATCAAGCGCGAGCAATACGCCATCCTCTTCACCATCGCCGACCGTCGCAAGAAAGACCGCATCGACATCCACGACTGGTCCGTTTTCAACAACCTCCTCGCAAAGGCCGACTCGGAATACTACGTGGCTTTCCAGCTGTTCGCAGACCAAGACACCGGCCTCGTCGACTTCAACTCGTTCAAGGAACAATATGCTCGTCACCGCCAGCATGACAACATCCCCTTCAACTGGGACAGCACATGGGCGTCGCTCTACCTCGGCGGCAGGAAAAACAGGCACTCGATGACCTACCCACAGTTCGCGCAAATGCTTCGCGCGCTTCAGGGCGAGCGTGTGCGCCAGGCGTTCCTCCACTTTGACAAGGACGGAGACGGATACATTGAGCCCGAGGAGTTCAGCCGCATCATCAAGGAGACCGCATCGCACAAGCTCTCCGACCACCTTCTCGCAAACCTCCCGACCTTGTGCAACATCAGCCCGGGCAGCAGGATCAGCTACGCTAATGTCCGCGCTTTCCAAAATGTTATTCGGGAGATGGATCTGGTCGAGCTGGTCATTAAGAACGCCATCGCAAAGTCCAACGACAACAGGATCACGAGGACCGACTTCCTTAACGAGGCAGCACGCATTACGCGATTCACCCTGTTCACGCCCATGGAGGTTGACATCCTCTTCCACTTCGCCTCTCTCGATCAGCCTTCAGGCCGCCTAAGCATGACCGACTTCGCCAGGGTACTCGACGCGAGCTGGCACGCTGTCGCTGCAGGCCTTAGCAGCCGTCCCGACAACGTCATCACAGACGTCTCACAAAAAGCTGTGGCCGCCTCAGGTTCTGTTCTTCAGTCTATTCTCGTTTCGGCACATCACTTCATGCTCGGTAGTGTCGCTGGAGCTTTCGGCGCCTTCATGGTATACCCCATCGACTTGGTCAAGACCCGCATGCAAAACCAGCGTGGTTCCGTGGTCGGTCAGCAGCTTTACAAGAACAGTCTGGACTGCTTCCAAAAGGTCATCCGCAACGAGGGTTTCCGTGGCCTGTACTCTGGTGTTCTTCCCCAGCTAGTCGGTGTCGCCCCTGAAAAGGCCATCAAGCTTACTGTCAACGATCTTGTGCGTGGTTCCTTCACAGACAAGCAATCAGGCAACATCCCTCTCTGGGCCGAGATCATGGCTGGTGGATCCGCCGGTGGTTGCCAGGTTGTCTTCACGAACCCCCTCGAGATTGTCAAGATTCGTCTTCAAGTTCAGGGTGAAGCTATGAAGGCCGCCGCCCGCGAAGGTGAGCAGGTCACGAAGCGCTCCGCTCTCTGGATCGTGCGTCACCTTGGTCTTGTTGGTCTGTACAAGGGTGCCTCCGCATGCTTGCTGCGCGACATGCCTTTCTCGGCCATTTACTTCCCCTTCTACAGCCACCTGAAGAAGGACTTCTTCGGCGAGTCTCCGACCAAGAAGCTGGGTATTGTCCAGCTGCTCACCGCCGGTGCCATCGCCGGTATGCCTGCTGCCTACCTCACCACACCCTTCGACGTGATCAAGACTCGTCTGCAAGTCGAAAGCCGCAAGGGTGACACACAATACACCTCGCTACGCCACTGCGCCAAGACCGTCTTCAAAGAGGAGGGCTTCAAGGCCTTCTTCAAGGGTGGTCCCGCTCGTATCCTGCGATCTTCGCCTCAGTTCGGTTTCACTCTGGCCGGCTACGAAGTCTTGCAGGGTATGTTCCCTCTCCACGGCGATGCCACCGCAGAGAAGGAGCTCGGTCCCCGTGGTACCGTTGAACCCATCACCGGTCTGCAAGAAGCCACCGCTCCCCTTCCATACTTGAGGAGCCGAAACGCACTCAAGATCATCCTGGACCTTGATCTCGGATTCGGCAAGGCCAAGGTCCCCAAGGAGGGCCTGAAGAGCTGGGTGCCGGGTCTCAAGCCAAGCTCGACAGACCCCAAGGAGTGAAGGTGCGGCGGATGATGAAACGGCAGAGTAATGACAAGTCTACCTTTTTCGTCTGGCTATGATGAAGGTCACCACAGCGCAAGTGTCAGCTAGACGAAAAGGAGTCAAGCGCATAGGTACATCAGCGCCGAGCGTGCAAAAGAGAGAGGGAGAGAGAGATTGGCGCTTTAGATATTTCGGAAAAAGTTGCAATGGGGATAGCTTCGGTTTCCTTTTGACGGACTATCAGGCGGGGCTGAATCGGACGCATAGCATAGCGCAAGCGCAAGCGTAAGAGGCGTTTTTAGAAGATAGAGTCGCATTCCCTTTCTTTGTTGGTGTAGGAGTAGGGCAGTCTTGCTTGGTCTCGCTTGGCTTGAGAGGAGGAGAGCGAGCGAGCGTGTAACGTATGAACAAAATGTACTATTCTTTTGTGTCATTCTTTGGTTCCGTCCTCGTCTGGGCTATATCTCGATTGGTGTGTAAATTTGTGTTGAAGTCTGATTCAGCTGGTTCTCACGATGAGAATGCTGACTTCCAATGCCAACCTGCGAGACTGACGGCTTCGAATACGAGCTTATGTCAAGGAATGATGAACTTCACCTCAAGCTCTCAAAACACCAGCAAAACTGTCTTAGAAGTTGTAGCATTGTCCTCTATATACTATCTTGCACCAGCATCATACATAATAAATTGGAAATTGCGATTGTAGCTCTTGAAATGATTTCGAGTTGCAGCTCTGTAACACCAACCCTAACCCTGCATTCCGACTCGACTTCCACCCTGGATTTTCCTTGGCGGATTCTCAGCACAACAACTCGGCCGCCGGTATACTCGGCGTGAATTCATACCCGAGCAAGACTCGAATGTCGAGAATGGCGAGCCCGTTAAGATGGCGAGTTGCTTAGGACTTGTGAAGGCAAGGCGAAGAGCAGAGAAGCTCATCTCACATAATTTCTTTGCACGCCATACCGTATCGGAAAGGCAATCTCACTGAATGACTGTCTATGGGCAAAAAATAAACTACCCGGATGTAATGGCAATAGCATGCGATGACAATTAACAAACCAGTCCAGCAAGCCCCCAAGCTCCAAATCACATTCCAAGCGCATTCACCACAGCGGCGAAAGCGGGGTCACGTGCCGGTCTGCTCCCTCAGCCCTACCAGGAACTAGGAACCAGGGCGAGGAGGTGAGGTCCAGATAAAGTTAAGCTCTGCCATGTGGGCGCTGCGGAGAGATGGGGAAGGTATTTGACGAGGACGAGGATGAACGAGAGGGTCGATTGAAGAAGGGCAGATATGAGTATCAAAGTAGGCCAAAATGTGTCTGAAAAGTGATCTGTCGACTTCGTGAAGTTGTCAGCTATATCTTGGTATATTTTTAAACAATTAAAATGGTTCCTATTGTGTTGCTATTGATTGTGCATTTTAGAAGTGTGAATGGAGCGTGAATGGGATCGTTTGAAGTTCGGGGTGGATTTCGGCGCTAGCGGGCTTGGTAATATCAAAGCTGGCTGGCTGGCAGGAGCCGCCGCTTCACCCGAACCAAAACAACGCCCAACTCCCACCTTTGCCGCCCTTTCTTTTCTTTTGCATACGCCGTCCCTTGGACATCTGTCTTGTTATTGTATCACACGCTTCTGCTCGGATTCTATTCTTCGCGTCGCTCTTTCATTGATGCACTGCACCGCCGTGTCTACCCGGGGAAGGAGACGCGCTTGAATGCGCCGTGCGCCCACACGCCTGATTCCACGATCCTACAACATCGCCTTTCATCGCAATCAACTCACACGCTGCCGTGCGATCTGGATCTACCGACCGCTACATCCTTACATACACCCGCAAACCCTCAGCAGCGCAGATGAGTAGATACAAGCGCAAGATTGAGGACTTCGATCCCAACCAGTCAGACTCCGACGACCTCGACTACGGTCAAGTCAAATCCTCCCCTCAACGCCCTCAACGCCCCAAGTCGCGCAAGCTCAAAGGTCCACCGGCCAAGAAGCGCGCGAAGAGACAGAGGTACGGCGATTCGGAAGACGATATCGAGATCGACAGCGCCGCTAGCAGCGACGCCGAGGACAGTTATCCCGAGGAGGTCGAGGAAGTCGAGCGCAACCCGAGGACTGGCAGAGGAGTGAGGAGTGTTGCGAAAAAGGCAGTCAAGTACGAGGAGCCCAGTGAAGACGACATTGAGAGCGCAGGCAGCCCTGACAGCTCTGCGTCACCCGCAAAGAGATCAGCGCGCGCGCCTTCACCACAACAACTCATCGTCAAGCTTAAAGTACCCGCCTGGTTCGCGAACATGCCACCACTGGACGAACAAGCGACCGGCGCCCGTTCCACGAGATCGCGCACCGGCAGCAAGAGCACAAACATGCGCGCCTCGACCCCGAACGTCCCAAGCGGACTCGGCACTCGCAGGAGTAGTCGCATCTCACATACCGACGAGGCGCCGCTACAGTCGCTGCCCACATCAGGCAACCGTGGACTCCGATCACGCCGTGGAACCGCGACTCCTGAGCCCGATCCCAACGCAAACAAGCGACCTACCAGGGGAGGTAAGGCCTTGCCCAGCATGCCGAGTGCCATATTGGAAGAGTCGCAGGAGTTTTCGCAAGAGGTGTCGCAACCCCATGGACAGGCGCAGCTCATCTCTCAGCTGCAAATAGCTGCTGCAGAGGATGGAGGCGAGGCGACACCCGGCTACACCTCCGTCGAGGCTCAGGAAGACGACGAGATTCAGATGGAGCAAGTGGTGGAAGAATCACAAGAAGAGGAGGATGATGATGCGCCCGTCGCCAGGACCAACACAAGGCTACGCGCCCGTCGTCAGGCTTCTACACCCGCCCCTGCACAAGAAACGTCCGCCTCCTCGAGACCTAGACGCGGCCTCAAACCCAGAAGCAAGCCCGAGGGTGAGGTTAGTGACTTCGAGCCTGACGCCGAGGGCGAGGACGAAGCCGATGTGGCCATCTCGAGTGGCGACGACAGCGTGCGCCAAACTCAATCGGACAGCAGGACGAGACGATCAGGCCGCAACAAGGCCAAGACTGGGAGCAAGTCGAGGCGCCAGTCTTCCGAGTCCGAGGCTGCGCTGGACTCTGATGAGATCGCAGACGAGGCAGCAGATCTGGAAGATGACGAGAAGCGCAAGAAGCGCGAGAACAGGAGGAAGAAGCCTTCTTCAGACATTACATACGAGGCCAGAAAGCAGCTGCGCGCTCGGAAGGAGAAGGTTGACTACCGCATGAAGACTCTGGCCGAGGTTAATAACAACGACGATCTCGCGCTGGAGGATGCTGGGGACTACCAACTCATGGGCTCACAACAAGCAGCCGCACCGAAGACTAGGAAGCCCAGGGCGGACAAGGAAGGCTACAGGAGTCTCTTCTCGACCACCGGTCCTTTCGGCGGCTTCTCTGGGCCAAAACCTGTCCTCGGCGGGCCCAGCAAGCATGAAATGGCAGGCGGAGCCGACAGTGACAGTAGCGATGATGAGAGAGCCATGGCAGGCATGGGCGGTGCAGCTGGAATGACGCCCATCAAGCCCATGCAGCCTCAAAGCGCTCTGACCGGACCAGGCGGTGGACCTCCCGACCTGGGCAGAGTCAAGGACAAACAGGCGCTCGCAGATGCGGATCCTCTTGGTGTTGATCCGAACATCAACTTCGATAGTGTCGGTGGTCTCGGCAGCCACATCGAGCGTCTGAAGGAGATGTGCATGCTGCCGTTGCTGTACCCGGAGATCTACTCGCGATTCCACGTCACACCGCCGCGGGGTGTTCTCTTCCATGGTCCGCCGGGTACGGGTAAAACAATGCTCGCCCGCGCACTCGCATCAAGTGTTGGATCGCACGGCAAGAAGGTCACATTCTACGTGCGCAAGGGTGCCGATGCGCTGAGCAAATGGGTCGGTGAGGCTGAGAAGCAACTACGACTGCTTTTCGAGGAAGCCAGGAAGAATCAGCCCAGTATCATCTTCTTCGACGAGATCGATGGTCTTGCGCCCGTTCGATCAAGCAAGCAGGATCAGATCCACGCATCGATCGTGTCTACTCTCCTCGCCCTGATGGATGGCATGGACGGCAGAGGTCAGGTCATCGTCATCGGTGCGACGAACAGACCGGACTCTGTTGACCCAGCTCTGAGACGCCCGGGTCGCTTCGACAGAGAGTTCTACTTCCCGCTTCCCAACCAAGAAGCCAGACGTGCGATTCTTGACATTCACACCAAGGGCTGGAACCCCCCGCTTGCTGATGAGTTCAAGGACAAGCTGGCTGAGCAGACCAAGGGCTACGGTGGTGCCGACATTCGTGCTCTTTGTACAGAGGCAGCACTCAATGCTGTCCAGGGCACTTTCCCTCAAATCTACGCAAGCGAGAAGAAACTCATCATCGATCCTTCGCAGATCAAGGTTCTGGCAAAGGACTTTATGCTTTCGGTCGACAAGATTGTACCATCCAGCGAGCGTTCGGCAGCATCAGGCGCCGTTCCGCTGAAGAAGGACATCGAGCCGTTGCTACGCAAGTCGCTTCAGGAAATTACTGCTGCGATCGACAAAGCAATCCCGCGGAAGAGGAAAGCCACTGCGCTCGAAGAAGCCATGTACGATGATCGCGACGACGAGTACGGCTTTGAGCGCGAGAACATGCAAAGGCAGTTCGAGTCGGCTCGCATCTTCAGGCCTCGACTCCTCATCAAGGGATTGCAAGGCATGGGTCAGAACTACTTGGGTGGTGCTGTACTGAGCAAGCTAGAGGGCTTGCATGTGCAGAATATGGGTCTGAGTGTGTTAATGTCAGACACCACAAGATCACCTGAAGCCGCTATCATCCAGCTGTTCGAAGAGGTCAAGCGCCACAAGCCAAGCACCATCTACATTCCTGACGTTGAGACGTGGTACCACACCTTGTCTGAATCCGCCATCAAGACTTTCACTGGTCTGCTGCGCGGTATTCAGCCCAGTGAGCCCGTGCTCTTGCTAGGCTACATGGAGCTGCAGAACGAAGCTCACAAGCCGGATCCTGACATGCTACGTGATTTGTTCGGCTACTCCCTGAAGAATCAGTACGAGCTGTCACGGCCTGACGAAGACGAACGTCACGAGTTCTTCCAACAGATCATCAGCATGGTCCGCAAGTCACCCAAGGAATTTCCGGATCCAACACAGCGCAAGCGAAGAAAGCTGGTCGACTTGCCTGTCGCTCCAACGCCGCCTCCTGTGCCCGTTGAGCTTACTCAGGCTCAGATCAAGGCACAGAGGAGAAAGGATCGTCAAACTCTCAACAAGCTGAAGACTTCGATCCAGCCTATCATGGACCAAATGAGGAAGTACAGGATGTTCGTCCATTCGGGGATTGACGATAGCATCATCCGATACCTTTACGACGAGACAGACCCGAAAGTTCTCTCCAGCGATCTCAGCGAGGAGCAACGCGAGCATGAAGCTCTCTTCCGTCCGTACGAAATCGATCAAGACGAGAAAGGTGTCCAAGGCCTACGCGAGACAGCCACGGGCAAGTTCTACTACAACCTCAACACCACGGTGATTGAGCAACGTCTTTCGAACGGGTACTACAAGAGGCCCAAGGACTTCCTGGCAGACGTCAAGAAGCTTGCCAAAGATGCCAGGACGATGGAGAACCAGCAACGTACACTGAAGGCGAATGAGCTACTCGCCAATGTGGATGTCGATATTGCTGGTGTCGAAGAGCT
>Ga0265780_10002356_pt1 | contig 25658 bp, 26 predicted proteins | sample P1T30metagenome_FD_192432 | JGI IMG/M metagenome (GOLD analysis project Ga0265780, IMG submission 192432) | Plant litter microbial communities from East Loma Ridge, Irvine, California - P1 T30 | ecosystem: Environmental > Terrestrial > Plant litter > Unclassified | place: USA: California...
CGGTCACGGTCATCACGCGCGACGGCGACGTGCTGTCCGACTGGGTGCTGCGGGGCGGTCCCGGCGCCGAGCGGTCCCGGCTCGAGCTCGTGGCCGAGCGCGACGCCGCCGCCGAGGCGCTGGTCGGTGCGTCCGACGCCGCCGAGAGCTCCGGGAGCGAGCACGCCGAGCTCGTCGAGGCCCTCGCCGCGGCGCGAACCGCCGCTCGGGAGGCGACCGCGACCGCCCGGGCCCAGGAGGCGGCCCTCGCCGAGCGCGGCCGCCGTCTCGACCGTCTCCGCACCGGCCTCGAGGCCGCGGAGGCCGAGGTCGGCCGCCTGCGCGCCTCCCTCGACCGCACGGAGGCATCGGTCGCCGACGCCGAGACCGCCGCCGACCGCGCGTCGGCCGCCCACGACGAGCACGCGTCGCGGCCCCGGCCGGTGCTCGACGCCTCGAGCCGAGGGCCCCTGCTGGAGGAGGTCGAGCAGGCTCGGGCCGTGGAGGTCGAGCGCCGCATCCGGCTCGAGACGGTGCGCGAGCGCGTGCGCGCCGAGGTCGCCCGGGCCGAGTCCCTCCAGCGCCAGCTCGAGCAGCAGCGCGCCGCCGCCGACGAGCAGGCTCGGCAGACGGTGCTCCGCCAGCGGGAGATGGCGACGACGTCGGCGGTGCTCGACGCGCTGCCGCCGGTGGTCGACTCGGTCGACCGGTCGCTGGCCGAGGCCCGGGCGGAGCTGACCGCCCGCGAGGCGGCGCGGGCCGAGCAGAACGCCGAGCTGGCGGCCCTGCGCCGCGACGAGCGGGCGCTGCGGGAGCGCCTGCACGCCGTCACGGAGGGCCTGCACGGCCTCGAGATGGAGATCTACGAGAAGAAGCTCCACCTGACGCAGCTGCTCGAGAGGGCGGTCTCCGAGCTGGGCCTCGTCGAGGAGGTGCTCCTGGCGGAGTACGGGCCCGACGTGCTCGTCCCCGACGACGGCGTCCTGGTCGCCCGCGCGGCCGCCCGCGACGCGGCGGGCGCCGTGCCGGCAGGCGACGACGACCCCGACGCCGACGGGGAGGCCCTGGGGGAGTCCCGGGCCGACCCCTCGCTGGTCGCGGACGAGCGAGAGGGCCTCCCTCCCGAGCCCGAGGGGCGTCCCTACGACCGCGTCGAGCAGCAGCGGAGGCTGGCGTCCGCCGAGGCGAAGCTCGCGCAGCTGGGCCGGGTGAACCCGCTCGCGCTGGAGGAGTTCTCCGCCCTCGAGCAGCGCCACGCCTTCCTGTCGGCGCAGCTCACGGACCTCACCGACACCCGTCGCGACCTCCTGACGATCATCGGAGAGCTCGACGAGAAGATGCAGACGATCTTCGCCAGCGCCTTCGACGACACGCGCCGGGCGTTCGACGAGGTCTTCCCGGTGCTGTTCCCCGGCGGCAGCGGGTCGCTCGCCCTGACCGACCCCGACGACCTGCTCGGCACGGGGATCGAGGTGACCGTGAAGCCGGCCGGCAAGAAGATCGAGCGCTTGTCGCTGCTGAGCGGCGGGGAGCGGTCGCTGGCCGCCGTGGCCCTGCTCATCGCCATCTTCAAGGCCCGGCCGAGCCCGTTCTACATCATGGACGAGGTCGAGGCGGCCCTCGACGACGCGAACCTCGGACGCCTCCTGACGATCTTCCAGGACCTGCGGCGCACCAGCCAGCTCATCGTCATCACGCACCAGAAGCGCACGATGGAGATCGCGGACGCCCTCTACGGCGTCTCCATGCGCCAGGACGGCGTGAGCGCCGTCGTCGGCCAGCGAGTCGTCGCCGAGCACGCCGGCTGAGGGCCGGGTCCGAGCGCCGCGCGAGGGCCGCGGCCCCGGACGCGAGACGACCCGCGCCTCCTGCCGTCTCCGGGGGGAGCGGGGGAGGCGCGGGTCGTCTCGTCTGACCGGTCGCGTCGACGGTCAGTCGGCGTCGGCCTCGTGCAGGGCGCCGTTGACGGTGAGCACCTTCCACGACTCGCCGTCCCACTCGACCGTGTTGGCGGCGGCGTTCTCGATGTGCGGAGCCTCGCTGCCCATGATGGCGGAGAGCGTGAACCGGATGATCGTGCCGTGGCAGACGACGACGATGCTCGCGTCGGGGCCGTCGAGGGGGAGGCGCGTGTCGCGGATCATCTCGAGGGCGCCGAGGCCGCGGGCCGCGACCGACTCGCGCGGCTCGATGTCGGGGTAGGAGTCGTTCGGCTCGTCGGGGATGGGCGAGTCGGGCACCCAGCCCTCGCGCGAGGCGTAGTCGCGCTCGATCAGCTCGTCGTAGGCGTCGCCGAGCTCGATGCCGAGCTCGGCCGCGATGATCTGCGCCGTCTCGCGGGCCCGCATCAGGGGCGACGAGACGATCGCCGACCACGGCTCGCCCGACAGCAGACGGGCGGCCTCACGGGCCTGGCCCCGGCCGGTCTCGTTGAGCGGGACGTCGGACGAGCCCTGGAGCTTGTCCTGGCTGTTCCAGTCGGTCTGGCCGTGGCGGATGAGTTCGAGTCGCATGCGGGTGTTCCTGTTCGATCGAGGGCCGGTGCGTCGCCGCCCTCGTGGGGCGGCGACGCGGTGACGGCGATCAGCTGTCGCTGGGCTCCTTCACCGGGACCACGACCTCGCGCTTCCCGTCTCGACGCACCTTGGCGAGACTGAGGACCGTGGCGACGGCGATCGTCGCGAGGATGAAGCTGAGGGAGAACCAGATCGGGATCTCGGGGACCCACTCGACCGGCTGACCGCCGTTGATGAACGGTACCTCGTTCACGTGCAGAGCGTGGAAGAGCAGCTTCACGCCGATGAAGGCGAGGATCACCGCGAGGCCCTGTGCCAGGTAGACCAGGCGCTCGAGCAGGCCCGAGATCAGGAAGTACAGCTGGCGGAGGCCGAGCAGCGAGAACGCGTTGGCCGTGAAGACGATGTAGGCCTCCTGGGTCAGGCCGAAGATCGCGGGGATGGAGTCGAGCGCGAACAGCACGTCGGTCAGGCCGATCGCGACCATGACCAGGAAGAGCGGCGTGAACAGGCGCTTGCCGTCGATCTTGGTGGTGAGGCGGTCCTCGACGTAGTCGGGGGAGGTCGGGATGATGCGGCGCAGGAAGCGGATGAGCTTGCTGTCGGCCTGGTCGCCCTCGTCCTCGCCGCCCTTGACCTGGCTGTAGGCGAGCCAGAACAGGAGGAAGCCGAAGAGGTAGAAGACCCAGGAGAAGTTGTCGATGATCGCGACGCCGGCGGCGATGAAGAGACCGCGGGAGATGAGCGCGATCGCGATGCCGACGAGCAGGACCTTCTGCTGGTAGATCCTCGGCACGGCGAACGCCGTCATGATGATGAGGAAGACGAAGAGGTTGTCGACCGACAACGCCTTCTCCGTGACGTAGCCGGCGAAGTACTCGCCGCCGAAGGTCCAGTTCGAGAAGATGCCGACGCCCACGCCGAACAGGATCGCGATGCCGATGTAGACGGCCGACCAGATGGCCGACTCTCGGATGGTCGGCTCGTGCGGCGTGCGCACGTGGCTGTAGAAGTCGAAGACCAGGAGTCCGAGGATTCCGGCGATCGTGATGATCCAGGTGACGAGTGAGACGTCCATGCAGTTCCCTTCAGTACGCATGAATGTGTACTGAAGGTCTCTTCCACTCGATCGTCAGATGATCGAGCCGATGCACCGGGTCGAGACTGGGCTCTTCCGTATTGACGACGCACCGTGAACGGAATACTCCCCTTCAACGTCACGACACTAGCAGGGCAGGCCCGTCCGGCCGACTGCGAATAAGCTGAGTCCCATGGCTTCCCCCTGGTCCCTCTCCGGTGCCCTCCGTGGCATGTTCGCGAAGAAGACGATCGACGACACCACGTGGGACGACCTGGAGGAGGCGCTCATCGGGGCCGACTTCGGCCCCGACGTCACGGAGGCCGTCGTCGACGACCTGCGCGACAAGGTGCAGCGCTACTCGACCACCGACCCGGCCGACCTCAAGCGCATGCTCCGCGAGACCCTGGAGGAGCGCCTGTCGGCCCTCGACTCCACCCTGAAGCTGTCGGCCCGTCCGGCCGTGGTGCTGATGGTCGGCGTCAACGGCGTCGGCAAGACGACGACGATCGGCAAGTTCGCGAAGTTCCTCCGCAACTACGACCGCTCGGTCGTCGTCGGAGCCGCCGACACGTTCCGCGCCGCGGCCGTGGAGCAGGTCGCCACCTGGGCCGAGCGGGCCGGGGCTCAGGTCGTCCGGCCGCAGCAGCCCGGCCAGGACCCTGCCTCGGTGGCCTTCCAGACCGTGGAGTTCGCCATGCGGACGGGCGTCGAGATCGTCCTGATCGACACGGCCGGCCGCCTGCAGACCAAGTCGGGCCTCATGGACGAGCTCTCGAAGATCAAGCGCGTCGTCGAGAAGCAGACCGAGATCGCCGAGGTCCTCCTCGTCCTCGACGCGACGACCGGCCAGAACGGCCTGGCCCAGGCGCAGGCGTTCATCGAGCACGCGGGCGTCACGGGCCTCGTGCTCACGAAGCTCGACGGCTCCGCCCGCGGCGGGTTCGTGCTCGCGGTGCAGGAGCAGACGGGCATCCCCATCAAGCTCGTCGGCCAGGGCGAGGGCATCGCCGACCTCACGGGCTTCACCCCGCACGTCTTCGTGCAGAACCTCATCGGCTGACCGGCGCCCCGCCTCCCGGTCCTGCGACGACCGACGGGCCCGCGTCGGTTAAGATGGCGACACCATGGCCACATTCGGAACCCTCTCTGACCGCCTCGCGGACACGTTCAAGAACCTCCGCAACAAGGGCAAGCTCAGCCCCGCCGACGTCGACGGCACCGTCCGCGAGATCCGTCGTGCCCTGCTCGACGCCGACGTGGCCTTCGAGGTCGTCAAGGCGTTCACGACCACCGTGCGCGAGCGGGCCCTCGGCGACGAGGTCAGCAAGGCCCTGAACCCGGCCCAGCAGGTCGTGCAGATCGTCAACGAGGAGCTCATCAGCATCCTCGGCGGCCAGCAGCGTCGGCTCGAGTTCGCCAAGAACCCGCCGACGGTCATCATGCTCGCGGGCCTGCAGGGCGCCGGCAAGACGACCCTGGCGGGCAAGCTGGCGAAGTGGCTCGCGAAGGACGGCCACACGCCCCTCCTCGTGGCCTGCGACCTCCAGCGCCCCAACGCGGTGCAGCAGCTCCAGGTCGTCGGCGAGCAGGCTGGCGCCGCCGTCTTCGCGCCCGAGCCCGGCAACGGCGTCGGCGACCCCGTCAAGGTGGCCAAGCAGGCGATGAAGTTCGCCCGCGACAAGGTCTACGACACGGTCATCATCGACACGGCCGGTCGTCTCGGCGTCGACGCCGACATGATGAAGCAGGCGGCGAACATCCGCAAGGCCGTCGACCCCGACGAGGTCCTCTTCGTCATCGACGCGATGATCGGCCAGGACGCCGTGGCCACGGCCAAGGCCTTCCAGGCCGGCGTCGACTTCACGGGCGTGGTCCTGTCGAAGCTCGACGGCGACGCCCGGGGCGGCGCCGCCCTCAGCGTCGCGTCCGTCACCGGCCGACCGATCATGTTCGCGTCGACCGGCGAGACGCTCGACGCGTTCGAGCCGTTCCACCCCGACCGCATGGCGAGCCGCATCCTCGACCTCGGCGACATCCTCTCCCTCATCGAGCAGGCCCAGGGGGCGTTCGACGAGGCCGAGGCCCGGGCCGTCGCCGAGAAGATCGCGACCGACAACTTCACCCTCGACGACTTCTTGAAGCAGATGCAGCAGCTGCGGAAGATGGGCTCCATCAAGGGCATGCTCGGCATGCTCCCCGGCGCCAAGGGCATGCGCGAGCAGCTCGAGAACTTCGACGAGCGCGAGATCGTCCGCACCGAGGCGATCATCCAGTCGATGACCCCCCAGGAGCGCGCGCTGCCCAAGCTCCTCAACGGCTCGCGCCGCCTGCGCATCGCCCGCGGCTCCGGCATGACCGTCACCGACGTGAACCAGCTCGTCCAGCGCTTCGAGCAGGCCTCCAAGATGATGAAGACGGTGGCCAAGGGCGGCGTGCCCCAGGTGCCCGGCATGGGGCCGATCCCCGGCGCCTCCTACGGCGGCAAGCGCCCCGCCGCGAAGAAGAAGGGCTCGAAGGCCGGCAACCCCGCCAAGCGGGCCGCCCAGAACGCGGCTCTCGCGACGGGGGCCAAGCCGGGAGGCGCGGCGCCCGCCAGCGGGTCCGGCTTCGGACTCGGAGGCGCCCCCGCCGGCGACGGAGCGCCCTCCGCCGAGGAGATGGCCTCGCTCCAGAAGTTCCTCGGTCGCGGCTGACGCCCTGACCTGCGGGCGCCCCGCGGCGCCGTCCCGAGACGCCCCGGCAGGAGGACTGCCGGGGCGTCTCGCGTCCGGGGCCGCGCCTCCGGGGGAGGCCCCTGCCCTACTCCGTGGCGGCGAGGCCCTCGCGCAGCTCGCGGACCAGCGAGGCCACGACCGGGCGCAGCTCGCCCCCGTGCCGTGCGGCGACGGAGAGCTGGCGCTGGTAGCTGGCGCCGTGGCCGATGACGGCGGCGACGGAGTGCAGCTCGTCGAGGCAGCCGAGGCGGGCGGCGGCGGGCTCGAGCACGACCAGCAGCTCGCGCAGGTCGTCGGTGACGAGGCGCTCGTCGCCCGCGGCGTCGCGGATGACGATCGCGTCCATCCCGTAGCGGGCGGCACGCCACTTGTTCTCGCGGACGAACCAGGGCTGCATCGACGGCGGCACGACGCCGCGGTCGAGGCCCTCCGACATGTGGTCGACGAGGCACTGCACCAGCGCCGCCATCGCCGCGACCTCCTCGACCGTCGAGATGCCGTCGAAGACGCGCGTCTCGAGGGTGCCCCACCGCGGCGACGGGCGGATGTCCCAGCGGAGCTCGCTGTGGTCGTCGATGACCCCGGTGCGCGTCATGTCGGCCACCATCGCCTCGTAGTCGGCCCAGGAGCCGAACTGCGGGGGCAGTCCCGCGGTCGGGAGCTGCTGGAACATGAGGGCCCGGTTGGAGGCGTAGCCCGTCTCCTCGCCGACCCAGAACGGGCTCGAGGCCGTCAGGGCCTGGAAGTGCGGGAGGTAGGTGAGCAGGCCGTTGAGGATCGGCAGCACCTTGTCGCGGGAGTCGATGCCGACGTGCACGTGGACGCCCCAGATCATCATCTGCCGGCCCCACCAGCGCGTCCGGTCGATGAGGGTCGCGTATCGCTCCTTGTCGGGGGTCACGACCTGGTCGACGTAGCGGCTGTAGGGGTGCGTCCCCGCGCAGAGCACGTCCGCGTCGAGCACGTCGGCCGAGCGGTGCACGGCGTCGACGGTGCGGCGGAGGTCGTCGACGGCGCCGCCGACCCGGTGGTGCACCCCCGTCACCACCTCGACCGTGTTGGTGAGCAGCTCGCCGGTGATGCGCTCGGGGCCGTCGGCGTTGAGGTGGGCGAGGTCGGCCAGCACGGCGGGGGCGTGGGGCGCGAGCTCGCCGGTCGTCCGGTCGGTCAGGGCGAGCTCCCACTCGATGCCGAGGGTCGACCGCTCGGAGCTCGTGAAGTCGATCCTCATGGTCCAGCCCTCCGCTCGGTGCGCGTCGCGCCGGCCCATCCTGACAGCCGGGGGAGGCGCGTGACCGTCCGTGACACGGGCGCGGTCGACACGGCCGAGACAGATTGGTGGAAGGGGTCGTTCGTCTGCAACAATGGTGGGTCGAGTCTTCGGTCGCCCGACCCTCTAATCAGGTGGCCGCCAGACCTCATAGAGCTTCCGAGCCGAGTGTGCCCCCACGCTCACGGCTAGCAACTCGCCCACATCACATCACACAGGAGAATTGTGGCTGTCAAGATCCGTCTCAAGCGCATGGGCAAGATCCGTGCTCCGTACTACCGCATCGTCGTCGCCGACTCGCGCACCAAGCGCGACGGTCGCGTGATCGAGGAGATCGGCAAGTACCACCCCACGGAGGAGCCCTCGTTCATCGAGGTCGACTCGGAGCGCGCGCAGTACTGGCTCGGAGTCGGCGCGCAGCCGACCGAGCAGGTCGCGGCGATCCTCAAGCTCACCGGCGACTGGGGCACCTTCAAGGGCGACGCCGACGCCGTCAGCACCGTCAAGACCAAGGCCCCCAAGGAGGCCTTCGTCGCCGACGAGAAGAAGAAGCCGGTCCTCGTCCCCAAGTCGGAGAAGCCCGCCAAGGCCGAGCCCGCCGAGGCCCCCGCCGCCGACGACGCCGAGACCACCGAGGCGTAGTCAGTGCTCGCACCTGCACTCGAGCACCTCGTCCGGGGGATCGTCGATCACCCGGACGAGGTGCAGGTCGTGGAGAAGACCTCTCCTCGGGGCGACGTCCTCGAGGTGCACGTCCACGCTGACGACCTGGGCCGCGTCATCGGCCGCGCCGGTCGGACGGCGAAGGCACTCCGCACCCTGGTCACGGCCCTGGCCGACGGCAAGCGCGTGCGGGTCGACGTCGTCGACGGCGACCTCTAGGCCGTGAGCACGAACGACAAGACCCAGCTCCGGGTCGGGCGCCTCACCAAGGCGCACGGCCTGAAGGGCGCGCTCAAGCTCGAGCTCTTCACCGACACCCCCGAGCAGCGCTTCACCCCGGGCTCCTCCTTCACCCTGCAGGTGCCCGAGACCAGCGAGTGGCACGGCAAGAGCCTCACGCTCTCCGAGCTCCGCTGGTACAACGGCCACCCCGTCGGCTTCTTCGAGGGCGTCGACGACCGCACCGCCGCCGAGTCGTTGGTCAAGGCGATCCTCTGGGTCGACCAAGACCTCGACGAGCTCCCCGACGAGGACGACGCCTGGTACCACCACCAGCTCGTCGGCCTCCGGGTCGAGCGCGACGGCGTCGAGGTCGGCACCGTCTCCCGCGTCGACCACCTCCCGGCCCAGGACCTCCTGGCGGTGGCCACCCCGGCCGGCGAGGTGCTGGTGCCGTTCGTGACGGCCATCGTGCCGAGCGTCGACATCGAGTCCGGCGTCGTCGTCGTGACGCCTCCGGCTGGTCTCTTCGAGGATCTCGCCGACGACACGGCCGACTCCGAGCAGATCAGCGACGCCGGGGAGGACGCCGCCGAGGCCGCCTCGGAGGAGACGGACCCGGAGGAGACCGCCGACGGCGGCACCGAGGCGCCCGTCTCCGAGCGTCCCTCCGACGCGAGCTGACCATGCGCATCGACATCGTGTCGATCTTCCCGGAGTTCTTCGGGGTTCTCGACATCTCGCTCCTCGGCAAGGCCCGGCAGCAGGGCCTCCTCGAGGTCCAGGTCCACGACCTGCGCGACTTCACGCACGACCGGCACCGCACGGTCGACGACACTCCCTACGGCGGGGGAGCAGGCATGGTCATGCGCCCCGAGCCGTGGGGCGAGGCGCTCGACCACGTCCTGGGCGACTCCGCCGTGCCCGAGACCACCACCCTCGTGGTCCCGTCGCCCGCCGGCACGCCCTTCACGCAGTCGCTCGCGCGCGAGCTCGCCCTCGTGCCGCACCTCGTCTTCGTCTGCGGCCGCTACGAGGGCATCGACCAGCGCGTGGTCGACCACGCGGCCGGCCGGGTCGCCGTCCGCGAGATCAGCCTCGGCGACTACGTCCTGAACGGCGGCGAGGTGGCCGTCACGGCGATGATCGAGGCCGTGGGCCGTCTCGTCCCGGGCGTCGTCGGCAACCCCGAGAGCCTCACCGAGGAGAGCCACGAGGGCGGCCTCCTCGAGTACCCCAGCTACACGAAGCCGGCGTCCTGGAGAGGCCTCGACGTGCCTCCCGTCCTGCTGAGCGGCAACCACGGGGCGATCGCCGCCTGGCGCCACGAGCAGCAGCTCGAGCGGACGCGGCGCGTGCGACCCGACCTCCTCGGCGACTAGCCGCGCTCGGGGTCGCCGTCGCGCCTCCTCGGGCTGGCGTCCCCCTCGCAGGCCCCGCCGGGGCCGTCGTGCCGCACTGCTGCCGGGGTCAGCTCCGGGCGGTCAGCACGAGCGGGCCGTCCTCGGTCACGGCGACCGTGTGCTCGACGTGCGCCGCACGCGACCCGTCGGCGCTCCGCAGGGTCCATCCGTCGGCGTCGGTGTAGATCTCGTCGGTGCCGAGCATCAGCCAGGGCTCGATCGCGACGACCAGGCCCGGGCGCAGCGGCCAGCCCCGGCCGGCCCGGCCGTCGTTGGGCACGTGCGGGTCGCCGTGCATCGTCGTGCCCACGCCGTGGCCGCCGAACTGCAGGTTGACCGCGAACCCGGCGCTGCGCGCGACCTCGCCGATCGCGGCCGACACGTCGCCGAGCTTGCCGCCGGGCTGCAGGGCGGCGATGCCGGCTTCGAGGGCGCTCTCGCAAGTCTCGATGAGCCGGCGGTCGTCGGGCGTGGGGTCCGCGCCCACGACGAACGAGAGCGCCGAGTCGGCGACCCAGCCGTCGACGGCGCACGCGAAGTCGAGGCTCAGCAGGTCGCCGGCGCGGAGCCGGTAGCGGTGGGGCAGGCCGTGCAGCGCGGCGTCGTTGACCGACGTGCAGATGACCTTGCCGAACGGGCTGGCGCCGAACGAGGGGTGGTAGTCGAGGTAGCTGCTCTCGGCGCCCCGCTCGCGGATCATGTCGTGGGCGAGCGCGTCGAGGTCGAGCAGGTCGACGCCCGGCGCCGCGGCGGCGCGGGTGGCCTCGAGGACGGAGGCGACGAACGCTCCGGCGGGTCGCATGCGGTCGATCTCGTCGGGGGTGCGCAGCTCGATCATGCAGCCATTCTCCACCGTGCCCGCCTAGCCTCGTCGCATGGTGCTCCGTCGCGTCCTCTACCGGCTCCTCTGGCCCGCCGTCCTCGTCCTGCCCCTGTGGGTGCTGCTCGGCCGTGCGTTCTTCGGGGCGCCCCTCGGCCTGCAGGTCCTCGGCCAGGTCGTCCTCGTGCCCCTGCTCCTCGCCGGGCAGGCGCTGGCCGCCGGTGCCGTCACGGCCCGACGCAGCGTCCGGCGGTCGCGGGCCGTCTCCTGGCCCGACGCCGGCCTCCTCTCGCTGACCTGGGCGGCGCAGCTCGCCCTCGGGTTCTTCCTCGTCGACTCCTCGGGCACCGGTGCCCCCGCCTCGGCGTTCACCCGGGTCGCGGGGTCGTCGGCGCTCGACCTCTCGTCCGCCCTCACGGCCGTCGCGGCCGTCGCCACGATCGTCGGCGGCCTGGCGCTGCTCGCGTCGACCGCATGGCAGTTCGTGCAGGAGGCGCGGGCTCGGCTGGCTGCTTCGCTGGCAGAGCTCGACCGGGTCGCGGCGGGGGCGGGCGCCCCGGGCACCGGGACCCCGCCAGGCGGCGTGCCTCGCGCCGGCGTGCCGCGCGGGGGCCGAGCGACGGGGCGGTCGGCGCACGACGGGCCGGTCATCACGATCACGCCGAGGCGCTGACCGGTCGCAGGACGCCGCGCGGCAGACGCGGACGAGGCGCCCTGTGGCGACGGCATCGGCTTCTGTGGCACACTTGACGCTTGTGCCTGCGCACGACTCTGCCACAGGGGAGTCTGCTCTCGTCAGTGCACGCCCTCTTTCATCACCTCGGGTGCCCCGCACCCACGAGCAGCAGTCGACCTGTGGCGGTTGCAGAGAGCGAACCACCATGCACATCCTCGACGCCGTCGACGCAGCCACGCTGCGCACCGACATCCCCGACTTCCGCGCCGGCGACACCGTCAAGGTGCACGTCAACATCATCGAAGGCACGCGCTCGCGCGTCCAGGTCTTCCAGGGTGTCGTCATCGGCAAGCAGAACGAGGGCGTCCGCGAGACCTTCACGGTCCGCAAGGTCAGCTTCCAGGTCGGCGTGGAGCGCACGTTCCCGGTGCACTCGCCGGTCATCGACCACATCGAGATCGTCAGCCGCGGCGCCGTCCGTCGCGCGAAGCTCTACTACCTGCGCGAGCTGCGCGGCAAGAAGGCCAAGATCAAGGAGAAGCGCGACCACTGACCCGGTCCGCACGTCTCGACCCGAGCTCCCCGCCGTATACGATGGCGGGGAGCTCGGGCGGTTAAATGACAGACGACACATCCCCGCGGCGCCTCCTGCGCCCGCGGCGCGGCGGCGACTCCGGGCGCGGCGTCGCCACCTTCCTGCGCGACGTGGTGATCATCTTCCTCGCGGCGCTGCTGATCTCCTTCCTGATCAAGACGTTCCTGATCCGCTCCTTCTACATCCCGTCGGGATCGATGGAGGAGACGCTGCAGATCAACGACCGCATCATCGTGAACGAGCTGGTGCCCGACGTCGTCGACGTCAAGCGCGGCGACGTCGTGGTCTTCACCGACCCGGGCGGCTGGCTCGAGGGCACGGCGCCCGTCTCCGCCGCCTCCGGCAACCCGGTGAGCGACGGGGTCTCGTGGTTCCTCACCCTCGTCGGCCTCGGCACGCAAGACAGCAACGACCACCTCATCAAGCGGGTCGTCGGCCTGCCGGGCGACACCGTGGCGTGCTGCAACGACTTCGGGCAGATGACCGTCAACGGCGTCCCGCTCGAGGAGCCCTACGTCACCCTGCCGCCCGGCGAGGACCGCGTCTCCGGCGACGACTTCTCCGTCACGGTGCCGCCCGGGTCCCTCTGGGTGATGGGCGACAACCGCTACAACTCGAAGGACAGCCGCTACAACGGCGACACCCCGAGCAAGGGCTTCGTGCCGATGAGCGACGTCGTGGGGCGCGCGTTCGTGATCAGCTGGCCGGCGGCCCGCTGGACCTGGCTCGACGACTACCCCGACGTGTTCCGCGGCACCGAGCGCGAGGGCGAGTAGTGGCCGTCGTCGACCCGACGCTCGACCTCGAGCGCGAGCTGCACGCGGGCGGCGCCACCTGGGTGATCGGCTGCGACGAGGTGGGCCGCGGGGCCATCGCCGGGCCCGTCGCGGTGGGCCTCGGCGCCGTGCGCCTCGAGTGCGGCGAGATGCCGACCGGTCTCCGCGACTCCAAGCTCCTCAGCGAGAAGCGACGAGAGGCGCTCTACCCGAGCGCCACGTCGTGGGTGCAGGCGCACGCCGTGGGGCTCGCGGAGGCGCACGAGGTCGACGAGATCGGCATCGTCGCCGCGCTGGGCCTGGCCGGTCGCCGGGCGCTCACGGCCCTGCACGAGGCCGGGGTCGGCATCATGAGCTCCGTCGTCGTCCTCGACGGCAACCACGACTACCTCTCGCCCGCCCTCACGACGCCGCCGCGCATCACGACGCGCGTCAAGGCCGACCGTGACTGTGCCTCCGTCGCGGCGGCGTCCGTCATCGCCAAGGTGCACCGCGACCGCATGATGATCGCGGCCGACGACGAGCACCCCGGCTACGGCTGGGCCGGCAACAAGGGCTACGGGTCGTCGGCGCACTACGCCGCGCTCACCGAGCTCGGCCCGTCGCCGCTGCACCGACTGACCTGGCTCCACTGACCGCCGGGCCGGGCGGAGGCGCGCCTCCGGGGGCCGTGTCGGGCTCCGTCGTGCTCACGCGTAGGATGGTCCCTCGATGGACGAGGACGAGTTCGACGACTACGACCGAGAGGTCGAGCTCGCGCTGTACCGCGAGTACCGCGACGTGGTGTCGCAGTTCCGCTACGTGGTCGAGACGGAGCGGCGCTTCTACCTGGCCAACGAGGTCGAGCTCGTGCGGCGCGACACGGAGCACGACTTCTACTTCGAGCTGACCATGAACGACGTCTGGGTGTGGGACGTCTACCGCTCCGACCGCTTCGTCAAGTCGGTCCGCGTGCTCACCTTCAAGGACGTCAACGTCGAGGAGCTCACGTCGCGCGACCTCGAGCTCCCCAAGGAACTCGCGCTCGACGAGTAGCCCTCCCTCCCCGCACGGGTCGTCCGCCGAGTTGTCCACAGTCGGCGCTGCCGCCGGGCGGAGGGCCCCCCTGCGTCCGCCAGCCTCGTCGTCAGGAGGACGACATGGCGAAGAAGGACGAACTGGGGCGGCACGGCGAAGACGTCGCCGCGGAGTGGTGCGAGGCGCAGGGCCTGACGGTCCTCGACCGCAACTGGCGGTGCCGCGAGGGCGAGATCGACCTGGTGGCGCTCGACGTCGACGAGGTCGTCGTCGTCGAGGTCAAGACGAGATCGGGCACCGGGTGGGGCACCGCCCTCGAGGCCGTGACGCCGGCGAAGCTGACGCGGCTGCGACGGCTGGCCGGTGCGTGGGTCCAGGCGCACCCGGGGGTCGGCTCGGGCCTCCGCATCGACGTCGTGGGCATCACGATCGAGCGCTGCCGCGGCCACGAGCGCATCGAGCACGTGCGCGGGGCGGGCGCATGAGCATGGGGCGCACCCGGGCGGTGTCGCTGCTCGGGCTCGACGGAGCCGTGGTCGAGGTCGAGGCCGACCTCGGGCAGGGGCTGCCCGCGTTCATGATCATCGGGCTGCCCGACGCGTCGCTCGGGGAGGCGCGCGACCGGGTGCGCGCCGCCGCCACGAACGCGGGGTGCCCGCTCCCGTCGCGCAAGCTGACGGTCAACCTCTCGCCGGCCTCGCTGCCGAAGCACGGGTCGTCGTTCGACCTGGCGATCGCGGTGGCGGCCCTCGCCGCCGCCGATCTCGTGTCGGCCGAGTCCGTCGCCCGCGTGGTGCACGTGGGCGAGCTCGGCCTCGACGGCCGGCTCCGGCCGGTCGACGGGGTGCTCCCGGCGGTGGTGGCCGCGCGTCGGGCGGGCGCGGAGATCGTCATGGTGCCGACCGACAACGCCGACGAGGCCTCGCTCGTGCCCGGCGTCCGCGTCGTCGGGGCCGTCGGGCTCCGCGACGCCGCGATCTTCCACGGGGCCGACCTGGCGCCGCAGCCCCAGGAGGCGCTCCGGCGCCCCCTCGTGACGACGTCGACGACGGGCACGCCCGAGCTCGCCGACGTCATCGGCAACTCCGACGCGGTGGAGGCGTTGATCACGGCGGCGGCAGGCGGGCACCACCTCCTCATGGTGGGGCCGCCCGGGGCGGGCAAGAGCATGCTGGCCGCGCGGCTGCCCGGGCTGCTGCCCGACCTCGACGTCGACGCCGCCCTCGAGGTCAGCTCGGTCCGGTCGCTCTGCGGGCTCCCCGTGGGAGGGGAGCTGGAGCGGCGACCGCCGTTCGAGAGCCCGCACCACACCTGCAGCGCCGCGGCGCTCGTCGGGGGCGGGAGCGGCGTGCTCCGCCCCGGCGCGGCGTCGCGCGCGAGCCGCGGCGTGCTGTTCCTCGACGAGGCTCCCGAGTTCGCCCAGACCGTCCTCGACTGCCTGCGGCAGCCCCTCGAGAGCGGTGAGGCGGTCGTCCACCGCTCCCGCGCCGTCGCGCGCTTCCCGGCGCGGTTCCAGCTCGTCGCCGCGGCCAACCCCTGTCCGTGCGGGCACTGGGGCTCTCGCGACGGAGACTGCGCCTGCTCGCCGCACCAGAGGCGTCGGTACCTCGCCAAGCTCTCCGGCCCGCTCGTCGACCGCATCGACGTGCAGCTGCGCGTCGCCCGCATCAGCTCGGCGCAGTTCCGCCTCGCGGAGACGGCGGAGGTGGTCTCCACGGCGCAGGCGCGGGCCCGCGTCGAGGAGGCGCGCGACCGGGCCGCCCGGCGGCTGGCCGGCACCCCGTGGTCGCTCAGCGCCGAGGCCCCGGGGGCGTGGCTCCGCAGCGCCGAGCGGCGGCTCGCGGTCGGCGACTCCGCGCCCGTCGACCGCGCGCTGGAGACGGGTGCCCTCACGATGCGGGGCTACGACCGCGTGCTCCGGCTGGCGTGGACCCTCGCCGACCTGGAAGGTCTCGACAGGCCCGGGCGATCCCAGGTCGTGCGGGCCCTCGGCCTGCGGAGGTCGTTGTGACGGCGCTGCTCCGGGCTTCCGGCGACCGCCTCGCCGCGCTGGCCGAGCCCGTCCGCGCGTGGCTGCCCGACAGCGCAGGCAGCGAGACGGCCCTCGACGTCTTCGCCCGTGCCGCCTGGTCGGGCATCGCGGAGCCCGGCGACGTCGTCGCCGGCATCGCCCGCCGCGCGCTCGGTCCTGCCGTGGCGCTGCGGCTCGCGGCCGAGTCGGTCGAGTCGCGGGGGAGGGCCGGAGGGGGCACCGGGCTCGCCACGGCCCTCCGCGCCTCCGAGGCGTCGGACGACCTCGGTCGCCTCTCCGTCGGGTCGGCGCTCGCCCGCTGGGCGCCGCGGCTCGACCTGGCGCGCATCGAGGCCTCCCTCCGTGCCGCCGCGACGCTCGACGTGCGGCTGACCGTGCCGGGCGACCCGGGGTGGCCCCCGGCGCTCGCCGAGCTCGGCGACCACGGCCCGGCCGCCCTCTGGCTGCGCGGAGCAGGGGCGCTCCCCGCGCCTCCGGAGGCCGTCGCGGTGGTGGGCGCCCGCGCCGCGACGTCGTACGGGGAGCAGGTCGCCGCCGACCTGGCGAGCGGTCTCTCGGACCGGGGCCTCACGGTCGTCTCGGGCGGTGCCTACGGCATCGACGGCATGGCGCACCGGGCCGCCCTGGCGTCGGAGGCGCCGACGGTGGCGGTGATGGCGGGCGGCCCCGACCGCTTCTACCCGGCCGGGCACGACGACCTCCTGCGCCGGGTGGTCGGCACCGGCCTGCTGGTCGCCGAGTCGCCGTGCGGCACGTCGCCGGCGCGGTGGCGGTTCCTCCAGCGCAACAGGATCATCGCCTGCCTGACGGGAGCGACGGTCGTCGTCGAGGCGGGTCGTCGCTCCGGGTCGCTGAACACCGCGGGCCACGCCCAGGTGCTCGGCCGCCCGGTGGGGGCCGTGCCCGGTCCCGTGTCGTCGCCGTCGTCCGCGGGGTGCCACGCGTTGATCCGCTCCGGGCTCGCCACCTGCGTCACGAGCGTCGACGACGTCGTGGAGCTGGTCGGGCCGGCCTCGCTCGGCGACGACCGCACGGCCGCCCCCGACGCCGGAGACGACCCGCACCGACTGCGGGTCCACGACGCGCTCAGCCCCCGCGCGGAGCGGAGCACCGACGAGGTGGCAGCGGCCTCGGGCCTCGGCACGGCCGCGGTTCGGAGCATCCTCGCGGAGATGGAGGTCGAGGGGCTCGTGACGCACGGCGCTGCGGGGTGGCGGAGGGCGGGCCGGTCGCGTGGGTAGCCTGACGACATGATCACCACGCGGCGAGCCTCCCTGCGGGTCGGGGGCGCACGGCGATGAGCGGCCTCGAGGCCGACGTCGACGCGTTCCTGCACCACCTGCGGCACGGTCGGGGGCTGAGCGAGAACACCCTGCGGTCGTACCGCGCCGACCTCGCCGACCTCCTCGTCGGGGCGGCTGCACGTCTGGGCCGCGAGCCCGAGACGCGCGACCTCGACCTCGAGCTGCTGCGCGACTGGCTCTGGCGCGGCACCCAGGCGGGGCTCGCCCGGACCACGCTGGCCCGCCGCTCGGCCAGCGCACGGGCCCTGACCCGCTGGCTGGAGGAGACGGGCCGCACGAGCGTCGACGTGGGGCTGCGGCTCCGCGCGCCCAAGGCGGAGAGCCACCTGCCGCGGGTGCTGACCGGCGACCAGGTGGGAGGGCTGCTCGAGTCCCTGGCGGCGCGGGCGGACACCGACGACCCCGTCGCGCGACGCGACCTGGCGGTGGTGGAGCTCCTCTACGGGTCGGCGCTGCGCGTCTCCGAGCTCGTCGGCACCGACCTGGGCGACGTCGACCCGGGCCGCCTGACGGTGAGGGTCACGGGCAAGGGCGCGCGCGAGCGCGTCGTCCCCTACGGCGTCCCCGCGGCCGAGGCGCTGCACCGGTACCTCGACCGGGCGCGGCCTCGGCTCGCGGCCGCCGCAGAGGCACGGGGCGCGTCGACGACGTCGGCGTTCTTCGTCGGCACGACGGGCGCGCGGCTCGGCACCCGGTCGGTGTACCGCCTCGTGTCGGGCCTGCTGGCCGAGCTCCCCGGCAGCGGGCCGTCCGGCCCGCACGCGCTCCGCCACACGGCGGCCACCCACCTGCTCGACGGCGGCGCCGACCTCCGCGCCGTGCAGGAGCTGCTCGGACACGCGAGCCTCGGCACGACCCAGATCTACACGCACGTGTCGACCGAGCGGCTGCGGGAGAGCTACCGGACGGCCCACCCGCGGGCCTGAGCCCGGACGAGGTCCCGCCGCGTCGGCAGCAGCACGGAGGGGCGGCCCTCGCCGAGCATCATCAGGGGCGAGACGTACTCGCCGTCGATCCGGGCCCCGAGGTGGACGCACTCCGCCACGCAGCCGTGGCCGGTCACGAGGGTCCCGACGACCTGCCCCCTCGTGACGGCGTCGCCGGCGCTCAGCTCCGAGACGACGGGCTCGAGGCTGCTGAGGACGCCGCCGTCGTGACGGAGGGACAGCACGGGGCGGTCGACGACGGTGCCGGCGAAGTGCACGACGCCGTCGTCCGGGGCCGTCACCGCGCCTCCCACCGGGGCTGCGACGTCGATGCCGCGGTGGCCCGGCGACCAGCGGTGCTCGGGGGCCTGGAAGGGGTGGAGCACCGGGTGCGGCCCGGCGACGGGCCAGGACCACGGCACCGCCGGCCCGAGCGTCCGCGCCTCGGCCGCCGGGCGGGGCGCCGTCGCGGTCGCTGCCTCGGCGACCACGACCACGAGGGCCGCCGCGACGACCCGCCGCGTCGCGCGCCGAGCCGACACCTGTCGTCTGGTCGGTCTCGGGGGCGTGGGCGTCGTGGGGTGCATGCACGGATCGTGCTCGATGTGCACGCATTCACAGCGAGGCGTAGGGTCCTCCTGTGCACGAACACCCGGTGCACGACGTTGTGGGGGAGCGTGGTCGCGAACCCGCTCTCCGTGGAGTGAAGGAGAACCGTGTCGAACTCGGCGCAATCGTCAGCAACAGAGAAGAAGCTGAACAGGCGGGTGACGGCCCTCGCGATCGCGGCGGCCGTGGGCGGCTTCCTCTTCGGATTCGACTCGTCCGTCATCAACGGCGCGGTGTCGAGCATCACCGACGAGTTCGGGCTGACGGAGTTCGCCTCCGGCTTCGCCGTGGCGTCGGCCCTCATCGGCTGCGCGATCGGCGCGTACGTCGCCGGGCGCCTCGCCGACAAGGCCGGCCGCATCAAGGTCATGCTGCTCGGCGCCGTGCTCTTCCTGGTCAGCTCGCTCGGTGCCGCCTTCGCGTTCGCGGTCTGGGACCTCGTGCTGTGGCGCGTCATCGGCGGACTCGGCATCGGCATCGCGTCGGTCATCGCCCCGGCCTACATCTCCGAGGTGTCGCCCAAGGCCATCCGCGGCCGCCTCGCGTCGTTCCAGCAGCTCGCCATCACGCTCGGCATCTTCGTCGCCCTGCTCTCCGACCAGCTCTTCGCGGTCACGGCGGGCGGCGCCTCCGAGCCCTCCCTCTTCGGCCTCGCGGCCTGGCGCTGGATGTTCCTGGTCGGCATCGTGCCGTCCGTCGTCTACGGCGTCCTCGCTCTCCGCCTGCCCGAGTCGCCCCGCTACCTCGCCGGCGAGGGCCGTGAGGACGAGGCCAAGACGGTGCTGCAGAGCATCGTGCCGTCGGACACCGTCGACACCAGCCTGAAGGAGATCACCGACTCCATCAGGACGGAGGCGGAGCTCGAGAAGAAGTCCAGCATCCGCGGCGACCGCTTCGGCCTGCAGCCCATCGTCTGGGTCGGCATCATCCTCGCCGTGCTGCAGCAGTTCGTCGGCATCAACGTGATCTTCTACTACTCGACGACGCTCTGGCAGGCCGTCGGCTTCCAGGAGAGCGACTCGTTCACCATCTCGACCATCACGTCGATCGTCAACGTCGTCGTCACCTTCGTGGCGATCGGGCTCGTCGACAAGGTCGGGCGTCGTCCGCTCCTCCTCATCGGCTCCGTCGGCATGTTCGTCAGCCTCGCCGTCACGGCCCTCGCCTTCAGCCAGTCGGTGGCCGGCGACGGCGGCGACCCGGAGCTGCCCGGCGCCTGGGGCCCCGTCGCCCTGGTGGCGGCGAACCTCTTCGTCGTCTCGTTCGGCGCGACCTGGGGTCCGCTCATGTGGGTGCTGCTCGGCGAGATGTTCCCGAACAGCATCCGGGCCACGGCGCTCGGCATCGGCAGCTCGGCCAACTGGATCGCGAACTTCATCGTCACGGTCTCGTTCCCGTCGCTCGCCGCCCTCAGCCTCACGCTCTCCTACGGCATCTTCGCGGCCTTCGCCCTCATCTCGTTCTTCTTCGTCCTCGCGAAGATCCCGGAGACGAAGGGCCGGAGCCTCGAGGAGATGGGCATCTCCGCCGTCGGCGGCACCGCCGGGAAGGGCGGGGCCGGCTCCCGCGCCTAGTCGACGACCCGTCGCCCGTCGAACGCCCCGTCCGGACCCGGACGGGGCGTTCGTCGTCTTCGCGGCACCCGACGCAGCCCTTGCGCCGGCTCGACCACGCGCATCTCTGCCGGCTCCTCGCCGGTGCTACGATAGGTCCGCAGTCTGCTCAGCAGGCTGACTTCGCGTGCCCAGTGCGTCCTCGGACGCACCGTCCCGTCGCCCGGCCCCACGGCCTGTCGACCACGGACGTCACCGGCCTCCACCTCCACTCGGTCCGCAGGCGCCTCACGGCGCTGGCGGCGGAGGTGTGCCCGGGCACCAGGCACGGGCGACCGACCGGTCGCCCGGACAACCGACAACAGGCACGCCCGCGGGCGAGCCACGAACAAGGAGAACGACCATGGCCGTCGTCACCATCCGCCAGCTGCTCGACAGCGGCGTCCACTTCGGACACCAGACCCGCCGCTGGAACCCGAAGGTGAAGCGCTTCATCCTCGCCGAGCGCTCGGGCATCCACATCATCGACCTCCAGCAGTCGCTCGGCTACATCGACTCGGCCTACGACTTCGTCAAGGAGACGGTCGCCCACGGCGGCACCATCCTCTTCGTCGGCACCAAGAAGCAGGCTCAGGGCTCCATCGCCGAGCAGGCCAACCGCGTCGGCCAGCCCTTCGTGAACCAGCGCTGGCTCGGTGGCCTCCTGACCAACTTCCAGACGGTCTCGAAGCGCCTCGCCCGCATGAAGGAGCTCGAGGACATCGACTTCGACGACACCACGCAGGGCTTCACCAAGAAGGAACTGCTGATCAAGAAGCGCGAGCTCGACAAGCTCCACAAGACGCTCGGCGGCATCCGGAACCTGACGAAGACCCCGTCGGCGCTCTGGGTCGTCGACACCAAGAAGGAGCACCTCGCGATCGACGAGGCCAAGAAGCTGGGCATCCCGGTCATCGGCATCCTCGACACGAACTGCGACCCCGACGAGATCAACTTCCCGATCCCCGGCAACGACGACGCCATCCGCTCCGTCGGCCTGCTGACCCGCATCGTCGCCGACGCCGCTGCCGAGGGCCTGGTGCAGCGTCACCAGAAGCCCGAGGACGCCGACGCTCCCGTCGAGCCCCTCGCCGAGTGGGAGGCCGAGCTCCTCGCCCAGGGCGAGGCCAAGGCCGCCGACGCCGCTGCCGAGACGCCCGCCGCCGAGTCGCTCCCCGTCGAGGAGAACGACGCCGACGCGCAGGTCGCCGAGAAGCCCCTGGGCGAGCCGGTCGTCGAGCCCGTCGCCGAGGCGACCGAGGCCACGGCTGCCGAGCCGGCCGACGCCGACTCGAAGTAGTCCTCTCCTCACCCTCCGACTCCACGAAAGGAAGTCAGACCATGGCAAACTTCACCGCAGCTGACGTGAAGACCCTCCGTGACCGCCTGGGCGCGGGCATGATGGACAGCAAGAACGCCCTCGTCGAGGCTGACGGCGACCTCGAGAAGGCCGTCGAGATCCTCCGCGTCAAGGGACTGAAGGGCGTCGCCAAGCGCGAGGGCCGTCAGACCACCGCCGGGCTCGTGGCCGCCAAGGCCTCGTCCGGCTACGCCACGCTGATCGAGCTCGCGAGCGAGACCGACTTCGTCGCGAAGAACGAGAAGTTCATCGCGCTGGCGGACTCCGTGCTGGAGGCCGTCGCGGCCGCCGGTGCGAAGGACGCCGCCGAGGGCAACGCCGCCGCGATCGGCGGCCAGACCGTCGAGGCCTTCGTCAACGACGAGGCCGCGCTGATGGGCGAGAAGGTCGAGCTCCGCACCGTCTCCCGCATCGAGGGCGACGAGTTCGCGATCTACCTGCACAAGACCTCGAAGGACCTGCCCCCGCAGGTCGGCGTGGTCGTGGGCTACACGGGCTCGGACGCCGAGACCGCCCGCTCGATCGCTCAGCACATCGCCTTCGCCGCGCCGACGTACCTGTCGCGCGACGAGGTCCCCGCCGACCAGGTCGCCAAGGAGCGCGCCATCGTCGAGGAGACCGCGAAGAACGAGGGCAAGCCCGAGGCCGCCCTGCCGAAGATCATCGAGGGTCGCCTCACCGGCTTCTTCAAGGAGATCGCCCTGCTCGACCAGGCCTACGCCAAGGACAACAAGCTGTCCGTGGCCAAGGTCGTGGAGCAGGCCGGCATCGAGATCAAGGGCTTCGCCCGGGTCAAGGTCGGCGCCTAGCACCACCTGACGGGGCCTGAGACACACGTCTCAGGCCCCGTTGCCATGCCCGCGGCCCGGTCTCCGGAGGCGCGGGAGACACCCCGGGGAACGGCACGCCCGCCGCGACTCGCTACCCTGGCTACGGCCACGACTCGAGGGAGAACTCGCATGACGACAGAAACGACCGGACGACGCCGCGTCCTCCTGAAGCTCTCGGGCGAGGCCTTCGGCGGCGGCCAGCTGGGCGTCAACCCCGACGTGGTCGGCGGCATCGCGCGCGAGATCGCGGACGCGTCGAAGGACGTCGAGATCGCCGTCGTCGTCGGCGGCGGCAACTTCTTCCGCGGGGCCGAGCTGAGCCAGCGCGGCATGGACCGCGGTCGTGCCGACTACATGGGCATGCTCGGCACGGTCATGAACGCCCTCGCGCTCCAGGACTTCATCGAGAAGGCCGGTGCGGCCACGCGCGTCCAGTCGGCCATCGCCATGACCCAGGTCGCCGAGCCGTACATCCCCCGTCGCGCGGAGCGTCACCTCGAGAAGGGCCGCGTCGTGATCTTCGGCGCAGGCGCAGGGCTGCCCTACTTCTCCACCGACACGGTCTCCGCCCAGCGCGCCCTCGAGATCGGCGCCCACGAGGTCCTCGTCGCCAAGAACGGGGTCGACGGCGTCTACTCCGCCGACCCGCGCCACGACCCCGACGCGGTGAAGCTCGAGAAGCTCACCTACCAGGAGGCTCTCGTGCAGGGCCTCAAGGTCGTCGACTCGACGGCTTTCAGCCTCTGCATGGACAACGGCATGCCGATGCACGTCTTCGGGATGGGCGGCGCGGGCAACATCGCGCGCGCCATCCGGGGCGAGCGCATCGGGACCCTCGTCAGCAACTGACGACTAAGCTCGACAACGAACCAAGGGAGCATTGTGGCGATCACTGACGTACTGACCGAGACGCGCGAGAAGATGGACCGGGCTCTGGAGTCCGCCAAGACCGACTTCGGTCAGGTCCGCACCGGGCGCATCAACCCGGCGCTCTTCCAGAAGATCCCCGTCGACTACTACGGCACCCCGACCCCGCTCGCGCAGCTCGCGTCGCTGCAGGTGCCCGAGGCGCGCACGATGATCGTGACGCCCTACGACAAGTCGGCCCTGAAGGAGATCGAGAAGGCCATCGCGACCTTCCCGAACCTCGGCGCCAGCCCCACCAACGACGGCACCCTCGTGCGCGTGACGATCCCGGAGCTGACGCAGGAGCGCCGCAAGGAGTTCGTGAAGATCGTGCGCGGCAAGGGCGAGGACGCCAAGGTCCAGATCCGCAACATCCGACGCTCCTCGAAGACCGACCTCGACGCCCTCAAGACCGAGGTCGGCGACGACGAGGTCGCACGTGCCGAGAAGGAGCTCGAGGCGATCACCAAGGGCTTCATCGACTCGATCGACGACGCGCTGAAGAAGAAGGAAGCCGAGCTGCTCGAGGTCTAGATGAGCGACGCTCCCGACGGCCCCCGCCCCGACGAGTCGGCGCCGAACCCCAAGACCACACTCGGCAGCCGTCGCGCCGACTTCGACGCCCGGGCCCAGGCGGCTCGGCACGACCTCGAGAACCAGATCCGGGCCCGGCGGGCGCAGCTGGGGGCCCGCAACGAGGCTCTGACGGCGAAGACCGGGCGCAACCTGCCGGCGGCCATCGGGGTCGGCGTCGGCCTCGGCGGCGCGGTGCTGGTCAGCCTGATCTTCCAGCCCGCGTTCTTCATGATCGTGGCGGGCGCGCTCATCGCCTCGCTGTGCTTCGAGCTGACGAGCGCGCTGCGCTTCGCGGGCCGCGACGTGCCCCGGCTGCCGAGCGTGGCCGCGGGCCTCGCGATCGTCCCGGCCGCCTTCTACGGGGGAGCGGCCGGGCAGTGGCTCGCCCTCCTCGGCGGCATCGTCGTGATCTCGCTGTGGCGGGTCGCGGAGCTGGTGCGCCCGTCGCACCGCAAGCCCGCCGGCATCGTCTGGCGCGACATCGGCGCGGGTGCGTTCGTGCAGATCTACTGCGCGTTCCTCGGCAGCTTCATGGTCCTGCTCGCCGCGCAGCCGAACGGCGCGAACTGGACGCTGTCCGCCCTCATCATCGTGATCGCCGTCGACACGGGGGCGTACGCCACGGGCCTCAACTTCGGCAAGCACCCGATGGCGCCCCGCATCAGCCCCAAGAAGACCTGGGAGGGGTTCGCCGGCTCCGTCGTCGCCAGCCTCCTGGCCGCGGTCCTCACGTCGTGGCTCCTGCTCGACATGCCGTGGTACTTCGGCTTCCTGCTCGGCGGCATCATCATCGCCACCGCCACGATCGGCGACCTGTCCGAGTCGCTCATCAAGCGCGACCTCGGCATCAAGGACATCAGCACGTGGCTGCCCGGCCACGGGGGGTTCCTCGACCGTCTCGACAGCACCCTGCCCTCGGCGGTCGTCGCCTACGGGCTCTACCTGATCTTCGTCTGACGCCGCGCCGCTCGGGGCGGCGCGGTCGTCGGCGACCGTGCGGGGGCGATGCGGCATGATGGTCGCCGTGAGCACAACATTCCCGATCGCGCCCAAGGGCCAGCTCGGCTACGACGTGTCCGAGGTCGACGCCTTCCTGGAGGAGGCGCGGGCCGCCTACGCGGCCGCGCCGGGCGACGGTCCCGTCGACGCCGCTCACATCCGCCGCACGGCCTTCGCGATGGCCAAGGGCGGGTACTCGACCGCCCACGTCGACGCCGCGCTCGAGCGGCTCGAGGACGCCTTCGCGAGCCGAGAGCGCGACCACGCCCGCTCGTCACGCGGCGCCGACTCCTGGCTGGGCGACGCCCGGGCGACGGCCGAGGAGATCGTCGCGCGGCTCGACCGGCCGGTCGGGCACCGCTTCGACCGCGTGAGCGTGCTCACCGCCGGGTACCACCCGCAGGACGTCGACCGGCTGGTGCGCCGCCTCCAGGGCTACTTCTCCGACGGCCGAGCGCTGAGCATCGACGACGTCCGCGGCGCCGTGTTCCGCTCCAAGCGCGGGGGCTACCGCGAGGCCCAGGTCGACGTCGTGCTGGACGCCGTCGTCGACGTCATGCTCGCCGTGCGCTGACGCGGCCCCGCCTCGCACAGCCACCGGCGGGGCGAGGACGCGACACACGCTCAGGCCCCTGGCCGACGCGAGGTCGATCCGTTACTCTGGACGGACTCATGGGCAGGCACGCAGCGACTCCGACTCCCGGCACGACTCCTCGAGATCATCCGGTGGTCGTCTCCCGACCCCGCGCGGTCAGCAGACGCGTCCCGGCGTCGCTCGTCGCAGCCCCCCGACCC
>Ga0265780_10002357_pt1 | contig 25651 bp, 18 predicted proteins | sample P1T30metagenome_FD_192432 | JGI IMG/M metagenome (GOLD analysis project Ga0265780, IMG submission 192432) | Plant litter microbial communities from East Loma Ridge, Irvine, California - P1 T30 | ecosystem: Environmental > Terrestrial > Plant litter > Unclassified | place: USA: California...
TGCCACCGGCTCGCCGCCGGCGTCAACCAGCTCGCGCCTGGCCATGTCCAGCGTCCAGTCGCCGAAGGCGTAGCGGCGGCCGTGCCAGCCGGCCGTGGCGCGGCTCAGGCGCCGCAGCATGCCCTTGATGCGGGCCACCAGTTCGCGCGGATCGAAGGGCTTGGTGACGTAATCGTCGGCGCCGATCTCGAGCCCGGCCACGCGGTCGTCCTGGCTCGCCATCGCGGTGAGCAGGATCACCGGCGTGCTGCTGGTCTCGGCCAGGTGGCGGCACAGCGACAGGCCGTCCTCGCCCGGCAGCATGATGTCGAGCACCACCAGGTCGATCTGGTGCTGGCGCAGCAGCGCGCGCGCGGCCGCGGCGTCGGCGGCGGTCAGCACCTCCAGGTCGTGGCGGCGCAGGAAGGCGGCAAGCGGGTCGCGGATGTCGGCGTGGTCGTCGACCACGAGGATGCGGGAGGTCGTGGGAACAGGATTCATTGCTGAGGTATCAAGACTTGCCACAACTTGACAAACTTTCTGGCGGTTAATTGCATATGATAATCATTATCATTCGCAGCGAACTGGCCTGGCAATAGGTGTTCGCCGCATAAAAGAATTTTGAACGACAGAGAGAGAACGAAGCGTATGCAGCACACGACAAGGGCATGGTTCAAGCGGACGACCATCGCGGCGGCACTCCACGCCGTCCTGGCCATGAGCGCCCACGCGGCAGCCGAGGCCCCGGAGTTCAACCCGCAAGCCGCCGGCGCGTCCGGCACCGTGCCGACCGTCGTCGTGACCGCCGCCGGCTTCGAACAGTCGGCCACCGACGCTCCCGCCAGCATCACCGTGATCACCCGCGAAGACCTGGAAAAGCGTCCGTTCCGCGACCTGACCGACGCACTGCGCGACGTGCAGGGCGTGACCGTGACCGGCGTCGCCAATGAACAGGATATCCTGATTCGCGGCCTGCCTGGTCAATACACCCTGATCCTGGTGGACGGCAAGCGCCAGTCGACGCGCGACGCGCGCACCAACGGCAACGCCGGCTACGAGCAGAGTTTCATCCCGCCGCTAGAGGCGATCGAGCGCATCGAAGTCGTGCGCGGTCCGATGTCCTCGCTGTACGGCTCCGACGCCATGGGCGGCGTGATCAACATCATCACGCGCAAGGTCGCCAAGGCCTGGGGCGGCTCGCTCGGCGTCGACGGCACCCTGCAGGAACACAGCGACTCGGGCAACTCGACCCAGGGCCAGTTCTTCCTCAACGGTCCGATCGCCAGCAATGTCCTCGGCCTGCAGCTGTGGGGCAAGCAGAACAAGCGCACGGAAGATGAGATTCTGAATGGCTTCAACGGCGCCAAGGACCGCGACCTGACCGCGCGCCTGGCCTGGACCCCGAACGCCGCCCATGACGTGCTGCTGGAAGCCGGCAAGAGTGAACTGAAACGCAACAGCTCCGCCGGCCGGGTACTGGCGCCGAGCGCCGCCAATACGCGCCAGGAGCACAGCCGCGACCACTGGTCGCTGTCGCACAACGGCCGCTGGGGCTGGGCCACTTCGCAGATCGCCCTGACCCAGGAAAAAGGCCAGCGCGAGACCTACACCCAGGACCGCGTGGGCGACTACATCCGCAACGAGCGCGCGCCGGAAATCAAGAACACGGTGCTGGACGCGAAGCTCAACACCCGCCTGGGCGACCATTTCCTGGTGATCGGCGGCCAGTACAACCGCGGGGAACTCACCGACCAGAATCCGGGCCGCAGGACGGGTGTGGACGAGCACTTCAGCATCATCCAGAGGGCGCTGTTCGTCGAAGACGAATGGAGCCTGACCGACACCCTGGCCCTGACCGCCGGCCTGCGCGCCGACGACCATGAAATCTACGGCAACCACTGGTCGCCGCGCCTGTACGCCGTGTGGCATGCCAGCGACGCGGTCACCGTCAAGGGCGGCGTCTCGCGCGGCTTCCGTGCGCCGGAGATCCGCAATATCGCGCCGGGCTATGCCTACACCACCGGCGGCGGCGGCTGCACCTATGGCCCGAACGGCACCTGCGGCGTCATCATCGGCGATCCGGACCTGAAGGCCGAGACCAGCACCAGCTACGAGCTCTCCGCGCACTACAACAACAAGGCCGGCATCCAGGCGAATGCGACCCTCTTCTACACCGACTTCAAGGACAAGGTGGCGAACGCCCTGATCTACAACGACGACGGCTCGATCGCGCGCTGGTCGGAAGACCCGAACTACCGCCTCTGGTACAGCTACAACATCGACGACGCCACGATCCAGGGCCTGGAACTGGGCCTGACCTGGCAGCCGGTGCGCACGCTGTCGTTCAAGTCGAACTACACATTTACCGACTCCGAGCAGAAGGGCGGCGCCTACGAGGGCTATGCGCTGACCCGCACGCCGAAGCACCGCGGCACCCTGCGCGCCGACTGGAACGTCACCGACGCGCTCGACCTGTGGGCATCGGTCACCTACAGCGGCAAGGAAATCAATGCCGCCGCGCGTTCTGGCAGCAATGGCGTGACCCTGCCGAACGGCGCCAGGGAATACGGCGACTACACGATCGGCGACATCGGCATGACCTATGACTGGAGCCGCAGCGTCGCCATCAAGGCCGCGCTGTTCAACGTCAGCGACAAGCGCCTGGACGAGCTGACCTACAACACGGTCGGCGACGGCCGCCGCCTGTGGCTCGGGGTTACCACACGCTTCTGACCACACGTTTTTAGTTATCCAATTTGTTGAACGAGACAGGAATACCGACATGACCATCAAGAACATCTTCCAAGGCCGCCGCGCAGTGCTGGCGGTCGGCGTAGCCCTGGCCTTCGGCACGATGACGGCGCAAGCCCAGAACACCGTGCAGATCAAGCACGCCAGCGGCACCACCGCGGTCCCGGCCAGCCCGAAGAAGGTCATCGTGCTCGACGCCACCACCCTCGACAACCTGTCGGCGCTGGACGTGAACGCGGCAGGCGGACCTGTGGCCGGGGTGCCGACCATGAGCACCACCGCGCGTCCGCTGCCACGCCACCTGGCGCGCTACAACAGCGCGCCCAAGATGGGCACCCTGTTCGAGCCGGACTATGAAAAAATCCACGGCGCCAAGCCCGACCTGATCATCGTCGGCGGCCGCTCGCAGGCCAAGTACGCGCAACTGGCCAAGATCGCCCCGACCATCGACATGACCGTCGACCGCACCAACCTGGTCGCCAGCGCCAAGAACAACGTGACGACCCTGGCCGGCCTGTTCGGCAAGCAGGCGCGCGCCAAGGAACTGACCGACAAGCTGGATGGCTCGATCGCCGCCCTGAAAAAGCAGGCCGAGACGGCCGGCACCGGCCTGATCGTCCTGACCACCGGCGGCAAGATGAGCGCCTACGGCCCCGGCTCGCGCTTCGGCGTCCTGCACGACACCTTCGGCATCAAGCCGGCGGTGGCCAAGCTCGACACCTCGAACCACGGCCAGGCGATCTCCTTCGAATTCATCCAGAAGACCAATCCCGACTGGCTGTTCGTGATCGACCGCGACGCCGCCATCGGCCGCGAAGGCACGGCCGCCGCCAAATTCCTGGACAATGAACTGGTGCGCCAGTCCAACGCCTGGAAGAACAAGCGCGTGGTCTACCTCGATGGCCTCAACTGGTACACCCTGGGCGGCGCCGGCATCACCGCGCTGCAGGAAAACGTCGACCAACTGGCGCGCGCGCTGAACACCGCCGGACGCTAAATTCAATGGCAGCAAGCGTGCGCGCCGCGCGCCACATCTCGCACGCCTGGCTGGCGCTGCCCTTATTGCTGACGGCAGCGCTGGTCGCATTGAGCGTGGCCATTGGCGCCGGCGATTTCAGCTTCGCCGGCCTGTTAGCGGGCACCGGGTCGACCGACTGGCAACTGCTGGTGGTGAGCCGCCTGCCGCGCACCCTGGCCCTGCTGCTGGCCGGGATGTCGCTCGCCGTCGCGGGCCTGATCATGCAGATGCTGGTGCGGAATCGCTTCGTCGAACCGTCCACCGCCGGCACCATCGAGGCGGCCACGCTGGGCGTGCTGGCGCTGGCGCTGCTGGCGCCCGACACCCCGGTGTTCGGCAAGATGCTGGTGGCGGCCGGTTTCGCGATGGCCGGCACCTTCCTGTTCCTGGGCCTGCTGCGCCGCATCCCGCTGCGTTCGCCCTACCTGGTGCCGCTGGTCGGCCTGATCCTGGGCGGCGTGATCCAGGCGGTAACGACCTTCTTCGCCGTCCGCCACGACATGCTGCAGACCCTGCACGCCTGGACCGTGGGCGACTTTTCCGGCGTGCTGCGCGGCCGCTACGAGCTGCTGTGGCTTGGCGCGCTGCTGGCGTTCGCGGCCTGGGTCGCGGCCGACCGTTTTACGGTGGCCGGCATGGGCCAGCAGTTCACCACCAACCTGGGGCTTGACTACAAGCGCCTGACCTTCTATGGCCTGTTGATCGTGTCGGCGATTTCGGCGGTGGTGGTGGTCACGGCCGGCAGCATCCCCTTCCTGGGCCTGATCGTGCCGAACGTGGTCAGCATCCTGTTTGGCGACAATATGCGCCGCTCGGTGCCCTGGGTCGCGCTGCTCGGCGGCCTGTTCGTGCTGGCCTGCGACATCATCGGCCGCCTGGTCGTGTATCCCTACGAGATCCCGATCGGCACCGTGGTCGGCATCATTGGCGGCGCGCTGTTCCTGTTCCTGTTGTTGCGAGGTCGCTCACGTGAGGCTTGAAGTATCCCCCAATACCAGGCTCGCGCTGCTGGCCACCCTGGCGCTGGCGGTGGTCGCCGCCTTCATGCTGATCGGCGCCGGCGGCAACTGGGACTTCGTGCTGCCGTTTCGCGGCGCCAAGCTGGCGGCGATGCTGCTGGTGGCGTATGCGATCGCGGTGTCGTCGGTGCTGTTCCAGACCATCACCCACAACCGCATCCTGACGCCGTCGATCATGGGCTTCGACGCCCTGTACCTGTTGATCCAGGCGGTCATCATCTTCAGCCTCGGCATCGATCCACTCACAGAGACCGGTAACCCGAACCTGCGCTTCGCCATCGAAGTGGTCTTGATGACAGGCTTCGCCTGCCTGCTGTTTCGCGCGCTGTTCAACGGCGCGGCGCACAGCCTGCACCTGATGCTGCTGGCCGGGATCGTGTTCGGGCTCTTGTTCCGCAGCCTGTCGAGCTTCGTGATGCGCCTGATCGATCCCAATGAATTCATGGTGCTGCAAGACCGTATGTTCGCGTCTTTCAATGCGATCCAGACAGGCCTGCTGTGGGTGGCGGCGATCGCGATCGGCCTGGCTTCGCTGGCGGCGTGGCGCCTGCGCCGCCAGTACGACGCCTTGATGCTGGGCCGCGAGATCGCGGTCAACCTCGGCATCGATTACCGGCGCACCGTGATGTTCACGCTGGCGCTGATCTCGGTGATGGTGTCGGTATCGACGGCGCTGGTCGGTCCGGTCACCTTCTTTGGCCTGTTGGTCAGTAACCTGGCCTATGTGACGGCCGGCTCGGGCAAGCACAGATACCTGCTGCCGATGGCCGTGCTGTGGGGCGTGGTGTTCCTGGTCGGTGGCCAGGTGCTGCTCGAGCGCGTGCTCGAACTGAACGCCACCGTCAGCGTCGTCATCGAATTCATCGGCGGCCTGCTGTTCCTGTTCCTGATCACCCGTAGAAAACGATAAGCCATGATCGAAATCTCCCAACTGAGCAAACGGTATGCCGACACGGTGGTGGTCGACGACGTGACGCTCACCCTGCCGGCCGGCGGCGTCACCGCCATCATCGGTCCCAACGGCGCCGGCAAGTCGACCGTGCTGTCGATGATCAGCCGCCTGCTGCCGATGAGCGCGGGTCGGGTGCTGGTGGACGGCATCGACGTGGTCAGCGGCGACACCCGGGAACTGGCGCGGCGCCTGGCCATCCTGCGCCAGGACAATCACCTGCCGATGCGCCTGACGGTGCGCGACCTGGTCGCTTTTGGCCGCTACCCGCACACCCAGGGCCGCACGACGGTCGAGGATGCGGCACACGTCGAGCGCGCGCTCGGCTACCTGGGCCTGCTGGAACTGGCTGACCGCTATCTCGACCAGCTCTCGGGCGGCCAGCGCCAGCGCGCCTTTGTCGCCATGGTGCTGTGCCAGGACACCGACTACGTGCTGCTCGACGAGCCGCTCAACAACCTCGACATGCGCCATGCGGTCGACATGATGGGACTGCTGCGCCGTACCTCGCGTGAGCTGGGCAAGACCGTGATCCTGGTCCTGCACGACATCAATTTTGCGTCGTGCTACGCCGACCGCATCGTCGCCATGAAGGGCGGCAAGGTGGCCTGCCACGGCACGCCGCTCGAGCTGATCCAGCCCGAGGTGCTGCGCGAACTGTACCAGCTCGAGATCCGGGTGCACGAGATCGACGGCCAGCGCATCTGCGTCTATTACTAGGGAGCGTGCGTGGAACGCTGGGTCATGTATGCCTTCCTGTCGATGCTGTTCGCCGGTGTGACGGCCGTCATCGCCAAGCCGGGCCTGACCGGCATCTCGGGCGACCTGGGCATGGCGGTGCGCACCTGCTTCGTGTTCGTGTTCGTGCTGCTGTTCGCGGCCGCCGTGGTGCCGGCGCGCGAGCTGCAGGCGCTCACTTCGAGCAATATCGCCTGGCTGGCCGGATCGGCGGTGGCCACCGCGCTGTCGTGGATCTTCTACTACAAGGCGATCAAGGAAGGGCAGGTCTCCACCGTGGCCCTGATCGACAAGGGCAGCGTGGTGATCGCACTGCTGCTGGGATGGCTGTTTTTACAAGAGGCGCTTACCCCTGCCAAGCTGGCCGGCTGCGGTTTCATCGTGGTGGGCCTGCTCGTGATCGCGCGCGGATGAGCGGGCGCCATCTGCTACACTCGGCCGATCTTTTCTAAAGAATTCCAGGCCGCGTTGATCCCCATTTCCCCTCCCGCCGATCTCCCGCCAGTGCTGGCCGGCCCGATGCTGCGCCGGCTCGAGCCGGGCCGCCTGGTGCTATGGCTGGTCGGCAGCGCGCCGCTCGAGCTGTCGCTGCAACTGGCGCCGCATGGCGGCGCGGCGCGCCAGATCGCGCTCGATGCCGGCTGCTGCCGCGTGGTGCGTGTCGGCCGCCATGCATACATACACCTGATCGACGTCGCGCTCGATGCACCGCTGCCGCAGGATACGCTGGTCGACTACGATCTGCTCATGCACGACGGCGCGGGCCTCGGCCAGTGGGCGCCGCACCTGCTGCACGCAGGGCAGACCCGGCCCAGCTTCGTGCTGCGCAGCCGTATGGACAATATCCTGTACGGATCCTGCCGCAAGCCGCATCACCCTTCGCGCGACGGCCTGGCCTGCGCCGACGCGCTGCTGGCCGCGCAGATCGGCGACACCGATGCGCGGCCCGCCATGCTCATGCTATGCGGCGACCAGGTATATATCGACGATGTGGCCGGCCCCATGCTGGCGGCAATCCATGCGCTGATCGAACGCCTTGGCCTGTACGGCGAATGCCTGGAAGGCGCCGTGGTCGACGACAGCGAGGCGCTGTATGCCCACCCGGCCGGCTACTACCGGCGCGAAGACCTGCTGCCCGCCTTCAAGTCGAATGACGACTTGCGTGACCGTTTCTTCGGCGGCTCCGAAAAGCCGATCTTCACCACCGCCAACGCCCACAACCACCTGGTGACGCTGGCCGAGGTGATGGCGATGTACCTGCTGGCCTGGTCGCCGACGCCGTGGCAGGTCGTGGGCGAGCCGGTGATGCCCGCCTTGATGCCCAAGCACGTCGAACGCTGGCACCGCGAGAACGCGGCGCTGCAGGGCTTTCGCGACGAGCTGCCGCAGGCCGCGCGCCTGATGGCGCAGGTGCAGACCCTGATGATCTTCGACGATCACGACATCACCGATGACTGGAACCTGTCGGCCAAGTGGGAAACCACCGCCTACGAACACCCGTTCTCGCGCCGCATCATCGGCAATGCGCTGGTGGGATACATGCTGTGCCAGGGCTGGGGCAACCGGCCCGACGTGTTTGCCGACATGCTCGACGCGATGGCGAGCCTGAGCGCCACGCCGGATGCCACGGGGCGGCTCGACCCGGTCGCGCAGGACGCGCTGATCCAGCAATTGCTGGCATTTCACCGCTGGGAGTATATGTTGCCGACCCAGCCGGCCATCATCGTGCTCGATACGCGCACCCGGCGCTGGCGCAACCGGCGCACCCCGGGCCACCCGTCGGGCCTGATGGACTGGGAATCGCTGACCGAACTGCAGCACGAGCTGCTCGATGAATCGGCCGCCGTGATCGTCTCGGCGGCGCCGATGTTCGGCGTCAAGCTGATCGAGGTGGTGCAGCGCATCGCTACCTTCGCCGGCCTGGCGCTGACGGTCGACGCCGAGAACTGGATGGCGCACCGCGGCGCGGCCAGCAGCATGCTCAATATCTTCCGCCACTCGCGCACCCCGGGCAACTACGTGGTGTTGTCGGGCGACGTGCATTATTCCTTCGTCTACGATGTCGAGGTGCGCGAATCGGGTCGCCCGCAGCACGTGTGGCAGATCACCAGCAGCGGCATCAAGAACGAATTCCCGCGCCGCCTGCTCGACTGGCTCGATCGCCTGAATCGCTGGCTGTACTCGCCGCGCTCGCCGCTGAACTGGTTCACCAAGCGGCGCGACCTGGCCTTGCGTCCGCGCCTGCCCGACCAGCGCACCAGCGGCGAGCGCCTGTGGAATGGCGCCGGCATCGGCCAGGTATGGCTTGACGCCCAGGGCCGCCCGCGCCGCATCGTGCAGCACAATGCCGATGGCAGCCCGAGCACCCAGTTCCTGCTGCCTGATGACGCAGCGGCGAGCACGCCGGCGGTCGGCGAATCGCAGCGCGCGGCCTAGTCTAGCCGCCCAGCGCCAGCGGCTGGCCGCGTGCCCAGCGGTTCGACGACAGCGAGAAGCTCAAGGCCCGCACCTGGTGGTACCAGCCCGCAGGCACGTACAGCATATCCCCTGGTTCCACGATGATCTCGACCAGCGCCGCCTGGCGCGCCAGCGGGTAGCGCTCGAAGTCGGGCGCTTCCGGATCGACCGGAGAGCCGAACAGCAGCGGATTGGCCTCGCGCGGATACAGGAACACGTCATGGTGCGGCGGCGCCAGGAAGATGCGCTTGCGCCCCCAGAGCTGGGCGAACAGATTGTCGTCGTAGTCGCAATGCAGCGGCGTCACCGTGCGCGCCGGGCCGATCCAGAAGCGGGGAGGGCCCATCTTGTCGAACCAGGTCGGCCAGTGGCATAGCCGGTTCAGTTCGCGCAGGGCGAGGTTGCCGACGTATGGCGGCAGGCTCGATGCGGCATCCGGCGGCGCCAGGTCGAGGTAGTCGCGCAGCAGCATGTCCTGCATGGCGCGGTCGGGCGCAAAGGCTGTATGGACGTAGTCGCCGACGCGGGCGCGCACCAAGAGGTGGCCATACTGCGCGCGCAAGTCTTGCGGCGTCAGGTCGACCAGCGGCCAGCGCCTGGCGATCCCCTCGACCAGGAACGGCATGCCGGCCAGCGCCCGTTGGCGGAAGCCGGACGCATCGAGCCTGGCCAGGCGCGGCACGGTGGTAAAGGGAGGAAGCCGCCCGGCGGCCTGGCGGATGGCGTCGCGCATCGCCGCGATAGACGCCACGCCGCGCACCTGGGCGGCTTTCTCGGCGTCGGCCTGTTGTTTCGCTTGCGCGTCGTGTGTTGCCGGCATGGGCTGGCGGGGTGGCAGGCGCTTGCCTGAAATTTTCTCTACTGCCATGTGATGTTCTGCTGGACGACCCGGATCGGCGAAACCCCGTATGGTACTAGCAACGCGTCTCTTCACCCGCTGCCAGCTGGTAAAAAGCAGCTTTTGCACCGGATGGAACGGCTCTGTTAGTCAGCGCACGGTCTGCTTGCACTGATCTATTGTATTTTTTGTATCGCGACGCAGTTAGTTCGATACTGCGCTCGTGGGCATGAGTCGAAGCGGCCATTGATGTAACGCAGGCTGCTTTCGTTCCCGCGTCATGTATCGGACTGATTCAAGGAAGAATGTGGTGATAGTCGAATATCGGTCTACTCCGCGTTGGTCACACATTTTATGAGGGATACATCATGGATAATCAAAAGTCTAACGAAGGCAAGGGCATCGACGCCAACAAGGCCGGTTCGAACATCGGCAAGAGCCAGGATTCCAGCCTGAACAAGGGCACCACTGCCTCGTCGGGCAGCCAGCAAAGCGCATCGTCGAACCTGGGCAGCACCAGCTCGTCGCCATCGTCGCCGAGCCAGCAGAATGCCTCGTCGAGCGGCAATATGGGCAGCACCGGTCCATCGTCGTCGGGTTCGTCGATCGGTTCGTCGTCGTCGTCCTCGTCGAACCTGAGCTCGGCAGCTGGCAGCAGCGGCTCGCTGGGTAACAGCGGCCTGGGCGCTTCGTCGTCGAGCCAGTCGTCGATCCCGCCGTCGCCGTCGACTCCAGCGTCGTCGTCGTCGTCGACCGCAGCGTCGTCCGATTCCTCGAACGGCGATCAATCGACGGTCGTCGGCATCAAGGCAGCGATCTCGTCAATTTCGCCAGATAAAGTGCACGCAGGCATCGACAAGGCAGCGCAAGCCGCCCAGCCAGTGGTCGACAACCTGGCTTCGCGCGCCCACGCCGGCGTCGACAAGGTCACTGGCCTGCTGAGCTCGGCTCAAGAGAAGTTCGGCGGCGGTTCGGCCCAACTGAGCGAAAAATGCTCCGACCTGTCGGCCCAGGGCAAGGACTACGTCAAGAACAATCCGGGCAGCGCACTGCTGGCCGCGGTGGGCGTGGGCTTCATCCTGGCCAAGCTGCTGGGTGGCTCGAGCGACCGTCACGAGTACCGCAACTACCGCGACTACCGCGACTGATCTTTAGGCAGGGCTGCGCGCCGCAAGGCGCGTTTCCTGGATGGCCCGGTCGGCTTAAGCTGGCCGGGCTTTTTTCATCCCATGATTTAACGCTTTCTTAACGCCCTACTAACATCTCGATGACAGCATGCGACCTAGCATGCATAGCATGAACATCGAGAAATTTCACCTGCCTAAAAGCATTAGCCGTGCGTCGAATGAGATCCGGCCCGATGTCACTCTTCCAGCCCGCATTCCACGTCTTGCGCAGCTGACGCGTTGGGCCGGTCCCTATGCGCCGATGGTCCAGTTGTTGATCATCGGGCTGGTGCTGCTGTCGGCTTTCCGCATCGCCCTTGTCGCCTGGCAATGGCCGCGCGTGGCAGCAACCGGCATCCTGCCCGAGATCCTGCTGCAAGGCATGCGCGCCGACCTGATCCTGCTCGGTTACTTCGTCGCCATCCCGCTGCTGCTGGCGCCGCTGCTGGCGCATGTCCGCAGCGCCCGCCTGTGGCGCAGGGCCAGCACTGCTTGGGTATGCTTCGCGCTGATCTTCATCCTGTTCATGGAAGTGGCCTCGCCCCAATTCATCATGCAATACGATGCGCGGCCGAACCGCCTGTTCATCGAATACCTGGGTTATCCGCAAGAAGTGCTCGCCACCTTGTGGAACGGTTTTCGCACCGCGCTGTTGCTGGGCTGCGCGCTGACCGTGGTCCTCGGTATCGCGCTGGTACGCATGCTGACAAAATCCGCCGACGGCATCATCATGTGGCCGAGCCGCAAGCTGCTGCTGGCCTGGCCGATCCTGGTCGTGCTGGTATTCGTGCAGATCCGCTCCACCACCGGCCACCGCCCGGCGAACCCGGCCATGTTCGCCCTGAGCGGGGATGCCATGGTCAATTCCCTGGTCATCAATTCGGCCTGGTCGGTGTTTGACGCGATCCGCTCGATGGGCAATGAGGCGAAGTCGTCCGAGATCTATGGCGACTTCCCGCGCGAGCAGGTATTCGCCGAGGTCAAAGCGGTGCCATGGCTGCGCGACTACCACTTCCCGAACCCCGAACTGCCGACCCTGCACTACCAGCAGGCCGCGATCTCGCGCGCCAAGCCATTGAACCTGGTCATTGTGCTGCAGGAAAGCCTGGGCGCCACCTTCGTCAAGTCACTGGGCGGCTTGCCCGTCACGCCCGAGCTGGAAAAACTCAAGGACGAGGGCTGGTGGTTCGAGCAGATGTATGCCACCGGCACGCGCTCGGTGCGCGGCATCGAGGCGGTGGTTGCCGGCTATGCGCCGACGCCGGCGCGCAGCACGGTGAAACTGTCCCTGTCGCAGAACAATTTTTACACGCTGGCAGATGGCCTTGGCCGCCAGGGCTATCACACCGAATTCGTGTATGGCGGCGAAGCGCACTTCGACAATATGCGCAGTTTCTTCACCGGCAATGGCTTCCAGAAGATTGTCGACATCGGCGATATGAAGCCGGCCTTCGTGGGCAGCTGGGGCGCCTCGGACGAAGACCTGTTCGACAAGTCGCTCGAGCGCCTCAAGACCCTGCATGCACAGGACAAGCCGTTCTTCAGCCTGATCTTCACCTCGTCCAACCACGCGCCGTTCGAATTCCCGGACGGCAAAATCGAACTGCACGACCCGGACAAGCAGACCGTCAACAACGCGGTCAAGTATGCAGATCATGCGCTCGGCAAGTTCATTCGCGCAGCCAAACAGCAAGCCTACTGGAACGACACCGTATTTCTGATCGTGGCCGACCACGATAACCGGGTCTACGGCGACAGCCTGGTGCCGATCAAGAAATTCCACATCCCGGGCCTGATCCTGGGCGCCGACATCGAGCCGAAGCGCATTGCGACCATCGCCAGCCAGGTCGACCTGGGCCCCACCTTGCTGTCGCTGCTGGGCGTGTCGAGCACGCACCCGATGATCGGACGCGACTTCGTGAAGGACGCCACCACGCCGGGCCGCGCCCTGATCCAGTTCAACGATTACTTTGCCTACCTCGAAGGGGAAAACGCCACCGTGCTGCGACCCGGCCAGTCGCCGCTGGCGGCCCGCTACGATGCTGCCAGCGGCAGCTTCGATCCCGGCCGCGGCGCCCCCAGCCAGGCCCAGGTCGACCGCGCACTGGCCCACGTGATGCTGCCGTCGCTGCTGTATCGCGAGCAGCGCTACCGGCCGCGCTAGGCAGTCCCGATCGGGAAACCACCCCGATGCGCCCCGACAGCGTCGGGGCGCGCCTCATTTCACCTTACAATATTCGCATGCGCATCCTCATCGTCGAAGACAACCCCGACATCCTGGCCAATCTGTATGGTTTCCTGGAGCCCAGGGGCTATACGGTCGATTCGGCCCGCAATGGCTATGGCGGCCTTGCACTGGCGTCCGAGAATATCTATGACGTGATCGTCCTCGACGTCATGCTGCCGGGCCTGAACGGTCTCGAGCTGTGCCAGAAGCTGCGCTCCGAACTGCAGAGTCCCGCGCCGGTCCTGATGCTGACCGCGCGCGACAGCCTGGACGACAAGGTGGCAGGGTTCGACAGCGGCGCCGACGACTACCTGGTCAAGCCGTTCTCGCTGGTCGAACTCGATGTGCGCCTGAAAGCGCTGGCGCGGCGGGCAGGCGGGCAGCACGCCATCAGCCGCGCACTGCGCTTCGGCGGCCTGGTATTCGATCCGGACCAGCACGAAGCGTCACGCGACGGGAGCAAAGTCTCCCTTACCAAGACCGGTTATGTGCTGCTACGCTGCCTGATGGCGGCCGCGCCACGCATCGTGCCGCGCGAGGCGCTGGAACAGGCCGTGTGGGGCGAGGACCGTCCCGAGAGCGACGCCTTGCGCACCCATATCCATGCGCTACGCCAGGCCGTCGACAAACCGTTCGATACTCCCATGATCCATACCATCCCGGGTGTGGGCTACCGCCTCGCACTGCCCGATGCGCAAGGTTGATTCGCTGAGCCGGCCGATTGTCGGCGCCTTCATCCTGTTCGGCATGGCGCTGTCGCTGTTCTTTGCCGTGCTGGCGGCAGTGGTGGTCGAGGGCATCGAGGTGCACCTGGTCGACGAACGGCTGGCCGAGGTCGAGAAGTGGGCGCGACCCAGGGCCGCGGCCGGGCTGACCGCCGACCTGCCTGCCGGGCTGCGCTTCCACCGCGGCGAACAGATACCGGGCTCGCTGCGTGGGCTTTCCCCGGGCGTATCCGAAGCGGAGGTCGACGGCATCGGCCTGCATGTATTGACCGGGGCCGACGAACTCGGGCCCTACGTCGTGGTCGACCATGAAAGCGACTATGAGCAGATCGAGCTGCTTGTGTATTCGATGTTCGCCGCGCTGTTCGGCGGTTTCGTCATCCTCGCGTTGTTCCTGGGTCGCTTTGTAGGCCGGCGCATCGTGACGCCGATCCGCGAGCTGGCGGACGCCGTCGGGCATGGCGCATCCTTCTCGCCGCATACGCAGCGCGGGGACGAGCTGGGCATCCTGGCGCGCGCCCTGGATGCGCATACGAGCCAGCTGCGCCAGTTCCTCGACCGCGAGCGCTTCTTCACGGGCGATGTCAGCCACGAGTTGCGCACGCCGCTCACGGTCATCATGGGAGCGGCGGAGATCCTGGTCGAAAATGCCGAAGGGCCCGCGGTGCGGGCGCCCGCCCAGCGCATCTACCGCGCCGCGCAGGAGGCGACCGAGTGCGTGACCGTGATGCTGCTGCTGGCGCGCGCGCCGCAACTGGGTTCGTTCGCGCCGGTGTCGGTGAGCGCGATCGCGCGCCGCGAGACGCAGCGCTACCAGTCGCTGGTGACGGACAAGCCGGTGACCTTGCGCTGCGTCGGCCGCGCCGAGGTGAGCATGCGTGCGCCGGCCGAATTGTGCGCATCGGCGCTGGCCAACCTGGTGCGCAATGCCTGCCAATACACCGAGCAGGGCGAAGTGACCGTGCTGATCGAAGCCGGGAGAATCACCGTCGAAGACACCGGACGCGGCCTGCCGGAAGCGGTGCGGCGCACGCTCGGGGAGGGCGAAGGTGCGCTGGCGATTCCCTCCAGCGGGTCGGCCGGGACGGGCCTGGGCCTGTCGCTGGTCAGGCGCATCTGTGAATACCTCGGCGCCGCGCTGCTCTACCAGGACCGCGAGGGCGGTGGCAGCCGTTTCACGATCATCTTTCCTGCCGACTTCACGCAATCCTGACGCCGGCTTGACGCCATTCTGAATCCCCTGTCTCTAACCTGTCATGCAGCCGCTGCGGCTGTAACGCTGAAAGGATGGAGAAGTGGATAAGTTATTGGCGAGGCGGATCGACGCGCCCATGCTCACGCTGGCGGTCGCGCTACTGCTGGCAAGCCTGGGCAATGCGAAATTCTGGTCGGTCCTGGCGCTGGCCGCGGGCGGGTTCTCGCTCGCCAGCCTGCCCATGCTTGCGGGGTCGTTCCTGATCGTCGTCCTGTTCTTCAACGCCTGCCTGACCCTGGCCAGCTTCCGCTACCTGGCAAAACCGGTGCTGGTGGCCCTGGTGCTGGCTGCCTCCGCGGCCAGCTATTTCATCGTCGCGTACGGGATCGTCATCGACCGGTCCATGATCCAGAATATGTTCGAGACCGATGCGCGCGAAGCGGCGGAATTGCTCAACTGGCGCATGGCGGCGTGGATTGCCCTGCTGGGCGTGCTGCCGGCGCTGCTGATCGCACGTGCCGATATCCGCTTTCCACGCGGGGCGCGCGGGTTGTTCGAGCGCATCCGCCAGGCGCTTGGCTCGCTCATGCTGGCGGCGCTGCTGCTCGCGCTGCTGTTCAAGAGCCTGGCGCCGGCGCTGCACGAGCACCGCGAGTTGCGCTTCCTGCTCACGCCCACCAACTTCGTCCAGGCCCTGCATGGCTACCTGAGCAACCGGTTTGCCGCCGACGTCGTGGTCGCGCCGCTCGGGCGCGATGCGGTGAAAGGCGCCGCCTGGGCCGGACAAACGCGCCGCACGCTGACCGTGATCGTGGTCGGCGAGACAGCGCGGGCGGCCAGCTTCTCGCTCAACGGCTATGCGCGCGATACCAATCCGCTGCTCGCGCGGCAAAGCGGCTTGATCAACTTCTCGCATGTGCATTCATGCGGCACCGCGACCGCGGTATCGGTTCCCTGCGTGTTCTCAGCCTTCGGCCGCGAGGATTACACCCAGTCGAAGGCGCAGCGCCAGGAAGGGCTGCTCGACGTGCTGTCGCATGCCGGTTTCGATGTCGTCTGGCGCGATAATAATTCGGGCTGCAAGGGCGTGTGCGACCGCGTGGGATTCGAGGACTTGTCGCGTCCCGTTCCTGGCGCCAGTCACTGCAACGGCGATGAATGCTACGACGAACGACTGCTCGACGGCTTGCCGCAACTGTTGCGCGAGCGTGGCAGGGATATGGTCGTGGTGCTGCACCAGAAGGGCAGTCACGGTCCGGCCTATGCCAGCCGCCACCCGGCCGCGTTCTCGCGCTTCGGGCCGGAATGCAAGACCGGCGAGTTCGAACGCTGTTCGCGCGCGTCGATCCAGGCGGCGTACGACAACACCATTCTTTATACCGATTATTTCCTGAGCCGGACCATCGACCGCCTGCGCGCCATGGCGGAGCAGGAAGGCGTCGATACCGCGATGCTGTATTTCTCTGACCATGGCGAGTCGCTGGGCGAGAACAACGTCTACCTGCACGGTACGCCGTATTTTATCGCCCCGCGTGAACAGACCGAGGTGCCGATGATGTTCTGGATGTCGGACAGCTTCGGTGCGCGCTTTCGTATCGACCGCCGCTGCCTGGCGCAACGCCGCAACGAGCCGCTCTCGCATGACAATGTATTCCACTCGGTGCTCGGGATGCTCGACGTGAACACCGCCGTGCTCAATCCGCGGCTCGACATCTTCCATGCCTGCGTGAGGGACGCCTAGATGCGCGCGAACTTGTTGCCGGTCCCGATGCTATGCCGCCTGGCCGCGGGGCTGGCGGTCGCCGCGCTGTTCATCCTGTGGCTCGGCCGGTCTACCGATATCGACCTGGCGCTGGCCGATGCGATGTTCGAGCCAGGCATCGGCGCTTTTCCATGGCGCCACGCGTGGCTGGCCGAGGCCTTCGGCCACGACATCCTGAAATGGCTGCTGGTACTGCTGGGATTCGGATTCATCGGCGCGGCGGGATACGACCTGTTCGGGCCGGCGGCGCAGCGCTGCGTCGTCGGCCGCCTGCGGCTGCGCATCGTGGCCCTGTCCGCCGCCTGCGTGCCGGCCGCGGTCAGCATGCTCAAGCAGCTCAGTTCCTCGCATTGTCCCTGGGACTTGCTGCGCTACGGTGGCGAGCAACCCTATCTGCGCCTGTTCGACGCCCTGCCGGCCGGCGGCTTGCCGGGACAATGCCTGCCCGCCGGGCATGCTTCGAGCGCCTTGTGGCTGGTATCGCTGGCCGTGTACTGGCTGCCCGCGCGACCAGCGACCGCGGCCAGGATGGCGCTGCTGGCGCTGGCCCCCGGCCTGATGCTCGGCTGGGTCCAGCAACTGCGCGGCGCGCATTTTTTGACGCACACGCTGTGGTCGGCCTGGATCGCCTGCGCGCTCGTGCTGGTGCTGATCGCCGCGCTGCAGGCCCGGCCGGCGCGCCAGGCCATATCCATCGACACTACACCGGAGCACACCAATGCCGCAGCCGCAGATCAGTGAATTCAAGAGCAAAAAGGGAGTGAAACGGATCGTATCGGCGTCGCGTTACTCGTTCCAGGGCCTGGCCTTCGCCTGGCAATCCGAACATGCGTTTCGCCAGGAGCTGCTGCTGGCCGTGCCGGCGATATGCACGGCCATGCTGCTGCCGCTAGCAGTCCTGGAAAAACTGGCGCTGGTCGCGGTACTGGTCCTGGTGCTGGTGGTCGAACTGCTCAATTCGGCCATCGAAGCGGTGGTCGACCGCATCTCGCTCGAACGTCATCCCTTGTCCGGGGTTGCCAAGGACCTGGGCAGCGCGGCGGTATTCATGTGCCTGATGCTCGCCGCGCTGACCTGGGGGCTACTGGTCGTGCCGCTGCTCTACCGCTAGCGCCGGATTGGCTGACGCAGATGCCGATGCCGGCTGGCGCCGCAGCCGCCGACTGTGGCGCTTCAACCAGTGCTCGAGGTCGTCGATATAGGTGTACACGGCCGGCACCACCAGCAGGCTCAGTAAAGTCGAGGTGATCAAACCACCGATCACCGCCACCGCCATCGGCGAGCGGAAGCTAGGGTCGCCCGAGAAGCCCAGGGCGAGGGGCAGCATGCCGGCGCCCATGGCGATGGTGGTCATCACGATCGGGCGGCTGCGCTTGTGGCAGGCGTCGACCAGCGCGTCGAAGCGGTTCATCCCGGCTTCGCGCGCCAGGATCGCATAGTCGACCAGCAGGATCGAGTTCTTGGTCACGATCCCCATCAGCATGATCAGGCCGATCATGGTCGGCATCGACAGCGCATTGCTGGTGAGCAGAAGGGCGACAAACGCCCCGCCGATCGACAGCGGCAGCGCGGCCAGGATCGTCACCGGTTGCATGAAGTCCGAGAACAGCAGCACCAGCACGCCGTAGATGCACAGCACCCCGATCAGCATCGCCACGCCGAAGCTGTTGAACAAGGCCTGCATCTCTTGCGCGTCACCCAGTTCGGCGATCGTCACCGAGGACGGCAGCGACTGGAATACCGGCAGCGCGCGCGCCTCGGCATTGACCTCGCCCAGCGCGCGGCCCGACAGCTCGACGTCGAGCGTCACGTTGCGGCTGCGGTTCAGGCGGTCGATCTGGGCCGGGCCGCTTTCCATCGTGATGTCGGCCACGGTCGACAGCAGCACCGGGCCGTTGGCGCCGGGTACCGTCAGGCGCCCGATGGCGTCCAGGTCGGCGCGTACCGCGTCCGGCAGCTTGACCCGGATCGGCACCTGGCGCTCGTCCAGGTTCATCTTGGCCAGCGACTGGTCGTAGTCGCCGGCGGTGGCCACGCGCACCGTCTCGCCGATCGACGCGGCCGTCACGCCGAGGTCGGCCGCGCGCGCAAAATCGGGCCGCACGATGATCTCGGGCCGCACCAGCGAGGCGCTGGAGCTGACGTTGCCGATGCCGCTCAAGGTGCGCAGTTCGCGCTCGGCCTGGCGCGCAGCAAGCGTCAGCGCCTGCGCGTCGTCGCTGCGCAGCACCAGCTGCATCTTGGTGCCGGCGTCCGGCATGCCGACCGTGAAGCGGGCGCCGGGAATGTTCACCAGCCGCTGCCGGATGCCGTTCTCGATCGCGCCCAGCTTGACGTCACGGTCGCTGCGGTGGACGGTGGCCACGGTCAGCACCGCGCGCCGCGCCTCGGCCGCCGCGCCGGGCGAGAACGCGTCGCCACTGGAGCCGCCGCCGATCGAGCTGAATACGCTCTTGACGCCGGCGACCTGCATGGCTTCCTGGCGTACCTGCTCGGCCACTGCGTGGGTCTGGGCCAGGGTCGAGCCGGGCGGCAGTTCGACGTTGATTTGCGTTTGCGAGCGGTCGGCTGGCGGCATGAAGCCGGTCGGCAGCAGCGGCACCAGGGCCAGCGAGCCGACAAAGAACACCGCCGCACCGAGCATGGTCAGGCCGCGGTGGCGCAGGCACCACTGCATCACCACCAGGTAGCGCCGCATCAGCGGGCCGTCCTGCGGCGCATGGCCTTCCTGGCCGGCGTTCCTGGGCGCCTTCATCAGGTAGGCGCACATCATCGGCGTCAGCAGGCGCGCCACCAGCAGCGAGGCCAGGATGGCCAGCACCGCGGTCCAGCCGAACTGCTTGAAGAATTTGCCGGGAATGCCGCCCATGAAGGCGGTCGGCAGGAATACCGCGACCAGGGCGAAGGTGGTGGCGATCACCGCCATCCCGATCTCGTCGGCCGCTTCCAGCGATGCCTGCATCGGCGTCTTGCCCATGTGGAGGTGGCGCGAGATGTTCTCGATCTCGACGATCGCATCGTCGACCAGCACCCCGACCACCAGCGCCAGCGACAGCAGGGTCACCATATTGAGCGTATAGCCGAACAGGTACTGGCCCAGGAAGGCCGGGATCACCGACAGCGGCAGGGCGGCGGCGGCGATCAGGGTCGCGCGCCAGTCGCGCAGGAACCACCACACCACCAGCACCGCCAGCAGCGCGCCTTCGTACAGCATGTGCATCGAGGCGTCGAAGTTTTCCTCGACCGAATAGGAGTTGTCGATCACTTCCTTGATCACCAGCCTGGGATTTTCCTGCCCGAGCTGGGCCATCGCGGCGCGTGCGCCGGTGGCGACGTCGATCTCGCCGGCGCCGCGGGTGCGAAACACCTCGAAGGCGACCACCTTGCGGCCATCCTGTTCGGCCAGCGCGCGCGGCTCGGCCACGGTGTCGCTGACGTTTGCTACCTGGTCGAGGCGCACATGGCGGCCATCGGGCAGCGGGATGTCCATCGCCGCCAGTTGCTGCGCCGTCTGCACGGTGGCCAGGGTGCGCACCGATTGCTCGACGCCGGCCACGTCGCCGCGCCCGCCGGGCGCCTCGCGCTGCACATTGCGCAGTTGGCGCGACACATCCAGCGCCGACACGCGCAGGGCGGCCATGCGCTCATCAATCAGTTCAACGCGCACTTCGCGCGTCACGCCGCCCACCCGCTTGACCGCGCCCAGGCCGGGCACGCTCAGCAAGCGCTTGGAGACGTCGTTGTCGACGAACCAGCTCAGGTCCTGGTCGTCCAGGTTCGCGCCTGCGCTTGCTGCGACGGTGAAGGTCGAGACCACGCGGCCGGCGGTGGCGGTCTTGGTGACGGTCGGGTCGCGCAATTCGGCCGGCATGTCGGCGCGCACCCGCGAGACCGCGTCGCGCACGTCGTTGACCGCATCGGCCGGATCGCGCTCGAGGATGAATTCGACCGTGACGGTGGCCACGCCGTCGAGCACCCGGGTATAGATGTTCTTGATGCCTTGCAGGGTGGCGATCGAGTCTTCCATCTTGCGCGCGACCTCGGTCTCGAGCTGGGCCGGGGCGGCGCCGTCGAGGGTCGCGGTGACGGTCACGATCGGCAGCTCGATGTCAGGGAAGTCCTGCACCTTGCTGGCATTGAAGGCCAGCAGGCCGGCCACGGTGAGCAGGACGAACAGCATGATCGCCGGGATCGGGTTGCGGATCGAGAGGGCGGAGAAATTCATCGCTCGTTCCTATCGCGCCGCGGCCGCACGGGCTGCCGGCGTCGGGGCCGCCGGCGCGGCGATATTGCGCACCAGGTCACCGTCGTTGAGGAAACCCGCGCCCTGGATCACGACCGGGGTATCGGCATTCACGCCGCTGACGACTTCGACCCGCTGGCCCAGGCGGCGGCCGAGGGTCACCTTCACCTGGCTCACGCGGTTGTCGGGATTCAGGCGGAACACATAGCTGAAGCCATCGCGCACCGCCACCGCCTGCTGCGGAACGGTCAGCGCGTTCGAGGCGCCGAGTTCAAAACGGCCGCTGGCGAACATGCCGGCCTTCAGGGGCATGTCGTTCGACAGCGCCGGCGGCAGGTCGACATAGACCAGGGCCAGGCGAGTCTGCGGATCGACCGACGGCGCCACGGTGCGTACCTTGCCGGCGACCTCGAGGCCGCTGGCGGCGCGCACCACGGCGCGGCTGCCGGGCTTGATACGCCCCAGGTCTTGCGCCACGACTTCGGCGCGCCATTCCAGGCGGCCCTGGCGGATCATGCGAAACAGCTCGGTGCCGACGCCGACCACGGCGCCGACGGTGGCGCTGCGCGCCGAGATCACGCCGCTGTCAGGCGCGAGCACTTGCGTGTACTTGAGCCGCAAGCCCTGCTGGGTCAGCGTGGCCTGGGCCGATTTCACGCGCGCGCTGGCGGTCAGTTCGCCGGTGACGTATTGCGTGACCTGCTGGGCGCTCAGGGCACCCGAACTTTCCAGCGCGCGGGCGCGGTCGGCATTCGCCTTCGCCTCTTGCGCGTTGGCCTGGGCCTCGAGCAGCGCGGCGCGCGCGCCTTCGATCTCGGCGCGCACCGTTTCGTCGGAAAACACCGCCAGCACCTGTCCCTTCTTGACCACGTCGCCGACATTCACCCGCACCTCGGCCAGGCGCAGCCCGTTCGATTCGCTACCGATCACTGCCTCCTGCCAGGCGGCGATGCTGCCGTTGGCCGTCAGGTCGATCGACAGGCTGGTGGTGGCGGGACGGGCGGTGGTGACGCTCAGGGCCGGGCGGGGCGGCGCTTTTTCTTCTTTGGCGGTAGCGCGGTTGGCCGTGGCGAATGCGAATGCGGCGCACAGCGCGGCGGCCCCGAAGGTGATGGCAAGGGCGCGCGGATGTCGTATTTTTATCATGGTGTCTCTGTCTTCTGCGATAGCCACGAAGTGTAGCAAATGCGATATCGGCGACAGGGGGACGCACGAGGCTATTGAAAGTAGTTGCTGGGAAGATACACACCAGTTTTACTCGGAGCGCATTGAGATTGCGCAATGATTAAGATTCACAGCCTGCCATGCGGCTGAAATAGAGGGAAGTGTGAGAAAAGAGAATTTGCGCACTGCCGCAAACGCTCGTACGGATGAGCTGGTTTAGAGGGCTTCCTCTATTGAAACAACCCCAGTAGTTCTACCGTATTGCACTGCACAATAAAAAAGACTATATTGGAACTGTCTCCTCCAGTTTTCTCCGAAAATTGGATTCCCGCCCGCCAACCTTCAGGTTCGCGGGCGTTTTTTTTGCTGTTACAAGAGGATCAGGCGTTCTCGCCCTGGAAGCAATGCGCGCGCCAGGTCAGCACCAGCGTATCGCGGTGCCCGTGTTCGCCCAGCGGCTGGATCGGTGTCGACTCGTGGATCACGGCGGCGTCGTCGAGCAGCAGCAGGGTCCAGGGTTCGAGCATCGTGAAGCGCTGGCCGTTGGGACCGTCGGCATCGAACACGCGCGTTTCACCACCCTTGATGTCCTTGCGGCCAATCAGGATCACAGCCACGAAATTGACGCCGTCGCGATGCGCACCTTCAGGGGTGGGGCGGCCGATGCCATCGGCGGTATCGATGCGGAACTGATGCGCCTCGACGAACCAGCGCTGGTGACCGGCGACCGCAGAACAAACGCCACCCAGCGCCCCCACCAGTTTTTCCCAGGCCGGATTAGCGACGGTGGCCGCTTCCATCGGCGCGAACAGGCGGTGCATGCCGCCGTGCAGGGCGTTGTATTCGACCGGCTGCCAGTGCGCGCGGTGCGCGGTCTGCGCCAGCTGGCCGCCGTCGTCGATGAAGCAGGAGTGGCGGCGACGCCGATAGCGGCCGCCATCCTTGAGGTATTCGTCGAGCTCGAGTCGGTCCCAGCTCGGCACCAGCGTGTCCAGCTGGTCGATGCCGCAGCCGGCCAGCGCGGCGACATCGCTTGGGCGCAGGACGGCGTAGCCGGTGCTGCGCAGGGCTTCCGTCAGCTGCGACGGTTCGAGATAGGGGAGTTGCGATGTAGTCATCCCGTTAGCGTAGCACTTTTCATGTTTACGCGTGACCGTCCCCGCCGAAGGAAAGATGCGCCAGATCAGGCAAACAGCCAGGTACACGCGACCGGTCGATCGATTATGGACGCTGAAGGTGCTGGTGCCGATCCAGACGATGGCGAGCAGGGAACGCAGCGGCATGGGGGGGCCAGGATAGGAACAAGGATGACGTCATTACAGGAGGTATGTCGCCAGCAGTCGATCCCGGCCTGTCATCACCACTGCTTGACCAGGGTCAGGCGCAGCGAGCGCGGCTCGATCGGATGAAAGTGCACGTCCGCCACCGGCGCCGTTTCGCCCTGCAATTGCGACTCATAGAAGTAATCGATGGCCGAGGCGCGCCGGTTGGTGAGGTTGAAGCCTTCCAGCTCCAGGCGCAGGTCGTTCGCCAGCCGGTAGCCGATGCGGCCATTGAGCGTCAGGCTCGCATTCGAGCGCAAGCTGTCGTCTTCGATCAGTGGCCGCGGGCCGAACCAGCGCAGGCGCAGCGAGCCTGACCACGGGCCGCTCGGGTCGAGCGTCACGCCCAACTGGGCCACGCCTTCGATGGCGCCGGGGATTCTGTCGCCATCGGGGTTGCCTCCACGCGAGCGGGCGCGCGCCCAGGCCGCATCGAGGTCGATCGACAGCCACTTGAGCGGGCGATAATAGTTCGAGAATTCGATCCCGTAGCGGCGGCTTGGATCGCCCGCCTCGGTATTGCCGGCGTCGCCGATATAGGTCAGCTCGGAGTCGAAGTCGAGGCGGTACACGGCCAGCGAGGTCTGCATCTTCGGGATCGCTTCGGTACGCACGCCGAACTCGTAGCCGCGCGAACGCACCAGGCCCGGCGTCGGGTCGACTGCTTCCATGGTTTTCGGGTCGACCGTGGCTACCGTGCCGCGCGCGTCGTTGCTGTGGAAGCCGTGGCCGTAGTTGGCATACAGCTCGGTCGACGCCCACGGGCCGTAGACGATGTTCAGGGTCGGCGTGACCAGGGTGTCGTGCGCCTTGCCCGCATTCTCGGGGCGGTCGCCGTCCACGCGGAAGCGGTAGTTGCTGGCGCGGACACCGGCCACCGTGCGCAGCGCGTCGCTCCAGCGGATCGCGCTTTCGATGAAGACGGCGCCGCTGGTTTCGACGATATGGTCTTCGCGGGTGGTGGCGACGCGTTCGCGCTTGCGCGTGTCGTACAGGCCGTTGAAGATATTGTCGTTCTGGAGCTGGGCGCCCACCGTCAGGTCGGACGACAGCTTGTCCGTGCGGTGCATGTGCCAGGTGTGGGTGGCGTCCATGCCGGTGGTGACGCGGCGGTCGGGCTGGGCGAACTGGTCGCCGTTGACCGGGTCGTTCTGGAAATAGGTGAAGTTCGAGAACAGGTCGAGGCGGTTGCGGATCACATAGGCGCTCACTTTCGAGGCCGAATCGGCATCGGTGCGGCGCCAGATGCCCGACAAGCTCAGTCGCCGCGCTTCGCCGCCATCGCTGTCGTCGATCAGGTCAAAGCGCTTGACGCGGCCATCCTGCACCGCGCGCAGCGGAATCTGGTCGGTGGAGTTCCAGTCGCCGCGATAACTCATTGCGGTGACGCTCCAGCCGTTGTTGGCAAAGCCGCGGCTGTAGCGCAGCACGGCATTGAGCTTGCGGTAGTCGTCCGGCCGCGTCCACGGACCGTCGTTGTGCATCGCTTCCAGCGCATACAGCAGGCTGCCGCCCGCTGCTTCCTGCGAGCCGGCGACCAGCGCGCGCCGGTAGCCGTCCTCGCCCACGGTGGCCGAGGCGATATTCTTGACCAGGCGGTTGGCGTAGCTGAGCGAGGCCACGCCGGCCGATGAAAAATCGCCTTCGCGCGCCGAGTACGGGCCCTTGCGGTAGTCGAGGCGGCCGACCAGTTCGGGGATCAGGAAGTTCAGGTCGGTCCAGCCCTGGCCGTGGGCATGGCTGCGCTGGTTGACCGGCATGCCGTCGACCCAGGTGGCAAGGTCGGTGCCGTGGTCGAGGTTGAAGCCGCGCAGGTAGAACTGGTTGGCCTTGCCTTCGCCGCTGTGCTGGCTGGCGATCAGGCCGGGCGTGACTTCGAGCAGTTCGCCGGGACGGTAGGCGATGCGGCCCGCCAGGTCCCTGGCGCCGGCGCTGCCGGCGCCGGCCGAATCGGCGATGCCGAGCTGCGAAGCGCGGGCGCCTTCGACCAGCACGCGCTGCAGCTGGAAGTCGTCGGCATGGACGGTGGACGTGGCGAACAGCGCGGCCAGCACCCAGGGGATGGGACGAAGATGCATGGGAAATTCTACGAAAGGGG
>Ga0265780_10002359_pt1 | contig 25637 bp, 23 predicted proteins | sample P1T30metagenome_FD_192432 | JGI IMG/M metagenome (GOLD analysis project Ga0265780, IMG submission 192432) | Plant litter microbial communities from East Loma Ridge, Irvine, California - P1 T30 | ecosystem: Environmental > Terrestrial > Plant litter > Unclassified | place: USA: California...
AGATGGTCCATACGAAGTGTTACCTGTATTCCCTGGGACTAGGCCGCCTGGACAGGGTATGCCACGGCAAATGCAGCCGATCGCCCCAAGCGGCACATTCACCGCACCGCCACCGCTGCCATATTCTGCCCATATAGAAAGTGCATTCAGCTGTTTTGCATTACTGATGAAAGCTGCACCAGCTTCGTAACTATCAGGCAGACATGTCAACAATTAAGCCGCTGATCGGCTTGATTGTTGACATGTCTGCAAGGTTGATCATATGGCCAAGAAGATTACGAGAGTGGCCCTGGCGGTACTCAGGGAATGTAGGTGGATTGTCCGTCCTGTCTGTCATCTTGGGCAGGATCTTTTGTTTCTCATCTTCTCCATCTTTAGAAGAGTGATTTCATTCTGGCCGCAGGTTTCTGCGGCATTTTCTTTTCATGCCCCTCGCATATCTGCGAGAGGATACTTTCTTGGCCAGGCTTCCGGTATTTCGTCTTTTAGCAACATACCGTTTCCTAATTCCATGCTCTTTGCCAACTTCTGTAGTTGAGTATAATCTACCACAAGGGTTCATGCTAGCTTTTCGAAGCTAGATAATTTATACAACACCTGATCAAATTCATTTCCGAACTCATGCACAGTCTTACATCGCTTATGTTTCAAGAATCCGCTGACGTAGAGCGGGCTCCTTCAACTTGACATACTAGAATCTACATCAAGCTTCAATACATCATATTGAAGATGCCGGGTCTGTTTCTTCAACGATTGCCTTCATCCTCGCTGCCTCTTGCGACCGGTTGTCCACGAATGTCAAAATTGATCGAATATCGTATTTGAGCACATTCTCCTGATAAAAACGCTTTGTCGGAGCAAACATATCAATCCCCTACCCTATTTTCATAAATATATTCCTACCTAGGTATCAAAAGTTTTATGGCTCTAGACTGACTGGAGACAATGCTCCCACGCCGTAGCATCTTCAAATAGATATCGGTACTGCCCAGATATGATATCTAGTCAGAGATTGCGCGGACGGAATCACGTACATACTGAGTGACGTGGTTCATCTTACACGCACCACAGAACCAATTCGGTGGTTAAGTGTGACATGCACGGAATAGTGCTAATCTATTTGCAAGTTGCGAGCGAGTTGTCCCAGCAAGTTTGACAGCTGTTAGCTGAACACACAAAGACCCGTGAACAATTTCCTCAGCGAATTTGGGAACAAAACAGCGAAGTAATCAATGTGCAAGATGGGCTGAGCTCTCATATATTGTATTGATACGCTACCAACCCGACTAATCGCTTCAGATAGACTCCTCGTCTACCAATAAGCTTGCAAACACCAGCTCCTTACAGACGCCGCCGTGTATGCTAAAGCTGAAAAGCTAGCGCCCGAGCTGAGCCCTGAATCGGGCCTCGTCGTCTATGCCGATCGAAGGCTACATACATCGTCTCGCATGCCGCACGTCATCTATTGATCAACGAAGGAAAGGTCAAGGATGTTGCTGACGCGCGCTGGTTGGAGAAATTGTGAGCAAGGCAGGGGTCTCGTATATGCAGCGGAATCTAACTAAGATACCACAAGCCCATGAGATTATGTCGGACGTCGTCGATGACCAATCCACAACTGCTTTCGTGGAAGTCTTTAGAACTATGTGCATTTTTCGTCTCCATCTGCGCCATCAGAATTGCTACTTGTGCCATCTTTGGCGAGCGGCGAGCTTTGGCTTACATGTACGACGAGGTAGCATGCATGGTGAGGCTTATGATTGCCTTAAGGAAGTATGGTTTTATCTGTCTCAGATGTTCTAGCCTTGCAATCTTATTACGCTTACGGCTAACCATCTTGATAAAAGTACGTCACACTCACGTGATCTCACGTGACGGCTCATGTGTCTAATACAAGATTGACTTGTTTGGTCATCCATGTTTATAATGCCTTCGGTACGATTACGGAAAATAGTCTGGTTCATTATGTATCATGGGTATAAGTTTATGTAAAAGGTCGTTGTGGTATAGTCGCAACGTTGATGCGCATGAAAGGAGTGCTTAGGCTGTTTAGGCCCAAAGATCGGCTGGTGTCGGCGCCATCCGTTCCGCTCTGTCTTCAGCTGAAGACTTCCCAGCCACCACCACCCAGAACCAACGTCGACGAGATCGTGGAACGCCTGTGATACCAGTCCAATATTTTGCGCGTCGATCGGACGCTTCTTTCGCCCGCGCGACTTGCCGTGAGGTCTAGATCACTCGCCAGCGGCGAAACAAAGCGACCGGCAAAATGGCGGAGCGACGGATCGTCACTTACGACCACGCCGTTGCACGAGGCTGCACATCGGCACCGCCATCGTTGGTCATTATTCGTGCTGATTTGACAGTAATCACAGGCCTTCATGAGGTTTATCAGCCAGTCGTTTGTCCTGCTCGACTTTCGATAATGTTTCCCATTCTGCGACATTCTTGTCCTAATGCGAGTTAGCAAGGCGGTCCAATAGTGAAGAAGTCCGAGTATGCTTACCCATTCAGCAACACAGCCAGGATTCCAATTGCACTTCTCAACCTCGCCGTACATGGGGTGGTTCTTCCGCGGATGTAACGCTGGCCAGCCAGAGGCATGGTAGTGGTGCTTGACGAGCGCACCCCGGGAATCATGATTGCCGGAGTCAGAATGTCCTTGACCAGCGGCGAAGGCCTCGACATTCAGAACTAGCATGCCGCCTATTAGGCGCGACTCTCTGAGGTTGTGGAATGGCTCCCAAGAGACTTCCTTTCCGTTGTTCTGCGTCGTCATTTGCTGCAGTACTGCTCGCGTAAAGGCGGATGGACCGGTGCCGCTGATGACCTCGTTAAAATCGAGCTTCAGTTCTGCCAAAGACACGTCCTTCTCTCCGGCGAGCTCGTGGATCCAGTCTTGGATGTTCTCGATCAGTCGCATCATCACAGGCAGGCGAGGCTTGGCTGCAAAGGTCCACTGGCAGAACGACATACACTTCGATCCCAATACTGGGTGGTTAACGAAGGCTGGCTCATCGATCTCGACTCCAATGATCATGTCGACTTCCGCTTCATTGTACCGCTCGGGTATGAAACTCTGGACCGGGCGCAGAGCCTCGACATCGATGTCAGCGTATACACCACCTTCGGCGTACATGACAAGATATCGAAGCAAGTCGGCCTTGATGATCGTGATATTGAGCTCTTGGTAAAAGTCGATCAGATCCTGGCGATTAAGGCCTTCCGGGCCGTAGTGGAAGTTGAGATACTCAATCGCATTGTCGTCAGTGAGAACCTCATAACGATAGTTTGGGTTCTTCGCAGGCCATGTCTTCGCGCTGTCTGAATCTCTTTGCTCAAAGCCAAGAGGGCCAACTTTCCACGTCTGCCAGATCTTCTTCGGTATTGTCGCTGTTGTGATCTGTAGCGGCTGCTGGTACTTGAGCTCCCGTCGATACCTATGCGCGGCCCGTATGGGTGTGGTGAAGAAGTGGGTGTTTGCAAAGAACAACAACAAGAAGAGTACGACGAGGTACACTGGCAGCACACGCCGTACTTGACAAGTAAGTTTGTTGCGAAAGTGGCTCGCGATGGGCGAATGTGGAGGCATGTTGGTGTTGATACGAAGATTGGGAGGGAGCTTGGGACGACTGCGCATGCTGAGGGTATGAGAAGTTAAGAGATGGGGCACGTCTCATTTCAACCTTTCCGAGCCGCTGACCATAAAAAGCTAGTGCGTCGTATGGCTTGACATCAGAAGGACTAACGACTGCGAGGGGCTGTTCCTCGGCACATTTGGTACGTACTGCACATACACATCACAGGAAGATCCCGTACATGTGCAAACCACGCTACGGACATTGCGACACCCTGCCAGTGCAGACAGCCTCGGAGATGGGCCTTTTTGGACGGCTAAGATTTTCAGTCAAAGCTTGCATCGTGCACCCCTGCTGCGGTAGCGGCCACTTTACCAATCTTGGATCCCAAAGAACCGGAGCGCGAGGAGTTAGGTGACATGTGGAGAAACGCACTAACGCCAACAATTGGACCTACCCGCAGCTCTCCCCGCTTGAGTAGCGGATCGCTGCCACGCTCGGTTTGTACTAACGAGTATACTTCCATGCGACGGCCGTGTCCCTCGGCTGCGCGTTCGGAGTTTGGTCTGCGACAACTTGTGATCCTGTGGGAATTTCCGTTCAGGGCGCACCGTCGCATATGCCGAGATCTGCATTCGTTCATTTTATCAGCCACTACTTTCGTCTCCATCACTCGATGCTCAGCAACTCGCAACCCCTTTGATCATTTCTTAGACAAACGACTGTCACAATGCCAGAAAAGGCCGAAGGACTACTAGATCATGGCATGCTCGAAGACATCAATCTCCAATCTACCTCCTGGAAGCCTTCGCGAGTTCCACGATGGAGTCTCGACGCCATTCGACCTGAATTCTTGGCCTTACGATCCAACACACCTAAGAAGCCTTTGAGGAAAACAGCCTGGCTAGATGGTCTACGAGGATTTGCGGCCTTAATTGTGTACATACACCACAACCAGCTGTGGGCACACGGCGAAAAAGGGAACCTGGTCTACGAGAATGCATTCGGATTTGAGGGCAGGCGCCACTTTGCTTCTCTGCCCTTTGTCCGTCTCTTCTTTTCGGGTGGTCACTTCGCCGTCGGCATCTTCTTCGTCATCTCTGGCTACGTTCTCTCCCTCAAATCATTGAGCTTGATACAGAGCGGGAAACCTTTGAGCGCAGCTGAAACCTTGGGCTCCGCACTTTTCCGTCGATGGATGCGATTGTACATTCCAATTGTCTTGGTCACTTTCTCTTGGATGTGCTTCCGACACTGGACCAAGATCTGGACCGACGAACGCGACATGGCAGCCACATTTTGGGAGGACATCGTGCGGTGGTATCAGACATTCAAGAACTACAGCTTCGTGTTTACCGGCAATTACTACGACTTTGCCTTCACTTACCACGTGCATCTCTGGTCCATCCCGATCGAGTTTCGAGGATCCATTATCATCTACACGACCTTGTCGGCGCTTGCTCGATGTACGAAATCCGCTCGTCTCTGGTGCGAGGCGGGCTTGATGGTGTACTTCCTCTACATCGTAGACGGATACTACGGCACTCTTTTCGTCGGCGGTATGCTGCTCTGCGATCTTGATCTTCTCTCAGAAGAGGGGCGACTCCCGCGGTTTTTCACGGCACTATCCGGGTTCAAAGAGTTCATATTTTTCCACCTATTCGTCCTAGCCATGTACCTCGGTGGCGTACCATCCCACACCCACTCTGAGCTCGATCCCGTCACTGTCTTGAGAAAGTCGCCTGGCTGGAAGTGGCTCTCGTATCTCAAGCCGCAAGCTGTTTTTGACGCCAAATGGTTTTACCTCACATGGGCAGCGGTCATGACTGTCGCATCTATACCCCGCTTACCAGTGCTCAAGCGATTCTTCGAGACGCGCTTTTGCCAGTACCTCGCGCGCATCTCATTCGCGCTGTATCTGGTTCATGGCCTGGTCCTCTGGTCACTAGCAGACAGGATTTACGCTGCAGTAGGGTTCCATCGACCGAGGCACGAAATGGGCATACCTCAGTGGGTAGGCACTCTCCCGCTGTCGAAGAAAGGGCCGATGGGCCTGGAGCTGGCCTTTTGGCTACCGCAATTCGTCATACTACCGTTTACGCTATACATGGCCGAGGTGGTTACGAAACTGGCGGACGAACCCAGCGTAAAGTTTACCAACTGGCTGTACAGGAAGACTTTGCCACAAGCGCAATTGCAGCCGCCACCAATGCACAAGCGGACTTTTAGCTCAGCATGCTAGATGTCAATACTGAAATGAATCAATGTCGCCATTCACAAAACAACCTCCATTTCTTTCATCTCCGGCAGCAAATTTGATCGACGAGCATGATCGGACGCATGTAACGTCGGTCGGCATCATGTGAAATCACATCCCCTCCTTGACACGCACTGCGAGGCTGCCATGACGCTATCGCTGGGCCTAAGCGGCGCAGGAGCAGCAATGCGCCGTCGATTATTGGTGTGTTCCTGGAATGAACCAGTCGCCGACGCTTGTTGCCTGTTAGTATCCGTGGGGATGCCCTTCGGGAACCATAATCTGCGGGGTAAGCAGAATCCCTGTTCGCGTGCCGTGTCGATCACCACTCCAACGCTTTCCACGCGACCAGAAGTGGAATGTTGGCCGTACCTTGCATCTTCTGTTGGACCAAGTTCAATGAATTCGTTCAGGGAGGCCCTGGATGCAGAGGAGACGTGTGATGTGGCTGCAGTTTTCACATGAGTCGCAATTCAACACTGATTGTTGCTACACAATTGTTCTGGAGCCGATTCGCTCGGTCGGCGATCGCGAAGCACTGTGAAGATCCGTTTTACCTGTTTGCAGCACATCCAGAGCCGATGGTGAACAGCATGTGACATGCGTTAGAGCCCCTACCAGACACGGACTATCATTCGACCTAACTTGTATCCGAACACTTTCTTCGCAGACTCCACCGTCGACATCTTTTTCGAGCGACTATGAGACGACTCCATAATGTTCTAGTAGCGACACTACTCATATTTGGCATCATCTACCTCAGCGTATCATCCGACAGCAGTTTGTTAGATCGAGTCCAATCCTACCGCTCCAACGGAGCGCCCACAACAGCGCATTCTTCCGGCACACCATATCCTAGTCACACTCCCCTTGCAATTCTGGATGACACCGACCAAGCGCGTGTCAGTGTAGATCCTCAGCGCACTGCACCGCCGACCGAGGTAGCTCATGATACAACCAGCATTGCACAGTCGGTCGGCTCTTCTTCATCGCATCCCGAATTTTCTTTTCAAGAAGACCTCGATGTCGACTTCCCTTTCGCGGAGCTAAGCCAATTCAGTCATCATGCGCCGCTCCACTATGAGCCCAATGGGCCAAAGACATATGCGTATGCTACTTTCATGGCAACGCGCAACCCGTCCTTGAACGATCCATACTTTCTCGCCATACAATCTGTCATCCACCGCGTACTATGGTCACCTCGCACGCGCACACGCAAGAACTACCCCTTCATCGTCTTCGTCGCCGACTTCGTGACAACTGAGCAGCGTGCTGTCCTGCGCGGCACAGGTGCCATAGTGCGTGAACTCGCACCGCTCGAATGGCACTGCGACAAACCCGGCGTGCAAAAGCGCTGGGTGGACCTGTTCGCCAAACTCAACATGTGGGCTGAAACAGATTTCTCTCGCATCATCTTCCTCGACGCCGACGCCTTTCCGCTCACAAACATCGACGACATGTTCGAGCTTACCCAGCCGCAAATGTGCATCGAGCATAAAATGGTCCTTACCGACCTACTCCCCGGCCTGGAACAAGTCTGCGAACCTTATATATTCGCGGGAGTTCCGCAGGACCCGTTCTCCACCACGCAGCCCAATATCAACGTCGGCGCAATGGTCATAACACCCTCGTCAACAATGCATCGCCGCCTGCTGCAGAACTTTAATAAGACAGAGCATTATGATTGCGCCATGGCGGAACAGGCGTTTCTCAACTGGCAGTTTGGCGTCGACGGCGCGTTCCCGTCCACGCGGCTTGAGAGGACGTGGGGCGGTTTCTTCCCGCAGCCAAACGAGCACGGCAAGTTAAAGGTCGTGCACGAGAAACTTTGGGTAGAGGGAGGGTGGTTAGGCGAGGAGTGGGAGAGGGGGTGGAAGGAAATGGTCGAGTGGTATACGAGCCAGGAGTTTGCTGGGGAGAGGAATCGCATGTAGTTCGACACCATAGATACCATCTTTGCTGAATTTCAAATTCTGATAATTCCCAGACAATGGCGCGAACGCAGCGAGGGTGCATTTCGCTCAGTAGCGCAAACTCTCAAAGTCCGCCCGAGTCAGCACTTAGTTTTGACGTTGGCGCGCGTTCGTCTCGAGGTTGCGTTGCGCGCGCGCGAGGCTATTGTTTCATGATGACTTTAGCTGCATGTTTGTTGATAGAAAGGGTCCATGACTTTGAGTTTAACGGATTTCTGCGCCGTTGAGATGATGGCGTGCTCAACAAACAAAATGTATCGCAACACCAGTGGTGTCCGGTGTTGCAGTTTGTATTTGTGGCTGCTTGGGGAAGTCTTGGAGGGAAGGGAAAGCGATATTTAGTTGTCCGAGATGCCGCGTCTTATGGAAGAATTATTCAATCGATGAAAGTGATGAGATAGATGTAGGCAAACAAGTGCATGCAGTTGCTATCCTGTGATCTAACTGAATTCCGCTCCCACTGCTATTTGACAAACCTGCGAAACATGTGACGCCGTAGTACACACATTTGATTTCCTGCTCCCTACCTAGCTTCTTAAAAAGGACGCAGGTACAGTCTGTATTATGTGGCAATCCAGTACGTTCCTAGTATGAAAACTTTGCGACGGCACGATATTTATGCTCGACAGTTGATACCTATATAGGTACAGTTAAAAGCTCCTAGCACAAGACCTCACTTGCGCGACATGTAAAGATTTTGTATATATCGGAATGCGTTGATCTTTCTCTGTGTCTTTGGAAGTCTTTCGTACAGAACAAGTAGCCTTGAAGAATTGTTGCTTCTTCGAGCGTACTCTTGTTGACGTGAGCGGAAGCATTGAGGGATCTGCTCCATACATGCCAGACACAACATCTTCTTGCTCGTGTGGGCTGCGCGAAGGCTGAGTCATTGAATGCGTACTCACTTTTGCCTTTCAGAACTGTAAATTTGTAGAGAACTATTCTCCAGACTCAATTCTTCATAAGACTACGCGATTGTTGTGAAGGGTAGTGGATACATCGGAAGCCAGAGTGCATGCATTTCGTCCCAATCAAGCAGCCTAAAGCAGCCTAATAGTCTTTGAGTGAAAGAGTACTCACATGCCACTTGTATGACATCATATTTATCCACACTTGGCCGAGATAGAACTGTGCGCCTCTACAATAGAAATCCCATCAACGAACCCCCGCCGCATCCGCCACATTCTCCACTCGCGCTACCAACAACCCACGACACCAGCGACAAAATCCCAGGTTCTCCATCTATAATATGGTCAAAACCTTGGCCCGGCTGCGACAACTTATTAAGCGCCGACGAGAGAGCAAAGCGCGATCGACCTCAACGTCCTTGCTCCTGGATCTACCAGCAGAGATCAGGAACCTCATTTATGAGTTTGCTCTCACAGAGGATGAAGTCCGCGTAAACTGGGTGACAGGAACGACGCATTTGAATTTGAAGCCGGAGTTGCGAGCGCCGTTGAACCCAAAAGCCTCAATCAACCAGCTCAAGTTCGTGAGCCGCCAACTATATCAAGAGACAGCTGGCACAGAGCTCAAGTACAACCGCATCATGTTCGACGATTCAAGCCTGTCAGCATCAACCAAGCGCTTTTTCAGATTCGTTACGTCCTGCTCAGCACCGAAGCTGCAGTGGCTACGTGAGGTAGCTATAGAAGAAAAGTCCACCAAGGAAGACGAGTCGACAATGGACTGGCTGAAGGACAACGCAAAGTCCATGCTACCTCTCCTCGACTTTTGCGCAAAGAATCCTCACATGACTGTGTTCTTCCGCGTCCCTTGGTTCCAAATCTTTTGCACCAGAACAGAGCACACAAACTGCTACCACGGCATCAAATTCCTGGGTACCGGCATAATTCTCGCTCTCGCTTTCCACGGAGATAATCACTTGTCGCTTATACAGGGATACTTGAATTCCCCTGTTCACTTCCACGAACAAATGGTTGCTCAAGCTCTATCAAGTTCTCGCGCGGCCTTTACCAGCTTTCATGGCCTTGTTGACAATCTCCGACTCATGCCTCGCAGGGACGTTTGGGAAGAGAAGATGTTTCGAGGCCAGACATTGGACCAATGGAGTCGTGTAGCATATACTCCTGATATTCTGCCACATGGTGGTTGCGATAAATGGGTGGAGTTCGCTAGGCGCTGGATGGAAAAGGGCGTGTAGCCTCAAGGGGTTGAGGAGGAACATGCAGCGGATGATAAGTACATGCGTCACGTCTTTCTGAAATTTGACAAGGATTGGGAACAAAGCAGACTGCATGTACTATCATGACCATAGGTGAACGGCTCAACGATACCTGCATTTAGTACGCCTTCAGACTTGCACCAAACAATATACGCTGTCTCAGAACTTCCACAACCAGTAATGGCAAGTTATCGAGACCAAAGACCTACAACCGTACATACAAACAAGGATGTACCACTGTCCAAGCCTCGTAGTAGCCAGAGTGCTCATACGAACGTGCAAGTCGTGTGCCTAAATGCTGGGCTAAGTACAGCACATATTTTTGTGTGAAGTTCTTACGCTGTCCATGGGATTGAGACTAACCTGGCCAAGGATTCGCTCTCATTGAGGCTGAATTCCAGACATCCGCAATGTTTTACTGGCCGGTGGCAGCTGTACGCATGATAGCATTTGAACGCTCTCCATGTCACCATAAGAACCGTAGTAGAATACATTGGAATACGACCTAAGATGACACACTGACCGTGTGCTGTCAAGAAATGATTTTGGCAATGTACATGATCTTGATAAGCTCTGAAGACGCAGTGTTCCGCTACGGTTGGTAGTGTCCCGGGCAGCTAAATGTAGGTACGTGGAACATGACATGCAAGCCTGGCCTCCTGAGTTCTTCTTCTATCTATTTCGAGGTGCATAGGTGCCCTTATCGTGAGTCTATGTCATCACGAAAAAAACGAGCGGGTGCCGTTTGCGCAAGGTGCCCCACTTGGCCTTTCACTTCAGGGTCAGCGCCGCTACTATATAGCTTGCCCTGAGCTCGTACCCGATTGCTCCGCGCACAATACACGACTCAACTCCGCCAGATTTTGCGGATACACGTGCCTCCCGCCGCTGTCTACTTACAACAGTAGCCTAGAGGTAAGGCTGACCACGCCAAACCTCTGCATCTGTTGTCTGACTTGCCTAGTTCACGATGCCTAACGATCCGGAAGTCCACAAGTCGCGCGCAGAGCGGCACAAGAAGAAGGCTAAAGCCTACAAGGCTGCAGCTAAGGAATATCGCGAGCTCCATAAGCGCCAGACTCAGGAGCTAGCAGGTGTCAAGATCGAGTTGGAGAACAAGGCAAACGAGGTCGCCAAGCTGCTCGCCGAGGTGGCAACACTTGAGAAAGGTGGCCGCGACAAAGATACCACCATCATGAGTCTCGATGCCAGTCGCGCTGGTGTTTCAGGATTCTATCACAAGTTCGCAAAGGACAGTGCGGGTCTCACTCTTGATGAGCAGATGCATGCCGCGGTTAGCCGCGTGAAATGTGCTGAGGACAGCTTCAAACTGAACCAAGCCTATCTCAAGATCGTTGAGTCCAAGTACGCCAGCGAACAGGAGCGCACCAAGACCTTGATGCGCGAGATCAAGGCCCTCGGTGGAGACGACATGTTCAAGTAAGTCACTAACGTTTCTATATCAATCATCAAGCAGATTAACTGAGTCTGGATAGGCGTAACAGCTCCAAACATCTGCAGTTCAAAGCCCTGAAGGACCGCACCGAGATCTGCACCGTCGAGTTCGCTGTCGAGAATCCCACCATCTGCACGTCCGGTGAATGCCATATTCGCAGGCTTCACCAGTCCGACCTCAAGAAGCGCCTAGCCGTCGATCTTAAGTTAGGCCTGGCCATCGACGCCTCAAGCAGATGAGTTCATCGTGCTTACGATAGGTAACCAAGATGCGTACATAGCTGCGTGAGAGCGGTTTTGCTAGACTCACGAACAGTCAGGGAACATCAGCCTGTGCTATGTAGTTAAGTCTTCTAATACAAGTCATGAATTCCCAATTATGTTTTGGATAGTGCATTTTTTATCCGCATACCTGAGTGAGTCGCTATCTAATATGTTGTGGCCGATGACTTCAGCATGTAATCACATGCTACTAAACAGTAGTAATGTTCATGCTCAGTCAGTACCTGCGCGATATAACCTGATAGTTGTTAGGAGTACACTTAACATAAGATTAAGAGTGCCTGGACGTATACGAAGCTCTAAGATCATGTACCTAATTGTATTGGAAATCTTTAGAGACATCCAGGCTACCTGTTCACCTCTTCGCATTAAAAAAATCGGGACAGGAATTGCTGACGTCTGATTTCACCTAAGATCCAAACTAAGATTGCGCGCAGGAAGTGGGCGTAACCTGCGATGCCTGTTAGGATCGCTCTTCCTCAAGTATCTCCCGATGGGAGATTTCTCAATGAAAAAAAGAATTGAGTAGCAAAAGCATACTCTATGCGACAATTGATAGCAGAGTATGAGGCAAGCTCACGGAATCCACCAATCAAGAGTCTTGATAGACTCAGCCAGAACGTTGGGAGATCAATTTGAGCTCGACGACAGGATGAGTAAACTCAGCACTGTAGGACAAGTAGGCGACCTCCAGCTTCGCTCACAATGTCACCCAAGCCCACGTGTAACCACCGCTGTCGCAGGGCTGCAGCTGAGTAGGGTCCGAGAATGACCAAGGACTTTCCATCAATTCGCAAGGAAGTCGAAGCGCTCCATTCTGTTCAGATACACTTGCGAAAAACACGGAACTACAGTTCCTGTTGATGCACTGAAGTAACGAACCCGAGATGAAGGTCTCTGTTCAGGCGCATCCAATGAGCTCGGTATGAAGATACCTGATCAGGTGCGGATGCAATGAACCCGAGAAGCAGATCACTGTTCGTCAACATCTGTGGAGTACGGATGTGATGGACGTGTGACCAGCCCTTCTGTTTGTGGACGAATGAGGAAATCCGAGATCGATGGTGAGATGTCGCGGGCGAACTTGCCACCCTCACGACGTACACCCTTTGCAGGTACGATAGTGAGTCGCAGCTTGCAAAGTGAAGATTTGGAGGAAGGATCGAGATGTAATCCAGCGAAGAGAAGCGTTCATGAGAAGGCATCCCTGGCCTTGAGAAGGCGGTCAGAGGCCCAGGCATACGACAACAGAGGAACAGACTGAAGTCATGATCCCGTATGCCCTGACTGTAGGTTGACTATGCACCTGAGCAGCTTGGAACTAGCATAACCTGGGTTCCACCCCACACCTACGGGCAACCTTTCATCACCGCGAGGTCGACGGATCGTCGACCTCACATGACAGATACGAATAGCGAGCGGACTGCTGCCCAGGCGCCCGCGTCAACAGCCATTCGCATCCTCGGGAGACGTCACTAGGACGACTCGACCAAGCATTTCGGCTAAGAAGAATAATCATTCTCCCAAACACCTCGAGACACGAAAGAAGTTTTGGCCGTCCCCAACTTCCGGTCCGGTAAGCGATCGCAGCGCGCCAGGATAAGATCTCTGGCAGGATAATGAGGTGGGATCTCATTTCCTGCACGAAGCGACGAGAGCAATCGCGAACCCATGCGTCATGTGGATGGTGTTTGACTCAATCTCGATACTGGTCGTAGTATGTTGGCACAATGAAGGAAGAAGGTAGTAATTGATAAATGAAAGAATGCGACCGCGCGGCGCGAGCTGGTTGCGCTGTAGACATGTTTGTATAGTTGATAATAATCGATTTGTCGAGTTTTCGGGTTGAGCGCGAGGTAAGAGGAATGTTGAGTGGTGAGGTGGCGCAGGGCGGGTGCTTAAGAAGGCGCGCAGAGGCGCTATCTTAGTGTCTGTTGGCCCGTGCATTCCTAAGCGGGCTGCCGCAGGACTGACAAACAATCCACAAGAGTTGCTGGCCCGCCTTACTGCCTTTTGGGCCTATCACGCCTTTTCAAGTCGGTTGCAATTTACCAGCCACCCCCAAACCCGTATAATGGCGATCCAAAAGAAGAAACGCCGGAGGATGACGCCTAACATCGCGCGGAAGCGACAACAGCTTGCGAGACCGTCCCATTTCTTCCGCCTTTCTGCGGAGCTTCGTAACAGGATATACGAATTTGCGTTAAGCGCAACCAGAGGAAGCCTGCTGGTCGAAATGGTCCGAGGCACATCAAGAATGAGCAAGAAACCCAGGTTAACTGATTACGACACTCCAGAGCAAGAGTTCAACCAGATCAAATTTGTCAACCGCCAGCTATACGCAGAGACGGCTGGCATGGAAGTTTCTTTCAACAGGATTGTCTTTGCTGCACAACTGGGCGTCAGGTCATACAGGCCGTTCCATCGATTTCATCATTTCGTCAAGGAGTGTGCACCAGGCAAGTGGAAGTGGCTGAGGCATATGGTGCTTGTATCGACATTCACATCAAAGGACAAGGACGCATTCGGTTGGATGTACAATAACAGACACGAAGTCATCGCCTTGATCAACCTGTGTATCGCCAACCCGCATCTGACCCAATCGAGCGGCTCTTCCGGGGCAGAGACTTGACGGACATGATCCCCGAGTCAAAGGACAGGACCCTTGGCGAGATTGACGATTCGTACATCCATCGGTTGTTGAGAGGAGATGCCGAACAGGTCAAGACCCTATGTACTCTCGCTCCTAACATGCGATTCCACCCGAGAGCGTTCTTCATTGACGAAGAACTGTTTCGACTGGATACGTTCGCTTCATGGCAGCATCATGCCATCGATCCGCATGTCCTACCACACGACGCCATCGACAACTGGGCCAGATATGTGAGGAAATGGTTCTTGGAAGGGATTTGATTCGTCGAATGGGGCCTAAAGATCTTCTCAGGCCATCACCAGAGATGTTGGGGCGACGGGAGTGGACATGAAGCAGACTGAGAATGAATGGGTGCGGTCATGGTTTGGCTGGTTCAAAGATGGTTTTTGAAGAGGCGCATGCTGGAGGAGAAGTGCCATTGGAAAAGATACGTGAAATCAAATTGCTCAATGCAAATCCGTTCGGAGTGGTACATGTTTAGCATCTGCGCACTAGATTGCTCTTGGAACTTTGACGTAGGCTTCACGAAGAGTTAGAGAACGTCTTTTGCAATCCCGATAGAAAGGCAAGCAATGTGCGAGGGAAAGTTGTGATGCAGTGCGTCAAGGTGAAGGAGTAAAGGCGGATAGGGCGACATGAGGTCTGCTTAGGCTGAGTGCGCTAGTTCCAAAAGGGACTTATCCGCGGCTTCCCTTGATGACGCAACGTAGATGACAAAATGTTCGCGGGGCGTGCGACAAGCTTCCCCACTTTTGCCTACCGTGCATCTGAAGTGGGTTTTCTCATGATTGCTGTGGTATTCTTGTTATCTGTGTGATGCTTGACTACTATTTCGTTCAATTAAACTTCTTACCCTTCATCTGTACCTAGGTATTTGACGTGCCTGTGAAGCGCTCAAGTGCTGTTCATAGCTGCTAGCTTCTGTCATCCCCACCAATACCAAAACTGAGGCATATGTCAAAATGGGCACACCACAAACCAGCGAGCGCGGTATTCGTATCGCCATTGATGTATATCCCCCTCCATTTAGTGAGACTTCCCATGCTGACGAGGCCAGCGCGGTGGCACCTTCACAGACTGCGTCGGCAACTCCGGGAGCGGCAAGATGGAAGACGATGTGCTGATAAAACTCTTATCTGTCGATCCTCAGAACTACGAGGATGCGCCTCTCGAAGGCATCCGACGACTGCTCTCCAAATTCACCGGCACCGACATTCCTCGCGGCCAACCTCTCGACACATCCAAGATCGAAAGCATACGCATGGGCACAACAGTTGCAACAAATGCACTGCTAGAGCGGAAGGGAGAGGATATTGCCATGGTGGTGACGAAGGGATTCAAAGACTGTCTGGAGATTGGCAACCAGAGCCGGCCGAATATCTTCGCGCTCGACATCCGGAAGCCCGAGGTTCTGTACAAGAAAGTCGTAGAGATCGATGAGCGCGTCACATTAGAGGATTACGCTGAAGATCCAGAGCGAACAAAGACAGAAGCCAAAGCAATAGAAGATGCGGGCGAGAATGCGGAATTGGTCAAAGGCTTATCGGGCGAGACGGTACGGATACTACAAAGACCAAGAGAGGATGCGATAAGGAATCAGCTGCAAGAAGTATATGAAGGTGGACTCAGGAGTATTGCGGTCTGTTTGATGCACGGCTACACATATCCGCATCATGAAGCACTGGTCGGTAAGATCGCGAAAGAAATTGGCTTTGAGCATGTCAGTCTGAGCCACGAGCTCATGCCTATGATCAAGCTCGTACCGAGAGCGACTTCGGCATGTGCAGATGCGTATCTCACACCAGCAATAAGAAAATATATCGATGGCTTCTCCAAGGGTTTTGAGGGCGGACTAGGTTCGAAAAGCGTCAAACAGGAAGAAGGCTCCAAAGGTGCGAGGTGCGAGTTTATGCAATCGGATGGTGGTCTTGTGGATGTCGACATGTTCTCTGGGCTCAAGGCGATACTATCCGGACCTGCTGGTGGAGTGGTTGGCTACGCGCTCACGTCGTATGATCCCGAGACCAAGATCCCAGTCATCGGATTCGACATGGGCGGCACAAGTACGGACGTGAGCAGATACGGCGCCGGACGCTACGATCATGTTTTTGAAACCACCACTGCCGGTGTCACAATTCAGTCGCCACAATTAGACATCAACACTGTTGCGGCAGGAGGTGGATCGCGGCTCTTCTGGAAAAACGGATTGTTTGTAGTAGGACCGGAATCTGCTAGTGCCCATCCTGGCCCAGCATGCTATCGGAAGGGTGGACCTTTGACTATCACAGACGCGAATTTGTTCCTTGGTCGCTTGTTGCCGGACTTCTTTCCGAAAATCTTTGGCAAGAACGAGGACGAGGGCCTAGACGCGGAGGCGAGCGAAAAGCTGTTCAAAGACCTGGTGGAGCAGATCAACAAAGAGGTCGCGGGTGGTAATAAGGAGAAGGAAATGTCCATCGATGACATCGCAAACGGCTTTATCAAAATCGCAAATGAAACAATGACGAGGCCCATCCGCAGCTTGACAGAAGCCAGAGGACACGACACGAGCAAGCACCGGCTTGCGACGTTTGGTGGTGCAGGAGGTCAGCATGCCGTTGCAATTGCCGAAGCGCTTGGTATCACCCAAATTCTTGTGCATCGATACTCCTCAGTCTTATCAGCCTATGGTATGGCGCTCGCTGATGTTGTGGATGAGCGACAAGAACCGGAAAGCAGAGTCTGGTCAGATGCGAAGGACGTCCGCGAATATCTGCAGAAGAAGATGGCGGACTTGAAGTCGAAGTCAACAGCGACTCTAAAAGAGCAGGGGTTTGATGAAGAGCACGTGCATTTTGAAGAGTACCTCAACCTGCGGTACCGTGGCACTGAGTCAGCACTCATGATAATAAAACCTACCAAAGAAGAGGCAGAAAAGGAGTTTGGCGGCGATGAATGGGCCTTCGGCCAAGCTTTCATCAAGCAGCACGAGCAGGAGTTTGGTTTCACGCTTCCGGATCGCGACATTATCGTCGATGATGTACGAGCACGAGGTATCGGCAAGACGTTCGAGGGTCTCGAGAAGAGCGTGGATCAACAGCTTAAGGAGATCATACCCAAGGATGTCTCTGGCGATGCTAAACGCTACGACTCGCGACAAGTGTTCTTCGAGGGTGGCCGCCAAAACACATCGATCTACAAGCTCGAAGATCTGGAAGTTGGAGATCGCATCAAGGGTCCCGCCATCATTGCGGATGGCACGCAAACGATTGTTGTGACACCTGGCGCATCTGCGCTTCTGATCAACACGCATGTTGTGATCAGCATTGGAGAGCACGACAGCCAGGAGAAGGAGATTGGTACGAAGGAAGTCGATCCTATTCTGCTCAGCATATTTGCACATCGATTCATGGCGATTGCGGAGCAAATGGGTCGTGCACTGCAGAAGACTAGTGTTTCCACTAATGTCAAGGAGCGACTCGACTATTCTTGCGCGTTGTTCGACGCAGAAGGTGGTCTAGTCGCAAATGGTAAGGCGTGCCTACGTGTCTGTCTACGACTGCTAACAGCGTTGTAGCACCGCATTTACCAGTCCATCTTGGTAGTATGTCCACTTGTGTACGCAAGCAAGCCGCGATATGGAAAGGCAAGCTTAAGCGCGGCGACGTTCTTGTCTCCAATCATCCCATGTTTGGCGGCACTCATCTCCCAGATATTACTTGTATCACTCCCGCCTTTTCTGGTGACGATATCATCTTCTACGTTGCGTCGCGTGCACATCATGCAGACATTGGCGGTATCCTTCCTGGATCCATGCCGCCTGCGTCAAAAGAGCTCTTCCAAGAAGGTGCAGCCATAAAATCCGAAAAGCTTGTAACCGAAGGTCACTTCAACGAAAAGCGCATCACTGAGCTACTCCTCGACGAACCTGGTCAATACCCCGGCTGCTCTGGTACAAGATGTCTGAGCGACAACCTCAATGACCTCAAAGCTCAAGTCGCCGCCAACCAGAAAGGCATCAATCTCATCAATACCTTGATGTCCGACTATGGTGAGTCCGTTGTAAAGTTCTACATGACCAACATCCAGAATAATGCCGAGCAATCTGTGCGCTCGCTGCTCAAAGATGTGTACAAGCGTTTCGAAGGTCAAGACCTATCTGCTGAAGAATTCATGGATGACGGCAGTCCAATCAGGCTGAAAGTCACTATCGATCCAGAAGAGGGTGAAGCGATCTTTGATTTCAGCGGCACGGGACCAGAAGTCTATGGCAACATTAACGCGCCGGAAGCTGTCACTTACTCTGCCATCATTTACTGCCTGCGGTGCCTGATCAGCGAAGACATCCCACTAAACCAGGGCTGTCTGAAACCTATACACGTTCGCATTCCCAAGAAGTCCTTCCTATCGCCTTCTGACAATGCCGCTGTCGTGGGCGGAAATGTCCTGACGTCCCAACGTGTCACTGATACGGTGCTCAAAGCTTTCAAAGCCTGCGCTGCGAGTCAAGGAGACACGAACAATCTTACATTCGGTTTTGGTGGTTCTTCAGGCTCGGGCGAGAAAGACGGCCAAAAGGGGTTCGGCTATTACGAAACTATTGCCGGTGGATCTGGCGCTGGCCCTACGTGGCACGGTACAAATGGAGTACACACGCACATGACCAACACCCGCATCACGGACTCGGAAGTCTTCGAGCGCAGATACCCCGTGCTCCTGCGAGAGTTTAGCTTGCGTCAGGGCAGTGCTGGCAAAGGTATGCACCGCGGAGGCGAAGGTGTAATCCGGGATATTGAATTCCGTATCCCAGTCCAGGTCAGCATCCTCAGTGAAAGGCGAGTATACCATCCCTACGGCATGGAAGGCGGCGAGGACGCTGCATGTGGCCTCAACATCTGGGTCAGGAAGGTCGACAAGAAAGCTATCGACAAGAACTCTGATACCCAGCAGCCGACTGAGCCCACGTCCCAGGAACCAGCACCAAGCAGCGTTGCTAGACTTGAAAAGAAGGTCGAGCGAGGCGGAGAAGAAGAATTTAGGTTTATCAATCTTGGCGCGAAGAATACCGCGGCCATGAAACCTGGGGAGAGAATCATTATCCATACGCCTGGAGGCGGTGGATGGGGTAAGGCGGGCGAGAATGCGCAGACGACGGAAGTGAAGGATCCGAGAGGTGGATGGATCGGAGGAAGTGTCGCGGGCAGGCAGGGCACGGCTGAAGCTAGTGCGTAGATCGAGAATGCCTGCTTGAATCTTGTACACTGCATGACATTTTTCAAACGGAGAGAGACAAACTAAAGCAAGTTATGGTGAAAGCGATAGATTCTACTAATAGGGAGCGGGGATTCTATATGCCTGACTGCTAATCTATCACTAGTGTGGTAGCAAACACCACGTGATCGGGTGTCTACATGATGAGATGGAAGCACCCTCAACAGATATGCGGGAGTATCATTCATCCGAGTGGCTACTTCAATCTATTCGCTAGCATAGCTCCCCTTGCTAGCAGATAAACGTTTCTAACCTCTATCAGCTAGAGTCGCCTCTCTAATATCACCTTCATGCAGCGTGTTGGTAACATAACCCGAGTGCATTCATCTGTAATGTGATGTCGGGTTTTGTAGCTGCCGAGACACATCATAGCATCTCTAAACGCTCCCTGGAAGACGGATGGTGCTTGAAAGATTTTCTTCTAAAATCACGAATACATTGAAAGGAAACATGAGCTATGGTAACGGATTTACCTGATGACGATAAAGAGCCTTCTAGTGCTTTATGTGCGGATTTGACACGCCAACAGACGATGCAATAATTCGTACGTGTTCTGTTTAAACTCAACTTACCATCATAGAGTAACTGTTGTCTTATATACACGGCTAGATAGACTCAATACTTATTGGCATGCGACGAGTAGCTCAAATAATCTTTAAGCCAAACAACCTAAGTGAACTGCTCTATGGCAGTCTGGATCGTCATACATAGCGCGCGCGAATCATTGCCACACCTGGTGACGCCCATGTCCTGATGTCGTAGAGTTCGAAAGGATCTGCTTAATGAACGGGTGCTCATTTGCACTAGACTATCCTGCTGAAGGTCACACGTGTATGGGATAAAATGCGTACGAAAAAGGGCGGCATAGGAAGTTTTCTTGGCGACAGCCACAAGCAGTGATTGCATACTGTGTCAGTGGAGCTTGCGTGCACGGCCTGCTTGCGCACGCGCTAACTAGCGCTAACCAGTCAAGGCGCTAGCCAGCCTCGCCTCTATATCAACGCTTCTCCCCCGCCTTATTTATTCCTTAACACCACCCCAATCGCCTCGACAAATGTCAACCTCTTCATGACTCATCGCCACGGCGGGTTAGTTGAATCTCAGTAAGCCTTCTCGCTCACTACCAATCCCCGGACCAGATTTCTTCACTGGGCACAGGACGACCTACGTTACCTACTGGATACGATGAGCTTCTAATGCGACAAGCTACCCAACGCGACGAGGTATCTGACGCAGACAACAGCACGCTCATACATAACTACTGGACACGGCATAACGACAAAACTATCGACACAGCGGCACAAGAGACAACTTGGATACGACCACCACTCGACAAAGGCCTCGAGGAAAACAATACCACTGGAACCATGGCAGAAATCTCCTTTGACTTCTCTGTCATGTTGAAAATAAACTCCGTTTGTTACTCCCCAGGACTCACATCACACAGCATGAACACACCTGGTAGCCTCTCACAAGATGCCGCATCGCGTAGGACGCGAACGCGCCTTCGCTATCCTACCGGGTATTTAACCCTGCGCATCTTGTCATGTTGCCGGAAAGGCGAGTACTTGCTCGCCTTTCCAGAAGGGACCTTGAGACTGCGAATCTCAGGTCTTAGGTGCCCATCTTGGGAATGCGGAGAGGCGACTCTGGCGATCGGACCGGCGTTACAGAACACTCAATGCATTTGTTCATGGAACCATATTGCTACTCGTCTTGGGAATGCGAAGAGGGGCATCTGGCGCTCGAAAGAGCGTTACAGATCACTCGACGCATTTGTTCGATGTTGCTTTCATGGTGTGGCGAGTGATAGGGCTTCGTCACAGTGACGTCTTACATAGTGCAGGTCTAGCTGTGCGGGTGCACGTCTGCCCACAGTCACGCTGACGATCCTTCCTGGGGTCATCAGGGTGTGCATGGTGTCCCTATCGAGTAAACTAGTAACCGCCCGGAAGCTTTTTACTAAATCTCTGCATTAAGCAGTTTGTTCTCGGAAACAAGGTTGTCCAAACAATCTTAGCGGACTCGCAATCCGCATTGACTTCCAAACTTTAAAGGTTTGGAAGGCTCTTGCTCTTCGGCGTCAACAAGCCTGGATAGTGTCCATCTTGTTGTATCGCTCGGAGACCGTGCTAGATCTGTTTCATGAGTCTTTCACGCGATGTGTATTCTGGTTGCGCTTTGTGTGCGCCGGCTACCCGTCCTTTTTTCATCGTGCTGCGTCCCAGCGGGAACAGCGCGAGGAAGAAGACTATGCCGAGCTTCGATGTGGATACTTGTCACTAACGTCTATTGCAGCAAATGGCATGGCCTTTGGCCCAAATTAGCTGGGCTCGAAAGAGGACGTCATCGAACGAGCACGAGATATTCGCATGGACACAAAACAACAGAGCGGTGTATCGCAACCACTCCCCTCCGGCCAATGTACACCTTAGCAGTCAAAACAAATCTGCTGCGCCATCCTCATAGCATTCTTTCCTGCATGGGAACGATTCTACCTAGGGATACAAAGTGAGCCGTTTGGCAGCCTAAACAAGTCATAATATTTAGTGTTCACAGACTGGCCACATCAAGCTATAGCACCAGGAGCTCAATTGACATCAAACCCTACATAGACGTCTATGGTGCTATATCTGTAGCCTCTGAGCTACTGAATACCATTCATCATGGAGAGAATGTACCGGTACAGGGCGTAAGTGGGCGTCTACGGGAGTCCACTGCGTCTCTTACCGTCGCTCTGACGCCTCGAGGTCGTTTCTAAGTCCTATCAGTAGACTTTTCTTTTTGATAGAATCAGCTGAAATAGCAGAGTCGAATTTCTAGTCGACGGTCGCTCACGAGATGGTTGGCGTGTATGTGTGTAGATCCTAGGTGTTAGGCTCTTATCACGATGTCGTCATTTCCCTTCTTGTGTGCATCCTGCCGCCTTGCGCAAACGAGGTGATCGCCCGACACAATAATTTCACCTACGGGCCGGCCAAATTCTTCGAAACTCCTCAAACTAACCAATACTTCTATACCTACCTGCTCATTGAGCACTCAACTTCCCACAAGATGCCCAGGCGACAGCAAAGAGCCCGCCTCCAAGCCTATGAACAACGCCCAAAGCCTACGTTCGCCTTTCTTGAGCTTCCCGCCGAGCTCCGAAACAAGGTCTACGAATTTGCCCTCACCGCCGCGGACGGCATCAAAGTAAGCTGGCGGACCGGGAAGAGTCGGAGAAGGAAAAAACCGGTCATGTTGGTTGACGGGGATCATGGAGGCTACCCCATAAACCAGTTGCAGTATGTCAACCGACAAATTTATAATGAGGCAGCGGGTTTAGAGGTCCAATATAACCGGATCACTTTCAAAGACTATCCATACCCGGCCGACAATGGCGGGTTAAAAGCGGTGGAGGTCTTCATGGGCTCATGCAAACGACTGCGGCGACGCTGGATTACTCACATTGCCCTGGAAGGCATCTGCATACCGCAATTCGCGCCTTCTAATGTTACACTAGTCTAATGGACAAACGATTACATCAGGGACAGCCAAATATTCACATTCTGCAAATTGTTGCCTCACATACGCGTCGACTACCACTATCCTGGGTTTACCTACGCAGAGAGTACCGAATTCCGCTCTCCTGCGATGTTCGTCACCTTGGCCTCAATCATAATGCGTCTATTCCGAGGCGTGGATATCTCATATCTCTAAGCACCACGACATTGGGAATATGGATAACCGCAAGCTCGATAAAAGGTTGGAAAAACTATTTGGTGCCACCACATGCGATGAGCTCAGGCTACTCGCGACCAAAGCTCCCAAACTCCGATTCTTCCCAATCGATAAGGTTTTGCTTGCCCAGCAGTTCAACGACGTCGCGGAGCAAGAGTGGGACGAAGGTGGTAGTCACCTTGTTTCTGAGGATTCAGCGAGGGATGGTGCCAGACTTTGGACAGCTGAAGCGCTGAAGTGGGTCCAAGACGGTATATAGCACGGAGGCAGCGCTTCGGGTCGGTTTAGAGTTTGTGCGTGAGATGCGCAATTGAGGTCAGGACTAGGTCATGGTTTTTGTTCGGGTCACGAGTCCGACTTGATAAGCTTTTCTTGAATCGGACCTTTCATGACTATGTGCAGTGAGCCAAATACATGTCAAGATGTGCCGTAGTCTACATACAACGATTGTGATATACGGAGTAGCTGCTCAGATGCTACTCAAATTGTACTCAATTCTCCCATCCTAGTGACAGCAGCAAAAGACTACCGGGGGTAAAGGACTGTGCAGTCACCCCGAGCCACGATGACAAAAAGTTAGACGTGTTTTCAATGAGAAAGATTGTTCAATCAGCACGGGTTCAGTCACGCGCGCATTCAATATAGCCCAATAAATACAGCGAGATATCCTTATGAGCAACGAAAGTGAATTCAGCTGTATTTGAAAAATGTAGCATGTTTATACGATAGGCTGTACCCGCCCAACACATTCATCATTCTCAGCCGTCAAGGTTTGCATTGAGCTATCTTTGAGGGATCGTGACCGGACGCTAGCCAGATATGTAGAGCATTGGCGGCCCTCTTGTGTTCCTTGTGAAGTATGACCCAGCCTCAGTCACGCAGAGCCAGGGCGAGAACTTTCGGGTACTACCTGAGCAAGCTAGCAGCCGCCCTGGTGATGGTATGACATCCTGCGGCCGCGTTAGCTTCTAACAGGTTTCGCGGCGGGGCGCTTGCGTTTGGGCTTAGGGTTGACGGTGTTGCTTTAATATGTCAGTTCCTTGCAGCCAATGTAAATATTCACGGCTATTTAACTCACTTTGCAGCCATAGTCTCAAGCTCCTTCAGCCAGGGATCATTCTCGAGAGCTTCCAAGATCGGGTCCGGCGGGGAAGGCGAGCGCCCCTTTCTCTTGACGGCTGGAGGTGCTGATTTGATCGCGGACTTGGCGGCAGCAGTCGTACTATCAGATTTGGGCTCAGTAGTAGCGGGCAGACCGGTAACAATGGGTGGCTTTAGAGCCGCAGGAACTTTGGCTGCAACAGGAACGGAGTTGGAGAGACTAGCGACACTTTTAGGAGTACTGGAATCCTTGGGCATTGTACCATATGTATTCGGAGGCAAGGATGAGCTGGTGGAAGCAGTTGTAGTGCTTGGGACAGAGCGGCCTCCACTAAGAGGTGCGCGGTCGATACTGCGGGATCCGTTCGTGGGAGGCATGGACTTCGAGGACTTTTTCGACGGTTCTTCCTGTTCTTTGGCCATGCTCATCCATACCATACTTCTTGCTGATGTGGCGACCTTCCTGAGCGTCGACGCGGTTCGCATAGGAGGAAGGCTCACTAGAACTCGGCTTTGTCTCAAGCTCATAGACACGCTGGCGCAGTCGATAGATGATGCCTTTATCAAGGTTTGCGCCAGCTTCGAGTTCGCTGACACGCAGGCGCAGAGTAGCATTCTCCCGAGCGAGCAGCTCCTTGGAACTGGCCATGGGGGTAGGGTGCGGGTCTTTTGTCGGTCGCGACATCGGTACTGAGGCCCTGGGGGGCTATCAATATGGGATGCAGTAACGGGTTAGAGAATCATGGAGTTTACCTTCTATTTGATTCCGAGTTTAGGTCGGTTGGAAGGTACGTCAAGGGGAGGTGACCGATTTACGCGAATTATGGTGGGTGGACCTAGTACGCTCTTTCACTCGTGGCCTGCGCGGCGCCAGCCCTGAACACTCCAACAGAAAATCATTCTGCTAGGCCGAAGTTAGCACGTGACTGTTGCCCGATTCTTTTTTCCACGACTCTTGATCTTGAGACATGAGTATACACTGTGCCCGAAACTTGAACTCGATTGCATGACAAGTACAAGAAGCTTTTTTCCCTCCCACGCAGGTGTACACTGAGCAAAGTTTATCATACAGGATTGTACATTCGAAAATCCAACAACTTCACCCTTTGCTTCTCAATCTAGCTCTTTGCTCAAATCAGTTGTTAATCTTCCCAGAGAACCGTATGCTGCTTTTCTATAGCGT
>Ga0265780_10002363_pt1 | contig 25617 bp, 18 predicted proteins | sample P1T30metagenome_FD_192432 | JGI IMG/M metagenome (GOLD analysis project Ga0265780, IMG submission 192432) | Plant litter microbial communities from East Loma Ridge, Irvine, California - P1 T30 | ecosystem: Environmental > Terrestrial > Plant litter > Unclassified | place: USA: California...
CGAGCCAAGTGAGAAGGGTCCTGCCTGCATATCTTGCCCTGCTTTTCATCTTCTTGTTCTTCGCCAATACACACTTCTTTACTACACCCATTCGGGCTGCCAACAATTACAGGCGCGAGCTCAGATATCAACAGCCACTGCAGCTAAAAAGTGATGTGATTCCGAGGAAGATTTGGCAGACATGGAAGGTCGGCCCTCTAGGCTTCGAGAAACGCGACTCGGATTCAGCGAAGACCTGGCCGGCGAAGAACCCCCGGTATCGGTACGAGGTTTTGACGGACGATAACGCGAACGATTACCTCGAATTCCACTACGGCGCTCACGGTATCAACAGACCAGACCTTGTCAACCTTTACCGAGAGCTTAACATAACGATCATCAAGGCTGACTTGCTTCGTTATCTCGTCATGTACGCCGAGGGTGGTGTGTATGCCGACATAGATGTGGAATGTCTCCGTCCTATCGATCGATTCATACCCGAGCGGTACATTGAGGAGGAGGTCGATATGATTATTGGTGTCGAGATTGACGAGCCAACCTTCGCCGAGCACCCCATCCTTGGTGGCAAGTGCAAGTCCTTTTGCCAATGGACGTTCGCCGCCAAGCCCAGACTGCCAGTCATGATGAGGCTCATGGAGAACATACAAGCGTGGCTACATGAGCTGTCGCATCAGAAAGAGGTCGAGATATCAGAGCTGCAGCTAGACTTCGACGAGGTCATAAGCGGGACGGGTCCTTCTGCGTTCACAAAGGCTGTATTGGAGCAGATGACTGCACAGAATCAAGGCAAGCCGGTTACCTGGGACCTCTTCCACAATCTTGCGGAGTCGAGACTCGTCAATGGCATCCTAGTGTTGAATGTGGAAGCTTTCGCAGCCGGCCAAGGCCACTCGGACTCCGGTAACCATGACTCAAGGGGGGCTTTGGTAAAGCATCACTATCATGCTTCGGGATGGCCGACACTCCACCCGCGCCGCAATCACCCCATGTACGGCGAGGTAGAGCAATGTAACTGGAAGCCTGAGTGTGTAGCAGAATGGGTAAGTCTGACAGCGACCTTCTATACACGCATCTTTACTGACATCGCATAGGACAAGAACGTCGCCGAATGGGATACGCTCCCTAAAGAAGAGCAGGATAAGCGCATCGCCAGCAAACCGGCACCGCCCGGTGGCATCAAGCCTCACTAGACTTGAGCCTCTTGTATATATATATGGGTGGAAGGTGTCCATGACCGAATACATCGGGGTCTGCAGTGCGGCTGCATCGGGTCGGCGCGTGCGGGATGGAGCGGAGGTGTCGGGTGCTACCCATCGCGTCGTCAGCTCGTGGTAGGGCGCGATTCGTCTCGAGCCTCAGAAGCCGAAGCGTAGCGCCGCGCAGTCTCGTACTCAACGGCCGCCATCGCCGCGGGTGTGGTTGGTGGTAGCTAGGGGGCGTGGTGATGGAGAGGTAGCGGAGCTCGCGTCTATGGACGATCAAGCAGATTTTGGGCCGTGACGTCATCGACGCGTCGGCCTACCACACGAATAATGTAATGTCATATGAACACAGCACAACAAGCAATCGCTCTTCGCTCCGCCTTGTTTCATCGCACGTCTTTCTCGCCCATGATCTCGTCTCTGAATATACGTCTTGTGGGAATTGGGGTGAGAGCTGGTCGTTACTCAGGCCACTGTTGAGAAGGCAAACCTTCGCGTCGCTCAAACAGTCGCGTGGGATATGCCTCTTTCCAATCGCTCACGGTATGTCTTCGAAGTTTCATCAATACACATAAAATATCCTACCAACATCATCATACCTAGGTACCTAGGTATGGTCTCCGACACATTAACAGTAAGTACAGTCAAGGACGCATTTGAGCTTCGACCTTGAAGCAAACAACTAAATCGTCTGCTCGACACTCGACGTAGAGGCTACGATCTCAACAGCGCACGGGTATGCCCTTCCACTAGTGTTACCAGCAAGTGGCCTAATCTCAACGTTCGCGGCCTTGATGCTAGGATGTGGGTCTCGATTTGGGTCCCAGGATAATGCATACTACTGTCTAGACTATGCTAACTCGATTATTCTGATCGAATTTGATATTCACATCTCTTGAATCGGTTCCCGCGTCGAGAGACTCCAAAATTCACACAACCAAATATATGTCGCGCGAGCGCAATAATGTATCATGAAGAGACTTCTTTAGGATATACCCGCTTTTGTCGAGAAGGATGCCGGAGGAGGCAGACAAATATGAGAGCCCTCCTGATAACGCTGGTTGCGACATCTTAGGAGAAAGTTTTCTCATCCCGACTAAGAGCTTTGTGATATTGAACCTTTGCAGTAGTAACCCGAAAAGTTGAGGCTCTTCGATGAGAGAAATTCAGTGTATCGAAAGCTAGAGTGCATCTAGGAAGTAGCATCAGAACATTGGTTTGATTTCATTCTTGCGCGAGAATGGAACACGGTAAGACCGTTGGAGGATCAGATATGTCTTTTCTTTCACTCGACACACTTGGCTGGGCTACCTTGCTCACATTGCGAGCATGGCACTGATAGAGTTGTTTCATTATCTTTCACGCCATCGCCTATGTGGGTAATCGCTCCGGCAACTGTACTATGGACCGTACCATTCATTCACACTGCTCATACGATGTGTTGATCGCATCGCTCGATTTGACAACAATACTGGGAGCTAGCAATAACACCTAGAGTTCTGTTCTACAATTCCAAGTCATTGGCACACCTTCCTTGGCAGCGCAGATGTCGCGGCAGTCTTCGCAAGAATGGCAAACGCGCTCGCAGACCGAAACATATTCGACAGACGGGAGGCAGCAAAACTTCGTACCCGGGCTAGAAATAGGATTCCACACGACTACGTCCAGTTTCACTGGCGAGGAGAGTGCGGAGGAGAGCCATGGCGATGACCGCAACCAGAGAGTTGGCTTAAATCGACCTCACACAATACCATCAGCAGGTGCTGTAGACACCAGCATGACAAACAACGACTTAATCCGCAGCTCAACACACAGCTCGACCTCTTCGAGTCTGCACTTCCTCAATCTGGGTGACTTGGCTACAGCATTGCCCCCAATTGGCTTGATCGGCTCGTCATCACAAGGACACTCAACGATACATGTTCGTCCAGCGAAGCCCTTCCGGTCCGCTCCCACGCGGATGTTCGCGCCACCAGGTAAACGCTCAACTTCTCCAACCGAGTCGATCGGCTCTAGCTATTCTTGGCGCTCTGGCAGAGCAGGCGTGCACGGTCGACTTTGCGATAAACCACAAGGACCGAGTATGAAAGACTCATATGCAGATAGAGGTGAGGGCGTCCCCGAGGTAATCGATCACGAACAAAGAGGGCGGAGTAAGGAACGGGAACGGGAACGGGAAAGAGAGACGCGGCCTGGCCTCGCACGGAGACTGATTGGACGCTTCACAAGCTCCGATGTAGATGCGCAGAGAGACCAGCCAAGCAAACCGAGCACTGGAGATGTATACAGAGTGAGACGTGGTAAACGAAGGAGTACCAATTTCGGCTTCTAATCGAAATGGAGCTTAGAAATATGCCACGTGATACCATGGGCATATGACCAGATGATACACAGCCGCCATATCGCAGGATAGAAGCCGCGTAGATATTGAGCTTATGAAGACCTTTTCGTAAGGTGGACTCCTGGCATCGTGAGAACACAGGTCGAGAAGGAAGGGGACCCGCACGTCGCGCGATCGATGACGTCAGTCACGTGCTGTCTATTTGGCGGGTACCAAGATAGTGTAGATTGACTATGTACTTAATCCAAACCCTATAAGTGGACTGTCTCGCATCTTGCAAACTGACAATCGTGAGAAGAGAAGACGCGGCGCAGAAGCGAATGTCCTGTCAAGTCCGCACGTACTGCCCAGGTGAGTTTAGTGTCTTCGAAACTGTGCACGGGCAATGACGTCCCCATCGCGAACGCGCGCCCGACCTTGGATAGCTGCCAATCTTCCCACTTCCCTTTCAGCTCCTCATCTCCTTCTACTTGTTTTCGTCAAATCACGTCAGGATTCTGCCTATCACGTTTCGTAGTCGTTCGTAACAGCCATGCGGCGGCGGGGTAACTTAATCTTAGCTGGGTGCAACGCGCCCGCGTGGTGGCTTAGCGCGACGATGGGACGCCGCACTGCCGTTCGCTCACCCTCGTGACAGCTTGCGCCGCTAATGCACTTCTCACTTCCTGCGACTTCATTGCAATCCATCAGCGGCGATTGAGGTCAAACTTTGTTGGGCAGTTTGCGACGCCATTCAAACACGAGAGGACGCTATGGACCATGTCAGCGCATCTCTCGAACTCCTTCATCGTACGTGTCACCGTCAATAATCGCTTGAACTCCTCGATCAACGACCTACCACGTTCTAAGCTTCGTGTATTTCACGACATTGTGCAAGAGATGGCTGAACTAAAAAGGTTTTGACTAATCGTTTGTCTGCTCTCAAACACGGAACAGGAGACAATGGAGTTAGATTCACGATGCTAACGTCGCTGTAGTCATCTGCGCCACTTTGATCTTTGTCCGCGACGTCACGAAAGACAAAAGCGGCGTAACTAATACAACGAACTTTTTAAACGAGACGCTTGTGTTCCTGGATGTGTTCTCGAATGTCTGCTTCAGCGACTTAACCGGAGTTTTACGCGACAGTCGTTTACATCGTATCTTACCAAGTGATGTAGAGCACTCTCTTTACTCGCTCAACAAGTCTCTAGCCGCACATCGGGAGGCGTGGAGGTACATCGGCAAGAGTCCCACCCCCGGTGCGGGGCAAAGAAGCATTGAGGATCTGAAGCGCGGTCGTGCTGCGTCACTAGATGTTCAGCATGAAAAGAAGAGCTGGAGAGACGAAATGAAAGAACGCTCGCAACTCTGGCGAGAAAAGGCGCGGCCAGGGCTATACAAAGCATTGTTCGGAGAAGAGGAGATGGCCACACTCACCTTGAATTGCTTGCAATGGACACATCGGCTTCGTCAAACTCTGGAAATTGTCTTCCTTGGCATCGGACCTCCGGATCCAGGATTCGGTAATTCCAGGCAGGCTGCTATTCTTGGCGTGGCAGAACAACTCGAACGCCAGCATCGAGCAGGTGCAGAACCTTCGGGCGACTATACTGCGCTCGTTGGCGCGCTCAGAGAAACGATCAGCACTGGGCAGCCATCGCATGGCCTTATCAAGACGATATACGATGACGGTGGAGATGAAGTCGACGTTCTTGTTGAAACGCGATCGGACGACGAGACGCCTGCTGAGTACATGTGTCATTTGACGTGGTTGCTACAAGCTCCTCATCAGACTGACGTATCCGTCAAGAGCGACGCCCAGAACGGCTACCAGCTGCATACATTAAGCTGTATGGGTTTCATCGATGATCCACTCAACAGAAGGAGTCTGATCATCTACCGCGCTCCGCAAAGCCATCCTTGGGCATCAAACCCACCGTCTTTGTATGACATGATCTCGAAGGGTCCGACCGCGAGACCCTCAATAGGAAGTCGCTTTCTCATCGCAAGAGCGCTGACAAGCACACTACTCGAGTCGCATGCCTCCGGCTGGGTTCACGGGAACGTACAGTCGCGCAGTATCGTAATGCTGCCAAGATCGTTTAACGATCTCGAGTTGTCTCCCTTCTTTGTTGGCTGGGGTGTCCTCCAACCCCTCGAGGCCACGCACTTCCCGTTGGAGCCGAACCTGTACCGCCATCATGACCGTTTTGGCCGACCATCTTCAGAATATTCCAACGAGCACGAGATCTACTCACTGGGCGTGGTTCTTCTAGAGCTTGGACTATGGCGGACGATGGCGAAAGTCTTCGCCCGCCGCATAGAGAAGTTTCCAATCTTCGGCATAGTACAGCAGCAGGATCTCTTTAATCGTATACACAATGCGATACTAGATTGGGCCAACAGTACCGAAATCGAGAGAGAGATGGGAAAGGCTTACGCGCAAGTCGTGTCAAAGTGTCTTACTTGGCACTATGAAGATCCAATCGAAGGCATGATTGAGTTCCGAAAGCAAGTCGTGGACGTGTTGACTACAGGATGTGGATTATAGCTGGTGGACTGCTTCTGGACATCAAACCCAGTCGAATTGCGACAAATACCAAATTTGAGAGCGATTAAATACTAGCGACTGAGGACGAGGAGTGGTCGCGCAAACAGAGCAACGGCGTCAGCGGAAAGAGTCCTACGCCAAACACCAAATACAAGCGCGCATGCAAACAGCAACGAATGTGTCGACACACAAACCTCTTGGGCGGGGAAAGTGATGTTTCGTATGCTATATGTTGGCGCTACGACCTCGCATCAACGGTTGAGTCGGTCCACCCTCTTCGTCAGTATATACAATACAACAGTATATGGTAGTCCAAGCTTTCAGATCACTTATCGGTTACGATGTTCGGGGTTCTTCCAGTGGTCTTCACGCCAAGTGAGCTCCCTGGCTCACTGTCCGGAAAATGCTATGACCACACATGGCCAGCGTCTGTCATTGCAGGCTTTCCAGAGCTGCTATGACGTTACGAAAATTATATCACCTCGCCATGGGCCCGTTTAGGAGATGCAAATGAGCACGGGCACCCAGAGGGTGCTTCGTCTACTGATAAATAGCCCGTCTCTTACACTCAAGCACCTTGGCTCCCCTCCACCCTTACACCCACCAGCGCTCCCAAAGTCTTGGTTTCACCGGCTGTACCGCGACTACCGCTCTCCTCGCACATCGCCCCGCCCTCACCTCTTCCGACAATCGCTTAGAAGACTGCGCCGGCCCGCCCAACTCAATATCCATATCCCCTAGCTCCAAGACCAAGGCCCAAGCATCGAAATGTACGACGAAAACGAGGACTTCGCTCCTGAAGACTTGGCCTGGGTCGCGGCCGACGTCGCAAAGAACGAGGAAGAAGAGATGAATCGCGCTCTTCAGGCGAGCCGAGTTACAATGGGAGATGGAGTGCCACCTCGTCCTACGAGCGCTAGGGCCGCCAGTCAGCCCGAGGACGAAGACGAGGAGACCCTTCTTGCGCTTTCCGTCAGCCGGGTAGTGACAGAAGAGGCGGACCGGAAACGCAATGCTGACGCGGAGGCGGACCACCAACGCCTTCTCGAGGCTCAAAGGCAGTCTGAGCGTGAAGCACAGGCTGTCCATCAGGAACGCGAGGATACTCTTGCTGCGCTTTCCATCAGCCAGGTAGAGGCCGAACAGGCGGATCAGAAACGCAATGCTGACGCAGAGGCGGACCAACAACGACTTCTCGAAGCTCAAAAGCAGTCGGAGCTTGAGGCCCTAGCTGCCGATCAGCAACGCAATGCTACCCGAAAAGCTGAACTACAGTCTCTAAAGGATGAGCGTGCTCGGGCTCAAGCTGCACGATTACGCCAAGAGATCTTTGATCAAGCCATCGTCGAGAGCAAGGTGGCAGCCGAGACTGAGCAGCGGCAACATGAACAACAGTTTGCGCGCCTTCAGGAGGCATACGCTGTGCGTGGCCTGAGCGAGGACGAGCAGCTGCAGATGGCTTTAAGACAAAGTCAAGATGAAGAACATTCTCGGGAAGTTGCACAGGTCGGGCAACTTCGAGAGGATATGCTGCGCTGGGTGAGCGAGCAAGAACAAACCTCTGGACCACCAGGCGAGCCATCGGCTACCCAGCGTTCAGAAGACCGTCCAGTTTTGGGGGCCATGGCGTCATATCCTCCAGGTCCGGTCACTGAGCAGCAACAAAGGAGGGTGGCCGATGCTCAGGAGTTCATTGACAACCCGAATGTACTCTATCGGCCTTTAACACCGATCTCAGAGGCATCTGCATCGCGACCAGCAAGTCTTCGATCAGTGGCAGCAGACCAAGCCCGACGCTCTAACATCGTCACCGCCACAACCACGACGGATCACAGCAGGATAGATATCAGGCTGCCATACCCACCTGGTGCACTTCTTACACCACCAGCCTCTGATAGAAGCAGATCTTCCATCCGATCAGTTTCATCAGGCCGTCCGCCATCGTATCATACGGTAGAAGAGAATCCTGCGCGGAGAGTGGAGTCGTTTGAGGTATCCCATGATATCCCGAACGAGTCGCAGACTAGCGAAGAGCCTCTCCGATATCCTGGCGCTTATCCTCCGTCTCCTTCCCAGACCGGTTCGGCGGCTGCTAGTACGGTGCTCGATTCAAGGCCGATTGCTGGGACGCCCTTACTTCCAGGAGCATACCCCCCTTCGTACGCGAGCAGTAGAGCACCTCGCAGCGTGACGAGAGCATTTTCTGAGACGCCTGTGCAAGAAAGTGTCGTGTCTCGACGCCCGTTGGGCAATAGGGGATCCAGCAATGTGTCTTCAGTGCCCTCATTCCAGGGCCAAACTGCGGGTAACAGTCATCTGCAGGGAACCAATGTGTCTACGCGAAGCGAATCGTTCCCTGGCGCATATCCGCCATCGTCGCAAGCAAGTGGTGTACCGAGTCGGCTGAATACGGTATCGTCCGGAGGGACATTCTTCACAGCCCAGGAAACGCAGGCACCTCAGCGCGTTTCAACACCACAGGTCACTCTCTCCGATCTCTGGAATCATTGGGACCGAGATATTTCTCAGCGGGAAGGACCAGACCACCGTCCGTTCACACCCGTTTCGTCATCTGCACGTTCAAGCGAAGCCTCATCTGCTATTCGACCGCCGTCGTCTCGCACGTCTCAGGGAAGTTTTACGCGTAAGCCTGTTGCAAGATCTCAGCACGCTACTTCCGTTGCTGCTGAGCACCCACCGCCAGCCACTGCTGCTGATGCTGTCAGTTCGTCTGACGTGATCTCGTCTGGCTTGCGGCAGGACCCGGTGACAAACATATTCAACGCTCCGGTCAGCGTGACCATCAATAACTTTCCCGAAGCGCCCAAGCCCTCCCAGAATCTACTAAAGCAAGTCTTTAATAAGAGCAGGCAGACTAACAAGGGCGTGAAAGCTGTCGAGCAGAAAGGGGCAGAGTTCTACGTCAAGGGTGTAGCTGAAGCGACAAGCAACCTTTGGAAGAACAAGAGAAAGATGTTTCCTGCCAGGTCCTCCAAATCAGCTCGAAATGCTGTAATCCACGAAGCGAGAGAAATTGACCGTTTTCCTGTTTCTCCGGCTCATGAAGACGTGGGTACTATCGCCAGTCCCTGGCCTGCGAGACAGAGTCTGCACGTCGTGAACGCAGATCCAACGCGCTCCGTATTGAGCACACCTGAAACCATAAGGCCGCTGCAACCAGAAATGGCCGGACAGCAGAGTGAAGAGGTCGACACTCCTCGACCATCTACATTGCAGCGGTCGGTAACGTCACCTCCGCTGACAGCGACGATACCGTCGAGGCCAATGTCGCTGGATCAATCGACTGTGTCCCAGATTTCGGACGTGAACGGCAATGCAGTAACTCCGCCTAGTGTCTGTCAATCGAGAGTGAGAAGCTCGATGGATAGTCTTCGGTGCGCTTCCGAATTGCGCCCTCAGCCGTTGGATATTCGCAAGCAGCCTCCTCCTGTTCCACCAAAGCCTTTGGAGCTGGCCAGTCCTTCTGCAGGTACAGAACCATCGCGACCACCACCGCCTCCTCGCAGCCGGAATCCGATGACGAAGCGTATGCTTGGCGAGCAAGAGGAGGGATCTGGGTGGGCGCAGCAACCAGTGCATTTTCCTGGCATGAATCCGACCCAAGAACCAACAATGGGCTCACCGGGTTCCATGACGGTGACACCCCCAACACCTCGGCGGATCAACGTCGATTTGAACCGCTGTAGTCAATTTGGGCCAATTGACACAAGCTTGGCGAACGTGCCTCCTGGTGAACGTCGCATCGACGAGTTCAGCTCACGATCGATGATGGATCTTGGCATGATGGGTCAATTGGGCAATCCTGCCATAATGGAGCCATTGCTTGGACAGTACGAGCAGACCTATGCCCGCCCACCGCACGTGCAGCAAGAAAGGCTGAACTCGGACGCCAGGGCCAAAAAGAAGGAGAAGGACACCCAAAAGGCTTTACGGAAGCAGTGTTGAAGGTTGAGAAGGCACAGAGAAGTGAAGCCTGGAGTAGAGGAAGAGTCCCCGTCTGACTATTTCCGCATCGTTCTAGCAAGTATCGTAAATAATTATATATTGTTTTTCGTATCGGAAAGGTTTGCAGTGCTCTCGTCGTATCGTCATTCCGTCGTGGCACGGCTCCAATAGGCTTGCAGCTCAATGGCTACCCGTTTGGTTTGCTTGTCAACCGGGAAAGAACGCCTCAGATAACGTTACCCGGCATCGCGCGTATGAGTGGTGGGGTAGTGACCCGCTCGAGCAGGGGTGTCGGCCTCTCCATCAATTCCCGATCGATAAGCAGCGGAGATGCACGCCGTCGCCTTCAGGACAACTGTTGCGGTGCGAACTAAAAGGGAACAAGTACCCAGGGAGTAGGCCCAAGAATAGTCGTCAGAAACAATCCAAAACACCAACAATCAATCACACGAGGCTTCAAAACATGGGATCTATAGATATCGCAAGTGGTGTGAAGACGGTACGCGATCAACGTGGATGATCAAAGCCCTTTACTAACAAGTAGTAGAGCTGGGGTCGTTTAGTGCGGTTTGTCGCAACCGAAGACGGTGCTGAGCATATCGGCGAGCCCATCGATGCTGAGCTGGATGGTATGTCGATTTCTAATCTCTACTTGCTATGTTTAACAAGTCGCAGTCGGCGCAGCTCTTGCTTTAGGATCGGAAGTCAAAGTTCGCGTCTTCACAGGATCGTCGGTACTCTCCGTGGATACCCAGCCAACGTTAGTGACCTACACGATATCAAGACTACTGCCACCGCTTTCAAAAGCAGAAGTCGGAACCATCCGCTGCATAGGCCTGAATTATCGAAAACATGCCAAAGAGATGAACCTGGACCTTCCTGACCACCCGACGCTGTTTTTCAAGCCTTCGACATGCCTAGGTGCGCCGAATGCGCCTTTAGTCATTCCACATCAGGCGACAGATGGCCAGGCCGATTACGAAGCCGAGCTTGCGGTTGTCATCGGGAAGCCAGCCAAGAACGTGAGCAAAGAAGATGCGATGGATTACGTGCTGGGCTACACATGTTCGAATGACGTGACAGCGCGAGTACACCAGTTCAACGGCGCGCAATGGGGGTTCGGCAAGGGCTTTGATGGCTTCGCGCCAATAGGGCCATGCTTGGTATCCGCGTCTTCGATACCAGTCCCCGGCGATATTGAGCTGAAGACGGTACTTAATGGCGAGACGATGCAGTACTCTTTGGCGAACGATATGATCTTCAGCATACCAGAAATAGTGGCATATCTGAGCCAAGGAACGACGCTGGAGCCAGGTACTGTAATCATGACGGGTACGCCGCATGGAATTGGTGTCAGCAAGGTGCCGAAGGTATGGCTCAAACCGGGAGATGATCTGAGGATTGTAATGAGTCATAGTATGGGAAGTCTGGTTACACCCGTAGCTTATGAGGAAGCTTAGAGTATATACCGACAGCGAGGCTACATGACATACAAGTGGAACAGTAGTATCATCTTCTTAGAGAGCAACGAGATATGCCAAAACCATGGTTGCACCATTGGCGGGGTCGGCAGTATCTACAGAGCGTGATGCGCTATTGGAAGCCGAACAGCATCTGCTCTTGTGTGATGTTATCCAGTACATTCTCCCAGTGTTGTAAATCGGCTGGCTCAAACAAGGTGGTGAAAGATGGGTCACCCCATGGAGGGGCATGCCATTGGAAGGGCCCACCTGCACCTATCGCCGGCAGATCTGGCACCGTTACCGAGCTATCTTCCGTATACGGTGATGTCAGGTCGATGGTATTGGCACCATGCACGGCAGGTGGCGCATTGTCTGCTGTATTGGGACGTGTCTCAGTACGACTAGCACGAAACTGATTCGCTTTCTTGATGCAGAGTTCAATGATTTTGACCTCAGCTAACGCGAACTCATTGAGCCATATATCAGCTCTTTGCATCTCACAATATGCGGAGAGGTCCTCTAGTATCGCGCGACATTTAGGCGAATGTGGATCTTTGACAGCGATTATTCCGAGGACTAAAGCACTGTTGAAGAGGTGGTGTGGACCCAAAGTCCACTTCAGACGGTCATTCAATGGCTGTTGGAAGTAATCGATGCGCATGGCAAGGTCAGCGCATGCTGACGATATGCACGCATCGTGACTATGTCTGAAGCGATTGGTGATACTTTGGCGCAGCAAGTACGGTCGATGAAGCGTGACGCGGGCGAAGTGGTACATGGAGTGGAGATGCAAGCGATTCCAGTACAGGAAGGGGTGCGTGCCATCCATAGATGTATCTGGAGTTTTCAGGTGATAGTAGTCTGGTAATCTTGCCTCCCAGTCGACAATCTCATGGTCTAGCGAAATGACGGTGTCGTACGAAACGGTAAAGAGACCAAAGCAACGCTCTTGAATGCTGCCGACAATCTTTGCCAGATCGTGTGCGAGAAAGCTGTAAACGCTCAGAGTCGGCTCAGACATTGGTAGTTCTGGGATGGCGGACGTGTCCTCGTCCGGTTGGTCGTCCAACCAGACGTTGGTGGCTCTCTTGACGAGACATTGCTGGTCAACTATGGCGAAGGGACGACCGATGGCAAGCGCGATAGTCTTATCCAAGGTGTAAAGATGGCTCCATAAACGCCTTCGCGTTTCGGTCTCTTTACGCGAGAGACGCCAACGTTCGCCATCGATATGCATGCCTTGTGCTTGGGCCATACGCATGGCAAAACTGGTCGTAAGCCAAGCTTCCGGTACTCTTCGCAAATGGATCAGATAACGTGTGACCAGAAGACCGGCACGAACAAGATCTGTCGACTCTCCGTAGAACGTTGGTGCAATGACTATAGCGCGTCTTGCTGCCCAGTAGAAGCGTAGTGATGTCTCTTGAAGCTCCCGTTGCACTTCGCCATTCTTTGGATGGGGGCAGTCGAGGAAAACACCGTACGCAAGCACGATGAACAGCAATGCCAGCCACCTCAGATCGATAGATGCATAGTCATCGAAGCCGAATTTACGCTCCCAGAACTCGTCATACTTGTGTTTGAAGGATTGGGGATGGATGGCGTCTATGGTCCAATTCAGCTCGTCGAGGAAGACATGTACGAGGCGATCGACGCTGGCCTTGTTGCGCGGCAGCAAACCCAGGAGATCCCAGATCTGCGAAAAAGGGCCTCCAACATCGCGGAAAGATTGCGCCGAGGCCGCAGCATGCCGTATACCGGAGGAAAGATCTGGTGCGGGCTCTTCGATTATTTTTGCTGCAGCTTGAGGTCCGAAATAGGATGAGCCGAAAAAGGATGGGGCATCTCGACTGCGGAAGAGATTACCGACTTGTGCGTCTCTGGGTTCGGGCGAGTTTCTGGCACGCGTGGAAGTGGTCCGTGTGTCTTCGCGGTAACATTAGCACCGATCTTTGCATTGAGCGTGTCGACAAGGCTCTCGCACTCTGCTGCGTGAAGGCCAGCGCCGATACAAACGTACCTGTGGGATTCTCTGAGGATGTATCGTCAGTCAGAGGGACAGCGGCGACCCGTGAAGTTTGCCGACGACGGGCTTCAGCCTCGTCGCTGTACGTGCAGCTCGAGGCAACGTCGCGTCTGCTGCAGTTGAAGCATGGCAGCTCTCCGTCGCACTGCGTAAGCCATCAGCTACCTATCCGCTGTATTGAGCATTGCTCGTGGAATGATTGCAATCATTCATTACAGAAGCGCTGCGAAGATGGCTGGGTTGGAGTGTTGTCATCACAACGCGTTATCGCGCCGCGAAGCTCGGAGCGACTGCTTACGTCATACGCACCTTTTGCTTCCGCCGATGGCACGCGACACAGCTCTTCGCTTGTCGACCTCTCTTCCTCTTCTTCGTCGACGGACCTTCGTCACCTCTGTCCATCTCTCCCTCGTATCGCGTCTCCGTCATGTTGATGATTCCCGATAACGCTGGGATTTAGCCGATAGTATCTCTATCGGACGCCTGTCTGCCAATGTTCCTAGCGCATCCTCCATGCGTATCATGCCCACTTTAGCAGGGCTCGCTATCTTCCCGCGTCGGACAATTCCTTAGGCACTGATCGGCAATAATGTTGTCCCAGGTCAAGATGAACGGTATAAGGTATATGTCATGGCAGATGGGTCTGGTTTGGATCGCAAGCCTGTATCATGAGCTTTCCGTCTCGTCTACCCGCAGAAGACGACACCACCGACACCATGTCGCATCCAACCCCGGATGATAAGACCTTTGATGGCTCAGTTCACGAGAAGGATACCCAAATTGGCGCTAGCGAAGAGATTCACATTGATCCAGTCGCTGAGAAGAAGGTATAAGCGATGCACGCAAGACTGGGTATCACGTGCTGACTAAAATCAACAGCTCATTCGCAAACTGGACCTCATACTATCTCCGATGATGGTCTTGGTCTTTCTGGTATGCATACAAACTCTCATTTACTACAACGAGCCTAACAAGGGTGCTTCAGGTGGCCTACCTTGACCGGTCCAACATCGGTACACACATCTCCCAATAATAATTTCCATGGTCATTTGTTGACAGCGCTCAGGAAATGCTGCCATCGCAGGCATGAACGAGGATCTGGGCCTCACCGGCAACCGTCTCAACGTTGCCGTAACGCTCTTCTACGTCACCTATATCGCCTTCGAGGTCCCAGCCTCTATATTGCTGAAGAAGCTGCGACCATCCCGCCTAATCCCAACATTCATCATCGGCTGGAGCGCTGTCATCATCGGGGCTGCTTTCATCGAGAACTACGCCTCTCTCATCGCTACTCGCCTGCTACTTGGAGCCTTCGAGTCGGGCCTGTTCCCATGCTTGACGTTGTACCTGAGTATGTACTACAAGCCTCTGGAGCAAGCGCGGAGGGTGTCGTATCTCTTTGTTGCGTCTGCACTAAGCGGTGCATTCGGCGGGCTACTGGCGTACGGTCTCACAAATCTCCATGGCGCAAAAGGACTAGCTGGTTGGCGCTGGCTATTTTTGGTGGAGGGTCTCATCTCCATCATCGTCGGTGTTGCTACCATCTTCCTACTACCTGACAATTTCGAGACCGCGTGGTGGTTGAACGAGGACGAAAAGGCTCTGCTTCGCGCCCGACACGAGAACGAACGATTGTACCAGGGCAAGTCGATGACAACAGATGCCTTGGACAAGTCGGAAGTAAAGCTTGCTTTCCGCGATCCCAAAGTATGGCTCAGCTCCGCTTGCCAATTCTGCGCCAATACCTGCTCCTTCGGCTTCTCGACATTCCTCCCCGTCATCATTCGTGGATTTGGATACTCTAGCATTCGCACTCAGCTCCTCACCGTACCCGTGTACATCTGGGCCTCGGTAGTATATCTTTTCGTCGCTTTCTGCTCGGATTACTTCAACCGTCGAGCGCTCTTCATGGTCCCTTTGGCGTTAGTTACCTCAATTGGTTATGCTATGATGCTGGGTGTCTCAATGTCCTCGACCGGGGTGCTGTACTTTGCGACCTTCGTCACTGCTACCGGCATCTACTGTGTCGTGGGTTTGAACGTTACCTGGGTGATCAACAGCAATGCGGGATACTTCAAGCGCGCCACCGCCATAGGATTGCAACAAACGATCGGCAACTCGGCTGGTATCATGGCCGGCCAGATCTACCGTATTACGAATGACGATGGTCGTTATGTGATTGGTCACGCGGTCTCCATCACAACGATCACAATCGCGGCATGCGGCTACGCTCTCATGTACTTCACTTTGCGCGGCATTAATAAGAAGAGAGAGGTAATGTCTATCGAGGAACGAATCCGACAGATCGACTCAGGTAAACTTGGCGATCGCCATCCCGACTTCCGGTATACATTGTAGATACACAACCACAAAATAACGAATGGATTTCCCCATTACTAGGCTATGCAGAGGACCCAGGCTTCAGTCCCTTGAACGTTTTGGTGATATTGGTTATCGCGTCTTCAACTGGCAAGCGCTCCATAGAGCTTGCGCCATAGAAACCATGTACGCCCTTCGTTCGACTGATCACATACTCCGCATCCTCTGGCTTTGCGATAGGGCCGCCGTGACATAAGATGATGACGTCTTCCTTGATACCTGTTGCAGTATCGCGTATCTCCTGGATCAACTTAACGCAATCATCTAAGCTCTTCCCACTGCTCGCCCCGATACTTCCGCTCGTCGTCAGTCCCATATGAGCGACCAAGATATCGGCGCCTGCATTGGCCATCTTTTTCGCCTCTTCCACATTGAACACATACGGCGTCGTTAGGAGGTCCATTTCTCGCGCCATCTTCATGACTTCCACTTCGGCGTCGTAAGACATTCCCGTCTCTTCAAGATTCTGCCGGAAAGTTCCGTCGATCAATCCAACGGTCGGAAAATTTTGGATGCCGGCGAAGCCAAGATCTTTGAGTTGCTTCAAAAAGCGAGACATGTCTCGGAACGGGTCGGTAGCGCATACTCCTGCTAGTACCGGCGTGGATTTGACGATGGGAAGAACCTCGCCAGCCTGAGATTGTTAGCCGCTAACTGGAAGCAACTGTTTGTCACATCTGGCATACCATTTCCAGAACCACATCATTAGCGTTTCCGTATGGCATCAAACCAGCAAGCGAACCGCGGCCTGCCATTCGGTATCTTCCGCTGTTGTATATGATGATGAGGTCGCCGCCACCGGCTTCGATAAATTTCGCGCTCAGTCCGATGCCAGCGCCCGCGCCAACAATGATCTTGCCATTGTCGATCTGCGAGCGGAGATTTTGTAAGATGCTTTTACGATCGCTTGGGGGTGACATGTTTGCGAACTAAGCGTATTTCAGCTCTTGATTGGAGTGGAGATGAAGTGTCTGGTATCAAAAGATACAATCGGAAGTCTCGATGCTGTAGCGATGATGCTGGGTCGCGCTGTTGAAGTATGCACGATGACGTAATGCAAGCGCGGGGGGCATTACACGGGCATGCGCATCCACGACCCACTCGATACTTATACATCAACCTTCTTCTGTATTCTTTATCAGATGATTATATGATTATGTCTTCTCACCCACGCGTCGTACTTCTTGGTACTTGCGACACAAAGTTGGAGGAGCTTCTTTTCCTCCGCAAAGAAATAGAACAAAACAATGTCGACGTGACGTTGATGGATGTGGGTAGAAAGCGTATAAGGCACAATTCCATCAGCATCGGTCAAGACCAACTGCTGAAGGATCAAGGTGGCGTAGAAGATGTGAGTGAGTTACCTCGAGGCGAAGTCATCAAGACGATGGCTGCTCGCGCTACCAAGGCAGTCAAGAAATTGTTTGAAGAAGGAAAGATACACGCTGTCATCAACGCAGGAGGCTCGGGTGGCACATCCCTAGCGGCAGAAGTGATGAGAATCGCACTTCCCATCGGCTTCCCCAAACTTATCGTTTCTACCGTCGCAAGCGGTAATACTGGACCCATCGTTGGAGAAACGGATATCACTTTGATGTACAGCGTAGTGGACGTCGCTGGTCTAAACGAGGTACTCCGAAACGTGCTCAGCAACGCTGGAGCCGCCATCGCAGGAATGGCTCGAGCATACGCGTCTCGTCAAAAAGATGCCCTACAATCTCAGAAGAAGCGCGTCGGTATTACCATGTTCGGTGTTACTACCCCAGCCGTCGATTCTATACGAACACATCTGGAAGCAAATTACGATATTGAAACGTATGTCTTCCACGCTACTGGCCACGGTGGAAAAGCAATGGAGCGACTTGTCAAAGAAGGAGGCCTTGATGCAGTGCTGGATCTTACCACTACCGAAATATGCGACCACATCACCGGCGGTGTGATGAGCGCGGGCGAGCATCGTCTCGAGGCTGCTGCAGGAGCTGGAATACCATATATCGTCTCCGTAGGCGCGACTGACATGACAAACTTTGGCCCCATGAACACGGTACCGGAACGATACAAAGACCGCAAACTTTACGAGCACAACCCTGTCGTCACCCTGATGAGGACATCCGTAGACGAAGCGACTCAAGTCGGCAATTTCATTGCGGCGAAGTTGAAAACTCATGCAAAGAACCCTGAGGTGATTCAGATATGGCTTCCAAAGGGCGGTATTAGCATGATCGCGGTCCCTGATGGGCCGTTTCAAGACGAAAAGGCGGATGCGGCGCTCTTCGATGCGATCAGAAGAGGACTACAGGATAGCAAGGTCGACATAATCGAGGACGAGCGCGCCATCAACGATCAAAACTTCGCGCACGATATCGCAGAGGCTCTGGTCGCGAAGATGGGTATCGGTCGGAAGGCGAATTGATGCGATGCCGTATGGCTTTGGGGTGCACAGCAAGAGATTGTTCAACCATCTCCATGCGCATGGCTAGCTGCACGGACAAATTGAAGCATGAAAGATGACATATTGCGGCTGCCCAGGTGCTCTTGGCCCCGCAACCGGGGCGCACCTATATTTATCGTAAGGCTGAGCTGACTCCAACGTCCATCGCAAGGCAGCATTACGCCCGTATACACGTCTCATACGATGCTCTGCCCCTGAATGGCTATGCGAGATGAGCAACAAGGCCATGTGGGTTCAGGCGTTCTGCGCTAGCTAGCCGATCAACCGTGACTGGACGCATAGCACAGCGGCTGGATTGACAATACTAGCGCTGATCCTGTGCCACTTGACAAACCTCACCAACTGCTTTTCCTGTCTTATTGCATTTTGAATTATTGGCTTTTCTACTGTCAACTTCTATTTCGCAGCCCGACTACACTCTTTTCGTCTTTCATCATGTTCGCACGCGCTAGCGTCCTGTCACTTACTTTGTCATGCATCATCAGCTCTACCGCCGCGCTAGACTTGGATGTTCAGAACCAGGGTAACAACGATCATCCCCACTTGCGTAACTAAAGCTTAACATCGATAGACTCCATCAAGAGTGCTGCAAAGACGCTTGCGAACGGCCTTGTTACCTTCTACAATGAGAGCGTGTCCGAATCTGGAATCCCCGGCATTTTCCCCGATCCATACTACTGGTGGGAAGCCGGTCTCGTCTTCAACGCGTTGATCGACTATTCCTACCTAACTGGCGATAGCCAGTATGATTCCATCGTTTCCGAAGGCATCCAAGCGCAGCTTGGTGAGGATTTTGCCTTTATGCCAGCGAATCAAACTGGACAAATTACCAACGAGGATCAAACCACCTGGGCTCTAGCAGCCCTGACCGCAGCCGAAACTGGCTTCTCACCCCCAGAGAACAGATCGTGGGCTGAATACGCCGCCGAGGTATTCGATGTGCAGGTGCTAAGATGGGACGAAGAAACCTGTGGAGGGGGTCTTCGTTACACAATCTTCACGTTCCAGTCTGGATACGACTACAAGTCCAATGCTGCCACCGGCGACTTCTTCCTCCTGGCTGCCCGCCTAGCCAAGATTACCGGCAACGGAACTTACTCTGAATGGGCGGATAAATCGTATACCTGGGCCAAGGACCGGGGGTTGATCAGCGATGATTATGATGTTTACGACGGTACTTCTGCCGACTTGGATAACTGCGAGGATGCCAATCGCGTGCAGTGGTCGTACATTCACTCGGTATATACGGAGGGCTCTGCTATCATGCAGAACATCGTGAGTATCTCTCCTTGTTTGACCAGTTTCATGCTGATAGCCACCGGCAGACCAACGGCGAACAGAAATGGACCGATGCCGTACAAGGCTTCGTGAACTCTTCCAATATCTTCTTCGAAGACGATATCCTCACAGAGATAGCCTGCGAACGTAACGGTAAGTGCAGCATCGATATGCGTTCTTTCAAAGGTATCACCGCACGCTCGTATGCCCGTGCAGTTATCGCTGCCCCTTCCCTCGCAGAGCCGCTCACCAAGAAGCTCGAGGCGTCCGCCAAAGCCGCCGCCGGCATATGCGAAGAAGTTTCGGAAGACGTCAAGTGCTCGCACTCATGGGATCATGCGGATAGTTTGGAAACTGCTAGCGACGGCAATTTAGGTGAGGTGTTCAGTGCGCTGGCTATAGTGCAGAGCTTGCTGTTTTCCAAAGCTAAACCGCTTGCTTCGAATGGGACGGAAGCTGGGGGTGGTGACAACGCGACGCAGAGTGGGGATGCGTCGGGTACATCTGGAGCGGAAGTGCCCAAGGAAACGGGCGCGGCGGGGACAATTGCTGCAAGTGTTACGGCTGTCCTGGCTGTGGCTTTTGCTGCGGCGTTGAGCTGTTAGACGTCACTCGCGTCGATTTGTTCATCTCTCTGGGCTTAAGACAAATGAATATAGTTTTCGTAGTAACCAACCTTATATTCATCACACAAAGGCTAGATGCCGACATCCTGGGTTATTATAGGGTCACAGTTGTGTGACGCATACCTCAACTGCGCAACACGACTGGAAATGTGACGTCCATTCCGATGGCTGGTAATTTCCGCCACTAGAACTTTAGCATCAAGGGACGTCAACGACATCGACCTCTAAGCTGGATATCCGCCACTGATGAATGGTTCTCTTCTCCTTCAAACTGACCACTAGCTGGATCCGACGACCATCGCTATGCGTGTACGTCATTCTGTGCGGATTTGTCTGCCAACGCCTATCTTGCAATGCACTCCAGACTTTCTGCATTTCGTCTTCTGAATTCTGCAGCGGGGGAGCGTAGACAGTAGCGAGATTGAGGCTCATCTCGAAGTGGACCGTGAAAGCCACACCTGGGTGGGTGTCGCGACATGAATAGGCCAAGGACAGTACATGTAATGGTGGGTCGTCACGAAGGCGAGTATAAGTCCGAGTATTGGCTTGCCAGTTGAACGTATCTCTTTTTTTGGGCATCTGTCCACCAAACTGCGGATATTCGTCGCCATACCATCCCTCTACGCGAACTAAGCGAAGTCCAGCGGTTGATGTATTCATCGTCTCAATAAGATATGATTTGTTGTACAGAGCTGCGCCGACAGTGTTTTGCTGAACGTATGGGACTAAGGTAATCTGCTGGAAATCTGTGCTTTCCAGTGCATCGCGGCTAGTTACCAGCACCGTTCTGAAACGCTCATAGCTCAGAGACATGGCTCTTCGTACCATGTGGCGCGGAAACGTCGGATGCATACTCCATTCCCGCGGAGAGAGCAGAATGCCTACCAAATGAGAGCTCTTGTTTTCGTGCAGCGAACAACTGAGAAGGCCAATCAAGAGCTTCTCACTCATTCTTTGTGCTGTGGTGACTTGCATGGAGACGAGCGGCAGTCGAGCGCTGATACCAATACTGTCAAGAGTCAAGAGCGGGCCAGTGACCGGTGCCGGTTCTAAACCACCGCAGTTTTTGAAATCGAATGGTGAACTCGCCAATATTTCGCCAGTGATTGGCGACAGGGTGTGATCTGAGGCTGCTCCACGCGCAGAAGATATTGCTCCATCAATTTCCAGACCCCATGCCAGAATGGAGTCATCGCTGTTGTTCTTCTTGATAATTTCTTCCTGCAGGCGAATGAAAGCCTTCTCGCCTTCCCCATAAAGCAAAGGCATGTTTATGCCAAATATCCCCATAAGACAATATGCTTCGTCTTCTTTTCGAGTTGTTTCACGATATGCTGCCCATGACATCTTCTTCGCTATGCACAAGCTATTGAGCGTGTTCCCATAGCCCCAAGAAGGTACTATGCCAGCAGTCAGAACCGCCAAGTCAATCCGCGTAACGTTGGCTATTGTAGTTGCTAGACTTCTCCGAGTTCCGAAAGTTGTCCAAGCCGCATCGTAGAAAACTACGAGGGCAGGTGCGATCAATTCTTGCAGAGTCCAGCCACGAGTGAACCATCGACTGTTTGAGAGATCGCCCTCAAAATCGATCGCCGACACATCCTCAAGAAAAGCATAACACCTGTAAGATCGCGCATACCAATTGAACATGGAGTTGATGGCCTCTGATAGTTCTGCGCTTGACGTCTTATCGATGCAGCATGTATCCACCCATGCGTATTGTAGTCCGTCGCACAACGCTTGATCGCAGGTGAACTTGATTTTCCGGTATCCAGCTTTCGTTGCCGTTGAAGCTCGGTGTAGAGGCAAGTCGGAGAACAAGACCTCGTCGTGACCCCCTGCAAATGTGGAGATATTACGTCAGTGCGAGTCTTACATACAGTTCGTATGGTGAACTTCTTACATGTATGAGATAGGATGGCGTATTCTGGAGGCTTGCTGCCGATGAATTCTTCGACCTCTAGGGTCGTGCAATTTATGAGACGCATAGCTGAGGCACATGTGTTGTGCGTGTCATTTGCATATGATTATCGGGGAAGAATTGGGTCGACGGTGCGATAGGAAAGACATCAGGCTGAGACTTCCCCGCTCTGACGCCTGTCGACCTCCAAGGTTGGAAGGCTCGATAAGGCGATCACATGCTCCACACATGCACATGCATTGATGCGTGAAGTGACCATAAGCAAGCGAATGGAGCTCCCGCAGACTATAAATCAATGTCGAATAGGTACTCGACAGTGCAGTCGGTCGCGACGTGTTCACTTGTACGTCCTATTTGGGTATAGCGTCGTCCTTTGCTTATGTCACTCAAGCCAGATAGTCTTAGGAGCACTACGAGTAGGCGAGTTCAAGCATATCTCATGCGGCAGTAGAGCGATAGAGCCTATGTGAGATGCCTGCGATAGAGTGTAAAGTGACCGAGAGTAGGACAACTAGCAATGATGCGGGCGACATTGGCTGCTCGCGAGGTGAAGGTGAAAGCTGTATGTGATCGTGTCTATCGTCATGGACTTATTGCAGAGCCAGACTTTGGCTATTGCTGTTGTGAGATATCTGCAGTCACTTCGACTAGACACGGTCAGATTGATGAAAGCTATTGTAGTCCTCGTGGTCGCGGTGTTAGTAAGGGTATTGCGCTCTTCACCCCCTCCAGACAATAGAGACTTTCGTATTGTTGCAACGTACAGCAGTCAGTAGCACATGTTGCAGTTCTCAGCCAGCATATAAAGTCAACCTCCTGCTCTTAACTTGCTCGTCCATCTCACACTTTCCTCATAACGACATACACACCTTCAAAACAAACTGACATGTCGTCCACTTTCCTCTTTTTTGCGCTGGTCGCAGTCATGTTCTTCGCTCTCCAGGTCGCAACTTCGTTCGGCCTTCTGGGTTTTCTTCCAGCCGCGCTGGAGGATGGGGCTGGTCCCCATCTATCCTTTGGGGCGTGGTTCTTTGCCGGCTGCTGTATCCTTCGGTCCTCGCCACCAGCCTGCCGTGCCCTCTCTTCCTCCGTCCGGACTCTCGCCGCGCTGGTTCGTGAGCTTGCTGTCCTCTCTCGCGACACGACGATAGCGGCCCTGAAAGCTCAAGTGCTCGCATTTGAGCAGAGTTCGGGTGCCGCTTACGTCCCCCCTCCCGGTAAGCAGTCGCTGGTCGACTGTGAGGCCACCATCGAAACGCTCCGGCGCCAGATCAACAAGTTGACTGGCAAAGTCGCCATGTATGAGCGACACTACAACGTCACCGCCGTTGACGCCGACCGCCTCACCTCCCACCACACCATCGCCAAGCTGAAGCTGGAGCTTCAGTCGAAGTGCGACGAGATTTCCCGGCTGAAAGATGCCATTATTCACAAGCGCAACGACACAACGGTGTCGACCCTTCTCTGCGAGCGGAACCGGTTGGAGGTGGCCCTTGAGGCCAAGAGCAAAAGGGTGAATGAGCTGGAGCGGATCGCTCTTCAGCACGGCCGCGATATGTACCAGCGCGACGCCCAGGTCGCCATATTCAACGCCCTCAAGGAGTATATCCACCGGATGGTGGAGGCGGGAGGTCTTCAGATGACCGTCGTGGTGTTGTTCCTTGGGGCTCTTGCGGGCAATGCTGGCATTGACCTTGCGGAGCTCGGTATCGACGGAACCCAGTTCCAGACATACTTGGACTACGCCATGGCGGTCTGTGATGGCCTCCCCTGTCCTCTCCTTCCACAAGGTATGTTCTCCTAACATCTCCTCTACTGACCTGAAGACCACTTACTAATCATTGTCTAGGTGGCTTGCGCCTTCATGGCATGCGGTATCCGCTGTCTGGTCTGCGCGTCTCTGGCAACAGGGTTGTCGAGGCTGGCCCAAGTGTCGTCGTCGCTTCTACTGCAGCCATCGTGACCGCTGCCTCTTCGGTACCCCCCGTCGGCTACAACACCTTCAGTGCCCCTCCTGCTATCATGCAGAACGCACGGAACACCTCCTGCGCGACTCAGCATGTCGCCTCTGCCGCCCCTCCAGTTGTGTTTACCGGCTTCACAGCCCCCTCCAAGTCTCTTACGGCAATGCCGTGTCCGGCGAAGACCTCCGCGCCTACTCTGCCGGATCCCGTTCCCGTGGCGCCTTCCCAGCCCGCCACAAATGAGACGAGACAGATGAGCTTCCAGCCAAGCAAGAGGCCGGGTACTTTTGGCGTAGGTGGCGGCGGGATTGGAAAGACGAGTGCGGCTCCGAGGAGGTCTTGAGCGCGTCGGGTTTGGGGGACGGAGCAGAAGCGTGCTTATGCGCTGGTGGACGTGTCGGTCGTATGTATTTCGGGCGATGAGCGTGATTCGATGCTTTCAATAAAACCTGTTCAGATGCGCCAAATATCTCCTTTGTGTCTAAAGTGACCCAATAAGCAGGCTTTCTTACTTTGAGCAACCATTTCTCGTGTGTTGGACCTGGGACTGCTCGACGATGCGAGGTGTTGCTGTTGGGCCCAAGTTGGCGCAGGCGGTCAGAAAGCCAAGGGCAGAATGTCGCGTCATCTTCGCGTCGCGGGACCATTGGAAGGAGATGCGACGCCAAGAAGCTTTGACCAGGATTTTGCCACCCCACCCAATACCTCGCATCCTGTCGCGAGCTAGATGCGATGTCCATCACGTTATTACTTCTGCGCATTCCAGGTACATCATTCGGGTATCATCAGGTCCCTTCTCTTTCAACAGCCAAACCGGATGCAATACGGCCGCCCAACGTGTGGCTGATCGAGTGCTCCTCCATTGGGCAGATACACGAAGGCTTCGCATCCATCTGCAGCTCAACTATGTGCAAGGGCCACGCAACCTCGAGCTACCCTGGGCGTTGTCACTGCATAGATGCTGGCACTGGAAAATACTGCAAGTAGGCGATTGGATTGACCTGTTTCCTCTGATGCAGCAATTACGGTAATCTTCTAGAACCTTCTTTATTAATGGGCCCAGTCAACATTGTGGAGTTTCTGAGACGTAAACATCTGTTTTACCTACCCATTCCACAGCTGTTTGGCGACATATTGCAGGAGACTTTGGTTTCCTGACATCTGATTATGGTCTCTTCTCGAAATCGCCATAGAAGCCATGGTATTAGGAGAGATGATTATCTTTCGCTTGTCATAGTCGCTTACCCACCTGTGAGAAAGCGATTCCAGGGAGACGGACAAACCTTTCCAGCTCACTTCCTGTTATACGTCGCCAAATGCCTTTCTTGACCACCACTTTGCAGCTTGGCACACATTCAACTATTTTCCGCACGAGCGATGTCAGAGCCGCCACTCCCTGGAAAACCAGAACCTACGTTTGAAGGTTTACCTCCTGAGATCTGGACGCAGATTTGCCACTCACGGGC
>Ga0265780_10002366_pt1 | contig 25610 bp, 24 predicted proteins | sample P1T30metagenome_FD_192432 | JGI IMG/M metagenome (GOLD analysis project Ga0265780, IMG submission 192432) | Plant litter microbial communities from East Loma Ridge, Irvine, California - P1 T30 | ecosystem: Environmental > Terrestrial > Plant litter > Unclassified | place: USA: California...
TTTGACGGCACTCGCCGCTTTCTTCGAGGAGGTGAGCAGCGAGGCGGGACGGGTGGACGTGCTCGTCGTCAGCGCAGGCATCTCCGAGTTCGCGACCCTCGATGACATCAGCCAGGATCATTTCGACCGCACGTTCAACCTCAACGTGCGTGCAATGCTGTTCGCCGCTAAGGCTGCAACGGCGATCATGCCGGATGGTGGCTCAATCGTGCTGGTTGGCTCTATCGCCGATGCAATCGGCACCAAAGGTTATGGCGTCTACGGGGCGACCAAAGCAGCCGTACGCTCGTTCGCGCGCACCTGGGCCAATGAGCTTGCGATCCGCAACATCCGCGTTAACGTCGTGGCTCCCGGCCCAACTGACACCGCGATGATGGCGGCCGCGTCCGATGAGGTGCGCGCGACTCTGACGAAGCTAATCCCACTTGGCCGTATGGGTCGGGCAGATGAAATAGCCTCAGCCGCGCTGTTTCTTGCAAGCGACCAAAGCAGTTACATCACTGGAGCCGAGCTGCCGGTGGACGGCGGCATGGCGCAGGTCTGACCTGCGCCTACTGTATCTCGGACAGGATGAGAAGGCTCGGGGGCTGTGGAGCTGTCGAAAAAATCCACAGCGCCGACGACAGAATGCGCATACACCCAAAGATGAGCGGTAGGAAAGGTAGTAAAGCTCAACGTGCATTAAGGTCACAGCGTTAGCAGGCATCCCTCCCAGCTATCCCATTGCCCAAGACCGCAAGATAATCGGGCCGCAAGCATTTCTCATCGTATGAATGGAATTCTCCGTTAAGCAGTCGGTCGGATAGTGGCGCAAAGCCACTAATGGCGTGCTACTATTCCTACCGATCACATCCATTCGACTAAATCATGAATCCCAAACCAGGATCTTTTGCTAAACGCATGTACCTGCCCAGAGCGCTAGGGTCAGGCATCGGATTCTGGGCTGTCGCCGCAGCCTTGTTCACGTTGCCAACGACGCCGGCATGGGTATGGGCGCTTCTGGTATTTCAAGGTTTCATCTGGCCACATCTAGCCTACCTGATGGCTCGAAGGGTCGCGGTTCCCTATGAAGTTGAGCGACGCAGCTTGCTCGTCGAATCCGCCTTGGGTGGGCTATGGGTAGCAGCCATGCAGTTCAATTTGTTGCCGACAACTTTGCTGATTTCGATGCTGTGTCTGAATAGCATAGCTGTGGGTGGCCCCTCACTGCTCCGGTTATCCATGGCATCACTGGGGACTGCGGTTCTGGCATTCACGGTCGTATTGAAGTCTGGCTTCGCACCTGAGACAACTCCAATGCAGGTGTACGCCTGCATACCTATGCTTGCTGTGTACCCGCTAGCGGTAGGAGGCGCCGCTTATCACCTGGGTGCCAAACTAGCGGCGCACAAGCGCGCATTTCGCACTTTCAGTCGCATGGATATGTTGACCGGCCTGTTGAACCAGAGTGCCTGGAGTAGCGTTCTTGACGATGAGTACGAGCTGGCCAAACAGAACACTGTGCGGTCTGCGGTGGCCCTGATCGATATCGATCATTTCAAGTCCATCAATGATGGTTACGGCCATCTGACAGGCGACGGGGTCATCAAACTGTTCAGCGAGGTACTAGGTGAAGTAATCAGTCCAAGCGATACCGCCGGACGCATTGGCGGAGACGAGTTTGGACTGATTTTGCGTGGGTTGGAGATTGAGCAGATCCGGGCAACCCTCACCCGATTGCAGTATCGACTGCAGCAGACCTTTGACGAGCGGATCGAGCTGCCCGCCGTGTCGCTCAGCATTGGTTTCGCCGAATTCAGCACTCACGACAGCAGTGTCGAGGAATGGCTACGGGCTGCTGACTTAGCGCTTTATGAGGCCAAGCGCCAGGGTAGAAACCAAATTGCCGCAGCGTATACCTAAAGCTCGTTTTCAACGGTCAGAAGCGCCCTCATCAAGCTCAGCCCTACAATTTGGCAAGAACCGGTAGAGCGAGGGACATCGATTGAGTCGAGCCATTACCGTCCTGCTATTGATACCGGCGAGCCATTTCATCGCTAGGCTGATGATTCCGCCAAGAACGACTCTCCGTACGTGGACTTCTTTCGTGCAGCCTTTCTAGCACCCAGCTCTGTCCACAGCGGTACTGCGGCTGGCAGGTAAGGCGCGTTAAGGTTCGTGCGGCTACGTTGTGTCGATGATGTCTGTCGTGGATGACCGCATTCGGCCAAAAGCGGACAGCCAGTGAAGCCTCCTGAACAGCCTTGGGCCTAGACCGCCCCGGTGAAACAGCGGCATATGATGGTATGCGGCGAGCCATCAAAATGACAAACATCAGGAACACGCTGGAAATTCGATAGCCAAGCCACTGCCGTGCAGGCAGTATGGGCGCATTTAAGAAAAATCTGCCACGCAAGGGAACCGCATGAGTTATTCGGCTGAAGTGTTCAATGTAATGATCGCATCTCCTGGGGACGTCGACGCAGAACGCAATATTGTACGAGAAGTACTCGCTGAGTGGAATGCGATCCATTCCGCTAAACAAAAAATTGTCCTGCTCCCTATCGGCTGGGAATCTCACTCCTCTCCGGAGATGGGTGCGGAACCGCAAGCGATAATCAACCAGCAGATCCTCCAAAAATGTGATTTGCTTGTGGGCATTTTCTGGACACGTATTGGCACTGCGACCGGTGAATATGCTAGCGGTACAGTCGAAGAAATAGAGCGGCACGTTGCGAGTGGCCGACCAGCTATGCTTTACTTTTCGAGCAAACCTGTAGTGCTTGATACAGTCCTGCCGGAACAGTACGCCAAGTTAAAATCTTTCAAAGAAAGTTGCCGTAGTCGCAGTTTGCATGAGAGCTACGAAACTCTCACTGAATTTCACACAAAATTCAACCGCCAGCTTCAATTAAAAATCAATAGCCACGAGCTTTTTAGCATCGCCGAAAATCGTGAGCAACAAATTGTGACCTCCAGTCAAACAGATATTCCGAATTTATCCTATGAAGCCACGATGCTTCTGCATGAAGCATCACTCGATTCATCAGGAGTAATACTTTATTTGCGCCACCTAGGAGGTACGGACCTCCAAACCAACAATAAAAACCTGATAGATAGTAATGAACGCAAAATTACAGCAAAATGGGAAGCTGCATTGCAAGAATTGCTTGATCAAAAGCTTGTGATTGTAAGAGGTCAAAAAGGGGAAATATACGAAGTAACCAATAGCGGTTATCAGATCGCCGCGATATTAAAGCCTGCGTAGCCCAGCATTAAATTTTTAGACCGGCAATCAAAATACAGGGAAGATGCAACGTGATTAATGTTAGGCTCGATGATAAAAGATTATTTGGCAATGACGCAGGGGAAGACGAAGATCTTGAGATTTTAAATGCCTACTATATAGACAATGCAAATTTCCATGATTATTTCGACCCGCGCGAGCAATTATCAATAGCAAGCGCACGAAAAGGAATGGGGAAATCAGCGCTTTTATCTCGACTCGAATACCGTCTAAAAACTGAGCCGGATAACTTTCAAACACCAATTATCATTAGAGTCAAGGGTAATGAGCTTATTGGGCTTGGTAACTTCCAAGGTTCGGATCATACATATCTGGAAAATTACTGGAAACAAATTATCTGCAAAAGAATTCTCATCGAAGTTGGTAGTCGATTGAACATGGCGTTGACCAGTGATGAAATGTCGCTGGTGGAGTTGGCAGAGCTAGAAGGGGCAAAGAGCAAAAATATAATAGGCGCTCTTATTTCCCGCACTGTTGGAAAACTCCCAGGCTTAGGAATTGAAATCAAAAGCTCCATTCCCAACAACAGTGAAGCACTACTGAGAAGATATCAAGAGACTCATGCTGATAAGACCGTCTGGTTGCTAATTGACGACATCGACGCAAAATTTCAGAATACCGTGGAAAGCCAAGCTAAGGTTGGATCCTTCTTCAGCGCAATTCGCTCGCTTGCATTCGACTATAAAGGCCTTGTGGTTCGCACTACGGTTCGTAGTGACGTCTGGTCTTGTCTTCGACATCTCGAAGACCTTGACAAACTACAACAGTACATGATCCCTATTGTTTGGACAAAAAAACAAATGAGGGACATGCTCGCCCAAAAAATTTTGGTGTACATAAAAAATCAACATTCAGACTCGCCCGAATCTAAGCTTAAAATCGCAACGGACTATAACAAAATATTAGACGTGGTTTTTAATTCGCCAATTGAATGGGGCGACAACAAAGATGCCAAGCTCTTTGAGGCTATATCAACGTTCTCCAACCGCAGACCTCGATGGATGGGACAACTGTGTCGAATGGCGGGCAAAAAAGCAAAAGAGAATCCTAGAATAAAAAAAATCAACATCGAGCATTTAGACTACATTCTTTCCGAGTATGGAGCTAATCGCAGGGACGATCTAATAAAAGAGCACATCCATCAATTTGATGAGTTATCCAATTTAATTGACGCATTAAGAGCATCAAAAAAAGAATTTCTTTGCTCTGGCTTAGAAGAAATGCTTGAGTTCAATTTCGTGCGAGGTCGCGATAAAGAGAACATCCCTTCGGTTGATGGCAAGCAATACTCAGCGCCTGAAGACCTAGGCGACTTTCTTTATAAACTCGGCATAATTTCGCACATACACTTGGACGGAAAAGAATTTACTCATTTCACGGATGACCCAGACCTTTATCGCTCAATTGAAAATCGGCGAGATAAAGTCACATGGTCAATTCACCCTAGTTATCGTAAATTCCTGAATATTCATTGAAGAGATTCTCGGATCATATCAGCCACCCAGCGGATGCATTGAGCGCTGACGTTGGCGGCGGGTGACTGCAATCGTTTGAAGACGGACGCGGGCGCTTGATAGGGTGAGACGCACCGCCGATGTCCGCTTTCGACCCGATCCAGCCGGTCGGCAACAGGGGCTACTGAAGCGATCACATCCTTTGGCGCTCAAGCTGAACTGAGACAACTGATGGCGCAAGGCTGATATCCGTTCAAAAGGCAACAGCTTGAGTCGACCGAAACTGTCCGACGGGCTCAACCGCGCTGCGACGGCGGCAGGAATTCGTTAGCGGGAGAGACGCAGAGAAAGTACGTAACGAGTACAAACCTGCTTACAAACTCTAGGTGGACGCAGTAATGGCCGGTTGCTAGCTTCGACGAATTATCAATGTGAGTGCTGCAATCTTGGCCCCAGTTAACGTCAAGTTCCCCTACCTTCGGCTGACCCACCTGTTATGCGGCATCGCCCTTACCTTACTCGGCATCGGCGGCCTTCTCATGCACTTCTGGTACGTTGGTGGGGCGTTAGGGACTATCGGGTTGACCGCCTTGGGAATCGCCGCGTATCCCGAACGGGATACCTTTAGCCGACTATGGAATGATGGCGCGTGGGTAGACGTGGCCAATCTAGTGGTGCAGGTGTTGGAGTTTTTGACGTCCTGAGCCGGGGGCTAGGTGGCGTTACTTCACCCGCAAGCTTGTTGTTTAAATGGACTGCTGACCTTCGAGGTACGAGACATCCATTCGGCACAGGCATCATTGCGACCTGCATACGCATGCTTAATCCCGCACGGTGGGTAGGTCATCTAGGGGCTGTGCTAACGGCTGAACGGCTGAACGGCTGAACGGCTGAACGGCTGAACGGCTGTTCTGATGCTCGGGACGTGACGAAGTTCCGGCGCAGGGATCACTGATTGATCTGCCAACGCTCGGACTCCTGACCAGGATGTTGAATTGATAACAACGAACCGCTTCGGCAGTTTTTTATCGCCTACCTACTGGACTGGCTGACTCTACCCTGCGCAAGACTTCCTCCCAGCACCTGTTGATTTCATCTCCGACCCAACCCCTAGCTGGTTTGGCGGGAGCAAGCTCTCGTACAGAGATGTAGTTGAGTAGCCATTCATCTGGCCAACCCGCCCACTCGCCCGCCACAGATTTCAGATTCCCCTGGAGCACCGGAAACACCTCGAGCCAGAGCATGCTGTGAACCTCGGTGAGCATGTAGCCGCTCTCCTGGATCTCCTTGGCCACGTGGTTAAACGTTGCTTGATCAACCTCTGTGTCCAAGAAAAACTGAGAGAGCGCTTGCCAGGCTTTAAGCCTGTTTGAGTCGACGATGCTCATTCAATCCCTGATAGGTCGTTGGCTAACACAGGCGTTCCTCCCTCGGGTTACTCGACCGTGGTACTCAGTGCTATGGAGAGCTCATCAAGCAACGCCGTTATACTCGCACGCTCTAGGCGCCAAGCATTTCGTGTTCGCGTCCAATTAGCGATATCCAAAATGCATTGTTTTGCGACAGGTATGTCCTCCTCAGACTCGAAAACACCTGTTCCGTAAACAGCTGGAGCGTCAAGCTCTAGGCCGTCGACGCTCTGTTCCTGCCAACCTAATACTTGATCAAGGTGAGTGATCCTCACCAGGGTAGCGTTGTGCAACGCAACCAGTTGTTGCTGGAGGCGGTAGCGATGGCTGTCCGAAGTCACGTCCCCTACCCCAGATATCCACTCCTCGAAGCTGAGCCGGATCTCTTCCATTTGTTCGACAGCAGAGTCAGCAACGCGTCCGATATTGGCGCATGACTCAATGAACAAGCCCCTCATTCGTTCATGTGGCACACCTTTTTCATGCATGAAGACTATAGGAAATCTTGGGGTCGCAAAATGTAGTGTCCATGCCGAGATCCAGCTCTTGGTCGACATTGGATCGTCTGATCTCTCATGGATCGATAAAGCCGCCGTTGGGGTGATGGTTCCTTCTTTGACTGCCGTGGCTATGGACTCCAAGGTCGCTTCGAGCGCAAGAACAGTCCGGCTGAGCAGGTACATCTCCTTGGTAGTTCTAGCTGCGTAGCCGTCCGTTTCAAATGGCAAATCCCGGCTCAACTGTGTTAGTTCGTCACCAGACCTAGATGGAGGATCAAATCGGTAGTTGCTCAGCGGAGCGCGCTCCCAATCCCTATTCTCTTGGGCGTATGTGTCGATATCAGCCGGCAAACAGTTGCGAGCCCCTCCATCGGTGCAAGCAATCCCGATGTCTTCAAAAACCTGAGCGACGAACTGAGAACAGACAATCCCCTGCTGATTTTCAAAAATTTCAGAAGGGTTATACATCTCGAAAATATTGTAACGCTGCCCAAAATAATAAGTAGCCCGCGCGCTCAATTTCTCTCGCTGCCCCGCGTCAAGACATCGAAACCTTGCGACAGCCGACTCTCCAACTTCGTACTCATCCCTCACGTCGCTCCACGCCCGGATTTCCACCCCTTCGCCAGGTATGGCGTGAATGATCCGAAACGGGGAAAGAACCAGAGCGACGTGTGTATACTTGGCGGTTTGCCTTCTTGCTGCCCACTGATATCCCAGATTGAGGAGGCGTGTTTTACTGCTTCCTGAAAGCAGCAAGATATCGCCCGGACTCGCGTCCCATGCATAGCTCGTTTCATCCGACATGATCGTAAACGCCCCAGCTGTGGATATCGATTCCTTTCTGCCCGCTCCCAGGCTCAGATGAAGAGAGTATCTCACCAGTTTCAAATGGGCCGTGGTTTTCCATCATTCATCTGTCTTCGAGCTATGGTCACATGCCACTTGGCCCCGATCATCGCTACCAGCAACGCTTCCGACTGCAATGCAGCAGAGTGCCAGCGCCAAATGGTACCTTGGACAGCTCATCAACTTCGTTGTTGAACACTCCCGTGGCTGGCCGGAATTGAATTCCTCCAAGATCCCTTCGCCTCGTGCCGATTTGATCAAATCATCGGGCACGTATGTAGCCTCAACACAGATGTGAGACTTCCTCCGAGCAAGCGGAGCGCGCAGGTGTGAGAATGCGAGCCCGAAGGGCCAAGACACCTGCAGAGCGAGGTGGCTTGCTTCACTGCAGCCGTTCGCCGCAGGCGGCACACCCACATAACACCGTACTCGTAAGTAAGCCTATTTTTGTTATTGTCCGTAACCCGCTCTTAGCAGACCCGATCAACCTTCAGGGAAGACATGTTCATGGCTTATGAAATCCATCTTCTCAGGACAACCGGAACCACAGGTGGCGAGCGCAATCTCCCTCGAGGAGTGGGAGTCACTCTGTGCAAATGACCCTTCGTTGCGGCTTGAGACTGAGGTCATCGCAACAAACCCCAAGACCGGTGCAACTATCACACTAAGCGGACTAGCCTCCGCAGTCTGGTCTTCCCCTCAGACCCAACAGGAGTATCGATTCGACTATCGCCAAGGCCGCATTTCGTTCGTGCACAGCGATGAAGCCATCGCCAAGGCGAAGGAAATTGCTCAAGCCTTTGGCGCAAAAATCGAGGGTGATGAAGGTGAAGCGTTTTAAAATCAATGGATAGATCCTGAGACGTCACCGGAGCGTGCGGCGAGATCGCCATCGAGCATTGCCGGCCAGCTGAGGAGTTTGATTGGTACAGGGTAGGTAAGGACGTGAACAAAGTGCGTAATCAGGGCCCACATCTGAATGAGTCTCGTGAAGCGCCCGTTGATGAGAATGGAGGCTAGTAGGTGCGGGCACGGCGCTCTAGACCTACGAAAGCAGGGCAAATACCCTCAGGTCGGACTGATTTATTGAGCTGAGGTAAGCGCATCCTGGCTCTAAGCATGTAGTGTGAGAGAGAGCGGCAGACCTGCGCACATTCCGCTCAGAAACGATTACAGGAGAGTAACGCGTGGACGACGCATCAAGAATTCAAGCGATACTCGCGGTCGATCCTGTTCGTTGGCGCTTGCTCGAAATTGTCCAGTCGCTCGCTCTACCCGATTGCTGGATTGGCGCAGGATTCGTTCGGAACGCTGTCTGGGATCACCTGCATGGGCGCACCATATCCCCCGTATCTACGGACGTCGACGTGATCTGGTATGATGGCCGGCGGTGCAATAGCGAGGAAGATAAAGCTCAAGAAAGCTTGCTACGAGCGCTGGATTCATCTGTGAACTGGTCTGTGAAAAACCAGGCCAGAATGCATGTTCAGAACGGCGATGCCCCGTACGTCTCCACGACCGATGCAATAGGCCGCTGGCCGGAAACCGCAACGGCGGTAGCTGTCAGACGCCTTAAGGACGGCGAGTTTGAAGTAACGGCGCCGCTAGGGCTAAGCGATCTGTTCGGATTGGTTATCCGGCCAACCGAGAGCTTTGCTACTGGAAAAAGCGCCATTTATCAAAAACGTCTTGAATCTAAAAGGTGGTTATCAACCTGGCCGCTCCTCACCTTGGCATCAGCCTCCAAGCATCTTGCGAATTACCCAGATCTGCGGCCGCGACTGAATATTTGACAGCACAGAATGTTGAATGTCCTAACCTTTTTTGGGCCTAGTAGTCGACGATGTGCATCGTCAGAAAATCTTTATGATCACTAGGCAGCGGCTACTACCGAACTACACCAGCTACGGCCGTGATTCGATAAGGAAGAAAGCGCTGAGTGGTGCCTCAGGATTGGCGGTTGCTGATATGCTTTTTGAGTGGAACGAAAACGGGGGGTGGCACACGCCATAGATCGAATCATTGCCCGGAACGATGCTTAACACCTAGGCGAAAAGAGGATTGAATGGCGAGACTGAATTGGTGACTATCGATTTGACATAGGGTACGCTAATGGCTGACCCCCAAGTAAAAAACGCGCATTTTGGACTAATAATCGCTCTTCCGAAGATCGACGCAGCCCAGACGGCGCGTGGATAAGAATCCGCGTTAACGTCCAAATGTAAGGAAATACATGCTTAAGCATTTCCAGCTTGATCCTGCCATTGGTTTGGAGAGGCAACTATTATTCTGGCTCTCTATAGGGGTTCCTGTTTCGTTAGGGATTTTTTTAGCGATCCCTGTCTGGATTGGCTACAGTCCAGATTTCAGCGAATACGGCTATGAGACCTTTTTAAGAATAAGCAAGTTCCCCATCGCGATCTGTTCTTTGGCTATCCCTCTAAGCGTGCTGATAGGGAAGCTTCATGGCGCGCGCCAAGCGGCTCTTCAAATAGAAAATACTCGCAAACAAATCGAGAATGCTGAGGCCCAAATCCAAAACACCCTCACCCAGATTGCTAATACTGAGCAGGACAACAGGACAAAACTTTATCTTGCTCATTTCGATCACTTCTGCAAGCACATCGACTTCGTGGAAAGTGCTTTGACAAAGAGCTATCACCATCAGTTTTTTGCCGACAGCGATCCAGAACCCTTAATTAACAAGATCAACCTTTACAAATTCATGTATCGCCAAAACTCTCTTCAAGCAGGAGTCTACCCACTAGATCCACATTTCAAGACGTTCAGCACCAATATCATGTCCGGACTACTTAAAAGCTATAAGAATTTTTTATATTCAAGAAACCGTGACGACTTCCACCGAACCTTGAAACATCTGGAAAGCGTTCTAATAAATATCCAAATCAAACTCTTCCATTGCAGGAAGTCGAGAAGCTCAATATTCCTTAGACCGAACATGATGGAAGCTGGCGACTACTCGGACTTTCCGCTAAGTATCAATGCTAATATTGATGATTACCTAGACCAAGTTTTATTTTGGGCCCGACTCCTAGAGGGCGTAGACTCTTTTGAGAATTCTGACAACAGTGAGAGTAGTGCCTATGGAATTTTGATGACGCTAGGGATGCCACATACACCGAAGCCTTCTGATATGGATAAAATAGCGGAGTATTGGCAAGAGCTTGCGTGGCGGGTATTTAACGGTATCACGTTCAAAGCCAAGCCAGACTAACGTTGTCAATTTGGCTAATGTACAAGACGTTTCCCCTATGTTCGTGGGATTTTATAGGGTCTCGTGCTGTATATATTACATGGTGAACCTGCAACCTCTGAGTCCAACAGACGTGAGCGACTAGGGCTCCCAATTTTCCCCGCATCTGGCCCGACCCAAAGACAACGAAGCAATGATGCTGATCGACCTTGCGAAAGGTATTCTAGCTGCTGAAAAAAAGGTTAGTAGCCACACCCGAGTAAATCCCGACACCTTGCATGCTGTCGCCTTCGATCTTCACCAAATACACATGCTGGGCTCGGATATCGAAAAGCTCGTCCAGTGAAATGTGCTTCTCGATGTGGTCAGCAGCCTGAGATGGAAAGCCTGCCGGCACCTTGGACGGGTAGAAGAGAGGCAAGAGTTCGCTTTATGCGGTGCTGTTCAGCATAGGTTATGAACAGCCCCTCCTCTCAACTCTGCAACTGACCAACCCTTTCCTGCACGGCAGCTTTCCAACTAGCGCAATCTTTCCAAGGAAGGAGCTTGGCGGCGGTCAGTGCGCGCGAGGCTGTAGTAGCGACACCAGAAATGCAAGCGGAGCGCGCAGGCCATCGGCCGAAGGCGTGAGGATGGAAGCCCAGCAGGGCCTAGCCACGCAGTGGCTAGGTTCACGACAGCCGTCTGCAAAGCAGCACGCCACTCCGCTCTGTAGTCCGCACCTTACACAAGCCCGGACGTGCAGGCATAAAAAAGCCCCACTGAAGGGGCTTTTTTTTGACTGGTCGAGATAATCCATATCTCCGACCCGCATCACATAACGCACATGCACCGAAGCTATACATCTCGCAATCGGCTAGAGGCTACGTCAGTGACGATTGAAACACTGTATATATAACCATAACTCTCGTCAATGGCTATCGCCGATTTACCATTCCACCATTGATGAGTCCCCCGTTTTTCTCACCAGGCGGCAACTTATAGTCAACATCTACGCCTTAGCTAAGCTCTGCCAATTGACGAAAAAGCTAAGGGCACGAGTAACCATTAGAGATCTTCGGTTTCCTCCCCCAAGTCGAACTCATTCCAAGCGCCCAGGTAAATGTTGCGGCAAGGAAGCTTTGAGATGAAGCCCTGGGCTAACAGCATGGGAGGGATCTCATGCATAAGCCCAGACACCTCCCATGGCTCATCTATGGTAGTCCTAGCCTCGTCGATGAATGCCTCGAGATCAAAGTCGTGTACCACAACGAACGGCCCAGTCTTGTCGTACCCTTCATAGACGCCTGAAGCAATACAGACCACTTCTCCCGCCTTCATGACCATGCTCGGCATAGAGCCTCCCAAGCTATGTAATTGGCATTAGCCCTGAACGCCATCCTTCTACTGCAATGTGTATGGTGATAGGTGGTGCTGACCACTGCACAACCGCAAGAACTCCCGCAAGCTCGAGCGTCCGTTGCCCCGCTGGAACGTAGCAATCACGTAGCTCGAGTTCTCCGTCGTCAGAACCCAAAATTGACCCTCGCGGTGCGCGGAGACAACGTCCGAGGTGCGAATCAGGTGGCCATCTTGGAAAAGCTCATTGGACTCGCAACGTACGTGATCAAACACAATGCCGACGCCAGCGCGGGCGCTTATGAATGCACCACACAGGTAAGCGGTAACGGGTTGAGAAAAGATTTGCGCCTTCGCGCGGACGAGCCTCTGGAGATCGAAGTACGTATGCCGTCGGCTGTAGAACTCCAGGTTGATCACATTGTTCGTTTCCGACTTCATACCATGCTGTCCCTCGACTCTGTCGGTTGATACCAAGAACCCAGCACGCAATCATTTGGGCTGTTCGCATGCGCATTTCTTGGGATTCCTTACGCCGTTTTGATCATGCTTGATTGAAAAATTGGCCGAAGGTTTGTTAGCGAATCAGGTCGGAAGTCTGGGCTGTGCGAATTGTGATAAACCGCACCACCTTCTACTTCCAGAAGGCAGGCTTCACATCCATCGCTGTCCACACCAATGGTGACCTTTGCAAGCGGCTCCATGCTCCAAGCACCCTTGGCGTTCATGTACGACGGCGTCATTACTTGGATTTCTGTGATGGAAATATGGGAGTCCTGAGCGACCAAGATGTGCTGGAGTTTTTGTTCCCCATCGATCATGAATGCGAGCTCAGTGCTCCGGCCATTCTCCTCTGCGCGAAGGGTGAGGTGGTACCAGTGGGTTTTAAGCAACCGTGACACGGTGTGCCACTGGGAAATACCTTCACCGAACATCCCCGGTATCCCAATCATGTCGGCGTCTTGTGTTCTGAACATGTGCTGCCTCGGTGCGCTGGTTCGACGTTGCCGCCCCAGTAATTAATCAGTTGATTACCATGAACAGATGGAAAATATCGCTTCGATGGATGAAGGCTTGCGTTGACCAGGCCCGAGCAACACGTAAACCGTGTTCCGCGTGGCAAACAGGAAGTCTTCTTTGAAGCTGGTGCCCATGCCTGAGCGCACCCAATGACCCGGCTCGAATCTTCTTTGCTCGTCATGTACGACTTTGTAGGCAAACAGAAACATGGGTTGGCAGCCAGCGGCGATCACCTTGGCTCGCTCGGCGTCGGTGACGATTGCATCGAGAATTACCCACTCCTCTACGGCACAAAGAGGCATCCGTTTGTAATGCTGCCGGGCGGCAACCAAGGCTTCCTCCACGCTGAGCCCGGAGCCCATCAGATCAGTACCTCCGCCTAGCAGACCATCGTTGATAGAGCCGTCCATCCCGTTACCTTATGCCAATGCCTTATGCTCAGCTGCACCAGCAACCGAGCGGGTACGCCACCACATTCACGAATGGCAATAATCCAAAACGATCCGCGTTGGGTAGCTCGCTTTCCTCTCGCCCAGGCTAGCCATAGGCAGCTATGGGGCTGAGTACGTCTATGACAACCGCAAATCGTTCGGATGAGGACTATAGTCCGTGTTTCCGAACGCTGCAATATGTGTACATCCTCGGATTGGTTGAGGATGTCGAATGTCATTAAATAAAGCGCTCGCTCAGGTCGTCCGAGGAGTGCGCATTAGTAAAGGTCTGTCCCAGGAAGACTTGAGCACTGTGGATCGTTCCTATCTAGGACGGATCGAGGGTGGACGGGCTCAGGTGACTGTGGAAGTGCTGAACCGTATAGCTATCCTGCTAGGCGTAGACGTCGGGCTGCTGGTCATCTTGGCAACCTCTGTGCTTGAAGAAGAGCCGAGTCAGGTAACAATTCGAAGAATTGACAGGCAGCTCTCGCAGCTAGATCAGGGAGGGCCGTACTCGTGTATTGCCGAAATGCTGAAGGCGAAGAGACCGCCGACTGGCCGGGATCGAAAAGCGAATGCTGCAGAGAACCTAGCCATCGCCCAACGAATGAGATCAGAGGGCGCGTCTTTAGCTGAGATTGCAGGAGCACTGGGGTTAGCCAAGTCGACCGTACACGCCTATCTCAAGCAAGACGCTCTGTGAAATCTATGGCTGAGTGAATCAAGCATGCACAAACGCACTGTGTTTTCGTCCGGTCTGCCGGCCAGCTTCTGCCACTTGCAGGCAACTCTGTATCCATGACCAGAAGCCGCATGACGATGTTGCAGGAAGCGCTCCTCTGGAAGACTGCACTTGGATACTTTGGGCCATCAAATTTGTATCAGACGGTCGTCGACCTCTGGCGCCAGGCAGGGGTGCCGGCGAGGCCCACTGTGGAATATCTCACTAATGACGCGGTAAGCGATGAGGTGGTGATCATCCTCAGAAAAGCCCAGGCCCAAGTCGGAGCTATGCTGCCTGGCCGAGAGGTAGCACCGGATACATGTGCTTTGTACAGCCGTCACGCGGGCGAGCTTGCCGGTGGCCTGTTGGAAAGGCTGCCCGTGCACGAGCTGCCGTTAAGCTTGAGGGGCTTTCGGCTTGAGGGTGATCTGGGGATGTAGACCGATCAAAGGATCACATGCGTCTCTGCCTTGAACGAGCGCAATGATGGCCCAGTAATCGTGGCAATAGCCTCTAGAGCGCTGATGGCTTTTGGCCTGGTCGCCAGTTAGTATCTTGTCTTTGCTTGCTCAAGGACGAATATGAAAAACCTCATTATGGCTATGGCCGCGTGTATCGCGCTTTCTGGCTGCGCCACTTCTCATTTCACCGCAGGCCGGGATTTCTCGTCCGCCAATGTCTCCAGCATTACCAAAGGCAAAACTACAACGACTGAGTTGAAGTCGATGTTCGGTGAGCCATACGCCAAGAGCGCTGTCAGCGAGACTGACGAGAAGTGGATATACACCTACACCAATGGCTCCGCTCATGCTCAGAGCTACGTGGTGACAATGAAGGTTACGACGACGGGCACCCAGAAAACGCTCGACGTGCTGATCCGTAATGACGTAGTCATCAACTACACGTTTAGCGAAGGGCCAGCGCCCGGCACAACTACCGCCACGAACTGAGAATGCCCCTTTGCACTGGGCGACCTCCTGCGCTCAGCTAGTTGTTGATGGAGCACGGCCATGGACAGAACGTATGCCTTCGTGGATGAGTCTGGAAACTCCGGGCTAGATACGTCCAAGGGTGGAAGCTCGGGCTTCTTCATCGTGTGCGCCATTTTGGTGGCAGAGAAGGACTTGGATGCTGCCTATGCCCAAGCAGAGGAACTCCGGAAGCGTCATTTCCAAACAGGCGAGATCAAATCCAGCAACCTGAAAGCCAAGGATGCAGATCGCCGTGCCCGGATCCTTAACGAGCTGGCTGAGCTGCCATTCAAGCTCTATTTCACCGTCGTTGATAAAGGTCGAATCCACAAAGATGGCGGACTTCGCATCAAGACCTCGTTCATTAAATATGTAAGCGGGCTGCTCTATGAACGGCTGTTCCGTGCGTACCCTGACCTTCGGATGATCGTAGATGAGCACGGAGGGCAGGAGTTTCAGCAAAGCCTCAGAGGCTATGTCGTAGAGCGCTTCGTCGATGACCTATTTGGCGATCAGGATGCCTTCCAGACGATATCCAGCAAGGACAACGTTTTGGTTCAGGCTGCAGATTTCTTCGCCGGCTCAGTGGCTCAGATCTACGAAGGGAAAGCATCGGAAGAAGCAGTTCTTGCCTACAAGAAGATCCTGCGCGGCCTGACCCTTGGCATGCTGGAGTGGCCATCCAAGTACCAGTCTCTTCTGCCACCGCCTACTAATGAGTCTGGCTATGCTGACTACCAGGTGCACCAGGAAGCTCTCCGCCAGGCCGAGCGTTTTAGCGAGCGGGTTGGAGAGCACCCCGATGAGGATGAGCGACTGCAGTTAAGCATCTTGCGGTTCTTGATATTCCAAAGCGGGTTCGTCACCAAGGACTACGTCCTGACTACGGAGATCATGGCCCATCTAAAAGACAGCGGACTGGGAGAGGTCAACGGCCAGAGAATTCGCTCCAGTGGCATTGCCAAGCTTCGGGATGCGGACGTCATCATCACAAGTGCGGCGAGGGGCTACAAAATCCCCCAGACGCGTGCGGACATCAATGACTTTCTGGAGCGGGCATCAGGCATCGTTGTCCCTCTTCTCGAACGCGTTAAAAAGGCCCGCGACGTGTATCGGCTGAGTAGTCGAGGGGAATACGACATCGTCACCGCTGGCAATCTGACCGAGCTGGCCAAGCTGCTCGCTGCGCTTGAGGCATTTGCCGACAAGTAATAAATGCCAACATTGCTGATTTGCCCATTATCAACGGAGGCACCACATGTTGAGCGAGTTCTTGAAGCTGTCATCCAACCTATGTTCCTTAGTGGATGTAGATCCTGCGCTTGCGGTGCAACAAGCACGTGAAATCAATCTAGATAGGCCTGATCGCGCTAATTGGATGTCCTTGCGTGCGGCTACACTGGTTAACGCTGGCTCATCGCTGAAGCGCCAAGATGCAATAGACGAGGGGGTGGAGCTCTTCCGTGAGCTTCACAAGCTGTACCCAACAGCAGATGTCACCTACAACTTGGCAAATGGGCTCGTGGAGGCAGCAAATTGCGGCAGCGCTCACTCGGACTGGGTAGATCACCAAGAGCAAACCCGAACACAAAGAGCCCAAGCTCGAAGGCATTACTGGAGAGTGGTACAGGATGTAAATGCCAGCTTGGAATTACGCACCCAGGCATGGACTAACATCGCAAATTTGTTCACAAAAACCTACCGCCTTTCTGAGGCTCATGACGCACGCCTTTCCGCGTTGAAGGTTGATCCAACGAACGGCGTCGCCGCTTATTGCGCGGCATTGGATCTCATGTGGCTTTTTAAGCGTGGAGGCTGCTCGGAGCTAACCCACATGGAAGCCGTGATGCTAGCCAGGCAGGCGCTTCGAAATAAGGAGCGAATTCTCCAATACGCCGGGGCGAACGTGGTAGCTAAGGTCGAAGCGCTCGCCAGTGAGCTGAGTGATCCGCCATCTCGGTCTGAGCATACCGACCCATTTATCAGGTGGGTGGAGGAGGAGCGCCTCACACTTGCTCCAGCTGTCGAACTCGTTGATCCATCTTTGGGTAAGCTTGATTGGCTCACGCTCCCAGGTATTCTTGAGCGTGAGCCAGAGAAGGGGGGCAGCCCACCGCCATTGTTTGCCATGTTTAATATGCTAAAGAGCGACTTTTTGCTGGCCCGAGAATTAGCATGGCGCGCAAGAGACGAAAGCGCTTGGCCAAAGACAGGCCAGTTTGCAGACACGCTTGACTATGCTCTATACGGCCCTGACACCTCGGCTCTTATATTGGCGCACCGGACAGCCCTTGATCTGCTCGACAAGGTAGCCGTAACGGCAAACTGCTATTTCGAGCTCGGATTAGCGCCAAAAAAAGTGAGCTTCGGTAGGCTATGGCGGGATCCGGAAGATAAGAAAACAGGTACTCGGCTTGTAGAGAAAGTTGATGGGTTGGTTCGGGCAGGCGTATACGCAATGTACGGATTGGCCGAGCTTGCAGAAGATTACGACGGCGCAGATGGGATTCTCCGCTCCCAGAAAAATCTGCGTAATTCGGGTACACACCGATTCCTGGTGCTCCATGACCTTGGTGATCCGCGCTAGCGAGGCAGGCTCCGGAAATTGAGCATCTCAACCACACTGATTTTGTCGACGAGGCTCTGGGTGCCCTGCGAGTCGCGAGGTCTGCAATCCAGATGCTCGCACTGGCAATTTCTCAGCACGAGGAAATCCTAAGGAAGCAGGCTGATGGAGTTATCGGGACACTATTCATTCCTGATCACCATTGGATTCGTGGTGAAGATGAGGAACTGTGATTCCTTGCTGTCGAGCAGTCGGAGCATTCATTGAGCGTCGTATTCTTTCTTGAGATCTAGGTGAGTAATGAACGCCACTCAGCAAAAAAAACGCCATCACTTTGTTCCCAAAGCGTATCTCAAAGCGTTCGCGAATCAGGCTGGTCAAGTTCTCGTTTACCGTAAAGACAACCCTGGACGGGCGCTTCCTGCCAAGCCAGATACGACGCAGTTTGAGCGCTATTACTATTCGCAACCGATGCCCGAAGGCGGTCAGGACAATAACACCCTCGAGGACATCTTCTGTGACGTAGAGTCCGCATGGCCGTCCCTCGTTGAAAGATTGGCTCGGAAAGCTTCCATAAACAATGACATTGAGCCTTTCATCCAGTTTGTTGCGCTACAGCGGGCTCGGGTGCCTGCGGCGCGAGATGCTTTTGAGGCGGGGTTGGCGGCAACTGTTAAGGACACAATGAAAGCGCTGGTGAGGAACGGTAAGCTCTCACCGCCACCCGAAGGTTTCGAAGACATCCTCGACAAGGTCGAGGTGTCCATCGACCCTCATCAAAGCCTTCATGCGATGCCCGGCCTTATCAAAAAAATCGGGGAGCTTTTTGACACGGTCGGCCTTGCCATAATCCATAACACGTCAGACCTGCCGTTTCTCACAAGCGACAATCCAGTCGTTTGGTACGACCCATCAATTCCAATCGAAAGCCAGAATCCCTATGGCATTTCCCCTGATGGGCCGATAGCGATCCAGTTCCCCATCAGTCCCAACATGATGTTGTTTGGGACTAAAGACTACAGAGAGCGCTACTGCACGGAAGGGCTCATGCATGGTGAGATACCAGACGTTGAATGGGTACACTATGTAAACACCCAAACCTGTCGCTTCGGCTATGGAGCTGTCATTGCGCAAAGCCCAGGGCAGGAGGAAATGATTCAGGCGCATAGTGCGCTATCGCCGGTGTTCGACCGCTTCTTACTGGAACTTGGCGCTGAGACAGTATCAATAGGTAGGTTCGTTTTTGGATCACGAGTAGCCAAGCCAAAGTGGATACCTCACAAAGATGAATCAGCCTGATCTCGTGCCGCGTTCGCAGCTTTCCGCATTCACTGATTCACTGCGCTACGAATGAACAAAATCTTGGTGTCAGCATTTACTATTTGTGGCCTTACCTACATAGATCGAATGGCCGATCAAAGCGTATTGCGTACACGTTCATCTAGAGCCCATGCTGAGTCGTCAATTCAAAGCGCCACCGCTTTGGCAGCACGAAGACCGACGACTAGACCTCCACCAAAATGAAAATTCTTCAAGTGTCAATTTATGGGAAATTATTTTATCACGTTGATTTTTATGGATTTATTTCAGGTAGATATCTCCGACATGAAACCTTTTCAAAGTGGTTGTACACAAATTTTTTTCGTTTAGCCTACCTAAAATTCTATTAGGTGTGGTCATGAAGCTCTTCACAAAAATAGGTAGCAAACGCACCTCTAAACTTCTGAACGACAAAGGAGAAGAGCTGACGATATATACTGAGTTTAGAAACGAGCTGTACAACATGTCTAAGCTATCTCCTAGAACTATCGTTCAATATCTTGATCACATCTGCAGATTTATTGAATTTATTTTTGCCTGCGCTTCACTGCAAATTAAATATAAGGCATCACTAAACTATATTCTTCCCGCGTATGAAAAATATTTACTAGGGAACTCCAACGAAGACCCCGGAGTTTCTTCATTGGCCAGAATAGCAACTGGTAGAACGCAGAACGCTAAACCATATAGCTTAGTACCAATCGAAGCATCTCTAAAAAGATTTCTTTGGTTCGCAAATATATCTTGCGACCGCTCATTAGGACTAGCAAATTACCTAGATGGGTGCCTGCGAACTCGTCCGTTTTCACACAACGAACTGAAAAGCCAGAGAGCGAAATCTGAAGCATATGGTCTGCACAAGGCCAATAGTGCATTGGGCGCTGGAGCAACACGCTATGAAAGTTTGTTCAAGTGCACTCGGCAATTCGATGAAAATCATGATCAAAACACTTGGCAGCCAGCTAAAGCTATTGCAACGGATAAAATAGACCTATTCATTAATTGCTTGCCAACCTATAGAGATAAAGCTATTGCATGCGGCAGGCTTGCCTTTGGCCTTAGGGGAAGCGAAATGTTGGGCCTGACGGATGATGACATCAACATCGACACACGAGAAGTTCGCTGCATCGATAACCGGTCGTTGCTACACAATGAATCTGAGGCGGACAAATATGGCTACAAAGGCCGTGATACGTCTGAAACAATGGGTCATGAACCGTGGATGGGAATGTTTTTTAAGTTTCTAGAACAGTATGAACGGTTTGAGCGCATTCCCAACGTCGGTCACAAATTTTGCTTTCAAATCCTTCATGGGGTCAACCGGGGAAAGCCTTTCTTCACCGCCCACAGATCCTCAGCCAATAGAATTTTCCACCGCGCGGCGAAAAAAGCAGGCGTCGAAGTCCCATTTGGAGTCGCCGAACACTCGATGCGCCATCACTACGGCGTGTACACCCGCCACGATGCTCCAACCCTGTCGGGGAATGGGTTTCCGGCGTTAGTGACGCAAACGTACATGGGCCATAAGCATCAGAAATCAACCAGAAAATATACTCATAAATCGCAGCGCGAGTGGATTGACACGGCTAATGAAATTCAGACCTCTGCACGCCCTGACGATCTTATGGATGCTGAATGATGTTGAACCTGACTGACAGTTTAATCTTCAGAGACGCGGATACAGAGTTGTCTAAAAAAATCAATGAAGCTCTTGCAGACACTTGCGAAACACTTTTCGACAACCTATATCCAAACAGCGATATCAAATACTTCGATCTTAACCAAATATCGGGAACGACTAGAAATTCAAATATCAAACTCTCATTTTTGCTAGATTTTTATGGAAAAAGTTTTGCCCTAGATAAAGAGTGGGTAACGAAGGTCTTTGCGCTGGTTATGGAAGTACCTTCAAAGCAGTGGCGCGCCGACAGCCATTCTATTCTAAAGAGTCTCGGTATTACTGAAGCTCATCGTCCCTTAGAGCTTGGCTACCACATTATACGCGGACTTCATTTGTTTCTAGTTGCTCTGTGGGCGAAGGGAGCTATATTGCTACCCATGTCATTTTCATTACCGAAAAACAGAAAAACGCAGGGAGGTATAAATCTTGGATCGCATAAAACCGATAGCGCTTATGACCTATATCCACCATTGCTGAAAGTCCTTAGGTTACCTTTCCAGCATGGACTAGCTGACGCTACCGTCATAAATATTGACAACTACATCCCCACGACATCCAAAAAAAACTACAATGCCACTGCGTGGCGCCCCGTCATTGCGAGCAGTTGGCAAGAAATCTCCGACATTAACCTTGAAGAACTTCAAGAATTATTTGCCCATATCCTGAACAACAGAAAATCAGAAGAGCACCAAGACTATCGAATCAGCGCGGTTGCTTGGGCCCGACCACTCATTGAGTACGATGAAGCCCTCTTGAATTTCACTATGACAGAGCTACGCAATGCGATTCGGCAAAATGATTCTGTATCTGTACTTGAGTTCCATGAGCACTCTGAACAAAGAGACTCATGGGAAGTCTGGATCGATAACTACATTGAAATGCTATACGATACTAATCGAGTTAAAAATACCACTTCCATATCTACCGCTTTAGGAAAACTGAAGACCTATATCTTTGAATATGTCGTAGAGTTCGGTGTTGAACCGCCCTTTCTGGAAGACCTTACTAGGTCGCATATTGATGGGGCTGGATCAGCTATCCCGCTAAGGAGCATCGTAACCAAACAAAGTGAAATGACAAAGATCATTAACTTCTTTGATTATGTCTCCTCAACTTTAGGCGCCCAGGGCATCACTTTTGCCAATCCTCTCACAAAATACGATAAGAAAGCAGAATCCAAACCTACTAAAACAAATAAAAAAATAATGGCTTTCAATTCTTTTCGCTTATTTTATGCTCTTTCTTACGCCATACTAGGCCTATTAACCTATTTAAATTCTCTTATCCGCAGCAAGCAATACGACGCAATCGAAACTGTTTTGCAGTCTCTATCCGTAAAAAACCCGATAGTAGAAACTGAATCTCTAGGCTATGTGCCATTCATAAACTACAAGGATATCCAAGGCAAGCGCCACGTCATCCCGCTTAAGCATATACCCTTTAATCTCCTATGTTTAGAGCAGCTTCCGGTAGGAAAAAAAGCGGCCAGAAGATATAAATGTGTCGCCACCCCAGACAATATTGGCGCAGTGATAATCGCACTAGAAACATCCATTAGGTTTATCCATATTCGGTGGTTAGACAAGTATCTTTTATGCAAAGAATTCCCGAAACATAAAGACGACTTTGACGCAATGTTGGAGGATCTTGGATCAGATCAATTTTTTGATCTATTTGTTAACACCGACAAAAGTGGGGTACCTTGGGTGCGGACAACGAGCACTCGAGTTCTGAAAGTATGTTCTGTCGTTAACAGCTATAAAAAGCTTGTGGCTCGTGACCACTACAACAAAAAACTTCAGTATACCCACCACGACTTGACCGCATACCCCTGGATATCTCCATTGTTTCATGATAACGATCACGACACCGTACTTACTGAACATCAATATCGTCAGCACTACAAGCAATTGATTTATTTCTTCAACCAAATCAAAATAATGGATAACCAACTGCCAACCGACCCGCTTCCTTTTTTTAATCTGGATTTTACTGATAAGAAATCATTTGAAGCGGCATACGCTCTCAGCAAAAAATTCAAAACCAATTACACGCCACATGGAATCAGGGCAACTGTAATTTCTCTGAGTTCAACTTTTCTGAGCGAGGAGCACATTGGAGAGAGAGTTAGCGGCCATAAAAAATCGTCGGTAAATCGTTATTGCGTTGTCACCAAAGAACTGGTTCAAGATGTCCACCTACTTTCAGAGTCGGCAATCTTAGGTTCGATGACTTGGACGAAAGCGGATGATGTACCTTTACCTTCTACGGCCGAGAAATTGTTGCAAAGCTCGTATGCAATCAATCCTCCAGAAGGTACTTCGCTTTCCAATAAAGAAATTCTCCGTAGTTTTCACCAGCTTTCGGTGTTCCCCACTCATTTTTGTGTAGCCGGTGGAGTATGCCCCACCAAGATAGCTCAGACCATAGGCGAGTATAAATGCGGGCAGTGCTATCTCGGATTAAAGTCACCTGGCCACATAAGCGCCATCTTGGCTCTTCTGAGAAATCTAGCCGCCGAAATTGATGAAAGCAAAATCCATCTTAAGCATATTAATCTTGATGCCATGTCAGAAGGTGAGTTCAGTGCGCTCGAAAGGAAGCACCTTGATCTAATCAATGAGTTTTGCGCGTGGTCTCTTACAGCGGAACACATCATTCAACATAAAGGCGTACTTGAAGGCAAATTCATGACCGTCGCCGACGAAGACACTGAAATAGCCCTCCTTTCGACTCCGGACAATAGTGCTCTGTTAAATCTAATGACAAGAGCTAACGATGCGATCAGATACCCCAGCCTATCTCAATCCAGTCTCAAAAAAGATATTTTTCGGATGACGGGACAGCTGATGCGGATGGACAAGAGCTTTGTGGAAATACTCACCTACGAGAGCACTGACCGACTGATATCAGAGTTTCGAGGCAAGCTCGAAACTCTTCTCATTGCGACTAACTCTTCGCTTGAAAAGCTGTCCTCAAGCCTTGGTAGTGAGGGCCCACCCCTAATCCCTTTGCTGAACATATAGGACGCCCATGAATCTTACAATTTATTATCTGGAACAAGTTTTGGCTCTCGCAAACGAGCATAAGCTTAAATTTAAAAATCTTACAAAACTATGTGAGTTCTGTGCGGCGTATATCAGTGGCCAGCGTAATGATTCCCCCCCTATCAGTACCACCACATTGACTAGAAACGCTGTATATCGAGCCATGATTGATCAATATTTAGAAAAAATGACCGATGGCGACTCCCACATTCTCATAAGGCAGTTACAGTTAGCCAACTCAAACCTCCGGCATGATATCAAAAGGGTTACAGCATATACGCGCTCCCTTGAAGACAATCAGATCCGCCCTAGCTTGGAACACTCAACCGACGCATCACCAGTGATTGACTTGGAAAAATCCAGCTTAATAAAAACCATTGATTTACTACTTTCATATTTTGCTGAACATGTGGAAATAGATTTCAAAACGCTGACTATAGTTTGCCCGTATCTGAAATCTAAGGAGCGGATAGTCGTCCCTTCTGAGTGGGCAAAGCCTTATCTGCTGTTAAAAAGCAACGAAAGCGACGCTTCACACTAAAGTCCCAATTAATGTACGGTAACGATTTGAACGCATCGCTTAGGGTATAGCTCATTAGCCGGTATCGCATTCCAACCCATCGTATCCTTGCGCAGTGCGGCAGGCCATTTGGTTCTAGAGCGCACGCACTCAATCTACGCTCCTGCTAGTCGGCACCACGCTCCTAATCGGATGCTCCCTAACTATCATGGACGTCGGCGTATTGAGCCGTGGGTGCATATTTCAATGCAGGATCTTTCCGCATAAATACCCTTAAAAAACATATAGATAGCGATTATCTTTGTTTCTCGTAAAATGCTAAGTCAACATAAGGGTTCGAGTCCGTGTGGGCCCACCAAATAAAAAGCCGCGCATTGCGCGGCTTTTTTTCGTTCTGGCTCAGCGCAATCCGCGAGTCGATTGCGCACGCTACCGAGTCAGTCGATCACGACATGCGGCAGGAACCGGCTGCTGTCCTTGGTGATCAGGCTGTCGTCTTCGCGAATGCCGATCCCCGACGCTGTATCACCCACCACCCATGATCCGATCAGCGTGTAGCTGTCGCCGAAACGCGGCAGCGGGGCGAACGCTTGCAGGATGTAGGGTGCGTCGTTGTAGGGGCCATCTTCGAAAATGACCTGGTCGTTGGGCGTCCGAATCTCGATGTTGGCGCCCTCCCGAGAGAAGTACGGCTTGCGAACCCAGCCTTTCGGCACCGCAGACTGCGGGTGCTTGTCGACGAAGGACGGGAGCAGATTGGGATGACCTTCGTTGTATTCCCACAGCAACGGCAGGATGCCCTTATTGGAGACGATGGCCTTCCACGCAGGCTCGATGAATTGCGTATCGCATTGCGGGATGGCCTGACCATGCGGCTCATGGAACACATGTTCCCAGGCGTGCAGCTTGAAAATGCGCTCGATCCAACGGCCCTGGAGATCGACGAATCTGCCTTCGGCGTTGAGGCCAATGTCCTCAATGTCGATATGGCGCGTTTCGATGCCTGCATGCTCGGCCATTTTGCGCAGGAACTCGGTGGTGCCTTTGTCTTCTGTCGAACCTGACATCGATGAGAAGTAAAACGGCCCGCCGTCCCTGATCGCCAGAAACGCCCGGACCAGGTCTTCGGCCATCGAGTTGAATTGTGAAGCGTGCGCGGGCAGAACGCCGCGCTGGATCTGCTCTTCAAGCCAGATGAGCTGAAACGCGCCGGCCTCGTAAGCCGACGTGGGCGTGTCCATGTTCGCTTCCAGCAGCTTGGCGGGGTTCTCGCCGTC
>Ga0265780_10002367_pt1 | contig 25609 bp, 30 predicted proteins | sample P1T30metagenome_FD_192432 | JGI IMG/M metagenome (GOLD analysis project Ga0265780, IMG submission 192432) | Plant litter microbial communities from East Loma Ridge, Irvine, California - P1 T30 | ecosystem: Environmental > Terrestrial > Plant litter > Unclassified | place: USA: California...
CCACTGCGTAATATAACTGTCCAAACTATCAGCAGGAAGCCCTCCCCCCTTCCTCCATGACATTACTCACTAATTCACCCCCGGAAATAAGCCCCCCTCAAACACGCCCAAAAACACCCTCGTCGCCATCAACCCCTGGTAATTCTTCACAAACCCCTGACACACCATCGCCAGCGACCAAAAGAACATGATAAACGTCAGCCAAATACTCGGGCGCATGCGCTTCATCATCATATTCGACGGGATCTCAGCGGCAATATAGAACGGGAACAGAATGGCGAGACAGTCATTGTACTGGATACCCTCGAGGCGCAGGTCCGATTCGAGGTGGTCGAGGCGCGCGTTGCCGATGTTAGTGCGGTCGAGGAAACAGAGGCTGTGATGGTGAGTAGGTTCTCGCTTATATAGAGTACGTTAGGGGCGCGGGGGAGAAGTTGAGGACGTACAGGTAGATCAATGACATGAAGGGGATGATGTGCCAGTCGAGTTTGCGGAGGAGGTTCTTGGTGGCGGGTGGGTCGAAGCTTTGGGTTTCGATGTCGACGGCGGGGAGGGGGGTGGATGTCGAGGTTGGATGGGGTTTTTCGGCGGCCATGATTGCGCGGCTGATAAGGGGTTGAAGGTGTCCGGCCTTGTCTATCGCTCGAAGGAGTGGACGTGCAAAAAGAACGAGAAGCGTGAATTTGAGGTCTACGCGGGGACCTCCTTTAACACTCCCTCCGTCAGCACTTCTTTTCAGCCCCCACAGTGTAGTACAGCACACCAGGCCTAGACTTAGACATATCTCCAGCCGACTCCCAGCTATGTGGTACAACTTCCAATACGCCATCCTGCTTTCGTTGCCATGCTCCGAGACCGATGATCTTGTGTAACGCCAGCTGTGATTTGTATGGCTGGAGCATACGGCGATGTATGATCCTGTCAGACCTAGATGCCGGAATGCTGTACGTAGGATGGTAAAGTTTTGATAAGGCATGTGTGTGCGTGATAAGCTAGCATCTTAGTGGTAGAGCTTGTGCTGACATGCATGGCGTGCGCTACGTGGGCGGCTCGCCTCGCGTTCATCCTTGTGAGACGTGGGGAAAGTCGGGGTTGCGATTGTCGACAGTGCACGAGTAGTGAGGGGCGCCTGAAGCTATACGAAGGGTCCTAACGGCGCAATCGAAGCTTATCGATACTGTGTATAGCTTCAGGCTATAAAATGGGCTCCTATCCATTAGAGCCTAGTCGCTTTCCGGCATAGTTAACAACATGTGAGAGGTTGACAGATAATCTATGGAAACGAATATAAAATTGTTGGAAAAAGACTCGGTATGCATTTGCTGCACTATCAAAATGTCGGGTGGATTCGCTTGCCCACGCAGAACGTACCAGAAATCATTAGGTCATTAGCACATTACAAATGTATATGCCTCTCAATAAAACGCCAAATGCCCAGCACTATTCTTACAGCATTCTCGCTGGCTGCGTCGGTGCCATCGTGTGCTCAAACACCTGCGGCTCGTATGTCCGATACGGCTGTGGTTGGAGTGGTTGTGCCTCATACGGCTCGTTGTCATACCGCCTCTCAAATGCAGTCTTTACACTTGGCGTCATCTCAACGCTTTCCGCCTTCTTGACTCTCCTGGTCTCCTGTTCTTCTAGAAGCACCTTCTTCACGTTGCGCATCTTGATGTAGATCCAGGCGCCGAGAGCGATAGTGATTGCTCCCAGAATCAGGAACATGACGGTCTTGATGGTGCTATCATCGTCTTGCTTGACAAGTAGCACACCGAGGTAAACCAGTACAACCTGTTTTGGCAGCGAAAGGAAGGTCGAGACGAAAAAATGCCAGAATCTCACGTCACATGTTGAGAAGACGGCGGTGGAAAAATGCGACGGCACTGCGGAAAGTCGGATGACCAGTACGATCCAAAATCCTCCATCGCGGGTAAGTCTTGCAAGAGCGCCATAGTTGAGGTTCTTGCGTTCCAGTTCGTGGGCCTTGCGGCGGAATAGATACTTGAATGCAAACCACGTGCCGACTGGGATCGTGTTAGTAAGCAGATCTTGGGGGCTTAGCAGGAATGCTTGGGACAAAGCTTACTTTCGCCGATGAATGTACCTGCAGCAACAATGGCAAATCCGATCCAGAGTCCGTAGACAACACCGCATAACAATGCGATAATTTCGTGGCCAAACAAAGGAGGGAATGAAATGACAAAGAGAATTGCAATGGGGATGAGCCACCCTGCCGGCAGATCGCGTACTTTTTCGGAGAACGGCCGTAATTTCTGCGAGAGGAGCGTCAGTGCTTGTGTCGGGTTGAGCGATCAAATTCTGACTTACTGCGACGACTTCATCGTGTTTTATTGTTATCATGACTGTTGCGACCAGAATGAGAATGCTAAGAATGTGCCATGCTGCAGCGCTGATCAGTACGAGGAAGCGAAGGAGTCCAGGCGCGCAACATACGTATATATTTCGGTGATAGAAAGATTTTCTTCCAATTTATCGGTCGGTACTCCGTGTCCTCTGGTGCTGTGTTCTTCTTCTGGCCTCTCACCGGCTCCATTTCGATGTCACCTTCCCGTTTCTTAAACCACAGCATTGCGACGTTGATTGGCGTTTTCCAGTACAATAATCAGTTGTTCGCGTCCAGTCGTAGGATTGCGCAGCGTAAAAGTGTAGGTGATGTCGTTGGAAAGAGGGTGTCGACGTGGACAAATACGTCGCAGGTGGAGAATAAAGGGAGGAGCCCTGGTGTCTCGAAGTTCGGCCCTGAAACGGGCCCAACTTGGCCATAGCCACACTGCGTAATCAGTGTCTCAACCAATCACACGACGACGGCAATTTGCTAACGTGAGACGCTGGCGCGGACAACCTGGCGCTTGCAGTCCGATTTTCAAAAACCTATCACGGATGCAGATTGAAGTGTCGATCATGCTTGACGATGGCAAGGCATGGGTGGCGTGCATATGTTTGCTTGGTTCCGTGCTTGTCGACATCGCAACCTCGACTTCATGGGGCACCTACGGTGCGAACAACGTTTACCGAAACGTCACTAGCATCGAGCGAGAGTTCAACTGAACTAATCTTCGGCGTCCCAGTGCTCCGAAGATACGATCGTGGTCTTTTGACAGCGTGGCGCATACGAATGAGTACGAGCGCATTGCGGGTATGACGATAATAACGGCGGCAAGAGACCATTACTCCACTCAGTGCGATGGCGCGAAACTGCAGCACACTCCAACACACCTTGAGATTCACTTGGACAACACATAAGTTTATAGTGGCACAGCACTGCAATTACCCATCTGGCGTGTTGCGAATCGACGTGTTTGACCTTTGAACGCGTGTTCGACGCGCTGAAGCAAAACGAGTCAAGCATGAATGGACAGCAAACGAACTCAGGCAGGCTGTCCTTGTGGCTCAGGCACCTAGCGCACCCGCTGATCGCTATTTTTACCCATCGTCCTTGTTTCTAGACGAATGCCACAGTCGTACCTATCCCGGCCCACCCGCTGTGATGATACGAACACACTGCGGAGAGGCGTCTCTGCCACGCAAAATATGACACGAGTTAGACCCTGGGATGCTTACGCGTAACAACGGCAATATCAATAATGTCGACATCCCTTTGCCAAGATCTCCGAGATCAAGACCAAAAATCGCCCTAACTTCTCCTCACGCTATGTCGCCTGGGCATAGATTTTTCTTATGCGAGCATATTATTGCTATCTAAACCGAATATATCAGCAACGCATTCAGCAATTTGTATAGTGGACCCCTTCGCCACAGCCGCTACTGGTTCCGGGATGATCTCTCCACTCTCTTCGGCTAGCAATCTTCTTGAAGCTCGTTGATGATGTAGCGATAGCTTTCGGCCCTCATACCTACTGATGATCTAGACTACTTGCAGACTAGATTGCTTAGGCTCAGGTTGGTTGCAGAGCACTTCTATTCGCTCTTTTAATGGAGGCCGATACAGGTCTGATGAGTGTTTGCGAATATGTCCACTGCCTCGCATACTGGCTATCTCTAAGGACTGAATGTCTCTTCCTAATATTTCGGAGTTACTAACTGTCCAGTTGCCAAGTACCGAAGACAAAATATTGAACCAATCACTCCATGAGGGACCGAATACCTCACTAGTGGAACTGACCCATGATGTTGGAACTCTTCGGCTCTCCTCATCTTGCTTCTGGACTGTGATAAAGACCGACTAACCCCGCCAAAATTCGATAATTCAATTCAACCTCTCGTGCCCGTGAGTTATGTTCGCTACCCATACCTTCACTAAGTACGTCGGACAAAAAAGCTGCTTACAGCACATCTCCAACTCCACCGAAAGATTCGACGCGCGCCGCATCGCACTCCTCAATGCATCACACGGATTACCCCAGAGATGAATGGCATACATATTGTCCGACCTGCAGAACGACTATACCCCAAGCCAACGGCGCAAGTTATGCTCAACATCATATCTTGGGCGCAGATGAATCGCCTTCGCCAGAGTCGATGCAACCCAGAGTGTACCTTCGTGACTTGCATACCCGACAGGCGACACAAGTACCTACAAACCCACTCCCAACAGATGGACAACATGAAGCGATAGATATGGAACCCCTTCCACGTCGCGCTCCTACCAGTACCATTCCACGTTCAATCTACTGGTTCAAATTCCAGCTCCACTCCTTGTGTCTATGGCTATTGCGGAACCTTCATCCGCCTACCGTAAGACAGCGCCGGAGAGAGAGACAGCTTGCTCAACTCTCGGAGATAGTGAATTCAGGGCGTTCTGGATTGCACCGACTGCCTGTCGAGTTAGTGCTCGACACGGTGGAGTTCCTGGAAGAAGACGATAGAGACAAACTTCAGAGGACGTGCAAGTGGCTTGAAGCGATACTGCCCAAACGGGGAAGGACAGTAGACGTACTGGAATCAAAGGTTGAAGCTTGAGCTCGTGGCTCAAGCAATGGTGGTTGTACATGGATGTTGCTCAGATGACCGAACATACGAGCAACGTGGGCCGTACCGACGATCGATGACGAGTTGAGGGGCTGCTAGTTTAGTCTTCTCACCCTCTTTTGACGGACATAGCTATGGGCGAAGAGCAGAGAGGCCATGGCATTCAAGAGTAACCTCGAGGCAATGCCAGTGATTGGCGATGACATTTGGCATCGATCAGCACCAAAGAAGGAACACACATATTTTTCGACATCTCATTAAGATTTGGGAGCTTTTTTGAGGGTCTTAGATAGAAAGACTGAGGTCGGGCCCCGAGACCGCCGTGCTGCCGAAGCTATCCCTGCCTCAGTTACCAAGGCCATGTACCTCGTGGAAAGAAAATAGCGCATAATCATATCATGAATACAGTTGCCGACACACCGGCCTTATGCAGGTGCCGAATACCGACCTGTCGTACATCTTCGTACAAATACATCATGGGGTGGGAAGGAAATGTTGTGGATAACTTGAGGCAACATTGTCTGAGCCTGATCTATAAAGGCTGATTGCGTAGGAGTTGAGCAATTGATATCACAAAGTAATCTGAAGCGTCACATATTTTCCACATAGATTGATATACCCGTATTCCTCGCAGCCATCAGCAAGCAATGCCGTCCGATTTTGACTATGCTGACCAAGACAATGGAGCTTCAAGACTATTAGACCCGGGACAATTATCTGTTGTCGAAATAATCGCACAATTGCTCTTCTCGCTTCTAGCCTGGTGCATTATTCGAGCAGGGTACTTGCTCTACTTCCATCCATTGGCGTCATTTCCTGGTCCCAAAAGAGCAGCGCTGTCATCATTGTGGCTATATTCCGTGACCAAAGCCGGCAACCCAGAAGAAGTCTTCGAGCAGTTGCATAAGAAATACAGTAAGTCATCCAAGAGTACCTCAGTACAGTATTAACCCTACGAAATAGACACACGCGCCCTTCGAATCTCACCCAATGAACTCCACATCACCGATCCTGAACAGTATCACACAATATACTCCCAACGCCATACATTTCTCAAACCAAATGGGTTCTATCAAGGCTTCGGCGTAGCTCAGCCCCTTCTTTTCCAAAACATCAACCCGCGCACTAGAAAAAGTGTTATACTCAAAGGTCACGAAGCTCTGCGAAAGGATATCCTCCGCTCGTCTGAATGGACCAGTCCACTTGTATCAAAGCTTCAGGTACGAGAATATATACACAGACCCACGAATGCCGTTGCATACTTACTCCCCGTGTAGATGCCTCACAATCGACTTCATCAGCGAGTTCGCATTCGGCGAATCATTCAACCTCCTCAACTCCGCCGAAGACAACACGTTCCACGCGCCCCTCCTTGACACATTCGATCAGACAATCGCGGCTAGCTGGGATCTGGTCCAATTCCCAATACTCCGCGTCATAGCCGTTAACGCGCCCCTCGCGCTCGCGTCAAAGCTCAGCACTGCGGCGGCAAAAACACGCGTTCTTCTGGATGCGGTACAGGCAACGATTGATAAATTCCGCAGCCTGCAGATGATGGGCAAGGGCTTTGATCACGTTGTGATTTTCGACCAGATGGAGGGGTTGAAGGATGGGGATTTGCTGGCGGAGGCGACGGAGGTGTTGCTTGCGGGGTCGGATACGACGGCGACGACGATTTCAGTGGCGATTGAGGAGATGATTACGAAGCCGGCTGTGTGGGAGAAGTTGAAGGAGGAGGTTAAGAGAGCGGGCTTTGTGACGGAGCAGGACTATGAGGTGCGGAAGCTTGAACAACTTCCGTTCTTGGTACGTAACTTGCATGCTGAGGAGAGCGTGGCTGATATGCGTAGGCTGCGTGCGTGAAAGAAGCTATGCGCTACGCCATGGCGGTTCCTGGTAAACTTCCGAGAGTCGTACCCAAACCTGGCATGGGGGTTGAGCCACTCGTAGTCGACGGGGAGCTTGTTCCGCCTGGCGTAAGTATCAAATCTCCTATTTCCTAGATCCAAACGCTGATTGCAAGCAGTCCTGCGTCGGCATGTCCGCGTACACCATGCACTTCGACACCGGCATCTGGGGCTCTGACGCGCGCACATTCCGCCCCGAACGCTGGCTCGCGCCCGACGCAAGACAGCTCGAGAAATACCTCGTCAACTTTTCCAAAGGCGCGAGGCAGTGTCTTGGGATTAATCTCGCGAACGCTGAAACGATGCTGACGCTCGCCCTGCTGGCGAATGGGTTTCGCTTCACACTTGACGAGTCACTGGTTAAGGCCGATCTCAAAAAGATTGATTATTTCGTTACGGGGGTGGAGGGGACAGGTGTTCGTGCTCATGTTCAGGAAGATGTTGATGGTAGCAAGTAAAGTCGGTTTGAATGCGAGATCATATGATTTCCAGTCGCCTGTATATATATGTTGCGTCTCTGCAGCTCTCAGAACTTCACCCCTTCGATCAAATCTTCACCCCATAGCTTCATCATTCAATAAGTTCTATGACAGGATGTATGCGCCTGGTGCTGAAGTGCCTCAGGTAGAATGAATACAGGAGTGTGGATAACTTGAGGAAATAATAAGACATGATTGCAGTCCGAGCGATGGCCACTGAATCCTGTGTATTGTGTCTACTGACAAGCAAGGGAAGAATTGCCACCAACATACACCAACTTCTTCGGCCAAAGACAAAGGTCTGCCTCCTTACCAGTTTCCCTATTCAACGCCTTCAATGTATCAGGCTCCGTTCCGTTTTCCACCCACGCAATCAGGCTGTCCAAAGCGTCTCCTGGATAGTACCCTTTCGTTCCGAAACCGCAATGATCCAAGCCCGGCGCTTCAAAGTACCGATAGTACTCAGCTGCCTTTGGATCCAAGTCATACACTGACTTGACATAGGACTCAGTGCCCTTGGATCCAAGCAAGACATCCGAAGTGCCATGCCACGTAATCATCTTCCCGCCCGCCTTCGCAAACGCGCTGAGATCAGGATCCGTAGCCGCGATGAGCGGATCCCACTTGATCGACTCCTTGAACAGCTCGGCGAACGTCGTCGTGTTGATAGTCTTGACATCGAACTCCGGATCCATGGCCAAAAAGTACTTCTGCCACTCCACCGTGATCGCATTGGGGTCCCCAACACACGTCCCGTTCGGCCCGCACACCGTCGCCGCATGATACACCAGCCGCGCGGATACATCCAGCCCATACCACAGAAACCCGCCCTCCGGCGTCCTGGAACCCTGCCATGTGGCTTTCGCCACCCTCGCCGCCATCTCCGTAACCACCGCCGAGCTATTCATCGACGGACACTCCACCGTCTCTCCCACCAGCCCACCCGCGTCAAACTCACACGTCGAATCCAGCACAATCCCCTCCCCAGCGTCGCACTTCCCCACCGCGGCAATGTGAATCCCCTCGAATTCGCACGCACTCGGATACACCCCCGCATCATTCATCACCGCCTGCGCCCACATGAACTGCATCGCCAGCTCGCCCCAATGCAGCCCCGCCGCCGTCGCCAACACCCCGTCATACACGCCCGCAAACCGCTGCGCCACGATGTGTCCCTGGCGCCCGCCCTGACTGCACCCGTTCCAATAGCTCTTGCGCACGTCGCGGCCGTAGTACGTTTTCGCAACGGCCTTGCCCAGCGTGCCGGCTTCGAGCACACTCCGGGACGCGAAGTTGTGCACGAGGCGCATGTTGAGCTGCCCGGGGGAGACGAGTGCCCATGTGGGAGGGGCCGGGTTCGAAAGCCCGCTGTTGGTCGATGTCACGGCGAAGCCGCGGGATGCGGCCCAGAAGAGGGTGCGTGGGTCGTCGACGCCCGTCACCCAGCCGCCGCCGCCGGCGCCGAGGAGGCGGCCGGTCCATTTTGACGGGAGGGGGAGCACGATGGTTGTGAGGACTGTGTCGGCGGGGTATTCCTGCGTGGTGTTGGAGGGGGGTTGCGTGGGTGGAGAGGTTTCTTCTGCATCTGTGTGCGTGTAGGCTATTAGGACTTCGCAGGCGGAGAGCGAGGTGATGTTTGTGGCGAAGTGGTTTTGTTCATCGGGGACCGAGAGGGTGAGGTTTGTGTGGGGGGTTGTGGTTATGTTGAGGATCTTTGTGTCGGGGAGGGAGAGAGAGGTGAATGTGGATGGGTTACAGAGGGGTTGGTTGGCGAGAATCAAGGGAAGGAAGGGGAGCAAGACGGTGAGGGAGTTGAAATGCATCCTGGGTAGAATTTGGTTCGATCGGACTCAAGATGAGGTGGAGGGCCAGGGTAGCTAGAGTGTGAGCATGCGACACTTGGCCTTATATGCATCTTGTTGTTGAAGGTAAGATTGCTCATTGAAGAAAGCCTTAAATGGCACGAGAATTGCAAGGGCATGTTAGGCTTCTGCTCATACGTTAGCGACAAAGTACAGTGTACTTTCCTGTTACGTTCTAGTCACTCTCATTCAGTGATAACAAATCAACGCATCGTTTCCACTGTTGCGCCTATTTGAGCACAATACCTGTAATTACCGTACCATTTTACGCCCGGTTGGATAAAAGACGCTTGGCATCGATCCGACGTCCAGCCCTACAGCTCCAGCAAAACTGATAGAACGAATTTTCATTCTTCTGAAGGCAGAGCTTATGTAAATAGAGCAACGTATCAGTTCGTCGCTTAATCCTATCGAAGCATTACGTTATTGTTGTGGTTGTGTCTACACGAAGTGTCCCACCGGAGCTGGCAACGCGCAGTACGCTTCCAATCCTTCGGATGTATCCTTCCTTGTCGCCTAGAATCTCGCTGAGTGGCAGCTCTGATTGGCCACTGCCCTCTGGCTTAGGAGGTTATTTCGTCCCCGGACCGCCCCTGCGCTCCCAGTCCAAGTATGAACCCTTGTATTCGCCGACATTCTCATACCTGCGGAGACGTTAGTCAAGCTGTTGCATGTAGGCGCGAGAAGAGCGCACCCAGCTTGTCTCGCAATTCCTGCCGCCGCACTGCTCCTCACCCCCGCCTTGCAAAAGAAGACGACTTCCTTGTTCAGCGGCGGTTTCGCAAAGCCGAACTGGTCTTGGAATTCTTCTTCGTCTAGCAGCAGCGCGTCGGGATGCGACTTGATGGGCAAATTGATCGCAGTCGGGATGCTGTTCGCCTCAAACTCGTAGGGTTCGCGCACGTCGATGAGCAGCCGCGAGTCGGATGGCGTTTCGAGAATGGCGAGGATCTGGGTGGAGGTCAGTCACGTAGCGATATGCAGGACTGAGGATTTCCGCACATCTTCAAATTCATAGGCCTTGCTCTTCTGGAAGTCGGTGGAGTGCCATCGCCTCTGTCCGAAACCCTGTGATCGCACCGGTATCGGTATCGCCTGAAGCCGAGCGCCTAGGCCGCTGGCCACGCCTTCAAAATGTCTCCTCCATGCGTACTGTGACTGAGACTGCAATTCAACTCCGAGGAGGCGCGATGCGTGGAATTGGAGTTGTGATGTGCGACGGCTGATGAGGGTTGTGTAGGCGCGGAGGAGCGAGGCGGGAAAGCTGGGCTTGGACGCCATGGATGGCTTTGGTGGGTCTGTGTAACTGTACAGAGGCTTGGAGCTGCAGGTGGGTAATTGAACTCCACGGTATAAACTTGGCGCACGAGGGTTCGTTCGGTGTCGTGTGAAAGCTCAATGTCCACGGATGTCGGACGGCGATGATGAGCTCATGCTCGGCACGGCCCTAAGATGATTTATCGCCGACGTCACCAGAGTTCATGCCACCAGGTGCCGCAATAATTCGTGCGCGCTATGTCTGAAAGCTCTTAATTCCTTATGAAGGAAACTGTTACCCTGTTTTACTTCAGCTCTTTCTTAAGACTATATTTACGCGCTAATAACCTATTAAGTTTTATTAGACTTATGTATGAAATTGTAGTCGCTCTTTTATAGTCGATCGAATCTAAACAGAACGCGCACGAATTATTGCTGCACCTGGTGATGCTTCGTGAAAGCTCGCGTATACCAGCTCATTCCAATGGCTTTGACACGAGACACGAGACGGTGGACAGACGAGAAATTGGGTATAGTGTGCTTCATTCGTCTATCGTATGCTCGTCAAGTCTTGCAAATTTTATCATACACCCCTCCACTCTGTTTTTGACATGGTGCCCCTCGGAAGTACTTCGAAAGCACAAGAGCGGAGATTGATGTAAGGCACACATTATACCTTCTGAATCCAAACGTCCCATACACCGTGTCCCTGCCCACCAGATCCGTCTCACCACGGCTAGTGGGGGTATCATCCGATCCATCATCCTACACCATCATTGCCGAAGCACCAAAAACACGCAGAAATCCACAAAGCTGCAAATTGGTATATTTCTTTTTGCGCCACGGGGGAATCATTTCAAAAAGACAAAACTCCGGTACAAACAGTCGCAGCATACAAGAAAACAAAAAAGCAAAAAGACAGCAACGCACAGTACTAAGCAGCCGTGCTGGCCTTTTGGACATTCGCCGATATAAAGATGGGTATAATTCTTTTGTCGTCGCTTAGAGTAGACCGGACACAAATCGCGTAGTTGGGTATTGTTTCGTAAGACCGGTACAAATAGTAGTCCGAAATGGTGTATCATTTAACGAGGAGGCCCAATAGGGGCCGGGTATCCAGATGCAGAATGAGAAGTGCTAGGGCGGCCGCTGTCTACGGAGCCCCGCGGGTCGTAACGGGGCGTGATATCCCCAGACGCCGTAGCGGAAGAGGAACCAAAAGGAAATTTGGATTCGAAACGCGGGGTTGGCATCGGCCAACTGTTGGAGTGGTGTTCGTCATCTGCAAGGTTGATGCCGCTGTCGTTCCACGGGTTGCGGTAGCTGCCCGTGGATTCGAGGCTGGCAAGGGATGCCTTGGAAGCATTGCTGGAAGCGTGCTTGAACAAGGATCCGGGAGAGTTAGTATTTTTGCGTCCGTTGAAGATGGACGTGAAGGACGACATGCTGCCGGGCTTACGAAGTCGGTCGAGCATGCCGCGCGGCTCGTCATCACCGAAATGAGAGCGAGTTGGGGAGTCGGTGCTGTCAACGGCAGGTTCAGCTCGTTGGAGGAGCTTCGATTCGAAAAAGGGCAGTGAGTCCTCAAAGGAGTCCGACTTGGGACGAGGGAGAGCGCCACGAACAGTGTTGGTATCGAGACCATGCATGACTAGGTGGTTGAGCAAGAAGTCGATGGCATCTTTCAGCCCACCGGCGTTGTTCCTGGTGAAGACCAGGTGGAAGCTCTCGATCTGTTCTTCCTTTCCTTCGACGGTCTCAGTTTGACTGTCCTGAAGCTGAGCATCAACCACATGCTGAGTCTTGAGCTTTTCGATAATCTCAGTCTTGAACTCAGCGGAGCGAAGGTGCTCGCTAAGCTCGGTGGTGCTCGGAAAAGCCAAGTCATGAGCTTCGGGAACCATGCCCTGCAAAATGTTAATCGATGGTTATCAAGTTTGACGGAGAACAACGTACCAAGAACTCGTCAACTGCCAAAGGCACCTGGTACTCAGGGCCAGAGACAGTGACAGTGTCGCTCGCTTCCTCCGTGCTGGGGAAGGTGATCTTGCAGTTGAACTTCTTCTCGAGCTCATCGATCTTGTCCAAGCGTGCAATGAGCTCGCGATGGTACAAGCGGTTGATGTTGATAGTCTCCGAAACGAACTCCGCGTCTGCCTTCTCGACCATGTCCATGATCTCCTGCTTGACCAGATCGAGGTTCTGTGCGTTGCGTGCTGGCGTGCGGCAAATGACGTTGTCGACTTTGATGTCGTCTTCCTCTTTGCCATACCCGCCGCGGTCCATGGCATTAGAGAACTTGACAAAGACGGAGTACTTCTTCATGATGCGCTGGATATGCTGACCACCAATGCCAATGATGCGCTTGTGGTACTGGTCAGGCACGTGGAACGAGATTGATGCAGGCATCTCCTGTTCAACAAGATCCAGACCGTTCTTGGTAGCCTCGTACTGTGCGCCACGGACCACGATGTAGAAGTTGTACTCGTTGAAACCGTCAAACACGATTTGCACACTGCTGTGGCTCATGATCTTGTTGATCTTGCCGTTCTTCTTACCGCTAACGAATTCTTTGTGCTCATTGGCAAGCTCGATCTTTACGCTCATGTTGTACTGCGACTTCTTCACGAAGGGGATGTTACTGATCACCATCAAGGCAGCTCTGACAGCGTCGTCAGATCCATAGATATGGAAGTTGAGCTTCTCGAAGCTGACTTCAGCACCCGAGTTGATACAGATGTCGGAAAGCATAGCGCGCACATCAGCTGCGGTGGGCGGGCGCTGGGTAGGATCAGGATGAGTGATGAACCACGAAGCACTGTAGAATTGACCAGCCTGTAATGTGTGAGCATTGGTGTTACACGTTCACGTACGAGCAGCTTACAAGAATCATCAATTCACGCACAGTGCGCTCGACGTGCAAGACATCGGTGCCCTGGACTCTGACCATGCCTCGCTGGACGCCGAGTGGCGGCAGCAAGATGTAAGAGCCATTGTTCTCGATGATCTTGCGCACTTTGTCGAGACGCTCAAGCAGGATCGCATCCAGCTTAGTGTCAGTCACCATGACAGGCTTCACGAAGACTTTGGTGGACATGACAAGATCGTGCAGGCGCTGCTTCGCACGAATGATGGACTCGGAGGTTTCACCTGTAATATAGACCAAATCATCTGGCCTGCGTTGAGCACCAGGGGGCGTGTAGCCGAACAGGCGAGGAAAGGGCGGCGGGAAGTAGATGGCGGTTCCAGTGGCAGACTCGATCATCTTGATGTTCTTGCGTCCGCGCCCACAGATCAAGGTATGCATGGTCAGTTCGAGCTTCATCGTATCTACATAGCGCTTGAGCTGTGACGGCATTGGATTAGTTTCGTGCGCTAGCGGGAACGGTTGCGGGGATGCGAGCAACTCACAATCTGATCTATCATGATAAGGACGCGCGTCTTGGCGTGCTCCATTGTCTCGAGATCTCCAAAGATGGCGCAGCGCAGACGCGGGTCCATGCCTGTGTCGATGTTGCCATTGAAGCTGGCAGACTCGATGTCCGGCTGCTTCGGCATCAGCAGGAAGATGTCGGCCTTTGTCGTCTTGGAGATGAGATCGAGCTGCTGGAGCACGGCGCCCTTGACGTTCTGGGTGGCCGGGTCGATGATGAGTTGCGAGTCGATGTCGACATGTGATGAGCGCTGTGCCAAGGAGTTAGCGAATGCATGACGGAAGTTGCCAGCTAAAGGCGTACCAGAGAGATGGGCGTCGAGTTGAGCACCTTGCAGCGCATCGAGTTCACAATCTCCAGCTCGCCCGAGAGGCACACGTTGGTGACGAGTGCGCGTAGCGGTCCCCGCTGGAGGCCGGGCAGCGGCTTGGACTCGGCTGACGTGACCGTCGCCTGGACGCGCCCCTCGGTCTGCTCGCTCACGTCTCGACACAGGTTCCGCAGGTTGTCGACATTCTGGGCGTGGACGGGCAGCTTGTGGGTGGGCGTGTTCTCTGCCGTGCCTTCCGGATGGGTCCAGCGTGCCTTTGCCCCCGGGCTTGCCCACATGATGTCGTCGGGGTCGGGCCCGGCGAGGTTCGACGAGAAGGGCACGTTGAAGGACAGGTTGACCTGCGTGCCTGGCGGTATCACGGGCGGGGCACTGGTGGCCGTCGACGGGCGCTTTATCGGAGCTGTGACGGGCATTTCGTGGTTGGACCTCGAAAATGGGAAGCCCGCGGACGGGGCCATCTTCTCCCAGCCGTGCCGTGCCTGGCCGGTGAAGTTTGATATCTTGTGCATGGTGATGTGGAGAGGGGCGCCCGGGGAGATGAGGGCGGAGGTGATGGTGAGAGAGTCGAGCGACGAAGAAGGTTGGCAGAGAAGCAGCACTCGGTGTGGCACCTGTGATTGGTGCTGCAGCGAATGCACGGGCCGCGAGTGACCGGCCCACACTCTTTGAACCACACCACCAGCCCACCAGCTTTTCGAGCTGGCCAGCCCGCCGCCGCCGTGCTGCAGTCTCGCCGCGCCGTGTGTAGCTACCCTGTTCTGCCCTGTTCTGCCGTGTTCTGCCGTGTTCTGCCTCTGCGCTTGTTGAGATCTGCTTAGCGGTCCTGCTGCACCTCTATCGCCAAATGAGCTTAGGCGAGCTCCATATCGCTTATAGTCGTCATATGAACAATAAATAGATGCCCAATACCCTCCCCCGTCTGCACCAAAGCTCCCACCAGCAGTCGCGTCGCCTCGACCCATCTCGGATGCCATGCTCACACCGTTTCACCTCGCACAGGACGGGGTCCAGGCGTTGCAAGACTCGATGCGGCTTGGTGCATCCATGCAAACCCCCGACCGACTGCCGCCATGATGCACATTCCAACAAAGTATTGGAAGTCATGTCGTGTCGTCTTGTTGTTATGGAATTTTCGTAAGGGTAATTAGAGCTCGTTGCAGCTTTGAAGCGCATCAGGAGTCATAAGGAGATCGCCGTGAGGTTCTGAGACATGTCATGTGCAGGGCTGAGCTGTGCTGAACATGGTCATGGCTCTGAGTGGTGCCTTCCAGATGCAGCGCTCCATAGTCTTGTTGGTGACACCGTTCCTGCTGTGTTCGGACGGCTTCAAACACGAAATCCAGAAGAAGACATCTTGCAAAGCAGACATGATGACACAACAAGAATATTATTCTAGAATTAGGCGATCCAATGCTCTGTAACGCTGCTCTGAAACGCTTGTGGATAATACTACAAAACTGGCTGCTACTGAGCCACGAAATGAACAACTTCTAGTAGCGAGTATACACGCGGCGCGGCTCGGGCGCATATGGCTCTCGCGGGAGCTCAACGGGTTCCTCCTCAGCATACCGCCGTGCCTGTGGTGCAGCGCTGACATAGCGGCGATCATCTATAGGCTCCTGACGCACAATGCTAACTTCGCGGTACTGCGGCTGTGGTGCCCGCATGGAGCCAGGCTGTATGCTTTCGTGACGTATATAGCCCTCAGGAGCTTCACGTCGAACAACTTCGGGGCGCATGCTATAAGCCCTGGAGGGTACATATTCCCTCGGTGGTCCCATCTCTTCATACTGCGGTCGGTACTCTACTTCGACCGGTCGTCTCGAAGCCTCTCGTTGCCGATAAGGCTGCGCTTCGATAAACTCAGGTCCCTGTGCTTCGACATACCGCCGAGGGGGAGGTGGCATACGCTGTATAGTATCCTCTTCATACAACTCTGTCCTAGGCGCGCGCATCGGCGGCTCTCGAGTAACAGCTCGCTCATAGTAGGGATCAACCTCTATGCGGCGAGTTGGCGGTGCAACAGACTCTCGTGCATCGACTGGCGCTGCGTAGTACTTGTTGCCATATTGGTCTACTACGATTCGGCGAGGTGGTGGGGCCATTAGTACAGGAGACTGCTGACGGGAAATGTACTCATGGACAGGCGATGGCGATCGATCGCGAACATATCTAGGCGCGGCTGAAGGACGGGCCGAAGCTTCCCGGTAAATGGGCATTTCATTGCGATCTGCAAACGCGTGGGATGCTGATCGCAACGGGCGAGGCTCTGCTGCGTACAACTCTCCGCCTGGAGGCGAGTATGGACGCCGAGCGTACTGGAGACTAGCAACACGCCTGAGGTCCGGCTCGTCTCGGTGAACCTTGCGCTGTGGCACTCGGATGACCGTTGGTGATGAATCTTCATTGTACTCGCGGTAGGTAGGCGATGCTGGCTCGGGCTCTCGATAGTACATTGGCTGTACCCTTCCAGGAGATTGTGTAGCTATCGAGCCTGCGTCGTTAGGTAATGGTTGTAGGGCACGACGTTTGCTAGGTTGGGAATCGGCGGGAGCTGCGAAAGGTGGAGGAGATTGAGGTTCTTCTTTGATGTATGGTTCGGGAGATGGAATCGATCGCTTATTCGCTTGCTGCTGTCGCTTCTTCTCTTCGCGCCTTTCGTCTCGGCGGCGCTTTCGAGGGTTTTGTAGGGGAGCAACAGGCCCATTCGGACTATGACGGCGGGACGATCTATAGTTCTAATCAGTACTGCTATGGTATACAATGAGGGTATGTAGGGCCGGGCTCATAGCGATGCGTGTGTTCCTTGGAGATACGGTGAATCAACGACTGTGGTGGCCATCGCCTCGTGCGCATGGCTTGCTAGAACTGGTAGGAAGTCGAAGACCTCATCGCATCCGTGAACAAGAACGAGCAACGAAAGAAGAACAGAAAGAGCAAAGAAGGAAAGAAATTATCATACCCGTTCGCGCCATTGTGGTTTTGGTTCCTACCGCGACCTCTGCTAGGCTCACTTGCGACAATGTCGGCAGGAGGAGGTGAATAATCTTCCTCCTCAGCATCATCAAGCAGAGTTGCAGGCTCAGGTTCGTATATCTCAATATCATCGGCAGGTTCATATGCCTCTTCATCAAGGTCGATCACTGCAGGTCGAGCACTAACATGGGTGATATGTCCTGCCTGCGATGTGAGTGGCTCAGGATGTCTGGGATCATTCTCCTCTGACGACCAGCTGTCTGCTTTGCTAGAGTAGTACGAGTTCTCGTCGAACGACTCGGCCCCATCGCTATTGTTAGTTGTTGATCGGATGCCAGATACTGGAGGGACTCGTAGTTGAGCCTGAATCAGACACTCCTCAACATTCAGATGGGCTTCCCGCTCGTCTGCGTCATTGCCACGGCCCTTTTTGTCAAACTGATCCTTCAGTAGACGCTCTATCTGCTGCCGCTTGAGCTGCAATTCTGCCCTGATCAAGTGGTCAGACTTTGTAAGCAGGACCGGGTCGATGCTAGAAGAGGCAGATATGGCTGAGTAGGGTCGCTGTGTTGGTGGAGCAGGGGACACAAACTCGTTTGGTGTGGAAGGGGCCTGGAGTGAGCTGTCCGGTCGTGGGGGAAACAGCTGTGAGGCGACGACACCGTTCGGAGTGCCGTTGGTCGCGGGTCTGCTGGGCGGTGTGGTCTGCGGGAGACGTGGTGCAACCTGTTCAATTACTTTGGCTGGGAGATGGATACGAGGGTGTTTGCTAGCAAACACATCATCGCGGATCTTCAACAAGTGCTGCAAAAAATCGGCCTCGCGAAGCACCTCTGCGGGTACGTTGCTGGTGCCGTTCAAACGCGGCGGAGCTGCTGCGGAAGTCGACATGAGTGGCTGGCAGGCGATGTGCGCTGCGACAGCTACGGCAAAAATTCAGTACCAAGCACCCAACGTGTGTAAGCGATCAAAATGACGCGATGTACAGTACAGATGCAAGCAATGTGCGCCGTTGAGTTGGGGTTGATGGTGATGGGTCTGCGGAGCGACACGAGGAGAAAACCATGGGCAGGAGCGCGCCATGACATGCATCATGCCAAGACGCTAGTCCTAAACTGTTCCGTTGCGCCCTTCAGCACGCCGTCACAACTTTTCGTTCACATCAACACCAACAACAAAATGGCGGAAAACGATGAAAAGCCCGTGTTCTTTTTCGACATCGACAACTGTGTAAGTGGAAGTGAATGGATCAAATTCGCGCACATCCATAGCCTCAATCGACTGAGTCCCGAGAGTACAGCAAACAATGTGTCTTGCTCTCAACCGGCCTTTTTTTGCTATGTGCTGTGTAGTTGAAGATCTCAGAAGAACAATCACTAATTAAATGTTAGCTTTATTCGAAAAGTGCGTTTCTCATGTCGTAACACTTTGACGACTACTGACCTCTTTAGGTCTCAAGATTCATGGAATGATGGCAGAACTCATTGGTAAGTACATCAGAATACTTATTGTCATGATTGGGCCATTTTGTTAGCTTACTTACCATTCTTTGGTCTGTTAAAGCCATTATTGGTTTTTGGAATGTCACTGACTGGAGTCAGACAAGTTCTTTGAGGACCACCTCAGCCTCTCGCGTGAGGACGCCAACGAGCTCCACTACAGATACTACCGAGAGTATGGGCTTGCTATCGAAGGTCTCGTACGACACCATAAAGTCGATGCTTTGGAGTACAACAGCAAAGTTGACGATGCTCTGCCGTTGGAAGATGTCATCAAGCCTGACCCGGAGCTACGCCAGTTGATCCAGGACATCGACACCAGCAAAGTTCGATTATGGCTGTTTACTAATGCTTATATCACCCACGGGAAACGAGTAGTCAAGCTACTTGGTATCGATGATCTGTTCGAAGGCATCACATTCTGCGATTACGGGTCGGACAAGTTCTTCTGCAAGCCGCACGTAGAGATGTTCGACAAGGCTATGCAAGAGGCGGGGATCAAGTCTAACGACAAGTGTTATTTTGTGGGTGAGTAAAAGTAAACTCGAACAGCTTGCACCTATCATGTTAACGACAATAGACGATTCCTACATTAACTGCGAGGCGGCGGATAAACGTGGTTGGAAGACCGCACATTTGCTCGCCCCATCAGACCCAGAACCTCCTCAGCCAGCGTCCAAGTATCAGATCAGAAGTCTATCGGAGTTGCGCAATATCTTTCCAGAGGTTTTCAAAACCTCTTACGCTGTTTAGAGGGTGATGCTGCATGGCCAGTTCGGATCCAGACTGAATTGAAGAGGGGGACGCATGTTTCATACACACGAATGAGGACGATCAACAATAGATATTATGCCATGATAGAGCAATAGACATGACGAAGCACACGGTTCGACAATGGAAGGACTCCGACTGTGACATATTGTGGCGCAAACATGGGGTAGAGCTAGCTTATCGATTGCACTTGTCTGGACCTCTCCCTTGCATCACACCCATTCTCAGGTCAATGCGGCAATAGGTACCACATTTACCAGGCAGCACTATTCTGAATACTACAAAAGCACTGCATCGCGAATGGCTTCACAAAACACAAAGTATTACCAAACCATGTCGTCAACAGCAGCGTCGAGCTCTACCCCACCGCCCCCACAATCCTCCGCACTGCCTCCACAACACGACTCTCAAGCCAACAACACCCCTGGCTGCACCACTTCAGAGGCATCTCCGTCAGATTCTTCAAAAGTCACTCCTAAGCGCAAAGCCCTTCTCCGCCTCGAACTCCGCGATCTTTCATCTAACGGTTCGCGCGCATTCCTTCGCCTCGTCCACGCCTCCAACGCTCTCCAAGATGCCGTCGACGCCGTCCTCAAGCTCCTCTACAAGAACATGTCCACATCATGTATACCACCCACGCGTTCCGTAACGCTCGTGATCCGAGACATGGAAGGCGTAGCGTACACGACAGGTCTTGACCTCGATGACGACCATAAGGAGATACATTTCAGCACAAAGTACATTGAGCACGTGCCTGAGGCGCGACAAAAGGAGGAGATCATGGGCGTACTGGTACATGAGATGGTACATTGCTGGCAACACAGCGGGTTCGGGAAAGCGCCGTCAGGGCTGGTTGAGGGTGTGGCAGATTGGGTGCGGTTGAAGGCTGGATATGCGCCGCCGCATTGGAAGAGGCATACAGACTGCGATTGGGATGCGGGATACGAGCGGACCGGATACTTTTTAGAGTGGTTGGAGGAGAAGTATGGTGTCGATGTGGTTCGGAAGATTAATGAAGCGATGAGAGAGTGCGAGTATGATGAGAAGAAGGTGTGGCATGGATGCTGTGGAGGTAAGGGCGTTGAGGAACTCTGGAAAGAGTACAAGAAGAGCGTTGATGGTGATTGTCAGGAGGATGGGGCTGAGGACGACACTAAGGAACAGAATGAAAAGCACAACGAGGAAACTGAGGTAGGCGAATCGGGTCAAGACGACAGTCAGTCGTCGGCCTGGCGAGATCGTACGGAGGAACGCAACAAAGCGCGAAGAGGAGGCAACATGCATATCCCACTACGACCAAAGATGGGTTAAGCACATCGCCAGCTGTAGCTGCTCCAAACAGTTCCACACAATCGCTGAGCTCTTCGTTATTGGGCCGATTCGGTTATTTAATTCCATCGTCGCTTCTCACAGTCGGCAGCCTATCCGATGTTTCTCTCCTCAATGCAGATAGATGATGTTGTAAATGGTGTTCACAGTGTGATCCTACATGTACATGCCATGGCCTGCACAGTCACATGTACATTCATGTTGATTTAAACCTGTCCTCGAGAGCACTTGTTAAAAAGATGGCGAAACTCAGGCACATGTCTCGCATTGATCATTAGGAGTGGATCTCGAGTATCGGGCAATAATCGCAACATTCTCGATTGCTTTCCCGTCGCTCGAGCCCCACTTGCAGATGTGAATTTTGGTAGCGTGCGGGGCACAAACTTTTCTTCCGCGACATCCCGCAAAGCAAAGCGCCGCACACAGGCTCAAATTGACATCATAGTATTCCAGCTAATTACAAATGCCCCCATCAACAGTTACCAGCCTGGTTAGCGTACGTTCATTCAGCATCCTCTATCCATTATCATTGTCTAACATTCTCCCAGTCAATCGGTAGAGCGTGAGACTCTTAGGTTTCACTTTCTCAGAAAGCGATTGATCCAATCTCAAGGTTGCGGGGTAAGCATCTTCGCTCTAAATCAACCATACTCTCAGCTAACTCCCCCTTTGTTCGACCCCCGCATCGGGCTTGACGATTCTTTTTTTGCCTCTTTCTTCCATCATCTATCTATATATAGTGCTCTGGGTGGATGTGGTGCGGCGCTAGCTAGGGGCGCACAACAGCCATTTCCAAAGGTTAACTCCACTCATGTTTTTGCACCACAGAAATGAATTACATACATCACGATCTGTTGTGCCTTTTGCTTCGCGGTGTACAAGCAGAAAACTGATTCAGCACCTTTAGTTATAGTATCAACATCGTTGATTACATGTACTCTATGCTACAAACTTGCAAGCGTCATGTTGCGGGTGCACCTCGATTACCTCGCCATTGCCGCTACCATATTCCGGCTCTAATCTGCCGTCGAATAATTGCGCAATCTGTTGGTGACTGACGAATCATGGAATGCTACCAGTTTTACATGGACCTTTTTTTTTCAAGGTTATCCCGTGCCGTGCATGTCAACTGGTAGGAGGGAGCGTTCTTCTAGATATCAGGCTTAACATCAGCCCCATGTTTCAATCACTTACATAGCATCGAGAACCTTAGTAATTTCTAAGAATATATCTTGCATGTAGCTAACGTTAAGAGCTACGTTAGTAGCTATATCACAATAATTAAACCCTAATAGCTCTTTATTTTGCGCGATTTATAAATTAAAATAAGAAGTATAGCTTAAACTGTCTATGCTGTTAGAAACTTGCTTTTATACTGCAATATACTTTTAGTTTGTGCTATAAAGATATTTTTCTTAGTATATAGATTGTTGTTAGAAATTTAGCATTTAGAGGCGTTGCAAGAGCAATATATTCTATAGTTAGCCTTAGCATAGCTTATTAGAATAAAAGAAATGTAGAATTATTAGAAAAAGAATAATAATTCGTCTAAGTATTAATTAAGACTTACTTTTACTTCTATTAGTAGTCTTTTATACTTAACTACTTTATAACTTACTTTAATCTTTATATTTAAATTATTTATCTCTATATAAGCTAAAAGTATATAATTAAATAAGATAGATTACTTAATTACTTATTTCTAAGTTTACTATTCTAAGAGTAGAAAGATAATCTTATAGAAGCTTTAAAATACGTAAATAGAACTTTTAAGAACTAGAAATCCTCTTAGAAGCTCTTCTAAAGTAACTTTAGTATTTAATAAAACTCTGCTACTAAGTAAAGTAAAAAAAAGCTTTAAACTTAGTAAAAGAGCTTAAGCTAATACTCTAAAGGTTAAAATAGCTTAGAATAGGCCTAAGAATTCTAAATTTACTAAAGAACTCTAGAAAATATGCGTATAGCTTAAAAAGATAAAGAAGAAAGAAGAATTATATTCTCTTTAAGAACTTTAGGCTAGAGTAGTAGTAAGAGATATCTTTACTCTTTACGCACTTATAAATAATCTAAGTACTTTAGTAGTAGCTCTAGTATTATTATTAGTAGCTTTACTATAACTAATACTACTTTAGTAGTTTATAAAATATAACTAAGTAGAGTATAACTACTAAGTATAAGACTGCAAAGAATATTTTACTTATTTAGCTATATATTTTATATATAAATAATAAAAGGTAGATTTTAAAGTAATATATCTTATAGAGTTACTAAAGATACTATAGAATATATACTGCTTAGTAGAAGAAGTTACTTTTATAAGTTAGCTTTCTACTTAGGCTAACTTTAAAGCAGTAATACTTAATATACTAGAAACCTTTTAGAAAAAATAAAGAGTAGCTTATAAATAAATTAAGAGCTGCAGATAGAAAGTAAACTAGTCTTTAATAGAACTTCTAGACTATTTAAGACTATTATAAGAAGAACTAGATAATACTTTTATGCCTAAACTATAGGCAATTAAATATATCTTATTATTATAACTTAAGATCTAAAAAGATTTTAAGAAGCTCTTAATAGAAATGCGCCTTAACTTTATAATAATAGAGAAATAAGCTAATATTATTTATTAATAAACTCTCTTAAAAAGAAACGCTAGAGAAACTAGTAATAAAAAGAAAGCTAATTAGTAATAACTAAATTTGCATAGTTTAGAGAGAGACGTAAAAACTTCTAAAAATACTAAGAAAGTAAGAATAAGTTATTTTAGCTTAAAAAGAGAGCAAAGAATAAACGCTAAGCTTAAAATACACTATATTACTTACTATAATTGCAGATAGTAAAGCTATTACTCTAATAAATATACTAACTCTACTAAGATAGAAAGTAACTTATATAAAGAGAATATAAAAAAAAGAAAGAGTAGAAAGACTAAGCTTCTACTTTCTTACTTATATAGCTCTTTTCTAGAAGAATAAAGAAGTAATAATACTTTAAAAAGTATTATATCTAATACTTATAAAACTTCTAATAATATAATATACTATTAGAAAGATAGAGCTATAATAGGCGCTAGTAGATCTAGGCGTATAGTTAAACTTAATATTAGTAATACTTATTAAGAAATAAGGCTTAATAATATACTTTCTGCCTAAAGTGCTAGTAGAAGAGATTAATAGATCTAAGCTACTAGTATTATACTATAGAGTAGAGCAGTAACTAAAACAAATAGTCTTTATTGTAATAGAATAGCAGTAAATTAAAGTATAAGTATCTAGTAGGTAGTAAGTTCTCTATTCTATACTATCTTTCTCTTAAGTAGACTCTAAGAAAGCCTCTATTTCTCTTCTTATCGCGGTATATACTAATTATCTCGTGCGCACAAAGACTAGTTTTTGCTGCAACAGTTATAAGCTCTTTTTTCTGCACAGAAGCGCGTAAGCAATATAAGGGTACACGGCTACTTTAGTAGGTAACCTCTAGCAAGCGCAGGGCGTAACCTACCTGCTGCTAATTATATGCGCGCTGCAAGCAATATATAAGAGCAGTTTAGTATATGCCTCTATTATCAGATTAGCGTTGCAAAGTTACGTGATCTAGAAGGTGTGTCGTAGTATATACTAATTATCTCGTGCGCACAAAGACTAGTTTTTGCTGCAATACTTCTTTATATAATAGTATAAACCTCTTTATCTACAAAGATAGGACCTAATATATTAGTAGCTCTGCTATTCTCTACTATGTATCGTAGACTAGTTTACAAACGACTTAGTAGCAAAGCTAAAGCTCTAACTTGCTAATAACGTTATTTAACATTATATTAGAGCTAAAAACTTTGCGACTGCAATAATTAACAGCAAGCAATTGCAGCAACAACTAGAGCTAGTTCTTAGAGAAAAACGTTTAATTATATTTATTAAGCAAAGATATTAAAGGCTAACCTAGTCTTAACCTCTATTCTAGCCTTCTGCTATCGTAACGTCTTAAATTGCACCTCTTATCTATCTATTATGCAATATAATTATCTAGCCTTAAATACTACCTCTCTTCTGTTTTCTCTGTAACCTAAATTCTGTGCTAGCATACTGCCTAGAGCTCTACTATTCTAAGCTAGATCTTCCTATATCGTTCTGATTAAGTTAAGAGCTATAAGCAACTGCTACTTCTACTTATTAAAGATTAGCCTCTTGCAGTCTTTAAGAAACCTTATTTATAGAATGCTGTAATTAACTCTCTATACTAGCAAAGTATAGAGATGTATAAGCTTAGCATTCTAGTCTTAAATAATCTACTATTTAGGTAGTTTTAGGCTCTCTCTTAGCTATATAAGATACTTAAGATATAGCAGCGTTACGACTATAATCTCTCTTCTTTAGCGCTTCTTCTTATCTATATTACTACAAAGATTAATCTTATCTAGTAGGACAGAACTCTTAGTAGTAGCTAGTATAGTATAGGTAATAGTCTGCTAGAGACCTTAGCTTTATAATGCTTAATAGATATAGTTAAATAAGTTAGTTCTGTACTTCGCAAGAAAGCTAATTTGCTCTAGAGTATATCTGCTGTTAATAGAGAAGACTAGTCGTCGCGTAAGCAAAGCAGCTATAATCTGCTATAAAGTAGATATTCTAGTAGTGTTAATTTTTATTATAAGCAGAATCTTTAAGAGCTATCTTAATTTATACTCTACGCAAATTTTTCTATTATAAGCTGCGCCTGCTGCCTAGCATTAGTTAAGCTTAACGACCTAAATAACAATATTTAATGCTTTGCTTCTGCCTAGTCTCTTTCTATTTGCTTGCTCGCTCGTAGAG
>Ga0265780_10002368_pt1 | contig 25605 bp, 35 predicted proteins | sample P1T30metagenome_FD_192432 | JGI IMG/M metagenome (GOLD analysis project Ga0265780, IMG submission 192432) | Plant litter microbial communities from East Loma Ridge, Irvine, California - P1 T30 | ecosystem: Environmental > Terrestrial > Plant litter > Unclassified | place: USA: California...
ATCTGGTTGGGTATCGTCATGCTGCCCAACATCGGTGCCGCAGTCACCAACGTCTTTGGACCGACTCTTATCAAAGGATTCGGATACGACAAATACGTGTAAGCTCCTCTTTCCGAGACGTCATACGAGATAGCTGATGGCCAGTACCACTCTTCTCAGTATGCCATTCGGAGCATTGCAGACTATCGCCATTCTCTTCGGATGTTTCTGCGCCGCTAAATTACGAATCAAGTCGGCTATCCTCGCCGGTCTCATGGTTCTGGTCGTCGCTGGATGTGCTATGATCTACGTTGAAAGTATCAGCAACGACTTCACTGCATCAGTCGCTCTCGGTGGATACTACCTCATGGCCTTCTTATTCGGCGGTAACCCATTGATTGTCTCATGGATTGTCGCCAACACTGCCGGTCAAACCAAGAAATCAGTCATCAGTACGTTCATTCATCATCACCTATAAACCTGCTGACAGGCTAGTGGCTTTCTTCAACGCAGCAAGTGCAGCTGGAAACATCATCGGTCCCCTACTGTTCAAAGCAGAAGATAAAGCATCCCACTACTCGCCAGGAGTTCGAGCTGTCCTCGGTATCTTTATCGCCCTCGTCGGTCTTATTGGTATTCAAGTTGTCATTCTTTGGTTATTCAACAAGCAGCGACAGAGGCAGAGGGTGGCTGCTGGAAAGCCCGCTCATATCCACGATACATCTATGGAATCTAGGTATCAGGCTTATGGAAAGGATGAATCTGGTGCTAGTGTCGGAACTGCTGGTACGTCTCTTCCTGATCCGGGACAGAATGCAGTGCTGACAAGGCAGGGCTCCAGGACGTGACAGATGTCAAGAACAACGAGTTTGTATATGTCTATTAATCAGTGGAAGGAGGACCTAGTGGAAATACAGGTAGCTAATTTGTGATGTACATGTTTCTTGCTTAAGCACATGACGAGATCTTTGCTCAATCGATGACGTATACACTGAATCGACAGATACTGACCTAAGCTGACGATTTTAGAGGAGATAGCTGAAATTGACTCAAGGCGGCCAGAGGGAAGCTGGGTCACCACCAACAAGCTGCTGATCCGCATCCCAGTCCACTTCGGTCAATGGTGTTTCGTGATCTATACTGATCCGTCTTTCCCTTTTGATCCCATTTGCCCCGCGACCCGCTCCAATCAGACTTCACAAAGACGATCATCGAGAAAATCCGGATACCCTTCCTTTCAACTCAGGGATATCGGCGCAATCCCAAACACCGTACCCCGTACTCTCCGTTCGATTCGACGGCGAGTCTCAATGCGATTGGAATGATGGTTGATGATCCTCTCCTTTATAATTTGACGATCCAAGATATCGGATCGTCAGTAATCGCGTCGTATAACGTCATGCCTGGTAGTCTCCTTTCTAATTCAGCTCCTTCTGGTGAGAAATGCAACAGGTTTCAGCATTGCCCTCTTTTCTTCTCTGTACCGCTATAATTTACACTGATCCGCGCAATCGGCGATGACTCCTGTACTCCTTTGACTTGTGAGTTGATTGGTGTTTCGTCATCGCCCGAGAGCAGATATATAATCCCTGTCAATCTGCCTCTTTTCGAGTTTGCTCTACCAAATTCAAGTTCAAGCTGAACTATCAGACCGTGATACCTATATCAGCAAACTATATTATCCATTACTATGTTGTCTTCCAAATCTAGCTACATGTTGGCACTCGCTGCTATTCCGTGTCTCCTACACAGTAAGACTTCAAATTACACACATTGACTCCCACTTACACGTACAGCCGCCCAAGCAGCTCACATTCCACTCGAAGTCAGGGACGAGGCTGCTGTCCTCTTTGCGGCAGGTGGACCTCAACTCGGAGATATTGTGATCATTGACCCGGGCAAGGAGCGAGGTATGTAGCATCCGCAGCCAGTCCTCATGGGGCCGACATACTGATCGACAGATGAGAAAGCCTCCATAGTCGCTCAATGCCTGATTGCGACTCGAAAGTTGAGCCCTGCTTGGATTACCGCCTATTTTAAAGATTATGATGGTCAGACTGAGACCAAGACGGGGAATACAGTTGTCAAACCCTACTGGCACTGGAGTGAACCCCGTGATACAAAGGAAGAGTTTGAGGTGGACCAGGCGAAGGCCAAGGAGGATGCTACTTCAGAGGGATTGGCTTTCGGATCGTCGGAAACTGCTCCTTGGTACGTGTTGGCCGCCACCGATGGCTGACCACTCAGGTGGCCATATGCCATTCTCTCCGGTATCAAAAAGGCGGGGTGGGACAAGCCTGGCATTCAGTCAAACGGGGTAGATTTGGCCATGGATGCCTTGAATCTGATCACCGGATACATGGCTACTTTCTCCTCCCCTCCAGCAGACAGTACGTTGGTCTGGCGGGCCAGGCGGGATCATAGCTAATTACGCCTAGTGAAGGACCTTGAAAAGTCCGACTTTACCCCTATCTTGCTCAATATCCAGAAGTTCGATGAGACCAAGCCGGCGCGTACTGAGCTCAAGCTGGATGCTCCCAAAGATCTACGATGGGAAGCATGCGTCACCGTCATGTCATATGATGATACCACCAAAGTGTGAGTTTACTGGGCATACCGACACCGTCTCAGAGACATGCACTAACGACTCTAGACTCGAATATGCAACTTCATTTGTCGGGTCTGAGGGCGAAGGCATAAGTCAGAGGATCCACATCGATGACGTTACCATCAAGAGTATGATTACTTTGGTCAGAGACGCAACATTCGCAGGCCGAGCGGCCGACATTCGAGATTCGACCATGACTTATACCGCCGTAGAAACTAAAGCCGCTACGTGATCGAGATGCTAGAGTTCGTAGATTGGCGGCGGATGCATGATGTACATACTGTACCACCATGACAACAACGCCCTCACCCTCGTGTCGCAACAAAGGCCTTTTTAGTATTCTTGGTGCTCAACTTCGTGACCACGACATCAGGGTTGTAGCTCGGTGTATTTTCGAGACAGAAGAGTGGAACGATGATGCGAGATCGGTATACAAACTCTGTCTTACTGCTGAGCTGGTCTTTTTGTCATGTTACACCACAACCTAGGATCTCGCATCATGCTCAATCCAGCGTAGCATCCTGTTTGTTCAAAGTGTCTATTACACAACAACGACTCCTCATAGTCCTATCAGGGTATCGTATCCAAGCTCCGAACAAGGAGATAGAGAAGTGATTAAAATTCTATGATGTACACGTCTAGCTTCCCCACATCTCCCCTGGCGGCCACGCTGTCGCAGGTCACAAACACCGATTGATACTTATAATCCTCATCCAGATCGAGACCTGTTCAACGGACTCTTTCTGGCAATCTGGCAAGAAGTCCATAGCCTATTGAATGCTTAGAGCCGACTTAGAATTGATGAGCAGTCAACGTAGAGGAGACTTTTACAAAAGGGTGCTCGACGCCTGAGCACTTTACATGGACTCACCGACCTGTCGACCGACCATACGCTAGCAAATCCCGACTCTTCATCGGTCGATGTGGTTTCGTGATCCACGTTGACTCGCATTGGTTTACCATTGTCCTTATTGGCCCCTTCACTCCTACCCATTAGGAATGATCGACATGGCGATCAAACAATCTTGATTCCCATTCCTTCACCTGGCCCCCTTGTGAGATCCAACAGACGGTGTATCGGCGTAACCTCAAACACCCTGCCCCTTCCCCTCCTTTCAACTGATGGTCGATCCAGAGCGACTGTCGTCATGATCGCCGATTTCACCCTTTGCTTGGCGACGATCCAAGATACTGCATAGCTTCTGACCCCTTCGTTAAGCGTCATGCTTCGTACTTTCCTTTCATTTCTCACGTCCTGTGATAAGAGGTCAAGCCTGAGTCAAACGTTTCAGGCCTGCTTTCTTTTCATAACAATCGCCGCGATTTTTGTCGATTTGCGCAAGGATCACTGACTCCTGTTATTCCCTTCAAGATGACAGTTGAATGGAAGCCCAGTACCTACGAGTCACAGATACAAGAAGGGTGGAAGCAATATTTATTCTCTTCCTCATAAACTTACAGTTCAATAATCAGACCAAGATATTGTATGAGCACATACATTATATTTTGATGTTGTCCTTCAATACCAAAACTTTCTTGCTCGCTCTCGCAGCTGTTCCAAGCTTTGTACTTGGTAAGACCCATCCACCACTAATCTGACGAGTCACTCGGCTGATATCCGATAGTGTCCAATGCGAATCCCACCGAAGTCCAAACTAGGGCATCCAAGGACATACTCTTTGCCAAGGGAGGCCCATCACTGGATGACATTGCCATCAAGGGCGACATGGCTAAACGTAGTAAGTCTGTCTCGTGTTTCCCATCTTGAGGAGATCGCTGAGACGGTAGACGACGAAGCCACGATCTTCGCACAATGCCTCATTGCTCTTCGCAAGCTAAACCCAAATACCATCACACTTTGGTTCGATGAGACTATTGGCGAGAATGACGTCAAATCTACGGACACCAAAGTCAAGCCATACTATACCGGCGACGAGCCTGAGGTAGGCAAAGGGCTAGCAAAAGTCCCAGTCAACGTAGATCAAGCGATGAAAGACGCGGGTGATTTTTCCTTTGGTTACACCGAGGACTCGGCCTGGTAGGATGTCCTATCCGCCAGTGGAAGTCATTGGCTGATCCAGCAGGTGGCCTTATGCCATGCTCAGTGGAGCCAAAGCAGCCGGATGGGGGAAGCAACACGGAGAGGACATAAAGAAGACAACAGATCTGGCTGAACAGGCGATGACCTTACTCAGTGGCTACGATGCTTCGGTCAATGCACCCGACATGTTCGCCAACTACTGTGTGTTCTCCACTATAAGGACTGACCTGACTCCGTCACTGACATTGGACAGGGGAATTTCTTGAAGGGGCTGACACGACGCCATTCATCCTCGAAATCAAGGAATTCGACGTGGCGAAGAATCCCGACCTCAAACAATTCCGATGGAAAAAATGGATTACTGTCATGCATTATAGCAACTCGACCGGCTTGTGAGTTTGGACTCTCATAGTCCTGAGGCTTTGCTCACCAGCTAGAATCGATTACGCTACATCGTTCTACGATGGTGAGGGTGGCATCACCGTAAAAGACTTCGAACTGAAGAACATGGAAATCCTCAACATCGTCTGGCTCACAGCCAGAGAAACATTCGATGGTGAGAGAGCTCCCCAATACCAACCTTCGTCGACGGACATTGCAGGCCCCACTAGTTCTGCCGTTTGATCGAGCCATGGTGCTCAGAATGGTCAGGTGGCTGTGACATGTATACGATAGAACAACACGTCCTGTACGTATGTATGATTATTGATGCACATATTTTATGTCCCGACATGGCCCTGGGTTGTCTTGCGATGAGATCATATAGTATGCGCATGTACTAGAGAGCACAGTAAAAGAACTGGCAATGCGAGTGATCCAATCTTTCCGAGGGAACAGAAGTGTGATTACTATTGGGCGACGTATCTCTCTGGCGCTCCCACGGCTGCCACAGCATTGTCGCAAATATACGTTCACTGAGTAATACTCATATCCCACCCGGTGCATTGCCTACATTCTACATTGTGTCTATACGGGATGCCGAACTAGATGACCACAACGGCTTTACCCGACCATCCGGGCTCATGTGTACCAGCTACCATCTCGCGCAAACTCTCTTCATCAAGTTTGTACAGCTTGAGAGAGCTTTCAATCGAATGTCGAGTGCACAGCTCAATGGTCTCGCGTAAATCCTGCCCAGATCCGTTTTGCGTTCCAAACACTTTGAGCTGCTTGAAAATGAAGTCCAACATCGAGAACGAGGCTGTCGGAGGACCAGCAGTCATGACTAGTGTGCCATGATTGCGGACCATACCTGTTGCGTACTTCAGTCCTGCTTCACTCTGGTTCAAGTTGACAATGGCTGCTTTTAGCCAGGTCGAGCCAGACACAATATCGTAACTCACCATCACAGCCAGCTCCCCGATCCCAGCCGTCCGGGCGAAGTCGTTCCACCATTCTAGCTCCCACTTCCGACGACACCTCGCTTGCATTCAGTACTAGGTCCGGTTTGAGTTTAAGCGAGTTTGCTAATGTAAGAGGTCCTTCTCGGATATCAATACCGACGACCTTGAGTCCCTGGTGGTCGGCGACAGCGCGTGAAAGGCATCGGGATCTGACGCACCATAGCTTTTGCCATTTGGACCGCCAATATGCCGAGGGCGCCGATGCCCGAGAACCCAATCACCTGGTCATCAGCGGCTCCAGGATGGATTGGTTTCCAAGCTTACGTCACCAGGTTGCAGATTCGCACGTTTGATGGCCGAGTACGCGGTGACGCCTGCGCAACTCATAGGAGCGGCCTGTATGGTCAGTCGTGTGGACAGCAGACGGGGTGGATAGATGTACTTGCTCGTATGACATACTCTCTGGTATCAAGGCCGCTCTGCTAGCATCCACTATGCAGTAATCTGCAAACGCGCCGTCCGTTCCGACCAGCCCTATCATGTGTTGCTTTGCGCAATACCTTGGATCGTGATATTTGCATTCTGGGCATTCCCCACACCAGCGTGCAGTGTTGACTGCTGCGACGCGGCTTCCGATTTCAAAATTGCCATGTTGCGTCGCTTCGGCACCTAGAGCGACAACCTCACCAGCGGGTTCATGACTTCCGGTGAAGGGAAGGGCCTGGCCGAACACCATCCGCGGTACAGCTGTATCGGTATGGCAGAATCCGGCAGCTTTGACTTTCAGCAGGAGTTCCGTTGGGCGAATCGTAGGGATTGGAACTGTCTGGATGATGTATTCGAGTCTAAAGTATCAAAAGTATCCTGGGACGTACTCCATGACACTCACTTCTCGCCAGGAGTCACTACCCTTGCGGCTCGCATGGTCTCGGGCAGTGTGGAAGTCATTGAGTCTGCGTTGGATGTATGTGCAAAGGTGTACATGTATATTGGAGACGTGAGGTTGTCCGGTTGGTTTATGCCCGAGTTCTGGACCGGCCCCGCTTACAATTTGCCGGGCAATCTTCTAGTTCGTCTCCGTTGCCTCTGGCGCTTTGCGAGGTCCACGCTCACACATCGCCATTTCAACAACGGTATGAGATACAGCGATACAGCTAAAGAACAATGGCAAGTTACAGCGGTTACGTAGCCAAGGGATTCGATCATGTCTTCCTACTGTGCGCATATATACAGACCATAGACCCAATGGAGGGTGAATGTGAATGCATGTGAGCCATCTCGCTGATCGCTTTCTACGATATCCCGAACCTCACTGATCAAGCTCCAGCGTTATCTGCAGTGTTCTCACTTCGAAGCACCGCATGTCGAGCTTGATTTGTATCACTCCTTTATCTGATGCTTGCCGGGCCTTCGATACCTCTTGAGGCAATTCATCCTCCAGCAGATTAGTCCACTGCAATGACCGGACATTCAGATTGGACCTTGATAGTGTTAGCTATGGAGACTGACGAGAGCCGAGAATTCTCACAGTCTCAGGGTACCCTGGACACGGGAGCCTAGTGTCTCCAAGATCCTCAAGATGATCGTTTGATGACCGCTGATCGCGTCGGATTCTCCACGCTTGACAGTCTCTATCCGTACGCTAGGTGCACCACGCACTGTCCATCGCTCAGTACGAAGGACCGTGTCAGGATTCTTGCCTTGCAGGACTTAAGATCAGTTTTTGTACCAGGTCACTTGCTCACCTCTAACGGGATTGGTAAACTTCAAGGCTTCGAGTATCACTCCACTCTCCTGCATTCGACCGAGATGAGGAATGATAGCAAACGAGAATTGATGTACGCCCATATCCATATCAGCGTCCGGCGCCTTGGCAGAACGAAGAAGAGATATGCTGAGACGTAAGTGATCAGCTTCACATGAGTGAAACTCGATGCTGTACTCACCGCATGGTGTTGTTCTCCACCGCGTAGCCGTATTTATAGTCTGAGGCGATAGCGACACCATAACCGACTTCACTCAGATCGGCAAGCATATGAGCGCAAACCTCGAATTTCGCTTGCTCCAGACGGGTGTTGCGATGTGTCGGCCGCTCAATAAGACCAAACTGTGTACCATAAGTGGCAGACGGGAAATGTATGTCGATTGGCAGTGCGACTGAGGGTCAGCAAGGAGACGAATGTTTCCCGCCTCACATTTTAAGAAGCGATGACTTTCGCGCCATTCAGCGTGCACGTCCACGCGTATCGGACATCGCTCCGTCGTTCCCGGAGATACAGCATCCAAAGAGAACTATAGCCCATTAGCGGATGTAACGTGAAAAAGGGGGTTTCGGAAATTTGACGACATACAGTCAGTGTCACTCTGCTTTTTCCGAACACCGCCGTCGCGGCAATCGAAGCTCGTAGAGCATGACTAGCGGTGACCTCTACACTGGTGAATTTGAGCTGTCGACATTGATCTAGATGATAGATCTCCGCATCCCATGCGTCGTACGCTAGCGGGTAGTCGTCGTACAGCATCAATCCGGCATCATCGGCTCCGGGGCCCGGAAGAATCAGCTCCCGCTGAAGTGGGATATCGAACAGACTTGTCAAACGGCCTCCTTTGATCTCCAAGCGGAAATGAGCATTTTCTAGCACTGCGTATTCGCCATCGGACGTAGCGGTGGGCGGAGTTCGTTCAGAGTAAGATCTATCGACCGTCCCGACACCGGATTCGTCAGTGTCGATCAGGTGATACGTCTTGGCCTTGGTGTTTGTCGCATTGTCGGGGAAGGACACGGCTGGCAGCTCGATGACCTCACTGCGGGCCAAGCGGAGTGCGTCGATGACAGTCATAGGCTCCTCTAACTCGCTAGTTGAGCTTCCGGAAGGTCGCACGAGCGTCTCGAGGGCTTCTCCAATCAGCTTTTCCGTATGCTTTGACCTGGTATCGTATATAGCCCAGGCATCCTCGTTCGCTAGACGGATGCTAGTCCCAGGAATGACATCATGAAATTGATTAAGCATGACATCCTTCCAGATGGCATCTATTTCAGCTCTAGGAATGTAAGCTAATCATCTTCAGCCATACTTTGGGACTCACTTGGGATACTCGTAGTTTGGAGACGTTATCGATGCGATGGTGGCGAAATACTCGAGCTCTCTGAGCAATCTCTCCATCGTGCGGTTGCCCTCTTTGATGCGCGCCTGAGAAGTGTAGGTCTACCTATCAGCGATAACTCGCATGTCGGCTTCTTCACTCACACCTCTATGGAGCTCAAAATAGAGCTCGCCCCTCCAAGTCGGTAGGGTTCGCCCACCAAGGGTCTCCTGTCGAATTGTCTCGAAAAAGTCTATAGGAAGTCCTACCTTCACAGCCGGGACTTCAGGGCTGACTTGAGCTACCGCACAAAGTCGTTGCAGCTTTCAAGGTGAGTCTGTGTTCCTGGGATTGAATGATTATCACCTACCTTTTCCAACATGCGTGGGGTTGGGCCACCACCACCGTCACCATTGCCGTATAGCAGCAGACTTTTATCCGTCACAGCTAGGTTTTTATGGCCACGAACCCCTTTCATGAGCTCGGAATAGTCGCACTGAGCGTTATATGTGTCGGTGGGTGTCATGTGTGCGAGCACTTGGGAGCCGTCTATACCACACCAGTTGAAAGTCGAATGAGGAAATGTGTTGATGTTATTCCAGGAAAGCTATCGTCAGTCATCGACGATATCCATGGCTCACCTTTTGGGTGAAGAAATAATCAATTCCGCAAAGACGCAAGATCTGGGGGAGCTGGCTGGCATAACCAAAGGTGTCTGGCAGCCACGCTTCTCGACATCGAGCTCCGAATGTATCTTCAAAGTAACGTTGACCGTAAAGGTACTGACGGGCAAACGACTCCCCGGACGGTATCATACAGTCGTGTTCGATCCAGGCTCCTCCTACTGGGGCGAATCGACCTTGGACCACGTACTTGGCAACCCGTTCGAACGTCTCGGGATAAAACTCCTTCAGCCAGACATAATGCTGGGCCGAGGAAGCAGCAAATCGGTAATTTGGGAATCGATCCATGAGGTCACACTGGGTGCTCCAGCTTCGAGCGATCTTTTGATGCGTTTGCGTGTATCTCCATAGCCAGGCTGTATCGATGTGACTATGTTGATCAGCGAGTACACTGTACAGAACACCTACCAGTGGCCTATGGCCCAAAGCTTTGCTTCGGGAGCACAGTCAGGGTTGTGGGTCGTCAAATCCTGGATAGCCTCTTTGTCGAGCCTGCCCAGTACGGATTGAGATATTCGCCGGCATTCGGCGATGACTCTTGCCAATGAGCCATCTTCATCGTCACCGTGCCATCTGGTGAAATGATTCATGATATCATTGCAGGCTTTCAACGCTCGCTGAGATATGCCCGAGGTGCTTGCCTGTGTGTCCTGAGCGATCTGACGAAGAGACTGGAAATCCAGTTCAAGAGCTCGACCTTCGGTATTGACAAGGACCAGATCAGCCGAGACCAGCGGATAGTACTTGTTCATCTGCTGATCAGCATGACTTTCAAAGATGTCACCTTACGTTCGGAGGATGATGCCTATAGCCATCGGAGCCCTCTCCAAATACGGAATTTGCCCTGGAGATTAGGAGATATCCAACGTTGACCTCTACGGCACTTACGACACTTCTATGAAGCACTCGTATGTGCCCGACTGCTTGACCTGATCAGGGAGCAGATGATCAACCCGACGGTCCTCCTGTGTCCCTGGAACACCGTCTTTACTCGAGTTGGGTCCGCCAGTGATACCTAACTATGAGTGACAATCTCGGTGCGCGGCTTACCATGAAGGACCTCGCCTTGAGTGTTAAAAATGAGAGCTTCACATCCCGGATCAAATTCAACTGGTGGAAGTGATCAGTCCCACCAGCAGTATACTAATATTACTTACAGATGATAGGCTCAGGAGAGATTCTGAAAGATTCGGGGATTTGCAACTTCACATGGATCCAATGGTTCGTGAAACTCGGTCCCAGGACGGTCCCCTTTTCGTATTTCCGGCTCGCATTGGACAGCTCCAATCTCGCCTGGGAGAATGCGATCTTCTCGTCCACTGGAGCTGACCATACCCGCATCCACACATGCTCCTCATCGTGGACCCTTCTCACCTCGAGCGCCGACGATAGGTTCTCTCCCACAAACGGCCCATCAAGAAATCGTCCGAGTCGACGCGTCGTCTGCGACGAATTAGCGACGCCAGTGTTTAGCACTCAGATACTCACAATTCCTTCCAGGAGCGATTGATTGACGCTTTCGGTCAGACGAGGATAGTCGGTTCCTGACATAGTAGAATACCACAATACGACGTAGCTAGCAGGCAACTCAGAGTTGTCGACTGGCTCAAGATAGTCGTGACTTTGATCTTGACCTCACCGGTCCGACAGCCGGCGTTTTTGCATGTTCGATTATCAAATACGCAATATACCATTGTCAATATGGAGACCGACACTAGTGAACGGCGGTCGATGTGAAAGCAGTTCTTGTTTTCAGCTAATAACATCGGGATAGAAATTAGCCGCTCCCGTGCCTAGCTTTGTCCGACTTCGGTGCCAAATGAGAGTCAGCTTGCCGTAATATATTCCTGCTACCGCGGTCAATGTGCCGATTATTCTACGCTGCCATCTTAACACCCTACACATTGTAATAAAAACACTACCAGCCAGGTGATGTACCAGCACCAAGTCCGATGGCTATGTGTTGCAAATCCTCGGCCCATTACGACGTTTGAATCTACGCTCAGCATCGGACGATCTGGTCTGCCAAGCGACCGGTCGCAGACCTTTGACACCTCCATCCCCCGCCTTGGCAGCGTATGCGCCATTTTCCCCGAGATGCTGCGTTTGGTTGCCCGAATCCAAATCGTCAATTGGCGATCCCCCACCGGCATATCGGGCTGATCATCCGACTTTTTGCAATCAGACACGACGGTCAATGGGGCTCTGGGGGCTATATAATCTGTTGTGGGGCCTGATAGAGTCTCCTCAACCACTTCGCCACAACTAATCAGTCCAGAAGAGCCCTTCAGCATGAACCAGCCCAGCGTACTGGTTCAACAGAACCATGGAGATACCAAGGAAACCGAGATCTATCTCGAGGACCAAAAGCACCTTGCTCATGAGGATACCCATCACGAGCAGGACCTCAAGGCAACCGAGTTCAGCGAGAATCAATTGAAATCGGAACTCGACACTTTGCCGTTGATGAAAGCTATATGGACCTTCCGTCGAGTCTTTCTACTTTGCACAATCGCTGGATTCACAGCCAGCACGGATGGTGAGTCTCCCATCTGCTTTGCTGCAATCTCCTCTGCTTGGAAGCTCACACGTATCACAGGTTTTCAGAACCAGATCTCCGGTTCGATTCTAGCCAACAAGGGTTTCATCCGACACATTTCTAATGGTCAATACATCAACCCGAAGACAGGGGCTTGGGCTCTCGATCCAACCTGGGTGTCTGTTTTCAACGGTATCTTCAGGTAAGTCAACCTTATTACGCAAGCTGATTGGCCTAGTGCTGGTCAGGTACTCGGCCAGTTTGGTGCTCAGTACGTGTCCGAGGCGATCGGTCGACGATACGCCATGTTCGTAATTACTACCATCCTGCTTATTGTACGTTGAGACAATCGCCAGGTGGGTTGAGAGGCACTGACGATCTAGGCGGTCATAATCGAGTCGGTAACGCCCGTGGGTGTCTGGGGTGTCTGGGCCTTGGGCAAAGTGATCTGCGGTATGGGTATCGGCTCGGTCCAAGCTACTTTGCCTGTGGTGAGTGATGTGACTAAACATGAAGAGTAGCTCATGAGGCAGTACATCAATGAGCACTCGCCCGTGCAGATGCGTGGATTCCTCATTGTCGCCTATTCTCTTTGGTTCAGCCTGGGAGGGTTGTTCGCCAACATTGTACTCAAGGTCCGAAATGATCAAGCTCCCTTGGACTGGAGGACAACCATTTTCACTCAATTCGCCATGATCGGCATCAGCTACATCGTCTATTGGTTTATGCCAGAGTCCCCGCAGTGGGCGGTGCGACACGGCAAAGTCGATCTGGCCCGGCGTATCTTGACCAGGAGCTATAAAGGCGTGGACAAGTTCGACGTAGACAAAGAGCTCAACATCATGCTGTATACTGTGGACGTTCAGAAACAGCATGATACTGACGCTAATTTGATGGGTCCTCTCGCCATATTCAAAGGCTTGAATGGAAAGCGATTCCTCATTGGCGCATGGCCAAAAATCTTACAACAATTCGTCGGGCTTGCTATATTTTCGACGAATGCGGCTTACTTCTTTCAAATCGCCGGTGAGCATTCTTTTGTACATGAAAGTAAAGACGACCTTGCTGATGATTAAGGGAATCGTGACCCTTTCCTTGTTACGCTCATCATTGCTATTGTCGGCCTCGTTGCTGTGATTCTGGACGCCCTTCTGATCGACAAAATTGGTCGAAGACCGATGACTATCATTGGATTTGGAGGAGCGTGCGTTGGTGTGCTTGTCATAGCGATCACCAGCTTGTTTCCTTACCAGACAAACTCTTCGCTCGGGGCGGTCCTCGTATTCGGAGGTGTCATGGCGTCTTTCTTCAACACCTTCCAATCGTCTACCAGCTACGCCTACTTGACAGAGATGCACGAACAACGATTCAAGGCCAGAGGTTGTGGATGGGGTCTGGCGTTCTGCAACCTGTAAGCCAGTTTCCGGTGACCCGTACTGGGGCTGACACGCCCAGTTTCGCTGTTATGATCAACTTCACCCTACCCCTCATGCTCAAAGTGTGGAGTGTCCGAGCTGCCTGGTTCTTCGTCTGCCTTGGTATCCCAGGCACTGTCCTCGCCTTCTTCATCATGCCCGAGAGCAAGAATCGTTCGTCTGCCGAGATCCAGGAGATGTTTGTGGACCATGTGCCACTTCGTAAGTGGAGAGGGTACAAGACGGCTGTTGAGAGAGATATGGAGGTCCGGATGCAGCAAAGTGGCCAGTAGAGGGGGGTCAGGCTCAGGAGTGATAGGAAGAAGTGTTGGCCTTCACCGTTAACACAGATTGTCGTATCGATGCTGTTCACGAGGTGAACGGGTTGTCTGGCTATATGGGAAGTATATAGATCACATGCAGCGCGCTGGTAATTCTCAGTGAACAACATCTGGCGATACGCGCAGTATTGTACAAGGCTTTATATGTGTACCGATCAGCATTTAAGACCCACCAACACTGAGTCGGGCTCCGAGGCGTAGTATAGCGGATCTCGCTGCCTCAAGTGCCTACTATATTCTTATTCTATTGACACGAAGCCCTTGGTTTTAGCGGCTCGATAGCGAGGTCGAAGAATGCGCCCGCTGGGTCACCGATGTCCCCCCGATAATCACTTTTGGTGCCTCTTGGGATGCGTAGTGCGTTGTGGTGTTGCAATGAAAGGCAGTAGTATCCTGCAGTCGAATTCGATATATGTCTGGTTGAAACCGCTTTGTCGCATTTCATCATTTGCACATCTACACTACCTCTTTCCGACAACACATGATGATCCGTTCGCAGGCTTTTGATCTGAGACCAGCTGCCCGGGCTCACAGTGGCCTTGATCTGGAGTAGCACTCGCCAAGGAATCTACCGAATGACGTGTCTTCTTCCGAGTTACCGCTTTGGGCGTCTTCTTCGATGCCAAGCGGTGCCGGCCCGACGAGACCTTCTGGGATCGGTTGTTGTTCTACTGTATCTTATCTCAAATACTAGAACATCAATCACCATGGACCCAGTCAAACAAGATCCCTTTTCGTCGCCATCTGATACCACCAAAGGAGGGCCCGGCCCTCAATATGCGGCTCCCCCTGGCGTGCCACCTCCACCCCCTGCCTACATCAAGGACGTCAGCATGAAGGACACTGCCAATTATAATACCGATGCTCACCTTCTTGCCGCTTGTCGAGCCAAAGGCATCTCGCCTTATTTCGCAACTCAAATTACCCGACTACGCGAGTACTCGTCCATTCGACTTGTTCTTGACGACTCGGGGTCAATGAAGGCTATGCTGAATGTTTACGGACAACCACCCCGGAGTCGATGGTCATTATTACAGACGATGGTCAAGGAGATTTTCGACCTGATGACGGTCGCTCGTGGACGGGATCCTGTCGATGTGCATTTCTTGAACATGTTGCCCGGAGGAATGAAGGCGGACTCGGTTGATCAGTTGCAGACTTTTTTCAACACTAGTCCCAATGGGACTACACCGACATTAGAGGTCATGCGGGACATCATGACCCCCGAACACATGATTCACGAAGAAGGAGTCTTGACGCTCCTCATTACCGACGGAGCACCCAATTGTGGTCATCAGGCATTCCGAAACTTCTTGCTCGACGCACAACGTCGATACCCTGCCAGCTACATCACCGTTGGATTATGTACGGATGATCCAGCCACGGTCCATGAGTACGAGGAGTCACTTGACAACGGAGTTCCACATCTCGACGTCATGTCATCGTACGAAGAGGAAAGTCGAGAGATCAGAAGGATTCAGGGACGTAGATTTGGATTTACTTATGCCGACTGGACCGTCAAGTTCCTCTTGGGCTCGCGAATCACAGAGTGGGACAGTCTGGATGAGCGGAAACTGTCAAAGAGGGAGTTGGAGATGATTCAGAAATTCGGGAATGCATACTTGGGAGTATCGGGAGGAGCAGGCGGAGCAACGGGAATGGACAAGAAGAAGAAGGACTGTGTTATTATGTGAGATGACATGTCGGCCATGTCATCTTGTAATCGCAATTCGGTAACAATGGATACAAACACAGAGATTTATAATGCAAATTAGGAGTATGATGGAGGAATATAATGAACATGCCAAATTCTTGAGCCTTCAACAACAACGCTCTGATACGCACTGAGGCTGTTTTGTTCCGACATGATCACACTGCTACAAGATAGCAAGCTTATCTTATGCGCCGTTCTGTTTCTGTAGTTGACGCAGGGCTTGATGCCTTGCCTGGCCTCTAAGATGGTGCATGGCGAATCTCAAAACGGATGGTACGGTGCTTTCAAATCTCGATAGCCAAGATAGATTGTCAGATCCCTTTAACTCCGCTGTCAACGCCTCAGTCGATGAATCCGACGTATAGGTAGATTAGAGGGCTCTAACTTACCGTTTTGTGTGCATGTGTAAAAATGATACCCCATTCCGCATGCTGCTATGGTGATGGTCTCGGACCTTTGGCCGAAAGGTGGGGGATGCCAAATTGTAAAGCTGCTAAAGTCCCACTAAAATGCCGCTCGGCGGACCCCTGAAATGCACCGTAATTACCTGTAACTACCTGTACAATCTCGCTCCACAAACTTATACAAGGCTTATAGGAGATGGCCGATGCGCTACACTCGGAAATCTCAGTCTACCCACCTTCACGCTGACTTCGGCCAAAATCCGAGACTAGTACAACTTGCTCGACCAGTATCAACGGACTCCGGCTACTCCGAGTAATTAAGTGGGGTAGACATGATATGCCCTATATATGGAAGCGTGTGACTTCGTAGATAGTTGAGAGGATCAGACCGATTATCATGCTCTCATTCTTACTTCCCCTTCTCGCTTCGCCGGTTCAGGCGGATAACTTCCAAACTTGGTGCGGAAAGCAATACGAGGTCGGAGCACCTCGCACACCTCCATCATCCGAGAGTCGCTTCTCCTACCCATCTTCCGGTGACCAGAAACTACTAGACTTCAAGTGCTCCACCGCCAGCTCGATCTATCTACCTGGCGACGATGCGCTCGATCCACCTGCGATCATCCTCGACGCAGCCGTGGCTTATGATTACGGAAAACCGCGTATGTTCGATTGTTCTGAGTGCAGCACATTCGCTAACTCACCTTGCAGTCTTTGGCAACGAGGGTGAATACTTGACCGTCTCGGTGTCTCTTGACAACTCGACCACTGTTCTCAAAGATATCCAAGTCCCCATTGGATCTTACGGTATGTTGGCCAATTTCACCCTGTCCGACCTAGGTCTTTCGCCGTCCACCGACCCCGCCTCGATGACGTGTACCGCTCAATATGGGAATGCTACCTATACCGATACCACCGAGTTGATGTATCTACCTGAGAACCCGTTCAATGGATCGTCTGTCAAGATCGACCGAAAGACAGGATACTTGAAGGTGCAATACGAGGCGGGACAAGAATGGAAACAAGTCTTGCCCTTTGGATTTTATGATGTACGTCGATTCTTTGCCTTTTCAAGCTCGATGCTGACCCACGAATAGAGTATCAATACCACCGAGATAAACGGTCAGGGTTTCTCTGACCCGAACGGAGAGCCTATACCGATGCCGCTGCAAGCTGATGCACGGGGAGAGGTGAGTTTTGGAGATGATGCCAATTGTACTCATGGGCTGACATCTCGTTTTAGTTCACGTATAGCAACAAGGAGAAGCTGCAAATGATGAGTCGATTGAATTATACCATGGTACACCCGGTACCACCAGGCAACTCGTACAGGCTGAACGGCAACGAGACAGCAATTTATGAATACTTTGATGAGGCCGAGCGACTGGGTCTGGGAGTCATGTACGACATGCGACACAGTATGGCATTCTATTTGATAGGACGGAAGAAGTCAATGCTGATGTAACAGGTTTTGCAAACTTGACTCTGGTTCAGCCCCAGATCGAAGAGTTTAGATCGCGCAAGGGCCTTCTTGTTTGGTACACTGGCGACGAGCCAGATGGACCCCCTACACCCCTCAATACCACCAAAGACACTCGAGATCTCATCCATTCTGTTGACCCTTATCATCCGGTCGCCCTAGTCCTCAATTGCGCAGACTACCACTGGACCGAATTCTCATCCGGAGCCGATATTCTCCTGGCCGACCCGTATCCTATTGCTCTCAACGGTGCTTACTCGAAGAGATGGTCTACTCCTATCACCTACGATTATGGCGTTTCTGGCTGCGATGGATGCATGGGCTCGTTTTACGACATTACCAATAGGATTGACGATTGGAAGAATCGAGCGAGATTAAGCGGTAAAGCGAGGGATATGCCATTGTGGATCGTGCCTCAGATGTTTGCGGACCACGGAGACGAGTTTTGGTGGCGAGCACCGGAAGGGGACGAAGGGGCAGTACAAGTCGTTCTCGGCTGGAACCATGGTGTTACGGGGCATTGCGGATGGTACTTTTCCACAGCCGGTGTTGACGTACTATACGTACGTGTCTATCTATATGAGTCATCATCTCTTAGGATTAAGAGCTGACAAGGTCCAGAACGCTTCTTCGGTGGCTACCCAACTACGGTCCCAGACATCCTTCGTGATTGACGCGGTCGATACCCGACGCAAAGTCTCCACATCGGTACCGTATGATGGAGAGAATGGACTGGACGTTGCTGCCTGGACCCGAACTCGGGAAGATGGTGTGCAAGAGACGCTAGTACTCGCCGCTCAAGTATTCTACAACTTTGCAGGCTCTCCGACCGGTACCATCGACTTCGAGCTGATCGGACTGAATGGCACCGTCAAGGAGGTTCTATTCGGAGGTGTCAACATGACTGAGTCTGGTAGCCCGATGTTCAGTATGGAGAGAACCAGTGTTGCGGGAGTGATTCTGGAAGGCTAGAGAGATAAGCTAGTTGGGGGGAAACTGGTATCGAAGCGATTTTGTAAACCCTTGGACACATAGTAGGAATCGAGAGATTGATTAGTGGAAGATAAAAGATAGAAGATAAAAGATAGAAAGATATAGTACTGGAAATTGAGGATGAAAAGACAAATATCAAATATCAATGCACGACAGACACTTGTTCACGATCGCAATTTCTAGAGACATTGATTAGACGGCACTGCCAGGACCCCCCATCACCAGTGTACCTGCGCACCTGACATCTGCCCCGTGCTGTTCCTTTCTCTTCTCACTCCACCTTAGCTGATCGGAACAAAGGAGATCTAAAGTCATAATGCGCCAGATCGCTGATCTACTTGCATAATCTCTTGACTTACATCTCCCGCAACCTTCCAGCAATAACATATTCTAGCTACCTATACAGTGCCCCTACACTTCTCAGACAATGACTGCATTGTGGAGCATCCTCATTCTGGCAGGAGGCGGTGAGTGCAGCTGGCTGTGGAGTTAAAGTAGTGAGCTGATATACACAGCTCTGGCCAGCTCACCGACGGCCGCCGTAGCTGACGAGACATCGAGTGCCACCTCCGACGCCTCGACATACCTGCAGTCGACTTATGTTCCATCCATTATAAACCTACAACCTACCGAGGTGCCTTCAGCGATTAGCCCCTCCAATTCACCAACCTCCTCCTATTCCTTGATTATTACTGCAGTCTATGCGGCTGCATCCAACGCCCCGATCATTTCGGATCTTACGAAGCTATTCGGCGCCGACAACACACCCACTGTGGATCATGTGGCAGATAGTCAGTCCTTTCTAGCGCAGCACAAAATAATGGTGACATACTAATGAGACCAGGTGAGGACACCGCAAACGATTCGCAAAAAGGTCTTGGTGGGTTCCTTTAGATTCAAGTGTTGACAAGATTAGCAGAATTCAAAGTAGCAGCGACCGTGCTTCTTGCTTTGGTCAAGTGCCAAGCTCAAGGTGAATGGATCAAATCGATGTTCCAACCCGCCAATTCAGACGAATCCGTTGACCAAGGTGGACAGCTTGCAACGGTGATACTTCTTGGCAAGGGGACGACGGGAGCGGAGTGGGCGCCGTGGTCAAAGCAATTGAAGAGAGAGAACCTGACGATGGTCGCTGCGGAAGGATTCGAGAGGGATCCACAGGCTGATGGGCCTGATTTTGACAATCCTTGGTAAGTTTTGTCGTCAGATCGAAGTAGAGGCTTCACGCATTGGGTTGGTGATCCCAAGACATAAGTCGCTGACAAGAAACAGGTGGCCGTGGGCATTGACCGAGGGTGCTCTAGAAGCTGGTTGGGCACCGACCGACACGGAGTATCACTGGGATGACTTGTTTCGAATACTCACTGGTGAAGAAGTGGAGCTGAAGGACACTGGAGATATTGACTCTGAAGCTATATGTGAGCCGTTTCCACTCCATGACCAGTAATCACTGACATTCCAGGGACCGGCTATCTCTCCAAAGCCGATTGGACCCCAATCTTGATAGAATGGGATCGGGATTGGTCAGTGGTGATGTCGCCATCAGTCAGGGACGGGGTCAGGTGGTAAGTGACACTCCCGGCAACATAGCCAGCATCAGGTCGTCCCACGATCGCTGATGTTCGATAGGCTTGGATGGGCCGATCCATACGGGCGTCACGCCAGGGATTACAACAAAACTAACAATGAAGCGGATGGAAGGCTCACAATCTTCACCAAGTATGATACCTTTCACAAAATCACCAAGGTGATGCACCTCAAAAACTTTGCCTCGTTTGATGGCAGACCCGAAATCCTGGGCGGTTCGTGAAAGACGGCTCTGGCATGAATAAGCGGTATGTAGTGATACGACGTTGTTTATAGGCCACATGATATATGATCGTGCCATGAGTCTCGGTCCAAGTTGATCCATTGTATGAATAGATTCGAGAATCGAGTATGCTAACCGATGTTTTACGCTTTTGAATGGTCGCGGTATGGCGCGGCCCACGGGATCTGATTTGCCAGAAGGTAGATACATAGCTCTGCCACGGAATCGCTCTGCGAAGTTTGGTATCGATGGAAGGCCCGGAAAGCTGAAGTACAATGGATAGCTCGAGGACAGGGGGATGTTGACGCGTTACTCCTGAAAGACTGGCCTTATTTCATCCACCACTTACCAAGCATGCATTCCGAAGTTGCAGTCACTTCCCCTGCCCTGCTTTCTTCGCCAACTATTTGCAGCACTCTGCTACCCGTGACCGCTGCTGAATGAGGATATCCTTTTGAAATCTCATGAAATACACTGATGGCCACAGGTAGCGCCGACTTGCACCTCTTCGATGAAAGAGCATCTCCTCTAGGTCACCAATCAACGTCACACTCGTCACCGCCCATTTCCGTTCAAACTAGTTTCACCTGCGACATCGTTGCATAAACCGGCGAATTGACCCTTAATTGAGGTGACGTATCAGCCAGGAAATCAGGAGAAGAAACAAAGGATAAGGTGATTTAGGCTGATCCTCTTGACGTCGGGCATCCCTTCATATACAGGGACAGGGGTCTTGCAGCAAAGGATCGAGTATTTCCACAATGTTTCTCGTCAAGAGCCAAGGGGAAACCACAATGGACAACCAGTTTACGCTAATCGTCAGAAAGGATCTTTACAGGGGTATCAGGGGGGTCGAGGAGCTCACCATCCTCCAAAGTTGGACACCATACATATTAATATCGTCGCCCCCTTTCTGATCTCTCAACTTACTTTCCGAGTTGACAAGCTAACAGACTACTTATAGCTCATATATACTCTTATTATATCTTATTACAATGATGATTCTCGGCACAGGAATACTACTTCTCTACATGACTGTTGGAGGTGAGTACATCACTAGATTTCACGGTGTAGATGTTGCCAGTATTGATATCAATCAGCATTCGGCAAAGGTGGCAAAGGTGGTGGCGGAGGAGGTAAAGGTGGTGGGGGAGGAGGCAAAGGTGGTGGGGGAGACGGCGGTGACACAGGCCTGCTTGAACTTGGGGTTGACGTTGGAAGCAGCCTGGTCCATGAGTACTTCGGTGATGACAGCACTACCGAAACCACTTTGACGCCGACCGACTATACCCTCATATCTGCTGAACTACCTTCCATCACTACCTACGAGCCATCGATCTCTTCATCTTCGAGCGCTTCATCCTTCACGGCCCCCGTTATAACTGGCGGGGTCGACCTGATTCGTCTTCTCGGACCAGATCAGCGACCTGACATCTTTCATCTGGAGGCCGGTAAGTATCTTGCCGTCATACTTACGCTAGGCGAAAATCTGCTGATAAGCTAGTCGGACTAGTACAAGGCCTTTCCGGTTCCAACACAGGTAAGTCAAAGACTTTACTCGCCTCCTCAAACCCGCCTGGTCATGTAAATCTGTCTTTCAATGCTGACACTTCTTCTAGCCATCCTTCAAGGGGCTTCTGCTGTGCTCTTGGCATTGACCAAGAGTACTCCTGACGGGAGATGGATCAAATCAATGTTCGATCTACCCGGACAGATGGGATCAGTCAACGAAGGTCTGGATACCGTGAACGTGACCCTTACCAGCCTTTCGACCGAGATAAAGGAGGAGCAGTCGATGAAAATGAACAGATCCAATCTCAAAAGACTGGCTGAATTAGGCGTTGGCAGGGATCAAATCAAAGACCCATGGTATGTAACTCCCGTCGAACACCATGTGTTACCTTACAATGTACCGGAGCTAACTACTGACAGGTGGCCTTGGGCGCTGATCGAGGGAGCGCTGGAAGCCGGAGGCGACTGGACAAATAAATATCCCATTGAGGAAGCTGGATGTAGGAGCCTTCTGAAGTGCTTCACCGGCCAAGAGACAACATCTCAGGCCCACCCGATCGATGGATCCTACGACGACGCTGGGAATGGCTAGTAGTCTTACTTGACTAGTCAGAATGCAACTGACTTGACAGGGGAGAGATTCGCTGCCGCGGATCATACTCCGATCCTCTTTAGCCAAGAAGACAATACTTGGGGAGTTGTCATGAAAGCGCCTTTTGCGAACGACAAAGGGGAAGAGCAGTCAGTACTTGCCATTGACCAGCGTATCGATCTGACGCCGTAGAATTGGATGGGCCGGACCATGGCCCACAGAGAAGAACAACCGCGAGCAGGAGTTCAACTCATACAATGCCACTGCCGAGTTCAGATACCAAACTTTGGTCTTCATCGACGGCTTACCCACTTTTGAGCAAACTCAAAAGAGTTAATGTTGTTTGCGGGCACAAGTAGTCTGCCTACGAGGGTCACGTTCGAAGGCCGCTTGCTTAGGCTTGATAGAGTATTACTCGTCCTCCCCTGAATGTATCTTTAGTATTCGATCAAGTCTATGTTCTCAGGTATGAGACTCCTGTCGAGAGACTCGATGGCAGTAGGATGGTAGGGCTGTAGTAGGGCTATGGAAAAGACAATAATTAGGGGAATCTCTTTCTCAGGGGGTTCACGCGATGGGAGATAGATAAGCAGCGAGACTTCCTCTTCGGTCATTCGTCCTGTCGCGACGCAAAACTTGACTGATACAATACAGCTGGCGTGATTCTACAGAAAGAACCCTACCATGAGAGAACGCTTTGATGGTGGATGCCATATTGATCGACTCTATTGCCCCTTGTGAGCGTAAAACCAAGGGGTCAAGGCGATGCCTAGGACAAAGGACCGTATCGCTCAATCTGTCTCGCACGGCGATGCATGGGTCAAACACGTTTCGTCAGCGATCTAAATAGATCATCACAAGGGAAGTCATGACCATGATTAAGCGATCACCGGCTCATGATAATCCACATAAGGGACCTCGTGATGGGGGAAAGGGTTGGATAGTGTGTCACCGCAATCATCGCCGATATTCTCTTTTGTGACCGACCATCGTGACGCCTGAGGCGGTGCGTATTCAATGGATATCGAGAGTCGAATCGTTTCACTCGATACTATAATAAGGTGATCAGCCGGCTAGGCAAATCATGACAACGGACATGACGGGGTGACCAATGAAGATGGCGAGTTGACGTTTCGTCGAGCTCTTACCTCGTAGATATATAAGCCCGCATTCCCGACCCCATTTCTCTTCTATCAACGAACAAATTATCCAACTAGACTTGCAAGCTTTATCTGCCATAATATACCTCGATCCTTGATCGACCTACATTCATTTGATAGAATACAATACAATACAATGTTACACTTTAGTATAGGGGTCCTCCTCTACTTGGCTGTCGGCGGTATGTCGTTCGTCCCTCTCTGTCCGAACATCCTGAACTAAACCTGCCAGCTGTCGCCGCCCCGGCGTTCCAAGCTCGAGACGAGCCGACTTCTGTAGTGGCCGATGATGCGGCCGCATCTTCGGTCCAGTCGCCCGACCCTTCGTCGGCTCAGTCCTCCCCCAGTTCGAGTGCTCCGTCCAGCGCACCTGCTTCTGTACAGTCGTCTGTCGCTACCAGTGCACAATCCGACCTTTCACAGTCGACCGGCAATGGTGATCCGTCCAGCGCCGGGTCCTCCAGTCAGTCGCCCACCCCTTCCGAACCTGCTGCTTCGGATCTCTCACTTGGCACTTCCTCCTCGGGCGAAAGTGGCATCCCGAAGGTATATAATCAAACACTCCTCTATGGTCCCGATTTGCGACCGAATATCACCCACTTAGCACCCAGTATGTTCATTCCCTTGGACCATCTCCAATGCAGCTGATGTTTAGTGCAGGATGTCACGGGAGGTTCCGAGAACTGTACGCTTTGCTCTCTTTAATTTACTATTCGATTCGTAACTGACCAACAAGTGATTGAAGCGGCGGGCAGTATTTTGCTCGGGTTGACCAAATGTAATGATCAGGGCTACTGGATCAAGTCAATGTTTGGTGTCCCGGAAAAGGTACCGACCGACGACGAGAACAAGAATTTGGCTGAAGTTCGAATCCACACTCTCAATGACGACGGTTCGGTCTCCAGGGTCAATATCACCGTCGACAAATCCAATCTGGCCAATATAACTAGCTACGGGATTGAGACCAAGAACATCGCCGCAGACAAGCCATGGTAGGTCTCTTCAGTGTCGCCAGATTACAGAGAGACAGCTGAGCAGTTAGGTGGCCATGGGCGTTGATTGAAGCCGGTCTGCAAGCTGGATGGGTCCCCAAATCAAAAGGAACCGAAGAAGACTACAACGTCCAAGACCTACTCAAGATCTTCACTGGTGTCAATGTCAAGGATGTGAAGCCGGATGATGAGTTTTGTAAGTCCACCGCCGCTACCCCTCCTGTTGGCAGTTGACCATCTTTATAGACGACAACGTCATGAAACATGTCGAGTACACTCCCATGTTCGTGAGGGAAAAGGAGACTAAGGTCTACTCTGTCATTATGGAAAAACCTAAGGATAAAACAGTGTCAGTTGCTCGTAATTAATAACACGCTCGCTGACTTCTCAGCCTCCCTTTGGCTCGTCCATATCTGCACAGCCCCCGAGACCAAGGACTCACCAAAGACTTCACCATAAAGGACATGAACGTTGTCAAGGGACTCTACCTCGAAGGCCTTCTCGCTTTACCAGCTGTTGAGAAGTTGGACGAGGAGAACAAAGGCGATCCAGCCGGGTCAAGCGAGTCGATGTCGGCTTCCACTGGAGCCGAGGCCTCGACTGGAACTGAAGTAGCCGGCGCAGTGTCGACTGTAATCACATCGTCGTTATCTGAATCAGCTGGAGCAGGGACGACAGAGGGAGGATCTACTCAGGCGCAGTCGACGTCCGAAAGTAGCGTGTACTCGGCTCCGGCAGAGTCTAGCGGAGCGAGTAGTTCTCCTCCAGCCACCTCCGCGGCTTAGTGGATGTACTGTCGGCTGTCGTGCACTGCCGACATTGTACCATATGTATTACCATTGTCTATGATCTTCAAGTCGTGCTTGTAATTCGGCCTAATCCTTGATCCAGTTCCAGAATTGACCCCGCTCTGAA
>Ga0265780_10002369_pt1 | contig 25600 bp, 22 predicted proteins | sample P1T30metagenome_FD_192432 | JGI IMG/M metagenome (GOLD analysis project Ga0265780, IMG submission 192432) | Plant litter microbial communities from East Loma Ridge, Irvine, California - P1 T30 | ecosystem: Environmental > Terrestrial > Plant litter > Unclassified | place: USA: California...
GGCCTGCGAAGTCCAGAAACGACAACGCCAATCACGATGGATTGGCGTTGTGCAAGGTATATTCTTGGTGGCCCGGGGCGGAATCGAACCACCGACACAAGGATTTTCAAGACGGACGCCCACTTTTTCGCCAAGGTTCTAGCTTATCAGAAGCAGTCGCATCAGGGACGAACTGCCCGGCGCCGGTTTCAAAATGTGCAACTGCCGGCGAACAGCGATGAAAAATGCTTTCAAGGTTCTTCGACTGTAGTTTCCGGACATAAGCCGGAGTGCAGCTGGCAAGACGAAGGTGGGCATCACGCAATAGTGGCGGAAAAAACCTGCTGCGGACCGCCGATTGGCTGGTCCACAAATCGGTCCCGTCAGCTACATTCCAGCTACACAGGTTTTTTTAACATGCTAATTTTGCGGCAAGACCAGAAACCCGACCAGCACCCGACCAGCGACGACTCAAGGATGAGTTGATGGCAGTCTTGAAGGCTGCGCTAACAGAGAGACGGAGAAAGACCCGGTTGCCCGGGCCTTGTGTCTGGTCAGAGGTCAGCTCGTGCACGTCGCATGCGCAAGGTCCGAGCGGTCGTCCGAAAAGATCGCCCCGCACTTCGTGCATATCTGCAGCCGTGAAACCTTCGTGCGGCCGGGCGAGCGCAACAAATCGGTCAGCTGCTTGTACGCTTTCACGTGGTGACGGGAGTAGCTCTTCAGGATGTAATTCTTGGCGTACGGGGCCCCCTCTGGCTCCTGCTCGGTCCGGCCATTGAACAGCATCGGCGTGACAACGCGGAATTGGTCGAACGTCTTGTCCACCTCGACGAGGAAGAAGCCCAGACCAAGTTCGATGCGCTCGCTGGCTGCCGTCTTGCTGATGCGATCAGTGCGCGAAGCTTTCCCTGCTTCGATATTCGGGGCGGGGAACTCGATCAGGTAGGGCTTGCCCAACGTAATCCAGTCGCGAAGGTTGCGATTCGTCACCTGAAAAGTCACGCCGGTCCAGGATGTGTCGAGCATGCGTACGAACTCTGGCACCGAATGGGCAGGCAGAGGTGGCATTTGGCCGCTGGCAATCGCGGTGCTGGCGCTGTGTGGGCCGACGGTCGGATGAGTCATGGCCCGGAGCAATTCAAAGCGCTCGTCCAGCGTGCGGCCTGAATCAAAAAGCCACTTTTGAGTGTAGACGTGCAGACCGTGACGCACGATGTGTTCTTGTACCTGCGAGACCACGCGCTGGGCTTTGAAATCCAACTCGATCTCGTCCAGTGCTTCGGTTGATCCGGAGCCTTCGTGAGCGCGACGAAGGATTTCCTTCGCTTTCTTGACTACCGGCTCCTCATGTAGCTGATGGGTCCATGGCATGAGCGCGGTCCCGTCATCGGTATTTGTCGCATCGATCACGAATGGAACCCTGCGGCGGACGGCATCCTCCACCCTGGTGACGGCGTTGCCGAGCAAGGCTATTGCGACAAGGTGACCGGTCTGCTGGACTTCGATGTTGATGCCATCGGCTTTGATGGCTTCTGTCGCGGACGTGGCCGCCCGCATAGCAATAATCGCCATGATAATTTCCTAAGTTAAGTTTGACGCCAGCGGGCGGGTCTACCTGAAACGCACGTCCGATGAGGCGTCCCCTAACCAGGGAAGTGCATCATGCACGATGTTGCGGGGGATTATAGTATCCATTCGATGGGCTGCCGGTGTGGTAAGCACTGACTGCGACCAATCGCTTGCAAAGATTATCGATTTATTTTTGTTCGGATGTCAACAAGTATTCCTAATTGACAGATTTTCCGCCATGCTGATTTTGAGGCAAGACCAGAATACCGACCACCACCCGACCAGCGACGAACCAAGGATGAGTTGGCAGCTGCCTTGAAGGCTGAGAAATATGCGTCATGGAGGAAGGGGCATTTGCGGCAGGTCGTACTCATGCGCGAGTCCAAGCCTGCCAGGGCAGCCTACTGAATTTTCTGTTAAATAGGGCATAGACCTTTCAATAGCATGTGCACATGTGCGCGTGCAGACTGGACAGAGATGTCACCCAAAATCCCTAGAATTTCGCCGTAGCTGTACTCGCCATCCGTGTACCGGTAGATCAGGGTGGTAACGCCGTCCATGGCCACCTGGAAGTACAGGCCCGGCGTCACTGGGTCAGCATGTTCGTGTCCACGTTTCAAGTTCGTTGTGTTCATATTTCGGTCTACTTTCGACAAAGGAAAAGAGCGACCTGCAAGGCATCGCAGTTTGATCGACCAGAACGAAACCCGTCCACAGTTCCGGCCGGCATATGCTGACGCTCACACTAAGCCTGTGAAGGCATCCGCACGTCCCATGCATGGAGGTTTTCGCGAAGCTGTTTTGGAACTTCGGTGAACGCTCGCACCCTTGATCATCTTTTGTTTTTTGGTTTGCGTCCGCCGACGCTGATCGGCTAACGCGTTAGTCAAACGTGGGTTCGGCTGGGCGCGTTAGCCTTGGGCACCAGTGCGTCGAGATCGCCGAACAACTCGTCTGCGCTGACCTTCGTGCCTGGACGTTTGAAGTCAACGATGTTCGCGCTAGCAATCTTGAACGGATCGTCAGCTTCGAAATTCACGCGCAGCTTAGCCGCGCGGATTGGCCGTCCGGTGGACTTGCGAAGCGTCGTCACACCCAATTCAGTCAAGCGACGGCCAAAGATGGAGACGTTGGTCGGGCTGAAGCCATTCGTTGCGCAGAATTCCCGGTATTTTTCGTACAGCAAACCGACGGCGGTGCCTTCCTCGCTGGGCTCCATGGCATCACGGTTAAACATAGCGACCGAGCAGGATTCGGTCCGGTAGGCCTGAAGGATTTCCTCTGAGGATGGCGGCGGTACAAAATGGCCGCGTTTGAGCAGGCGAGTCAAGCCCTCAACTGCGAACGCCAAGATGCCCGGTTGTTCTGCGGCCAGTGCCAGTCCGAGATTTGCATCACGTTCCGCTAGCGAGAAAATGCGATTGAACGAAATGATGACGGCGCGGCGCGCGAAGCCACCGGACGTATCTTTGAGGCGCGGCAGCTGATTCGTCGCCGCGACCAACTTAACCTTTGGCTTGAACACGTATGGCATTTTGTACTTGGCCTCGGCGTCAACTGGCTCGCCCGAAGTGATCGACTTCAGATGGCCATCGGCCAGCGTGCCATCGGAGTTCATTTCGGCGGAGATATTCAGGCTTTTTCCTTCTAGGTTCGCCCTGACGGCGTTGCTGTTAAGGCGGTCAAGGCGGACCCAGCTCGTGTTATCCGATCCGGCAAGATTCGCCATTACCTGCAACAGCACGCTCTTACCGTTTGATCCTTGGCCTGTTAGCCAGAGGAAGCGTTCGAATTTATTGCTCGGGTACAGGATGTATCCGAGGAATTCTTGCAAAAAATTCACGCGTTCCTTGAAATCTCGTTCGTCGCCCCAGATCTCGTTCAGAAAATTAATGAAACGCGGCGCTTCGGCGTTAGGCAACCATGGCGTGGTTAATGCGCTGAGGAGGCGGGGGAAGCGGGCATGGGGTTGCAGTTCGCCTGTTACCGGATTCAAAGCGCCGTTCGATACGCAGATCAGGCCATGTTCGTCGTCCGGAGGACCGATGGATTCATCCGTGGAGTTGACATGCTCGGCGCACAGCAATCTAAGTGTATTGGTCACCTCGCAAACGCCATCTGCAGTTAGCCTGTCGTAGTGATTGAGGATGTTTTTCATTAGATCTACCCGCTCATCGATCCTGCGCCAGTATCCCAGTTCGTAAAAACGGAATGCCTCGTTGTGGTACCAGAGATCGTGGTGGTATAGGCTGGCACGGACCTCTTCGGCGATTTCGCGGAGCGACAGTTTCTCTTCCATGGACCCTTTGCTCGGCTTGTTCTTTGCGGCAGCTGCTGGAGCAGGCATTTGCAGCATCGCGTCCACATCGACTGGCGTGTCGCCAGTGAGGACCACGCTAAAAGCCTGGTCTTTATATGCGGCTGGGCAGCTGGGCGTGAAGTAAAGACGGCTTACGTCGATAGTGGTTGTGTCGCTGCCATCGGCGCCCAGCCAAAAGGTTGTCGCCGTCCAGATGTGCGCTAATTCCGCGGGCAGGATTGGACGCGAAGGAACGAGTACGATACGGAAGCGGTCGCCATCCGTTTTCTTGCCGTTTGAGAAAGTCGAGTAGGCAAGGCCGCGCCAGCCTTGTTGCTCGCATTTCAACAGCACTGCGTCCTTGTCTCCGCCATCCACGTCGATGATGATCAGGTTGAGTTGGGTCACATTGGCGTTGGCGCGGGTTTGTCCGGCAGAATATTGCGCACCGGAGAACGCGAGGCCATCTTTCTTGGCGCGGATGTCATGTTCTTCCGTCGTTAAGCATAATTCGGGGAACGTGACGTCCACCATTTCTGGGTGGTTGTCGGCTTGGTGCTTGAAGATGCTGATGGTGATCGGCGGCTCTTGGGTAGCAGTTTCCATGTTCATTTTTCGGTAATTTTCGGTAGGTGTTTTGTTGTTGACCGCCCATTGGACCATCTGTGCGTCGCCATCCGCAACTATTTCCTTTTTTAAGCTATTGATTTTAAAGTGATATTTCAAATTGGCACTGTGCCATTTTAGGGGCGTCCGAAAAGCATCCTGAACGGGAGTTTTTCACGTACTCGAGTGTGTCTATAATCCTCGGTGGAAAAAAATGGGAAGTGCGTATGGATGAAGGGCTGCAAACACAGAGGGGGGCCAAGCGTCGGCTAACTCTAAAGCAAGAGGAATTTATCAAAAAGGCAATTATTGGCAGTGCCCCGTCCATGTTTGATATTGACGAGTCCGAGTGGAATCGCGCGGCTATAGCCAAGCTAATTTCTAAGAGCTGCGGCGGGTTGGGCGTGAGTGAACGCACGATCACGGACTACCGAAAGCGCTGGGTCATCAGGCCGCCATCTAAGTTGAAGGCGAAAGGTGGGCGACCGTCGCATCAAATTGACGCGCTCACCATGGGAGTGATTGATGATTTGCTTCAGCTGTCCGGCCTGACTGTATCCCAGCTGTTTCTTCAGCTATCCCAAGATGCCTACATGGCTAAGTTGATCGGTAAGAAGGCTAGTTTTCACAATCGCCTCAACGAGGCCGGGCTATGTGCCGTCGAGCGTAGACCAAGCACGCTACAAAACTTGTTAAAACGTTTCTGCATGCGATTACGCATTCTGGTTTTTCCGCTCAGGAGCGAAACGAAGGGCGAGAACAAATATGCTGGATTGCTATGTGCTTACGAAATGGAAACCGGTCTCATCACCTGCCGGGTCTTTGACATCCAGGTCCCAAGTGATGACATAGTCGAACTGAGCTACCGCGCGACCGCGCAACGGGGTGTATGCATTTTCAAGGGCAGTACTAGGAGCACCGTTTATTTCCCTGTGGGTGTGGTCGCCGAGTTCGTTAAGAATTCGTATCGACGTCTTGGACTGCCCGTTGCGAAGCTGGAAATCACGCAACAATTTTTTCCGAGCACAAGCGACTATGGCGAACTGGAACGAGCGGTAGAGCAGATGGTGTCGGCACCGAAGTCCAAAGACGTGGCGGGTTCCACGGTAGCGAAAATGACAGGAGCAACCGTTACGCCTCTTATGAAAGTGGGTATCGAAATTCAGCATCGTCCGGTCACGTTGCTCACGCCGTTACCAGTAACGTTGGCTCAATTGGTGGGCCCCATCAAAGCGCGTATCAATGCTCACAACAAGGTTGTGGCGTATCCAGCCATCCACAAATTTAAGCGAGAAATCAGAGACATTCTGGTGAAGAACAAGACGTCCTCTTGGCCTACAAAACCACCGCCTACGGGGGTGAAGCAACTGCAAGAATTTTGCAAGCTTCACCCGGTTCATGAGGCGCAACTTGCCCCGCTAAGCTGCCTGCCGAGGCGACTCACTGGCTGCTTCGTTTTGCCACCCGTATATGGCGACGCGCCGCCGCAAGATCTTCCCGACGAAGCGTCCGATCTCGACGACTGAGGTACCGCTTCGATTGATCAGATTTGTATCGACGCATATTTCGAATATATATAATTCTGACGGTTGAACCCAGCCAAATCCCAAGCCCAAAGCCTTCACAAGGTCTCGGGCTTTTTTCATTTCGACGCAGAAAAAGGAAATATCATTAATGAAGATCACGGCAAAACCGACCTGGGAATGGTCGAGCAAGAACACTCCCGCACGTTCGCTCGGCACACGAACCGGCAACGTCGGGGCCACAGTTCTCAAACAAGCATTGCTGCCGCGTAGCCTTGATCTGGCATTTTCACTCAAGTACCGGCGCTGATCGACAAGCGACGCTTGCACCAAATTATTCAAATCCCCATGACAGAGATGTCATGGGGATTTTTGCTATCTGAAGCAACGATAAACAACAGGAGAACAGCATGACCAAGACGAACCCCACAGACACATCCGCAACGAATACTGAATCGACCGCGCCAGCAGAGGCGCCGATGCTGGAAGCCAGCATGACGCCATCGTTCTGGCTTCTCAAGGACGGTACTGCTCCCAAGTTGGGCGCGCGCGCCGAAGGCGGCATCCGCTTCCATGTTCTTGCTGATGCCGAACGTCAGCACCTTTTCGTCGCAATTACTGGCAACGAGAGCGGCGGCTATTTCAGCCGAGAGAAAGTACCATTTGACAAGATCGAAGCGTGCCTGGCCACGTCTCAGACTGGCAACCCATTTCCGTCAAAAACCTTCAAGAACGCGTTCGTTGGTCGAAGCAGCAACAACGCTGGCTTCATGACCGCCGTCTTGCGTAGCATGAACCTGTTGGCCGTTGCGCCTGATGCCGAGACGCAGCACGTGAAGTCTGGGGACTGGGCGGCATGGAAAAAAACGATGCTTGCCGAAACTGGAACGCTGGTCGTGGCGACCGTATTAAGTGGTGGCGAAAAGCAGGCCGAAAGCGAATCCATAGCGGATCATAAGGAACACAAGAAAACGCTGACAATCCCGCGCAAAAAATCGCCGTAATCCACATTAGGGGGCGTTCACGAGCCAATCGATCAGCATGTTGGCATGCGCTAAGAGTTTTGCCTGTGTCGGTATCGCTGCATTCGATCCTTCGATCCGAGGCCTCGATCATGACTAATCATTCGCCACGCCCAATCCTAACGTGGTCCCGAAATACCCGGCGGCGACGCGCCGCTGGCGAACCGCCCATTCGCATCCAGCGGTTATCAAGCAGCAGCTTTGTGCTTTGGTGCGAATCCATCCTTAGCATCTTCGCTCGCGGCCTGACTGGCGAGCGAGGCCCATGACGCACGACCACCAAATGGAAATGGAATGAAATCATCACAAGCGAATTTCACGATCATCGTGAACTGGAGAAAATCAGGGTTCGGCTGCGCCAAGGTCTGCTCGTATTGCAACTGGCGCGACTCACCGCTACTGACGCATGGAGGCCAAGGCACGAAGGAAATTTCAGCATTCATCGGGCAATGTGATAAATCGTTTGTCACGATTAGTGGCGGTGCCGATCCGTTGTACAAGTTCGAGGAATACGGCCCCCAATTGCTGGCCATGATCCAGACCATCAAGGATCATGGATTTAAGGTCAGAATCATCACTCGCGAAATCAGGCATGTCGCCAAGCTCAGGGGAATCGTGGACTACGTCTCGATCTCGCTGGACCCCGAAGTGCTGGACGCCGTTAGTCACTATCAGCACGAATGGGTGGGGATTGACGTCGAATACTCCCTTGTCCTGCCGCCACTACCGACCGCCGACATAGTCACGCTAAAGCCGCAGTATTTCGCGCTCTACGTCCAATTGGGTAAGCGCTTGGTGCTGCGCGAAAACCTCAACAGTATTTTCTCCCTCGACTTCGGCAAATTGACCTTCGGGCACAGCGGTATCGTGTTCGTGGCCAAGGCCTTGTGCCTAGCAAGCCGTTACCTGTCCACCGTGGATTGCATCGGCCATGACATCGTGCAGGATACTTCACGGCTAGCGCACTACATCATGAACGAACTGCACCTGCATTTGTTTGGCGGCTTCGTTAAGCACCTGCTCTCCCCACGGGTCCATCCAGAGTTTTCGGACATCGACCTGATCACCCTTGACGCGGGCGTAATGCGGACTCTGGAGGATCGATTCGCCTACACGTTTAAGGACGTATCGCAGTCGGCGACCAGCTACCCGCGCTACTTCCTGGGCAAATCAACCCTGGCAGGAAAGACCATCCAGTTGATCGTCATGAACTCGGTGGTCGATGTGATGAAGTTCATCGCTGGCGCGCAGTACGGCGCTGACCGCGTGAGTTTCAGTGCGGGTCAATTTAACTTCGACGGCACGGTCGGCGAACAGGCCATACGCCACGCCATCAACACCAAACAGGCAAACCTGATCGAAGGTAATCGAGACCTCAGCCTATTCAGTATCAATCGTCCCCTCATGGAACAGCGACACAAAATCAAGCTGTTGCGCAAGGGGTTCACCATCAACGAATAAGGACCGCAAACCATGCAAGCAAAAATCTATATCAGTACAGATGCAATGACGACCGTCATCGCGATCAGGAGCCTCGACTACTATGATCGTGTGAGCCTAAACGATGACCCGGCTAGCGATTACACCTCATCGCCGGGGTACTACCTCAACACGAACGTGCTTGACCTCACCGAACTACCTGCTGATGCCGACGTAGCGATTCGACTCACGCCAGCGGATGCCGCGACATACCGTCGTTATGTCTCCATGCCCGGCAATCTCCGGGGCGTCATATTTTCCGGCGCTCCGAATCTTCCGGCCGGCTACGCCCAAAGCATTGCCTATTGGTCGCCGCTGGTGCCAACCATTCATCATCGCGGGGCCCTGTACTACCAGAACGTGATGAACTCGTATTGCGTCCAGCTTGCCGATCCTGATGCCACAGGCGATGCCGCTGTCGTGAACGATGTCGATCACGTTGCCGATATTCTTGTTAGTGACGGCCTCGTCGTCACTGTCACGGGGCTGGCGGCGACTTTGACGAATCTGAAGGCTGACCAGTACGTCGCACTAACCATTCCGATCAATCCAATGCTAGGCATCGAACTTGAAGGCTATCGGTCTACGGATGACTACGTCACCGATCCGTCCCCACAGATGGAGACGTTGTACCTACGCATCGCCGACATTTTGGCTTCACCCGACGCCGACCATATCGCAATTTCCGCGATCAGAACTGAATTGTCGGACTACGGCTATACATACTAACGGCAATTTCCACGCACCTTCGGCAGCAATGGTCGGCAGCACTTCCGCAAACCCTACCAGCATGCGCTTAAGCCTCATCGCCAAGCAAGGTTCTAGCTCCCACCACAAGCGAGCGTCTTAAACCCCCGCCGCAGCGCGGCAGCCTGAACAATCGCCGCACAGCCAAAATCGACTGCCAGAAATAGCGTGGCGGCGCATCAAGAAGCAATATCCCGAAGCCTATAGAAGCGCCATCCTGCACGGCATTGTGCGGGGCGTAACCGCTTGCCATGTCAACTTACCATTTGAGGATTTTCTATGAACCAAGCCACTACCGGCAATGCCATGCTGTTTTCCTTGGGCGATCTTGTCGCCACGCCCGGCGCGCTCAATGCGCTGGAAAAACATGGCATCGTCCCAATGCTCCTGATCTCTCGGCACATGCGCGGCGACTGGGGCGATGTGCCGCCCGATGATGCCGCCGCGAACGCCTATGCCGTGCGCATCGGCGCCCGTCTCCTGTCGAGCTACACATTACCTGACCGAACGCGTCTATGGATCATTACCGAAGCCGACAGGTCGGCCACGACCCTCCTACTACCTGAGGAATATTGACCTGGCCGCAGCTGATAATACGGTCCGACTTTTTTGGCGCAATTCCATATCGCCGAAAAACTCTTGATTGCTACCTCCCTCCCTCCCCAGTGAGCCGAAATCTACATCATCGATGTCCGACTTCACTCCCGTCTGCCGCGATCGAGGTCTCGTCAGGGGGAGGGAGGGAGGCAACGCGGGAAAAGTTTCCGGGGCAGTCAATGTGCTCAAACGTCATCGCGTTCAGTCAAGTTGGCGCGACATCGGCGGCGCGGGGAGGGAGGGAGGCAGCTACCGAAAAAATTTCAGACGAAAGGAGAACGGTTTTACCAGAAATGGACCAGAGAAGGAATCTATACCGGCTTCAATAAATTTCGTTTCATCCAGAACCCTTACGGATGCTCACTCTATGGAGCACTCGAACCGAAGCGCAGCACGCGGACACAAGGTCTAGTGAAACCGACGTCGCGCCGCCTCAAGTCCGGGCACTTTGCTCGTTAATGCAGATCCTTGCGTAATAGCGGAAGAGGGCGGCGACACAGTGAGCTCGCTGCCGCCCCGTTGTATAGGCATTTCTCAAACAACCTTCTTGGAGAAAACGTGAACAACATAATAGGGAGGAATTTTCAGTAGATCTCCCTTCGACTAATCACAGCCGCCCATGGTGTCAACCATAGGCGGCTTTTTTTATGCATCTCTAGGAGAATGTAAATGACAAACCGTAAATATAATTTTACAACGAGGATCTGCGACAAGTTGACCGGACCAGAGCAAGGGTCGACAGCAAAAGAAATTGAATACACTGACATGGCTACCAGCGTAAAACTGATGGTTTCAAAAAACCGAAAGACGTGGTATTACCGGTACACCATCAATGGTACCAAACGCGTAATCCGCATCGGCGTGTTTCCCGGCATCTCTGTGGACGAAGCGCGTCAACTCGCTATCGAATACGCGGCAATGGTCGACCGCAGCATTGACCCTCAATCGCAGCGCGATATCGCTAAGGGCATGCCAACGTTTGCAGAATTTGCAAACGAAGAGTACATGCCCTACGCGAGAAAACATAAGCGATCTGCTGATATGGACGAGAGTAAGCTTCGCCTACACATGCTCAAGGTCTTCGGTCACAAGCGTATCTGCGACATTTCCCGGCGTGATGTCGATATGTACCGTACGGCTATCGCTCAAAGCCACTCGAACGCAACCAGCAACAGGCATTTGGCACTGCTGTCGAGGATGATTGGTCTTGCCATTGCCTGGGAGCGGGGGATCATAAAAAATCCCTGTACGGGTATTAAGAAACTGCAGGAGTCGAGTGATGTTGGGCGCGCACTGAAGTCCGATGAAATCAAACGACTACAAATGGCCCTTGATGCTGAGCCAAACCGCCTGGGTGCGAAGGCGGTCCTTCTGCTTATGTACAGCGGCCTGCGCCACGCAGAGGTTCTTACGTTACCGTGGAGCGCCGTTGATCTAAAGGATGGGACGATTTTCTTGAGTCATACGAAATCGGGCCGCTCAAGACATGTCACCTTGAACTCGGTGGCGATCGATCTACTAAAGAGTATCAAGCCGATCCCAGGCAGTCCATGGGTCTTCCCCGGTATTGACCCGGCGAAAAGCATGAATAACATCAGAAAGGTCTGGATGCGTGCCTTAGCCTCGGCTAAGGTCAAGCATGCGCGTATCCATGATATGCGTCATAGTTTTGCCTCAGCTGCTGCTGTTGCTGGCGTTAGTCTTTACACTATTCAAAAGATGCTTGGGCACGCCAGCAGCCAGACCACCCAACGCTACGCGCATCTTGCAGATAGCCGTGCCATGCGTGAAGCCTCAATGGCTGCTGTGACCATGCTTGCCAATACGGACCGCTGATCTACCTCGTGTTTTCAATCCCGCATGGAGAATTTCAAGATTTTTGAAGTTGTCCATGCGGTTTTTTTCATCGCTAATGGCTGCGGAACGCCGTAATGTTTCCTTTTTTTAGTAACCGGCTAATCTGTTTGGAAACGAGTCGCCGCCGTCCAAACCTAATTAACCTGGGCCTACTCACTTCTAAATGCCTTTAATCGAATTTACAAATAACAAGAACTGTGCGATGATTATGTAAGTATCCGGTAGTTCGTCTTTTGAAAGGGCGATGCCATGTCGGGTCGCTGGTTGTTTGTTGAAGAAATCGCTGAATACCTTGGGATTAGAAAAGATACCGTCTATACGCGGATTTTCTAAAAATGGGATGCCCGCGCGTCCGGTGGGCCGCTTCTGGAAATTTCAGCGTGTCGAAGTTGATACATGGGCCAAACCTGGCGGTTACGACGAGAGCAAGACTACGACCGAAGAATAACGATAGGGAGCGTCCCGTGGCGCTGGCTTCGCATTAGCGATTTTTATGAACTACGCATCCAAATTTCAGTCCCGTAAGGACAAAGTGCACATTGCAGGAAACATGACTTAATGAATTATCAAGAACTCAAACTTCTCGAAGATGATCTCTGGGAAGCTGCTGACCAACTTCGAGCCAATTCCAAGCTGACGGCCAGCGAGTACTCTATGCCAGTGCTGGGCCTTATATTTCTGCGGCATGCTACTACACGCTTCCATGACCTGCTACCTGAAGTAGAGATGGCGATACCGGCGCGCGCGACCGGCGCTTTGCGCGAGGACCGGCTCAAGCTCGGATTTCAGGGCAAGGCTGCCATTTACCTTCCAGAAACTGCCCGGTATGATCACTTGGCTGCGCTGCCGGCCGGCACTAATGTGGGAGCGGCTATCCGTGACGCCATGGTTGCCATCGAAGATTCGGTGACTGATCAAAAAGGGCAGAAGCTTCTCGAAGGCGCGTTGCCAAAGGACTATCTAGGGCTTGAGCAAGACTTGCTCGCCGAGCTAATTAAGATATTTAATCGTCCCGCACTTCAGACAGCTAACGGCGACGTTTTTGGCCGTATTTACGAATATTTTTTGAACCAGTTCGCACAAAGCGGCGCTCAGGAAGGGGGCGAATTCTTTACGCCCCCAAGCCTCGTGCGCATGATCGTGAATGTAATCGAGCCAGACCATGGCGTGGTGCTCGACCCAGCCTGCGGCTCGGCGGGCATGTTTGTGCAGACCGGACACTTTATAGAGGAAGTACGGCACAAGAGCACCAACGATGTAGGCATCACGTTCTATGGGCAAGAAAAAGCTGATCTGAACAGTAAGCTTGCACGCATGAACTTGGCCGTGCATGGGTTGGAAGGCAACATCCGCATTGGGAACACCTTTTACGAAGACCACCACCAATTAGTGGGAGCATGCGACTTCGTGATGGCGAATCCGCCATTTAACGTGGACGGCGTTCAGGTTGCTAAGATTAAAAGCCAGGTCGGTGAGAAACAAACCGGCAGGTTGCCATTTGGTTTGCCCGGTGTGGCAACGAAGACTAAAGGCAAGAATAACGGTGATGGCGAAACCATTTCGAATGCTAACAGCCTATGGCTCCAATACTTCTACAGCTACCTCAACAACAACGGACGTGCAGGGTTTGTCATGGCGTCCAGTGCCTCAGATGCGGGTAACAAAGATAAGGACATTCGTCAGAAGCTAGTGGAGTCCGGCCATGTCGACGTCATGATGACCATTGGGCCGAAGTTCTTCTACACTCGAAGCTTGCCGTGTGCGCTGTGGTTTTTCGACAAGGGCAAGCCAGACGATTTGCTGGACACCGTGCTGATGATCGACGCACGCAGTATCTACACTGTTGTATCAGCGCGCTCCCACGTTTTCACCGAAGAGCAACTTGCCAACCTGACAGCTATCACATGGTTGTACCGAGGTGAGCAAGAGAAGTTCGTCGCCCTAGTAGCCACTTACCAAAGCCAACTTTCTCACTATCTCGCGCAACTGGCTGACTGCCTTGCAAACGATGAACAACAGGTCTCCACGCTGGTAACTGTGCTTCGCAACTTTGCGCAGAGCACTGTTGACGCCACGGCCATCGCAGCGGTGCGTGAGAAGTTGGGTGAAGACCACGGCATAACTGACGAATTACTCCAGACGTATCGCGTCGAAGCCCAAAGGGTTGAGGCGCATACCGACGACTGGCGTCAGTCCTTGGATGCTGTACAGCGCGAAGCCAGCGCGGCTTTGAAATCATTGGCGATGCTCAAAGAGCAAGACACGTTCGAGCAGCGCAAGGCCGTGCAACGCAAGGTCGACGCTATCACTCCAGTCTTGAAAGCAGGGTTGGCCACCTTAGAAGCGCGACATAAGGCATGGCTGAAGCTGCTGGGCTTTGCGGAGAAGACGCTGCGCGCCCGCCAATGGTCGACCTTTGATGGCGATGCTACGCGCGATGCCAAGAAGGCATTGCTGCCTCGCGATGCCAAGAAGCGCGAGAAGCCCACGGTACGTGACCTTGGAGTCGAGGCGCTCAAGCGGGCAATCTACTTCACCACGCAGATCCATTGGCTCCTGAGCCGATTCCCATTGGGCTTATACGAAAATGTCTCCGGTCTGTGCAAAGCAGTGAGTCGAGATGAGATCAAAGACAACGACTATTCGCTGACACCTGGACGGTATGTGGGTGCTGCAGTCGGGGTGCAGGACGATGATGATGCGGAGAAATTTGCGGGCCGCATGCGAGAGATTCACAGCGAGCTGGCAGAGTTGAATGAGAAGGCTTCGGTGTTGGCTGCGACTATTCAATCAGGTATTTCGGAGCTCTTTGAATGAATTGGCCAATGAAGCCACTGTCGGAGTTGTGCCTGCTTGCGGTGGATTGCGTGAACAAAACCGCGCCCGTGGTCGACGGCCCAACGCCGTTCAAAATGATCAGAACGACGAACGTCAAGCGGGGTTTCATCGACACCAAGACCGTTCGGTACGTCTCAGAGAATACTTATGAGAAGTGGACTAGACGATCAAGGCCACTGTTTGGTGATGTCATCTTAACGCGAGAGGCGCCGGTCGGTGAGGTTGGGCGTTGCACGTTCGCTGAGTCAGAACAAATTTTTCTAGGTCAGCGACTTTTTCAGTATCGTCCTGACCCAGCCTTGCTGGACTGGAACTACCTTGCCTTTGTTCTGCAAAGTCCGCAAATACAAAATAAATTGCACGGGTTGAGCTTCGGGGCCACTGTGCCACACATCAAGGTCGGCGATGCGGAACACTTGGAGATTCCATACCCTCCGCTTTTAACCCAACAGGCAATTGGTGGATTGCTGGCCGCATATGACGATCTCATCGAAAACAACCAGACACGCATCAGCTTGCTCGAAGAGGCTGCTCGACTGCTCTACCGTGAGTGGTTTGTAAGCTTTCGCTATCCCGGCCATGCCGTCGGAACGTCAACTGCACTTCCTCAAGGCTGGCGGACTCGACCATTAGCGGAGATAGCAGAGGTGAACAGGGCTAGCCTTGGCGCAAAGGAAAAACTCGAAGAAATTCAGTACATTGCCATTGCATCTGTTGAGACAGGTGTCGTATTAGGGGCAGCAAAAATGCGCTACGCCGACGCACCCGGTCGTGCCCGCCGCTTGGTACAACATGGTGATGTCATCTGGTCGTGTGTCCGTCCCAATCGACGCTCTTATTCGCTTCTATGGGAGCCTGACAAGGATGTGGTCGTTTCAACGGGTTTTGCAGTCCTCACCGCGAGCGGCGTCCCGTTTTCCTACCTATACTTCGCGACCACGTCTGACGAATTCGTCGCATATCTGACAAACCGAGCCACCGGTGCTGCTTATCCTGCCGTGAGTGGGAAGGACTTCGAAGAAGCGCCGCTGCTGTGCCCGAGCCCAGAGATCCTTCAAAGCTTTGATGAGAAGTGTCTGCCTCTCCTTGAGCTACGAAGCAAGTTAATTCTTCAGAACGCACATTTGACCGAGGCGCGCAATGCATTGTTGCCAAAGCTAATGTCAGGCGAACTCGCTGTCTGACCAATAAAAAGGGAGAGCAAGAACATGGCGAGTGCCGAATACTCAGAAGACAACAACGTTCAAGAGCCCGCAGCTAAACTGTTCCAGGACAAGTTGGAATGGCGCTCGGTCTATGCTTTCAATGCCGAAACCTTTGGTCCAGCGTCACTGCTTGGCCGCAAGGATGCGACCGAAGTTGTGCTAGTTCGGGAGCTGGATGCCGCACTTGCTCAGCTGAACCCGAAGCTTGCGTCCACGTCCAGCGGTAGCTCTAAGCTGACCATTGCGCGCGATCAGCTTCTTGATGCGGACCCCACCAAGACCCTGTTGCAGCACAACGAGGCCAAGTGGAAGCTGATACGGGACGGCATTACTTTGAAGTCTCCTGGTGGCAGCGCGGTAGAAGACGTGCATATCAAGGTGATTGACTTCACCAAGCCAGAGAACAACGACTTCTTGGTGGTGCGGGAGTTATGGGTGCAAAGTGGCCCGTTCAGGCGGCGTTGCGATCTGGTTGGTTTCGTTAACGGCCTTCCCTTGGTCTTCATCTAACTTAAGCGTCACGACAAAGGGCTGCAGGCGGCGTTCGACGACAACTACACCGACTACAAGGACACGATTCCGCGCTTGTTCCACTACAACGCGCTGGTGATAGTTTCCAACGGCCTCGATGCTCGCTTCGGCTCTATCACAAGCTCCTGGAATCACTTCTACCGCTGGAAGCGTTTAAACGAGGACGACCCGGACCCAGCGCCAAAGCACGACGAACCCCCTATCGCGCCAGTGTTGCCCATCTTGCTACGGGGCATGTGCGCCAAAGGCGTGCTGCTCGACATCGTCGAAAACTTCATCCTCTTCGATAGCAGTGAGGAGGTGACGGTAAAAGTGGTTGCCCGCAATCACCAGTACATCGGCGTGAACAAATCGATTGCCAAGTTGCAGTCGGGCGATGCCGAGGTACTGGCTGGCAAGCTTGGCGTGTTCTGGCACACCCAAGGTAGTGGCAAAAGCTATTCAATGGTGTTTTTCTGCCAGAAGGTGCACCGGAAAGTATCGGCAGGCTACACTTTTGTACTGCTGACTGACCGGAAAGAGCTTGACGATCAGATTTACACGACATTCGTTGGCTGTGGTGTCTCGACCAATAGAGGAGATAAGGCGACTGGTGCGGAAGGGCTTGAACGGTTGTTGCGGGATCAAAACCGTCGCTATGTGTTTAGCCTGATTCACAAATTCCGTAAGCGCGTGATCGCACCTTGGACCATGCGGAGCGACATCATCGTTTTATCGGACGAGGCGCACCGCACGCAGTATGGTCGACTAGCGACGCAGATGCGCATGGCCTTACGTCAAGCAGCGTTCTTGGCGTTTACTGGCACACCACTCATTGACAGCAAAGAGCGACACGAGACAGAAAAGGTCTTCGGTTCTTATGTCTCGGTCTATGACTTTCAGCGAGCGGTGGCAGACGGGGCCACCTTGCCGTTGTACTACGAGAACCGAGGTCAAAAGCTGCGTCTGATTGACCCAGACCTGAACAAGCGTATCGAAGAACGAATTGATGCGGCGCGAGCCGATGGCGAACTTACCGAGGAGCAGGAAGCAAAACTGTATCGAGAGCTGGCCCGTGAGTATCCAGTGTTCACGTCAGACACCCATCTGTCCGACGTGGCGACTGATTTCGTCGAGCATTACCACCAGCGTTGGCGTTTGATGGAGGCGCCTACCAAACGAGGCGAGCCCATCAAATATGGTGGCAACGCCAAAGCGATGCTTGTCTGTATTGACAAGGTCACGTGCGCGAAGGTGACTGACATGATCAAGGTCTACTGGCTGAACAAGCAGTTGGAGTTGCAAGGCAAGCTGCAAAAAGAGGAGGAGGTTTATGCCAAGGCGGCTAAGCCTGAACCCCCATTCGTGACTCGACTGCGTGCTCAGATTGTCTGGATGGCCGACACGCAGATTCATCCGGTTTTCAGCCCTGAGCAAAACGAGGTGAAAGACTTCGCTGCAGCAGGTATCGACGTACGCCCATTGCGACAGGTCATGGCTGATGGCATCGGTGGTAAAAGCATGGACGAGTGCTTCAAGGACGGCAAGCATCCTTTCCGGGTCGCAGTGGTTTGTGCCATGTGGCTTACAGGCTTTGATGTGAAGTCGTTGGCAACGTTGTACCTCGACAAGCCTATGAAGGGGCATACATTGATGCAGGCGATTGCCCGCGTCAACCGGGTGGCGGCCAACAAGAAAAACGGTCTTATCATTGACTACAACGGCATGTTAAAAAGCCTACGTAAGGCACTTGCCACATATGGGCAGGGTGAAAAGGGTTCGCTTGTTGATCCGCTCTTAGATGAAGACCAGGCGCTGGCGGAGTACGCGGAGTCTATCGGTAAGGTTCAAGCCCATCTGTCGACGGTTGGCTACGATTTGGATGCTTTGATACACGCAGAAGAGGGGGAGGAAACCTGGGGTGAGCTGCTAAACGCCCAAAATACTGTGAGCACATCGCCGGAGAACAAGAAGACGTTCCAGGTCTTGGCAGAAGACGTGTTTGACCGGTTTCGCGGCTTGTTTCCGAATCCTTGCGTGTTCAAGTACGAGCTGCAGGAGAACGCCATTGCTGCGCTATACAACCTGCTGCAAAAGCCAAAGCCCAAGGTGGACATCACCGCGATCATGCAAGAGATTCGAGGCGTGATCGACACGTCCTTGGAGGTCACGCAAAAGGCAACTGTAATGCAGCCATCCAAGCAGTACGATTTGTCTGGCATTGACTTTGAGCGGCTAAAGGCCGAGTTTGCAAAGTCACCGTATAAGGAAACGGCGGTGCTTACGTTGCAAGAACGCATTGAAGCTCGCTTGGCTTTGATGATGACGCTTAATCCTAGCCGTATCGATCTTTACAAGCGATACCAGGAAATCATCGCGGAGTACAACCGGGACAAGGACGATGCTGAAATCCAGCGTGTCTTTGATGACCTCATCAAGCTGCACGACTCCCTTGACCAAGAAGAGCAGCGATACGTACGCGAGGGCTTCGATAGCGAAGAGGAATTGGCAATGTATGACCTGCTATCGAAAGACAATGCTAGTCTCACTAAAGGCGATATTGAGAAAATTAAGAAAACTGCCCAAGAACTGATGCAGACAGTTGAGACGCGCCGGCGAGAAATGGGCGACTTGCGCGACAGGGCGGCAGCTCAAGCACAAATGAAGGCAGCGATTATCGACAGGATGTTGGAAGGGATGCCTGGCGAATATTCTAGCGAAGACATCGAAGTGCGTGCCGATGTGATTTACCAATACGTTCAAAAACAGCTGCAATCGGCGCTGGTGCATTGAGAAGCTCTGATCGTTTAGAGGTCATGACGAAGAATTTTTAAAAACTGGTGTGTCATTGATACTCTGCCGTCTCGCTTAAGTTATCAAAGCCAAATAAAAATAAAGGAAAGGTAATGCCGCCACCTGGAAATCAATATCTCGAAGCGCGTTTTTCGTGGATCCCTGAGCATGGATATATGCTTAAAATTGATGCAAATCGGCTTAAGGAGCTAGAAAGTGACTTAGCGGCGCAGAGTATTTGTAGTCAAGCGATCCCTAAAATTCCTGTCGCCGTGCGTCGCAAGGGGATGCTATGCTTCATCAGTGATAAAAGAGGATATATCACTAACGTAGCGCGAAGCGTTGTTTACTATGCCGCTGAATCAGGAAGAGACAGGCTCGAGATCTGGAATCTTATGCCTTTTCCGAAGCCGGTAAGCATGGCTGCGCTTAGAGCCAAAATTCGGGGCAAACAAGGGTGGCGGGCAAAAAAAGCGTTTGAAGGAGGCCATATTTCAGTCGCGGCCTTTGGGGTCATTATAGAAGCTTTAAGTCGAACCGACATCGATGCGGCTAGAGTTGCCGATAGTTTGGTGGATCATCGACCTTTGCCACCCGATCCCACGCCCACTAATGCCAAGATAAACTGGGCATATCAACGTGACGCAGTTCTTACGTGTCTTGAAATCGCACGAATCCCCAAGACACGATTGAAGGTTCAACCTCAGCTGGATGAAAGCACGTCAGACAACTGGACTTCGATATTCGACAGCGACGAAGACGTAACGACCGTTGAGGATTTGGTTATCCTCCAGGACCTCGATGGTACGAATGAAGATTGGCAGTTCGTGAAACGACAGCGGTATCCTGCAAAGACATACACGAATGGTGACACGACGCTCACTGTAATTTTGGCGAACAAACTGCCGCTTGAAAGGCAGCTTGGAGTCGATCTCGTTTATGTCAATGAAACGCTGAAGTCAGTTGTGTTCGTGCAGTATAAAATGTTTGCTGGAACTGATGGGGAGGGGGGTTATAGACCTGACGATCAGCTTGTCGAAGAGATGAGGCGCATGGACGCAGCCGCAGCGAAACTTTCACAGCTCGGAAGCGATGAGAGCTGCGATGGGTACCGGCTCGGCACGGACCCATTCTTTCTAAAATTTTGTAGCAAACTCCTATCGCACGACGACATAGGCCATGTGCCTGGCATCTACGTACCTGTCAGCTATTGGAAGCGGTTGGTGAAAAGTTCAAAAGCGCGTGGTAAGAAGGGAGGCACCGTTGTTTATGCAGAGACCTTCGGTCGGCGTCAGCTTACCCCAACCCACTTTATAGACATGGTAAACCGTGGTTGGGTTGGGACCTCGGCACTTCAAACTGATGTGCTTGCCCCGTATCTGAAGGCGATGATAAGCGGTAAGAGGGCAGTCGTCCTAGCGGTTGAGTCAGCAACTCCAGCTAGTTCCGACCCTGATACTGACGACGAAGTACACGGCTCCGCGCGCCGATCTGTGGTGCCTCCTAAACCTCGATACCCAGGCAAAAAGCCGAAGACAACTGAGCTTTGACTTTGCCACAGGAAATACTTAGCAATTTTGGCCGTCCCTCCGTGGAAATGGTGTTCGATAGTTATCGTCAAAATCGCCTGACTTTGAGTGATGTCTCAGGATATTTAGGAATTCGGACTCGCCATGTTTAGAAACTGCAATCCAAGCTTGAGGAGTACTGATGTCAGCCAATCGGAAGGCACGATACAGCATTTATACAAGCGCGCTTATTCATGCGTGGCGACGAGCTTATCCGCCTAAAAATTTTGAAAGTTTTTGGTCGCGTCTCGAGAAACTGATTGAGGACGAAGTTATCCTTGTCAGTCGAGGTCATCAACGAACTGAAAAAGGAGGACGATGACATTCACAAGTGGTGCAGTGCGCAGCCCGGTTTATTTTGCATCGAAATTGATGACGATATGCAGGACCATGTCGCACGCCTCATGGTGGTGTATCCACGGCTAGTTGACACAGTAAAGGGGCGATCTGGTGGCGATCCCTTCGTAATCGCTTTTGCACGCTCTAAAACGCCTTCCCCGCTGACCGTCATCGCTCAGGAAAACCTTGGTAAGAAATCAAATCGCAAGATTTCAGACGTTTGTCGCGAAGAGAAGATTCCATGCATGAATTTAGTTGAATTTATCCAAGCTGAAGATTGGCGGTTTTGATGTCCTAACAAGCGAACGGAGGACATACTCTGTTCCAACACTATCCTGCATTAAGTCTTCCTAAAATTCGTTGTCAATTTGCAGGGCGCGAGAATTCATGTTGGTGTTCTCTTGCATTGAATGAGCAGCCGGCGAAGGCAGCCAGAAAATAGAACTGCCGTAAACGGTCAATGCGTACCGGAAATAGACCTGACACAAGAAATACGAACGCCAGAAACGACAACGCCCACTTGCGTGGGCGTTTCGTAAGGAATGTTCTTGGTCGCCCGGAGCGGAATCGAACCACCAACACAAGCATTTTCAGACTTCGTGCCGTGGCTGCTGGCTCATGCAAGCATGCATCATCTAACCACAGTCGCAGGTGAACGCCAAGAATAACCTGGTTGGGCCCATCTCATAGGCGTGTCTGGATAAGCAAAGCAGAATGGCGGCATACGGATCATACTTCATTGGTGACAGGCCCACTATCGGTCATGTCTGTAGTGGCGCATTGACAATGGAGTGGCGAGTTTCGATTCTCTGCAACTTGAACAGTGTTGCTGATATATCCCTGTCAACTGAGTGTGCATTAACGATATTGACGCAGATAAAGCAGCCTTTGAACACATACTGTCCATCGTTTATGGCAGTGAACAGGAAGAAATACCTGTGGCCGTTTTCGGAGCACATAAAGCCGATATTCTGATTGTTCTCGGCCTCACGATGGTGAGTCCTATCGAATAAGTGCCAATTCGTCAAAATGAATTCGCCATGTTTATCTGAGAATTCTCGCACGAGCGCGATATCCCAGATCGCAAAGTAGCGTAGCGCCGGACTAGTTTGATGCAGTTGGCGAATCTCATCGAGATCGTATACAGCGCCTGGCACCAGATTTCCAATCATGAAGCCCTTAACCAAATAATCCTCAGCGCGTAGTCCACTCGGAAAGACTTTGCCCTTGTGAGGTCCTACGCCCTGCAGGACGATTTCATCGAATTTATCATCGGTGTTATGCCTAACACGTATGTCCGGGTTTTCGCCGACGTCCTTTCGAAATCGTTCCCTGCCAACCTTTTTTAGGATATTCTTCTTGACGTCATGACTGTCATCCTCGGATTTTTTAGTGGAATGCCCAGGTGTTCGCCAGCCCATGTCTGTAATGAGGTGATGGACGTCTTCATTATTGATTTCAAAAAGTTCCATATTAATTTCCCTAAGGTTGGCCGGGCATGGTGGCAGATGGTTGCTGTCAATTTTACAATATTTCTTGGCCGGTTGGCGTAGCGCCATAGGGGTGCTGTGACGATTGAACTATTTGATCGATTACGAGGGCTAGAAAAGCACCGGAGATAGACCGGAGCTGTAGGCTCAGAATCCCAGAAACTACAACGCCCACCTGCATAAGTGGGCGTTGCGTGAACGATGTTCTTGGTGGCCCGGGGCGGAATCGAACCACTGACACAAGGATTTTCATCTTCGCGTCGCCTGCCACCGCATTGTCGATTTGCCGGACCAAGGTTCTGCTATTGCCTGCCGGAATAGCATGGATCGTTGTCGATAGAACACAATGTTCGACCGGTTGGCGCATTGCGCTGCAGTTCTGGCTGTCTATACCATATTTCCTCAACAAAATCATGGCCGCTAAGGTCGCGAAAACCGCGCAATAGACCGGCGACGTACCGGCGGGTTTCGGCGCGCGGGGGAGTGTGGGACCACGTATCTTTCCGACTCGATGGTTTCGCCAACGACCCATCCGTACTTGAGATTTATGCGAGATGTCTGCAAAGGATAGTCCGAATTATTGGGGACCTAGCAAGCCCATGAGCGCGATCGTAGGTGCGGATCACGGTCTTTTCCGGTTGACCGCTCCAACACTATTTCGTCATCGCTTTATGGTGCTCCGAAAATCCACTTACTTCGAACAGTAGTTTGAATGCTTCGTGAAATTTATCGTAATCGAATTCCTTGTAGTCCAAGATATTCTGTCCTAGCGAGTGCGATTCGCGGTTCATAAAACGATAGAAGGCTTGGTATTTGACATCCGACAGCTTCTGGCTTTGGAAGACGTTGTTGAGATCTTGCTTCCTGACGAAGTTGAAAAAATATTCGACGATATTTCTCATGCAATTCGCTATCAGCGCCGGATGCTGTTGCTTGTCATTAATCACCGTCCAATACGTTTGGTAATCGTTTTGGATTTCCTCGTATTTCATCTCGACGACTTGGCTCCCGGATGAATTCTTGACAAGACGAAGCAGCTTTTGAGTAAGGTCGCGCCGTTCTTTCTTTATGTCCGTGAGTTCGTAAAAAAAATAGAGGCTGTGCGTAAGTACCATAACTTGTGAAAATCTATCCGAATTGAATAGCTCCTGTTTGATCATCTGCCCGATGTTGAACACGTAGATATGCGAAAGGCTAGAAATCGGATCGTCGATCACGATAACTTTGTGCTCGGCGACGTCGTCGGCGCTTCGCTTTCCTTTGCAGAGTTCAATAAAATACACGAAGCTTATTACGGTTTTTTCGCCCTCACTGAGAGACTGGAAATCCTCGGAGGCTGTGCCGTTTCTGGAAAGCCGGTAGGTATTTTCCCCATGCCTAATAATCTTGAAGGAATCGATCCCTAAATCGGCAAGCCTGGCATTGATAACAGCCACGGCCGCGTCTACGTTCACCGTATCTTTTTGTAGGTCCGTCATCTTTTGCTTTAGCCCGGAGATGGTCTCTTCCACGGGCTTTAGTTCTTCCCTGCGCGCTTTCAGGCTGTCACCCAACACCTTTACCGAGGCGCTGTAGGCCACAATCGTTTGGTCATACTCCCAGCGACAGATTTTCCAAAATTCGGACTTTATGTCATTGAGTGCCTTGGCTTTATTATTGATCTTTTCGTTGTGCGCCTTGGCGGCAGAATTGACGGCTTCGATAATGACGTTTAATTTTTCGACCAATTCCGCTGAGTCCGCAAGCGTGATGACGCCAGAAGGAGACTTGATCTTCCCCTCGATCATCTGAACATTGGAGGCCAGTACGGCGTCTAGCTGCCCATACAATGCTTCGAATTCCGCAGTCTTTTGGCCCATCAGCGGTGCGTCGAGGAAACCCGATAGGGGCTGTCTCAGCGGACTTTTGACCCTATAGCTCTGCAATAATTGCTTCAGCTGTGCCACCGAATTTGAGAACGTTTCGTCAAAATATCCCTTGATCGCCTTCGAGACAGCAGCGTTAATAGTTTCGGCTTGGCAGAATGGACAGTGCTGGTCTCCATCCTTCTGCAAGGCATCCATGAATGGGATGCCTTCGCTCACCCAATCCGCGCTATCCAGGCGCTTTATAAGCGCGGAAACTGAACTGTCTTGGTTGCCGATAATCGCTTGGCTCCAAAGAAGATTTTTCTCAACAGAGACATGGTCAGACGCTAGCTTTGGAAGTTTCGCGAGATGCTGCGCCTTATCGCCCGAAAGCGCTTCTGATTCACTCTTCAGATCGGCAGTGGTCTTGATTGGCTTGGCGTCCGGCAATGGGAGTCCAGCTATGTGATCGAACAGGCGGCCTTTCGTCCCCTTGAGGCCTTCCAGGCAGAATTCCAGCACCCTGTCGCCGCCAGAGAACTGCGTCTTTATCTTCCAAGTTACTTCCTCTGCTTGCGTCTTGGCGGCAGCCGCCCCGTTGATAAGCTCGGCAATAGACTTGTCCAGCGCCTCTCTGGTCTTAATTTGGCTTTTTAGAGCTTGTTTGGCCGCTTCTAACTGTTCTTCAGCATGCTTGTTGGATTTCGAAAGGGTGAATATCCCCTTCAATTTGTCCATTTCATGAAAGTTGTCTTTCACGAAGCGGTTGTTGTATACGTATACTTGGGCGTCCTTGAGGCCGGCGGTAACGCAGCCCGCGTACATAGAGTGTGTAGGGTCCAAGAGGTAGTTGGAGAGCGTGCTTTTCCCGGTACCATTTAGGCCGTAGACAAGCGTCACCTTCTTGTCGGTTTCCAAGACCGTCGGGGCGATGTAGCTGGCCACGCCATTCATTGTTATTTTTGTACTCATCGAAAATCCAGTATGTGATAGAGCGGCGGCTGGGAGCAGCACTTGGGCATGCTATACCAAATTTCCCTCCAAACTATCAATAACCGCGCAATTCGCCAATACATTGGCGAGGAACGGATGTCAGCGTAAAGCTGGGTACTTGGTACCGAATGGAACGAGGCGCTGGATAGCTAGGTTATCGTCGGCAAAGACGATTTGGCTGCGACGTGGTGAGCCGCAGTGTCAAGTACCGGAAATAGACCGGACACAAGGACTACGAATCCCAGAAACGACAACGCCCACTTGCATGAGTGGGCGTTGCGTGAACGATGTTCTTGGTGGCCCGGGGCGGAATCGAACCACCGACACAAGGATTTT
>Ga0265780_10002370_pt1 | contig 25598 bp, 18 predicted proteins | sample P1T30metagenome_FD_192432 | JGI IMG/M metagenome (GOLD analysis project Ga0265780, IMG submission 192432) | Plant litter microbial communities from East Loma Ridge, Irvine, California - P1 T30 | ecosystem: Environmental > Terrestrial > Plant litter > Unclassified | place: USA: California...
TCATGGTATTGTCACGATTGATATCCTCAGTATCTGGCAAAGTTGTGGAACCGCGATTAGTGTCTCCAAGCTCAACAGGAGAATTTCCTTGAACACCGTTGTAGTTTTTATACCTTTGAATGACGTCGCCAGAAGCGCTCAAGAAATATTGATAGTTATCACCGGCTGGATCAGAATTTCCTGCAAAAGCTGGAAACATGGCTGCTTCCTCAGCATCATTTAATCCGTCGAACCCAACATCTTGAAACGATCTATTGGCAGTATCTGTATCAAATGCATAAATAAGCGATTGTGAAATTGGAATTTTACCCCAAATCGTTGAATAGGTCTGTTGCGAAGAACCTGAACCTGGTAAACCATTTTCATATTGTTTTCTTCCGTCTTTTAAGACATCTTCTGAAATTTCACCTAAATTGAATACTAATTTTCCAGTATTTTGAATATCAACAGATCCGGTTTGTTCTGTAATGTATGGATCAAGAACCCACAACTGAATGTATTCTACATTCGATTGCTCAAAGTTAGTTGAATTTATAGCCCTCATGATTCCACCAAAATTCGTTGTCGCTTCAACCGGAGTAAATGTGTTATTCGCCGCAGCTGCTGGATTAAAATTATAAGGTCCTCTTTCTTGTGGAAAATAAGTTAAATCTAGTGTGTTGATAACTGTTTGCTGCCCAACAGCAATATCTGTTTCAGGATATAATTCTCGGCTGTAAATTCTTCTGGTGCTGTATAATTTTAAATCATCTTCAGAAACACCGCTAGGTCTTTGTACATAAAATGTTGGGTCAATTGAGTACCAAGCTAATTTTGCACGTTTAAAACCATAATTAATGGTAGTCAGATTTCCTCCAAAGTTTTGGTAGTCACTCGTCGCATTCCACGCTGGAACACTCGCAAGGCTCCAAGCAAATGGTGAACGCATATCGATTGTTGTCTGAGAACCCTCAAAATCGTCTACATAAATCGTCGATTCCCCTTCAAATTGGTCTGTTTTTGGCGTATCTGGTTTCAGATAAGCGATTTCACCTCGAAATGAGATATTTGACGGAACGTCTGTATCGACATTGGGAAGTTTATTTACCAATCTTGTCAAAAATGGAACTTCGGTTGAATAATTAGTATTGATTCCAAAGATTGTATTGTTTACAGATTCCTGCCCATAATTTGATTTTTGGGTAAAAGGACGTTCAGTCATTTTTAGCAAAGTTGCTCCAACGATAAATTTATCATTGAATTTATGCTCGACATTAACTCCAAAGAAACGTCGGGTTTGTTGCCCAAAGACTGCATTATTTTCCAAAGAAATTTCAATTGGTGTTCCCGAAGCCTGCAATGAAGCGTCTAAAATTTGCACCAAACCTCTTTGGTAATTTACGGTATAATCAACACCTTCGACCAAAACTCTTCCTCCAGACGTTACTGTTACAGAACCTTGTGGCACATTGAAGGCGCCAATTGCAATTCCCTCTCCAGAAGTGGATGTAAATTTTCCTTTTAATTGAAATTTATTTTTGTCGCTGTCCTGTAGCGCAGCAGCTTGGGTACTGGCATACATCCTCGTGTAAACATATTTTGTTTGGTTCGCATTGTATGTCAAGGGTTGTTCATACACCGCCCCCGAGCCCATTGTGTTTAATTTATCAAACAGGTATTTACCAAAAGGCTCCACCGTTGTGAATATGATTCGTCCATTCTGCTGATCAACCGTTAACCCCGGAATAAAGTCAAAAAATCCGTCACCGTTTACCTGCGGATCGTTTGTGTAGTTCAATCTATCTACATTAAATACGCGTAATAATGGCGTTTGATCAACGTCTGCTGGCAATGCATTACCTGCCACTGGCGTTATATAGTTTAACGGAGAAGGATCGGTGTACATGATATTCAGCTTGAAATCTTCTTGCTCTAGATTGTAACCACCTGGCAAAGAATAGATGTTTTTCATCATCAAATTCCAAACTGGTTTATTTACATTGGTCAAGTTGCTTTTCAGCATTTTCAAAATTAAGCTTTGGGTAGTAGGAATTCCGTTGCTTACTTGTGTCGCATCGACTCCATCAGTACCAAATTCTCCCACCTGATACACATCACTTCCGATGGTATATTGGTAAGCTACTGCCAAAACTTCGTCGTTGGTCAGTTTTTGTGCTAACGAAATATAACCTAGTTGGGGATGAAATGTATATTCATTTGCCGATAATTTTCTAGCATTTTCTAATTTTGAGTAATCAGTACCTTCACTTACCGTAACGCCGGTGAATCCAGCACTTGCGGTAGCAATCTCACGAATTGAATTATTTAAAATACCTGTTGTTCCAATTCTTGCTGGGTCAAATCTGTTATTCGAGTTTTTTGACGGTGTGTTTGCTGGAGCTGTGAATAAATTTGTTGAAGGTGTTAATGAAACTACATCGCTATCTGCAACACCTGACAATTGTGCTTCACCTAAATCTTGTAACGCAATAATATTTCTTAAGTTGTTGTCTGTAGTGCTTACTCGATTTTGACGATTGGTTACCCAAACCTCAATTCTTGTAATTTGTACACGACTGTCAATTAAAGGATAATTTCTCAACGATTCGTCATATCTACTTCTAAAATATTGCGATAAGAAAAAGTGTCTGTCGGCATCATAATCCAGTCCAAAGATTTCAAAATTTTGAACGGTACCGCCACCTTCTGCCGTAACTGTTCTGGTTTGCGATTTTTGCTCAGAGAAAATTCCGGTAACAGTAGTCTTCCCAAATTGAAACTGGGCTTTCACCCCAAATAGACTTTGAGCTCCGCGAATAAGAGAGCTATTTAATGGTAAGCTAACGTTTCCGACCTCAATCTTTTGAATGATATCATCTTCCGTTGGAGTGTATTCTAGTTTAATTAAATTTTGAAATGCAAAAGTAGATTCGGTGTCATAATTGGCATTTACAGCTAATCGTGTTCCCACTTTTCCCATTAAACTCATACTGATTCTTTGGTCAAAATCGAAAGTAGTCGTTGTTCTATTTCTAGGCGAAAGCGATGGATTATCTTGCTTTGTGTAACGAACTCCTAAATCCATCTCAACAGAACCTGTTGGCTTTACATCAATAGTATTTCCGCCAAATATTGTTTCAAAGAAACTTGAATTCACATAATATCTAGGAAGAAGATCTTTTTTATTTGCTTCTGTTCCAGATTTTTTACCATCAATAGCGTCAGATTTTTGCTTGAAATACGCGCGCATGGATTCGCGAAGTACTAATTCTTCATATTCTGCCGGCGTCATGATTACCGGGTAATTAATATTGAATCCGTTTACCGTATTGGTATAAACATATTTATCCAAGATGGGGTCATACGTGTAAGACTCTAAAATAGAAACAGGATTTTTAAGTTCGATTTTTCCTGATGAATATCCGGTTGCGGTTGAATCTTGGACGTCATCGTCTTCTTGGGCTTGTAGTGTTACACTAAAAAATAACGAAATCAGCCAAAAGCTAATTTTAAAGCTACTTGTAATGCCTTTAGTATAGTTTGTTTTCAAGTATTTATAAGTTTTTTAAGGCTTGTTTGATAATGTGCTCAATTGATGCTGCAGGATTTTCTTTAACAATTTTTTCAACGGATTTTTCCGCCAATTTTCTGTTAAAACCAAGAACTTCCAAAGCAGATAACGCTTCGTCCTTATTTGTATTGTCTTGTGAAATCGAAACTTCGTTTAAATCATACACTTTTAACACTTTATCCTTTAAATCCAAGATAGCGCGTTGTGCTGTTTTACTTCCAATTCCTTTGATAGATTGTATCGTGGCCACATCTCCAGAAGCTAGCGCTTGGATAATTTGTTTTGGCTCAATTGAGGACAACATTGTTCTTGCGATGCTGGCGCCAATGCCAGAAACAGAAAGGAGCATTTTAAAAATTTCCCTTTCTGATTTCTCGGCAAAGCCAAATAATGTATGACCGTCTTCTTTGATTTGTAAATAAGTAAAAAGTTTTACATTTTCAGCATCTGGAATCAAAGAGTAAGTATGTAGAGAAATATTGACTTGGTAACCCACGCCATTGCAGTCTATGACTACTTCGGTTGGATTTTTTTCCACCAATTTTCCTTGTAAATGTGCTATCATCAATCGTTAAATAATTCCCAAATGTAGGGAAAAAGTTTTATTGAAAACAGTTTAAACGATTAACGTGCAAAAAATACGCTAAAAATTAACTTTTATCGCTTTGTTCCTTTTTTCCTTTTCTTGTGCATCAACAACAGCAACCGCCGCCATATTCACCATTTCTCCGACGCTCGCACCTAATTGGAAGATATGAACTGGCTTATCCATTCCCATCATGATTGGCCCAATGGAAACTGACTTATCTAATTCTTTCAGCATTTTATAATTAATATTTGCTGCTTCTAAATTTGGAAAAATTAAAGTGTTTACTTTCTTTCCAGCTAATTTTGAAAACGGAAATTTCTTCTGTAACATTTCAGAATTTAAGGCAAAATCAGCCTGAATTTCTCCATCAACAATAAGGTCTGGGTAATATTTGTGCAGGTAAGCTACGGCTTCTGCCACTTTTTGAGCGCTTTTATCCTGGGACGAACCAAAGTTTGAAAACGAAACCATTGCAATGACTGGTTCCATACCAAATAATCGAACAGTTTTTGCTGTCATCAATGCAATTTTTGCCAAATCATCTGCAGTTGGATTCGGATTTATCGCCGTATCCGATAAGAAAATTGGACCTCGCTTGGTCATCATCATATTAGTAGTTGCAATTCTAGACACACCTGGAGCTTTGTCAATCAGTTGCATCATCGGTTTTACAGTAGAAGGATAACTTCTAGAATAACCTGTGACAAGCGCATCGGCCTCGCCTTCATTAACCATCATTGCCGCAAAATAATTTCTTTCGCGCATCCATTTTTGAGAGTCGAGTAAACTCGTTCCTTTTCGTCTTCTTGATTCCCAGAAAGAGTTGGCATAACGCGACCGTCGTTCACTTTCTTCAGCTGTTTTTGGGTCAATAATTGTCACATCGGCGTCAAAACCTAATTCGTCTTTTAATTCTTGAATTATTTCTTTGTCGCCCAATAAAATTGGAATTCCAATCTTTTCTTCCCAAACAATTTGAGCTGCTTTTAAAACATCTAAATGGTCTGCTTCCGCAAAAACCACTCGTTTTGGATTTGATTTTGCACGGTTTGCCAAAAGCCTAACCATCTTATTATCTGAACCTAATCGTTCCAAAAGTTCTTCTTCATATTTATTCCAATCGTGAATTGGGTGAAGCGCAACACCAGATTCCATTGCCGCCTTTGCAACCGCTGGAGCTACAACCGCAATTAATCTTGGGTCAAAAGGTTTTGGAATAATATAATCTCTACCAAAAATCAACTTGGTTTCCCCATAAGCAATATTCACCTGCTCAGGAACCGATGCTTTTGCCAATTCAGCCAAAGCACGAACGGCTGCCATTTTCATAGCTTCGTTGATTTTTGTGGCACGAACATCTAACGCGCCGCGGAAAATATAAGGAAAACCAAGTACATTATTTACTTGATTAGGATGGTCAGAACGGCCAGTCGCCATAATGATATCTTTTCGAGTTGCGATTGCAACATTGTAATCAATCTCAGGAATTGGATTTGCCATGGCAAAAACAATCGGGTCATTTGCCATTTCCAGAAGCATTTCTGGCGTCATAATATTTCCTGCCGAAAGTCCGAGGAAAACGTCAGCTCCAACCAACGCTTCGCCTAGAGTAATATTTTTTGGCCCTTTTGAATATCTTCTTTGCACTTCAGACAAGTCATTTCTATCATCAGAAAGAACGCCGTCCTTGTCAAACATGATCACATTATCAGGCTTAATTCCTAACAAAACATACAAATTCGCGCAAGCCAAAGCCGCTGAACCTGCTCCAGAAATTACGATTTTTACGTCTTCAATTTTCTTGTCAGCTAATTCTAAAGCGTTCAATAAAGCCGCCGATGAAATAATTGCAGTTCCGTGTTGGTCATCGTGCATCACCGGAATATTCAGCTCTTCCACCAATCTTCTTTCGATTTCAAAAGATTCTGGCGCTTTGATATCTTCCAAATTGATTCCACCAAAAGTTGGCGCGATATTTTTTACGGTTTCGATGAACTTTTCGATGTCTTTTGTATCTACTTCAATGTCAAAAACATCGATGTCTGCAAAGATTTTGAACAGCAAAGCCTTTCCTTCCATTACTGGTTTTGAAGCTTCTGGACCAATATCGCCTAGACCTAAAACCGCGGTTCCGTTAGAAATTACGGCCACCAAATTTCCTTTTGCTGTATATTTATAAACGTTATTTACGTCTTTTACAATTTCAAGGCAAGGCTCTGCAACACCTGGCGAATAAGCCAATGACAAATCTCTTTGCGTGGCATAAGCTTTAGTTGGAACCACCTCAATTTTTCCTGGTGATGGTTTTGCGTGGTATAAAAGTGCTTCTCTTCTTTTGCTGTATTTGTTCATTTTTCTCGATTTTATTCCGACTTGCAAAGGTAAAGGTATCAATGAAATTTAGAAACTTTTAAGCTCATTCTTTTTAGCAAGTTTATTATTACGCACTTTTGTTTTTATTTGCCTAAAATTTATAGAGTCTTTAAAAATCAATCGGATATATTTGAAACTTCCTTTAATTTTTGTGTTTTGGATATTTTTAAAATGACTGTTTTATTTCAAGAAATCGATATTACGTTTTAATCCGTCGAATTTTGTTCGCTTTACAGCGGAATTTTTAAAAACGGCCCTGAAAGTATCTTCGGTGATTTCTTCCCAATCTTTTTTGGTCATCGAAAACAAATCGGGATGCGGATTAAAAAGCGGTTCCTTGTGCGGTTTTGAGAAGCGATTCCACGGACAAACATCTTGGCAAATATCACAACCAAACGCCCAATCATCAAACTTTCCCTTCATTTCTGACGGAATATTTTCTTTTAATTCTATCGTAAAATACGAAATACATTTGCTTCCGTCTACAACATATGGCGCAACAATAGCTTCCGTTGGGCAAGCATCTATACATTTCGTGCACGAACCGCAATGGTCCGTCACGGCGTTGTCATATTCCAAATCTAAATCAACAATCAATTCGGCAATAAAGAAAAACGAACCGACTTGCTTGCTCAATAAATTGCTGTTTTTACCAATCCAACCTAAACCGCTTTTCGAGGCCCAAGCTTTGTCTAAAACTGGCGCAGAATCCACGAAAGCACGGCCTGAAACTTCTCCGATATTTTCTTGAATTGAAAAAAGCAGTTCTTTTAATTTCTCTTTGATGACAAAATGATAATCTTGTCCGTAAGCATATTTGGAGATTTTATAATTGTCTTCACCGTTGATTTGCGTTTGCGTTTCTTCGGGATAATAATTTAAAAGCAATGAAATCACGGATTTTGAATCATCCACTAATAATGTTGGGTCTAGTCTTTTGTCGAAATGGTTTTCCATATAAGACATTTGGCCATGCGCATTATTTTTTAGCCAAGCTTCCAAACGTGGTGCTTCTTGTTCCAAAAATCCGGCTTGAGATATCCCACAAGACAAAAATCCGAGGCGAGTGGCTTCGGATTTAATGAATTTTGTATATTTCTCTTTGTTGGAAATCATCTTGGATTTTCTAAAATTTGGAACGCGGATGAAACGGATTTTACTGATTTACGCAGATTCTTGTCTTTTCTAAAAATATTTTAACCGCCAACTTTGTCATTCCGACGAAGGAGGAATCTCCGCAAAAATCTTAAATTCTAAAAAAGCCCTCCTTGAACATTCATTTTGACTTTCCCCAAGTGTTTATAAGCCTTTTCAGTCACTTCTCTACCTCTTGGCGTTCGCATTATAAAACCTTCTTGAATCAAAAATGGCTCATAAACTTCCTCAATCGTCTCGCCACTTTCAGAAACTGCGGTTGCCAAAGTGGACAATCCGACTGGCCCTCCTTTGAATTTATCGATGATTGTGGTTAAGATTTTATTGTCCATTTCATCTAAACCGTGCGCATCGACGTGCAATGCTTTCAATGAAAAACGTGCAATTTCAATATCGATGCTCCCGTTTCCTTTTATTTGGGCAAAATCACGGACTCTTCTTAATAAAGCATTTGCTATTCTTGGTGTTCCGCGACTTCTTCCTGCGATTTCAATTGCCGCTTCCATGGTAATTGGCATTTTTAAAATTGCGGAACTTCTTTCAACAATTGATGTCAAAAGTTCTGTCGTGTAATATTGTAGTCGGCTTTGGATTCCAAAACGAGCTCGCATTGGAGCTGTCAATAATCCTGAACGAGTTGTGGCTCCAACCAATGTAAACGGATTCAGATTCAGCTGAACCGTTCTGGCATTTGGTCCAGATTCAATCATAATATCAATCTTAAAATCTTCCATTGCAGAATACAAATATTCTTCCACAATTGGACTCAAACGGTGAATTTCGTCAATAAACAAAACATCACGTTCTTCAAGATTAGTCAGCAAACCCGCTAAATCTCCAGGCTTATCTAAAACCGGACCCGACGTAATTTTTATTCCAACACCCAATTCATTCGCCAAAATATTGGCAAGCGTCGTTTTTCCCAAACCCGGAGGCCCGTGGAAAAGCGTGTGATCCAAGGCTTCGTTTCTTTGGTTGGCGGCCTGCACAAATACTTGCAAATTCTCCAAAACTTGGTCTTGTCCAGTGAAATCATCAAAAGACAGCGGCCTCAATTTTTTTTCTAAATCGAGTTCTTCGTGATTGTAGTTTTGGTTTGTTGGGTCTAAATTTTCATTCATGTGGCAAAGATAGAGAAAGTAAGTCGAAAGTTTAAAAGTCGTAAAGTCAAAAGCAATAATAGTCTGTCAAATTTCAAACTATATTTTTAATCTACATTATAACCTTTTGCCAAAAGCGTTTTCCATTCTGGATGTTTTCTTAGATATGAAGCAACAAATGGGCAAAGTGGCGCTAAAGTATATTGGTTTTCTTTGATGTATTTTAAAGATTTTTCGACAATGCTTCCGCCGACACCTTTTCCTTCTAACGCTTTTGGAACTTCGGTGTGGGTTAAAAACATTACGTTGTCGTTTGTCAAAATATATTCTACGAAAGCTTTGTGATTTTCCACTTCCATCTCGAATCTTTTTTTGTCTTCGTTTTTGACCAATTCAAGGTCAGCATATTTATCGCTCATAGCAGTAATTTTAGATTTGTTGTGGAAAGATACTCAAAAATCAAGTTGCATCAAAATTCAGATTTTTTAATATCTTTAACAGAAATTAACCACAACTCAACCAAACTGACTTTTATGGAAAACCACGACGAAGACAATAATTTAAAAAGAGAACTTGGATTATTAGACGGAACGATGCTGGTCGTTGGGTCGATGATTGGTTCGGGAATTTTTATCGTGAGTGCTGATATTGCAAGGCAAGTTGGTTCTGCGGGTTGGCTTACTTTGATCTGGATAATTTCTGGATTGATTACCGTAATTGCAGCTGTAAGTTATGGAGAATTAAGTGCGATGTTCCCAAAAGCGGGCGGTCAATATGTCTATTTGAAAGAAGCTTACAACAAATTAATTGCTTTTTTATATGGATGGAGTTTCTTCGCGGTCATCCAAACCGGAACAATTGCAGCTGTTGGAGTTGCCTTTTCAAAATTCGCCGCTTATCTATACGAACCTTTGAGTGATGAAAATATACTTTTTGATTTGGGTTATTTCAAACTAAATGCAGCTCAAATTGTTTCTATCATTACAATTATTTTATTGACATATATTAATAGTCGTGGCGTAAAGAACAGCAAAATGCTTCAAACCGTAATGACGATTATCAAAATAATGTCGCTTCTTGGATTGATTGTATTCGGATTTATTTTGGGTGCAAAAGCAGAAATTTGGGATGCCAATTGGGCTGATGCTTGGAATACGCAATCTTTTAATACAACAACAAATTCTTGGTTTCCAATTAGCGGTTCGGCGCTAATTACCGGAATTTCTGCTGCCATGGTTGGCTCTTTATTTTCAAGTGATGCTTGGAATGGCGTGACTTTTATAGCCGGAGAAATTAAAAATCCGAAGCGAAATGTGGGCTTGAGCTTGTTTCTAGGAACTTTTATCGTGACCGTAATTTATATTTTGGCGAATTTGATGTATTTGGCCGTGGTTCCGTTTGAGGAAATTGCGACTGCAAAATCAGATCGTGTGGCCGTTGTTGCTGCCAATTATATCTTCGGAAATATCGGAACTTTGATCATCGCTATTATGATTATGATTTCCACGTTTGCATGCAATAACGGACTGATTATGGCCGGGGCCAGAGTTTATTATACCATGGCAAAAGACGGATTATTCTTCAAAAAAGCAGCTGTTTTAAATTCGGCTAGCGTTCCGGCTTGGGCTTTGTGGGCACAATGTATTTGGGCTTCGGCGTTGTGCTTGACCGGAAAATATGGCGCTTTATTAGACTTTGTAATGATCATCGTAATCATTTTTTACATCTTAACTATCTACGGAATTTTCATATTAAGAAGAAAAATGCCTGATGCCGAACGACCTTACAAAGCTTTTGGCTATCCATTTTTGCCTTTGCTTTACATTCTTGCAGCTTCTGCGTTGTGTGTTGCTTTGTTGATCACAAGATTTGAAACTTGTGGTTGGGGCGTTTTAATTATGCTGGCCGGAATTCCTGTTTATTATTTGTCCAAGCCTAAAAAACAAATGTAATTTGCTATGATCCGAAAGATTTTAGAACAAAGTTCGCATCGCCCTTGGGAAATCCCGAAAGATCGTTGGCGATTTTACCAAGAATGGAATGATGCTATTTTTCTGCATTGGGAAGTTGATTTGGAAGAACTGAAAAAACATGTTCCGAAGGAGTTGGAAATTGATTTATTCGAAGGAAAGCCTTGGGTTTCGGTTGTGGCTTTTGCAATGGAAGAAATTCGTCCGAGGTATTTGCCTGCATTTGCTCCTATTTCTAATTTCTTTGAAATAAATGTTCGGACTTACGTGAAAACGAAAAGCAAAACCGGCGTTTATTTTTTGAGTATGGAAGGTGGGAAAGATCTGTCTTGCAAGGTCGCTAAATTGATTTCGGAACTTCCTTACCGATTTTCAAGCATCAAAAGAGAAATGGAATATTACCGTTCTTCAAATTCTGAGTTTGGAGATAAATTAGACATCAAATTTAAAATCGGTCAAGCCGTACAAAAAACTGAAATTGATCTTTGGCTGACCGAACGATATGCTTTGTTTCAAGACACCAAAAACTTCATCAACGAATATGAAATCCACCATCAAGAATGGCCAATCAGAGAAGCCATTGTTGAAAATATTGAGTTGCATTATCCAAGATTTGAGAAATTAATAGGCAGAAAACCTGACTTAGTTAATTATTCTGAAGGCGTAAAAGTGGTTGCTTGGGGAAAGAAAAAAATTAGAAAAAGCGATTGGGATAATCGTTAAATCTTAAAACTTATGAATATTGAAAAAATAGAAACGGAACGATTACTTCTTATTCCGTTTACAAAACAATTGTGCCATTTAGTCAATGATAAAAATTTTGTTGCCCTCCAAAATACAGGATTGAATGCAGGCGAAGGTTATCCGGATCAAGAAACTTTGGATACAATTCCGAAGATTGTCGCAAATATTGAATTGTCAAATGGCCCAACTGGATTTGAATCTTGGGTGATAATTACAAAACAGAAAATGAAAATTATCGGTGACGTTGGTTTCAAAGGAATTCCGAATCAAGCTGGTGAAATTGACCTAGGTTACGGAATCATCGCAAGCGAACGACAAAAAGGTTATGCTTTTGAAGCAGCAAAAGCTTTGTGTGATTGGGCGATTTCTCAGGAAAATGTAAATACAATTACGGCAAAATGTTTGATTGAAAATGAGGGTTCTTATAAAACATTAGAAAAATTAAATTTCAAAAGAGTCGATGAAGACGAATCGATGCTTCATTATATTTTGGAATAATCGACGCAATTGAATGTTATGTTGCTAAACTTGTAACCTTGCCCGAAAATCTTGTAATACCGTTTCCTTTTTTAATTCGGAAATTTATAATAATAAATTTTAAAAACAATTAAGACATGGAAAATTCAAAACAAATTGACGCCTTGAACAAGTTAATTGAGATTAATAACGATCGCGTTGAAGGTTATGAAACCGCTTCAAGTGAAACTAAGGAAACTGATTTAAAGTCACTTTTTGGTGAATTAGCGAGTACAAGCCACAAAAATGCATCTGAATTGCGCGCTGAAGTTACTCGCCTTGGTGGAAAGCCAGAAGAAGGAACAAGAGTTACCGGAAAATTCTTTAGAGCTTGGATGGATGTTAAAGCTGCTTTTACCGGAAATGATCGTCACGCGATCTTAGATTCTTGTGAATTTGGCGAAGATAAAGCTTTAGAAACTTATGATTCAGTGCTTGAAAATGACAGTTCAAATTTGACAAGCGAGCAAACGCAATTAGTTTCGCAACAAAAATCTGCATTGAGAGCCGACCACGACAGAGTTAAGTCTTTGAGAGACGCATCAGCTTAAGATTTTATTAAATCATAAAAAAACCGCTTCTAAATCAGAAGCGGTTTTTTTTATATAATTCTTAGTGATGAAGTTCTTCTTCTCCTTCTCTAAAAGGCACAGTTTGCGGAATAAAATCTTCCTCAAAACCTGGTTTGCTGTAATCATAAGGCCATCTATGAACTTCTGGAAGTTCTCCTGGCCAGTTTCCGTGGATGTGCTCAACAGGAGCAGTCCATTCAAGAGTTGTAGATTTCCAAGGATTCATTACAGATCTTTTTCCGTAGAAAATACTGTGGAAGAAGTTGTAAATGAAAACGATTTGGAAAGCACCACCAACTAAAGCGAAAACTGTAATTAAAACGTTTACGTTTTGTAAGTCGTCAAATAATGGGAATGCCGTGTTTGTGTAATAACGTCTTGGAAGACCCGCCATACCGATGAAGTGCATTGGGAAGAAAACTCCATAAGCACAAACTGCAGTTACCCAAAAGTGAATATAACCTAAATTTTTATTCAACATTCTTCCAAACATTCTTGGGAACCAATGGTAAACTCCAGCGAACATTCCATAAAGTGCTGAGATACCCATTACCAAGTGGAAGTGAGCTACAACAAAATATGTATCGTGAACATTGATGTCAAGTGTGCTGTCTCCAAGGATGATTCCTGTTAAACCTCCAGTGATGAAAGTAGAAACAAATCCGATAGAGAACAACATCGCAGGATTCATTTGTAAGTTACCTTTCCAAAGAGTTGTAATCCAGTTGAACGCTTTTACCGCAGATGGAATTGCAATCAATAATGTTGTGAATGTAAACACAGATCCTAAGAATGGATTCATTCCCGAGATAAACATGTGGTGACCCCAAACGATTGTTGACAAGAAAGCAATGGCAAGAATTGAGGTAATCATCGCTCTGTAACCAAAGATTGGTTTACGAGAATTGGTTGCCATAATTTCAGAGACAAGTCCCATTGCAGGCAAGATTACAATATAAACCTCCGGGTGACCTAAGAACCAGAATAAGTGTTCAAATAAAACTGGAGAACCACCTTGATAATGCAATACTTCTCCGGCAATATAAATATCAGATAGGAAGAAAGAAGTTCCAAAACTTCTATCCATGATCAATAACAAAGCTGCGGATAACAGAACTGGAAACGATACAATACCGATTACTGCAGTGATAAAGAAAGCCCAAATCGTAAGTGGCAATCTTGTCATTGACATTCCTTTTGTTCTTAAATTGATTACTGTAACAACATAGTTCAAAGATCCCATTAAAGAAGACGCGATGAAAATAGCCATTGAAACTAACCATAAAGTCATACCTGTTCCAGAACCAGGAATTGCTTGTGGCAAAGCCGACAATGGTGGGTAAATAGTCCATCCTGCAGATGCTGGTCCAGATTCTACGAAAAGTGAACAAACCATAATAACACTTGAAAGGAAGAACAACCAATATGAAACCATGTTCATAAAACCGGATGCCATATCTCTAGCACCAATTTGCAATGGAATCAAGAGGTTACTAAACGTTCCGCTCAAACCTGCCGTCAATACAAAGAATACCATGATGGTTCCGTGAATTGTGACAAGTGCAAGATACGCGTCGTTTTTCATCACTCCACCTGGAGCAAATTTCTCGCCTAAGAAAAATTTGAAAATTCCAAATGATTCTTCTGGCCAAGCTAATTGCATTCTGAAAAGTAAGGACATTCCTACCCCAATGATTCCCATGATAATACCCGTAATCAAGTATTGTTTGGCAATCATCTTATGATCAATACTAAAAATATATTTAGTAATAAATGTATCCTTGTGGTGGTGTTCGTGTTCGTGATCGTGATCGTGTTGATCGTGTCCGTGATCTGACATATATTATAATTTAAATTTTATTTAAAAGATATACTTATTATTATTTAGCGGCTACAACATTCGTAGTATCAGCTGCTGTTTTAGTAGAATCTTGGGGAGCTGTTGGCCCAACTGTTTCTGCTTTTGGTTCTTTTTCAGCTTTCACTGCAGACACTACCGTTGGCTTTTCTGCTAACCATTTTTTAAAGTCTGCTTCACTTTCTACAACAATTTTCATTTGCATGTTATAGTGTGAAGGTCCGCATATTTTATTACAAAGTAATAAGAAATCAAAAGTATAAGGATCAAGTCCTGGCTCACCTTTTTTAGTAAGTTCAACGCTTTTCTTAGCTCGAATTTCATTAATTACTGATACCTTTTCAACAATTTCTGCTGTTTGACGCATTTCTGCTGTCGTTTTGTTAGGCGTAAAAGCGAACTGAGTAACCATACCCGGAACACAGTTCATCTGCGCTCTAAAGTGTGGCATGTATGCTGAGTGCAACACGTCTTGAGAACGCATTTTGAAAACCACTTTTTTACCTTTTGGCAAGTGCAATTCATTAACCACTTTGTCATCTTGCGCGTTTGGATCCATAACATCAACACCTAAGGTATTTACACCCTCGATATAACGAACGTTAGCTTTTCCAAGAACGTTATCTTCACCAGAATATCTAGCTTCCCAAGAGAATTGTTTTGCATATAATTCAACAACAATTACATCTTCGTCTTCATCAACAAACATGATGTTTGTCCAAGCGTATAATCCGTAAAGGATCAAACCAGCTAAAACGATTACCGGGATAATAGTCCAGATAAATTCTAATTTGTCATTATCTGCAAAATACAATGCTTTTTGCCCTTCTCTACCTCTATACTTAAAAGAAAAGTAGTGCAATAATGCCTGTGTGATTGTCTGAACCACGAAAATTAAGATCATCGAAATCCACATCAGGCTATCTACATCTGCTCCGTGAACCGAAGCCGAGTTGCTCATTAATGGGAAATGACCAAATTCAATTACACAGTAAATCGTTGTGATATAGATGAATACCAAAAAGGCAAACATTAAATATCCATTTACATTATTATCTTTATCATTAGCCACTTGTGAATCATCACGTTTTGAGCCAACTTGAGTCAAATCGAAAATTTTAGTTAATTGCCAAATTGCAACAGCTAATAGAACTAAAACTATAATTACCAACAAACTTGTCATCTGTTTTTTCTTTAAATATTAATAATGAAAATGTTTACTTTCCTCGATAAATGGATTTCTTTTTGGTAACAAAGGAGATTTAGTTAAAGCAGTAAATACTACAAAAATAAACAATCCAAGGAAGAAAAGTACTGAACCAATTTCTGCAATACCAATGAACCAACGGTCACCTACCGTTGCCGGCATAATCATATTATAGAAATCAATATAGTGTCCAGCTAAGATAACAACACCTGCCATAACGATAATCCAAGTCAAACGTTTAAAGTCTGTATTGATTAAAATCAAAACTGGGAAAAGGAAGTTCATAGCAACCATTCCAAAGAACGGCAAGTTGTATTGTTCAATTCTTGTGATAAAGTATGTTACCTCTTCTGGGATATTTGCATACCAAATCAACATGAACTGAGAGAACCATAAGTAAGTCCAGAAAACACTGATACCAAACATAAATTTAGCTAAATCGTGAATGTGGCTTGTATTCACATATTCTAAGTATCCTCTTGATTTTAGATATAAAGTCACCAATGCGATTACTGTAATACCGCTCACAAAGAAACTTGCAAAAACGTACCATCCAAACAATGTACTGAACCAGTGAGGGTCAACAGACATAATCCAGTCCCAAGACATGATTGATTCTGTCACGATGAAAAACACTAAGAATCCAGCAGAAATTTTGAAGTTCTTTTTGTAGAAAGCATTGTCACTTGCCTCATCAAGAGCCAAACAATTTTTTCTAGAAAAATATCTATATACGTTCCATCCGATGATGAAAACTGCAGCTCTAATTAACCAAAACCATTCGTTTAAATAACCTGATTTGTTAGCAATTAATTTGTCATACTTAGGATTTGCAGGATCTAATAAATCTGCATCCATCCAAACAAATAAGTGGTGGAAGTGGAAAGCTCCTAATGCTAAAAGAATAAATACAATAATAGAACCAACTGGCAAATAAGCCGTAATTCCTTGCATTACTCTGAACAATACTGGAGACCAACCTGCCTGCGCCACTTGTTGAATTGCATAGAAAGCTAATGCTCCCAATGAAATCAACATGAAAAATAATGCTGCCACATACAAAGCTGCCCAAGGTTTGTTTTGCAATTGGTGCAAGACGTGCTCAACATGTTTCGTATGTGCTGCGTGATCTGCGTGTGCATCATGACCACCTTGTGCTTTATCATGACCGTGCGCTGTAACGGCTGCATGGTCATCATGGTGTTCTTCTGTTGAAGCTACCGCATGAGCAGTATCTTTTGTTGTAGAAATAGTATCCACGTGAATTGCAGGGTCAGCCATGCTTGCTTCTGGTTTTGTTTCAGTTGCAACAACTGCATCATGAGATTCATGATTTTCAGCTGCGTGTGCTTCTTTTACAGGATGAGCTTCGTGAGCCTCATGTCCAGCTGCTGCGTGATGACCGCCGTGTTCTTCAGATTCTTTCTTTAAGATTTCTTCTACTTCAGCAGTATTTTTTGGTGCAGTTAAAAAACCATAACCTATCCCTAAGATTCCTAAAATCATAAAGACAATCGCGACAGTTTTTAATTTGCTTGAAAATGTGTACATATCTATTAAGATCAGTTTGTTCTACAATTATAATTCACTCTTAAGTTTCATCACATAAGCTGCAACCATCCAACGCTCTTGTTGAGTCAATTGGTTAGCGTGAGAACCCATTGCGTTTAATCCGTAAGTTTCAACGTGGAATACACTTCCTTCAGTGATAACTCTATCAGCATAACTTGGTACACCAAGAAATTTCTCTCTTTTAACCAAGTTTCCTTTTCCGTCACCTTTTTCACCGTGGCAAATTGCACAGTAGATTCCGAAAAGTTGCGCCCCTTTATCAGAGTTTTTTGCAACTGAATCTAAAGGAGATTTTAAATTAGCTTTAGCCAATTCATAACCTGCTGTAGAATTTTCATATTCATAAGGCTCAAAACCTCTAGGAATCGATCCCTTTGCAGGAAGCTGTCCTTCTTTACCGCCTGGAAAAGCACCAGATTCAGAATAGGTTTCATATCCTACTGACTCATACATATTTGGCATGTATTGATAATTAGGCTTTTTCTTGTTGTGACAAGATACGGCCGTTATCGCGATTCCTACCAAAAGTGTTATTTTATATAAACTTTTCATATTTAGTCTTAATGCTTTTCTATTACTTTAACTTCTACTGCTCCCGTATTTTGAAAAAATGACACTAATTCATTTTCATCACCGTGAACGGCAACTTCCATTAAAAAGTGGTCATCTGTAGTTCTTACATCTGGGTTCTCGGCTGCTTTAAAAGGCCACAATCTGCTTCTCATATAAAATGTAAGAACCATTAAGTGTGCTGCAAAAAATACAGTCATCTCAAACATTACCGGCACGAAAGCTGGCATATTTTCGATATAGCTAAAACTTGGCTTTCCACCAATGTCTTGAGGCCAATCGGAAATCATAATATAGTTCATCATCCATGTAGCGAAAGACAAACCACACAAACCATATAAGAAAGCACAAATTGCTAACCTTGTTGGTGCGATTCCCATTGCTTTGTCCAATCCGTGAACTGGAAATGGAGTGAAAACTTCTTCAATATGGTGATGAGCAGCACGTGTTTTTTTAACGGCATCCATAAGCACATCATCATCATTATAAATAGCGTATATAACTTTATTACTCATGGTGTGAATGTTTATTTTCTTCTCTATGTTTTTTATAATTATCTCCAGAAGATTTCAAGATTGTTTTTACCTCTGCTTGAGCGATCACTGGGAAAGATCTAGCATATAATAAGAATAATACAAAGAAGAAACCAATTGTTCCGATATAGATTCCAATATCAACAAATGTTGGTGAGAACATTGTCCAAGATGACGGAAGGTAATCTCTGTGCAATGAAGTTACGATAATTACGAAACGCTCGAACCACATACCGATATTTACAACAATCGAGATAACGAAAGAGAACATGATACTTGTTCTTAATTTTTTAAACCACATGAACTGTGGAGAGAAAACGTTACAAGTCATCATTGCCCAGTAAGCCCAAGCGTATGGTCCTGTTGCTCTGTTCAAGAAAGCGTATTGTTCATACTCAACTCCTGAATACCAAGCCACGAATAACTCTGTGATATAAGCAACACCCACAATAGAACCTGTAATCATGATTACAATGTTCATCAATTCGATGTGCTGAATTGTAATATAAGCTTCTAAGTTTGAAACTTTTCTCATGATGATAAGCAAGGTGTTTACCATCGCAAATCCTGAGAATACCGCTCCAGCAACGAAGTATGGAGGGAAAATCGTAGTATGCCATCCTGGAATTACAGAAGTAGCAAAGTCAAAAGATACGATCGTATGTACAGAAAGTACAAGTGGCGTAGCCAAACCTGCAAGAACCAAAGATACTTCTTCAAAACGTTGCCAGTCTTTTGCTCTACCGCTCCATCCGAAGCTCAAGATTGAATACACTCTTTTTGTAAAAGGTGTCACTGCTCTATCTCTAAGCATTGCGAAATCCGGAAGCAAACCTGTCCACCAGAAAACCAATGATACAGAAAGATACGTTGAAATCGCGAATACGTCCCAAAGCAATGGCGAGTTAAAGTTTACCCATAACGAACCAAATTGGTTTGGAATTGGCAATACCCAGTATGCTAACCATGGACGACCCATGTGAATAATTGGGAACAAACCTGCTTGAACTACAGAGAAAATGGTCATTGCTTCTGCAGAACGGTTAATTGCCATTCTCCATTTCTGACGGAATAACAAAAGTACTGCTGAAATCAATGTTCCGGCGTGTCCGATACCAACCCACCAAACGAAGTTCGTGATATCCCAAGCCCAGCCAACTGTTTTATTTAATCCCCATGTACCAATACCAGTAGAGACGGTGTATATAATACAGCCTATTCCCCAAAGGAAAGCTGCTAATGCGATTGAAAATACAATCCACCATTGTTTGTTCGCTCTACCTTCAACAGGTGCAGCTACATCTACTGTTACATCGTGATAATTTTTATCACCTATAACTAAAGGTTTTCTAATGGGTGCTTCGTAGTGAGACGACATAATCCTTTATCTTGTTTCTGATTAATTATTTATTTCTAGGTATTTCTAACTTTTACGTGATAGAATACATTAGGTTTTGTTCCAACGTGCTCCAATAAATGGTACATTCTTGGATTTTCTTCTAACTTAGCAATTTCATCTGCTTTGTTATTAACATCTCCAAAAATCATTGATCCAGAAGTACATGCTGCAGAACAAGCTGTTTCAAATGCATTTGTATCAACTGCTTTTCCTTCACGTTTTGCTTTCAAAATAACCGCTTGAGTCATTTGGATACACATTGAGCATTTTTCCATAACCCCTCTTGAACGAACAACAACATCTGGATTCAATACCATACGACCTAAATCGTCATTCATGTGGTAATCAAATTCTGAGTTTTTGTTGTACAAGAACCAGTTGAAACGACGCACTTTATAAGGACAGTTGTTTGCACAGTAACGAGTACCAACACATCTGTTATATGCCATGTGGTTTTGACCTTGACGACCGTGAGATGTTGCAGCAACAGGACAAACCGTCTCACATGGAGCGTGGTTACAGTGCTGACACATTACCGGCTGGAAAGCCACTTGCGGATTATCTGATGGATCTTCCATTTCTCCAAAACCTCCTAGAGAGCCTTTCTCGCCGAATAATCCTTCAAATCCTTCTTTTTTCTCGTTGTCTTTTTCGAAAGTATCTTCAGAAGAATAATACCTGTCAATACGCAACCAGTGCATATCACGGCTTCTTCTTACCTCAGATTTCCCAACAACAGGAACGTTATTTTCAGCATGACAAGCAATAACGCAAGCGCCACAACCTGTACATGAATTTAAATCAATTGATAATTTAAAGTGGTGTCCAACAGTACGGTCAAAAGAATCCCATAAATCAACAGTGTTTGCTTTCACTGGATTGTGATCTAACGACACCATTGGTGATGGATTCCAAACTTCAGCTTCAGCATCATTGAACACATTTAAGGTAGTTTCCTTAATGATATCGCCTCTACCCATTAACGTTCTTTGCAACTGAACACAAGCAAATTCGTGATCTCCACTTTCTTTTGTGATTTTTGCAGTTTGGTTTGCATTAGCGTTAGCATATAATGTATAAGCATTAACACCAACTTGCATCTCTTCTTTCATAGACTCCTTACGTCCATAACCTAGAGCCAAACCAATCGTTCCAACAGCTTGACCTGGCTGGATGATAACCGGAACTTTTTCCAATTTCACACCACCCACTTCGATAGTCACATAACTACCATTCAAACCACCGTTTGCAACATTAAAGTTTTCAATATCTAATTTAGCTGCATCCGCTTTAGAAATTGTCATATAGTTATCCCAAGACACACGAGTGATCGGATCTGGGAATTCTTGTAACCAAGGATTGTTTGCTTGTTGACCGTCTCCCATTCCTGTTTTAGTATACAATACTAATTCAAAATCTCCTGCTTTTTTAGCTTGCGCCAAAGTTGAAGCTGCAGACGCATAATCAGCAGATCCAGAAGCACCAGAAGTTATAGGTGTTGAGAAAAATCCGTCGTGAACTAATTTGTTCCAAGTAATTCCGGTTACAGAAGAAGTACCAACTGCTTTTAAATAATCGTAATAAGCTGTGGAATTATCAGACCAAAGCAATAATGCTTCTTGGAATTGTCTTGTATCAAATAAAGGACGAATTGTTGGTTGCGTGATGCTGTAATTTCCTTTAGAAATCGTTACATCTCCCCAAGACTCCAAATAATGAGGAGCGGCCGCTGCGATTGAAGAAAGAACTGCAGTTTCATCTTCTTTCAAAGAAAAAGCAACAGATAATTTTACTTTTTTCAATCCTTCAGCAAAATCTTTTGAAGCCGCAAGCGTGTAAACTGGATTCACACCGCTCATAATTAATGTATGAACACTTCCTGCTTTCATGTCAGCCACTAATTTAGCAACTGCTTTAGCATCACCTTTTCTAGTCAGTCTAGCTCCTGCAGGATTAAAAGCTTGAGATTGCAATGCGTTGTTAATTGCAAAAACTAATAATTGCGCGTTAACATCATCCAAACCTGAAACTAAAACTCCTTTTGAACCAGCTGCTTTTAATTGCTGTGCAGCTTTCATTACTTCTTCTTCTCTAGCAACTTTTTGAGTTCCAACCGAAGCACCCGTAATAATATTGTATATTTTAACCAAAGCTTGTTTTTGGTCTGTGACTGTCAAAGGAATACGTTTGTCAGCATTAGCGCCCGACATAGACATATTCGCCTCAATTTGAATATGCTTAGACATTACTCCATTTTTCGGAACACGTCCTTTTGCATATCCAGAATCAAATCCGCCACCTTGCCAATCTCCTAAGAAATCTGCACCAACAGAAACGATTGTATTTGCTTTTGAGAAATCATAATCTGCCAAAGCTCTTTCACCATATGCCATCTGGAAAGCATCCAACGCATTTGACTCAGAAACCGCATCGTAAACAACGTGTTTTGCCGATGGGTTTTTAGCAATAAATTCTGCAATTAATTTATCAGTAGATGGACTCGCCATTGTATTTGTAAGCAACACTACTTGACCGCCTGTAGCTTTCGCATCGTTCAAGCTTGCTTTAACCTTTGCATCCACATCAGACCAAGAAGCTGATTTTTTTGCAATTTTTGGTTGTTTTAAACGAGTGTTGTCATACAAAGAAAGAACTGACGCGTGAACTCTTGCATTTGCACTAAGTTTCACTCCGTCAAGCGTATTGTTCTCCACTTTAATTGGACGACCTTCACGTGTTTTAATCAAGATATTTGCAAAATCAAAACCGTCTGCGATAGTTGTAGCATAATAATCTGCAACTCCTGGAATAATTTCTTCCGGCTGCACTACGTAAGGAATCGATTTAATAACCGGACCTTCACACGCTACCAAAGAAGCAGCAGCTGTACTAAATCCAACATATTTTAAGAAATCACGACGTGATGTTGATGATGCTGATAATGATTCTTTATCTCCTAAAAACTCCTCCACCGGAATTGGTTCCGCGAATTCGTTATTTCTGAGCGTCTCAACAATAGAACTATTATCGTTTAGTTCTTCAACACTTTTCCAGTATTTTTTGTTTGATGACATGTATATTATATATAAATTATCTTAATAAATTTGATTAATAGTGGCATTTTCCACACTCTAAACCACCCATTTCTGCAGCAGTCAGCTTGTCTTTACCATATTTCTTAGCAAGTTCTGCGTGAATTTTGTCATAGTAAGCATTACCTTCCATTTTCACATCAGTCTTACGGTGACAGTCAATACACCATCCCATTGTTAATGGAGAATGTTGTTCCATAATCTCTAATGTTTCCACTGGACCGTGACAAGTTTGACATTCAATTCCACCAACAATTACGTGCTGCGAGTGATTAAAGTAAACGAAGTCTGGAAGATTATGAATTCTCACCCATTTAACTGGCTGTGTTTTTCCTGTGTATTTTTGAGTTGCTTTATCCCAACCCACTGCATCATATAATTTCTGGATTTCTCCGTCATAAAATGCTTTGCTATGTTCTGGAGTTCCAGTTTCTTCTGCAACTTCTGATATATTTTTGTGGCAGTTCATACAAACATTCAACGAAGGAATACCTGCATTTTTACTAACTCTAGCTGAAGAGTGGCAATATTTACAATCAATACCATTATCACCAGCGTGAATCTTGTGAGAATAATGAATTGGCTGAATTGGTTGATAACCTTGATCAACACCAACCTGCATTAAGAAACCGTACACGAAGTAACCACTCGCCAACAACAATATAATTGATGTTACCAAAACAAGAAATTGGTTTCTTGCAAAAGCAACCCAGATTGGAGTTACTGGCTCTTTATAAGCTGGCTCGATTCCGTTAGCTCTTGCGACTTTACCTAAAACCTTATTAACAAGAACAAGCATCACAACCAACATTACCATAACCAATGCCAAAGCACCAAGGATGATATTGTTTGAAATTCCGCTTCCGGCTTCATTTGCGCCATCAACAGAAGCAGCACCACCAACTCCTGGAGCAGGCTTTTCTGCTTTTGGTTGAGAAGTGTATGCTAAGATATTATCAATATCAGCGTCTGACAATTGAGGGAACGAAGTCATTATAGACTTGTTATTCTCGTTGAAAACTTTTACAGCTGCAGGATCACCAGCCTTAACCATCTTCTGGCTATCTTTAATCCAAGAATGCAACCATTTTGTATCATGTCTTTCAGTCACGCCTCTTAATGCCGGACCTGTCATTGGCGCATCTAATTTGTGACACGCAGCACAGTTTGCATTAAAAAGAGCCTTTCCGGCAGCAGCATCGCCTGCACCTGAGGCAGGAGCAGCAACTTCGGCAGCTGGAGCAGCGGCTGTTTCTTGAGCAAAAGATGAAACGGAAAATGTTAGCATTAACGCTAAGCTGAACAGTAGTATTCGTGAAATCGAATTAGGATTACCCACCTTTTTCATATTTAAAATGATTATCGACTAAATTTGGTATGGTTTTTTCATTACAGAATTGTTGAGAAAATTCCATACGTTATTTAAAACTTTGCACAAAAATACGACTTAAGAACTATTCTCAAAACCCTAAAGAAGTCTTAATAATCAATTTATATTAATTCTAAATAATTTTTTTAAATTTGAATCAAATGTTAAATATTATATTTGCACAAAACTAACTTCATTATGAGAATTTTAAGTCCAAAAACAACGTTGCTAACTGTTTCTTTCATAGCATTTTTAACAGTTTCGGCACATTCGCAAGAAAAAAATATTAAGGTTATTCAAGACCCCAAATTTGAACAATTGCTTTCGGAAAAGCGAAAAATCAACTCTTCTTTAACCGTAAATGAGCGCTATAAAATTCAGATTTATAATGGTGACAGCGAAACCGCAAAGAAAACATTAAGTGAATTTAAGCGTGAATTTAGAAATTTAGATGGAACAATCGTTTTTAATACGCCAACCTATAAAGTATGGATTGGAAACTTTAAGACAAAAATTGAAGCTGAAAGAAATTTGAATGATGTGAGAAAAAAATATTCAAATGCACTCGTTATAAAGCCGTCAAAATAAGAATAAAAATGGTTACTAATTTAGATTCCGTTTTCCCTTTAGTCTTTAACATGGTTGCGGTAGATGCTAAATTAGCTTGTTGCTCAGTTCAAGTAACAGTTAATAGTATTACTAAAATCAATATTCGATTGTAAATTTCAAAGTAGTGACGTACATTATAAAAAAAAATCCCAATTTAACAATTGGGATTTTTTTATAACTATAGAAAATTATTTCAATTTTTTCTTTACTGCGACTTCTTGGAATGATTCGATGATATCATATTGCTCAATATCATTATATCCTTTAATTTGAATACCACAGTCATATCCTTTTGAAACTTCTTTGACATCGTCTTTGAAACGTTTCAAGGCAACCAATTCTCCTGTGTGGATTACAACACCCTCACGGATTAGGCGTATTCTTGAAGAACGGATGATTTTTCCGTCCATCACCATACAACCTGCGATTGAACCTACTTTAGAAATTTTGAAAATCTCACGAATTTCTGCAGTTCCAGAAATTTCTTCCTTCATTTCTGGAGAAAGCATTCCTTCCATCGCATCTTTCAAGTCGTCAATTGCATCATAGATGATTGAGTAATTACGGATATCGATTTCTTCTTTATCAGCCAATGCTCTCGCATTTCCTGCAGGTCTTACGTTAAATCCGATGATGATCGCATCAGAAGCAGACGCCAAGTTAACGTCAGTTTCTGTAATTGCTCCAACACCTTTGTGGATAATCTTGATTTCGATTTCCTCAGTAGATAATTTAGAGAATGAATCTGCCAATGCTTCAACCGAACCATCCACGTCACCTTTAATAATGATGTTCAATTCTTTAAACTGTCCAAGAGCAA
>Ga0265780_10002371_pt1 | contig 25590 bp, 29 predicted proteins | sample P1T30metagenome_FD_192432 | JGI IMG/M metagenome (GOLD analysis project Ga0265780, IMG submission 192432) | Plant litter microbial communities from East Loma Ridge, Irvine, California - P1 T30 | ecosystem: Environmental > Terrestrial > Plant litter > Unclassified | place: USA: California...
TTCGTCCAGCGATACAGAACCAATGCCACGTCGAACAAAACCAACAGTAGCACGTCCCCGAGGCAGGCAGCCACGCATCCAACAGCGTACAATTCGTGCTAGCGCGAGCGAAGAGCCAGAGTCTGAGTCCGAAGGCGAGCAGTCTCCTAGCGATACAGAGACACTGCCACCGCCAGAGAAATCGGCACCGCGACGTTCCAGAGGCAGACACCAACGCGCCGTACCACAGTACGATGGTGCAGACGACGAGCGCGACGACCTGGGCATCACACCAGCCCGCCCCGTCGCTAAGAGGCGAACGAGCAGCAGGAACGCAGGCAAGCTGTGGTGGAAGGTTGGACGGCGTGTTGTTAATGACAGCGACGACGATGGAAGTGAGGATGAATTGAGCTTTCACTAGGCGTGTAGCTCAAGCGCTGATGCTTACATGTTGTCGAGCGATGGCGTGGGATGGAAAGGTTGAACGGAATTTTTTTGTTTTCGCGAGTATACGCGTGTATGAGATACCCCATTGGCTTTGAATATTGGCATGAATGAACAAGAGTTTGTGAAAGATTCTTGAATTTGCGATTTACTGGTGTTGTTGAAAAGCGCATTCATACGCGAGATATGTGACTAGTTTGATGATGACTCTCATGCACACTCCCCTTCTCGCAGACCCCACAGCAACACCCTCTTACACTTCCTAAGCCCTCATCAACACATGCACACAGCACTCACATTAAACACCTACACGCCCGCAACATAGGCAAATCACGATACGAAGCTGACAAGCAAGCGCGTCAGCAAAACATGATCAAGCGAGAGAGCGAGGCCGCCAAAGACCACGCAGATATGCAGGAGAATGAGCGTCTGCAAAGGGAACATATACGGAGGATGGATGTGGAAAAGGGGGAGAGGAAAGAACAGGCAGAGATGGATGAGAAGGAGCGGGTAGAAGGTTGAGGGTGGGTGATGGTTGGGGTTACGGGTAGTAGAACAGAGAATCGTGTCATGGACGGTTAGATATGATGACATGCGTCACTCGTCTGGCACGGATTGTGAGCATCACAGCATAGCACAGCGGCACACCACCGCATCGTCTCATATCGTTGTCTGACTTGATGTTATTTCATTTATGATGTACTTCCCCGCTCCCCTGCCCTATCGTATCGTAGGTCCGGCATAGTGAATGAAGGTGTAACCGATCGAAAGTGTATAGTGTATCGAAAGGGTCTGAAGAATTTGATCTCATCGCATCGCAGTCGATTTCTATGCCCTCTGTGTTAGTACACGCAAGAGCAACAAGTCACATTCCCATCTTACATTTTCCGCAAGTGCAGCTTCCCTGCGCACAAGTGCACGATCCGCCGCAATCACAGCTCGAGTTTCCGCAGCCAGACATGATGAATATGTATCCTCGGTGGTTGATAGTTTGTGATTTAGAAAAAGTTGTTGCTTGGAGCTCGTGACAGAGGGGTAGTGAGGGGTCACTCGCACCCTTATTTATCTGTCCCGCATGGGCAAACCGGTGACAAACCGCTGCCGACAATTGAGGCGCCGATTGCCGCACCCAGAAACTTACCCGCCAATAGAGCGTATGGCGGTGGATGCGCGCGCGAGGCGATTAGCCCTGTTTGAGCAAGTTTCGTGGGTGAGGTGGGTGGGTCCGGCGGCGGCTTACTGCATGCAGTTTGGGAGGGGTGGGAATCGCGTTGCAGCAGAAGAGGGTCTACGAGTAGACTTTAGGAAGGCGCGAGGTGTTCTTGTTGAGAAGGATGCTGGATGGAAGAATGTGTATATTGCATCGACTTGGTGGGTTCTGTTGTCGGTTTGTAGCAGCATGCTCGCTGTACTGACCTGTTCAATCGGATATATGCGCATCAATGTGTAGAGCTCTTGCATAAGGTCAGCTTACCTGTGCTTTGTTTTTGGTGGTCTGACGTACCGAACGACACGGCATGACATTCTTCGCATGAGTTTGGAGCTGGTATAGGCGTTGGGACGCCTCCTACGTCTTTGCTTGTGGGGTACAGTGGTAAAGTGGGTTGGAGGCATACCATATTCGCCACCATCCAAGCACTCGCGTGCCGCGCTGACCGCAGTGAAAGTGATGCTAGCCCAGTAAGTTGTTGGCAAGAGGGATGCGTTGTAAATGCTCGATTTGTGCCTCGGAGATGTGTAATGCGCTGTTCATGTACAAGGCAGTAGTCAACCTAGTGTAGAGAAGCGTACATACAGCGGTACCATCCTACAATACACCCCTCTTCTCCATATTGTCTAGATCGATGATCTCCTCTTCGACCTCGTGCTCCGGGACATGCTTGCTCTTCGTGCCCTTGCCGCTCTTGCCGGCGACACTGCCTCTCTTGCTGTCCTTTACACTACTGCTGTCATCTTCATCTTCATCGCCGAACAAGAAACCCTTGCCTTTCATTCGCCTCTTCTCGTCTGACGAAAACGTCGAATGTGCTGTGCCCGAGGCAAAGTTTGACGTTGCCGAGTCCTCGCCTAGCATCCATGAGAAGTTCGAGGAGGTAAGATGGGGTCGTGAGCGTGGCGAGAGGTGCATATTGGGCTGTGGTTGTGCTGGCTTGGCTACAACTGGTGGCGTCATCGGACGCGGACTGGCTGCGGGTGATTGAGTCGGCTCTGGGGCGGGAACTGGTGCAGGTGTTGGCTCTGAAGGTGCGTCAACTGACACTCGAGGAGTACCTGGAATACGCTCTGGCAGTGGCGTCGCCGGCGCAGGCAATGCCAGAGTTTCTGCTGCCTTCTCACTTGCCGCCTGCTCTGTCGATTCTTCAGGAAGTGGTATTGATGAGTCCTCGAGATATACTTGGACGAATTGCACCTTTGCAATGGCAAGGCTCAGTGCTTCCAGCGCCTCCTTTCCTTTCGCATCTTCATCCTGTGTACTGTGCTCTTCAGTCCGCTCTCTATGGTGCTCCCACAGCTCGCCAACCACCGTCTCAAGCATCTTTGCCAAGTTCCTGTTTCTCTTTTCAAGGCCTTCAACTCTTCGTGCTACGTTTGCAGAGTTGTTTCGATCCAGCCCCGGTCGAGGAGAGCTGATGGAGGTTGCCGACTGTGGTGGTTTTCTAAACTCTCGTCCCCCAGCTCTTGGTGTGCTCTGGCCGGAATTTGTCGCTGACTGATAGGCCTCGACGTTCTTTTTGACCTCCCCTACTGCTTCTCTGATAGCTTTCCCAACACCCCATTGTGACCCTCGCTCAAACACATTTTTCGCTGCACCTTGGAGCATGGCTTCGAGGCCTGCTCCTTGCTGACCAACGAAACTTATCGGCGAACCTATACTGCGGCGTGCTCGATGTGAGGGGAACGACGGGGACGGTGATGATCCACGGATGACTGTTGGCATTTCAGGTTCAATGATTGGAGCTTGTTTTCCATATCTTGTGATGATCTCAGCCCCACCTTCTGGGGTCAGGTTGTCGCGCAGGTACAAGGCATCCTTGATGAGGGTATACGCAGGTGCTGTTGGCTCAGGGTATCGTAAGAGTAATGAAAAGGCTTCATTTGTGTCAGCTGCCACGAGGTCCCATCGTATCCGAAGGAGCATTGCAATTGAGATCATGTCGACAATTTCCAGAGTAGAGTCGATGGCAAACAATGCGTCCCACATGTCGAATACGGCGTCTAGAGAGAACTCTCGTCCGAACAGAAGCCTTATCCAACGTCTAGTTACTGTTAGCGTTGTTAGGAAACAGTGCTCGAGATCATACAATAGGAATATCTGAGGCACGATTTCAAGTTTCGCCAGATGGGCAAACAGCTCAGGATCGGCCTTTGGCAGGAACTTGTCGAAGATCCTCGAGCTCCGCGTAAGCATTGGTGTGTCCTTGGTCGTCGAGCCTGTCTCTGCCGGTGCATAGAAGGACTTGGCAGTCTGCATGATGAGCGAGAACAGTGCATGCGAATCATGCTCAATGTAGCTCGAGTCCAGCATATCCATGAGTAATGGATCTGGTTGCCCAGAAGCAGTCGTTCGCTCGACGGCGTCTCTCTCCACCACCCACAGTAGCGGTGCCAATATCTCGTGCATGCCTTGACGGTATCCTATGTCTGGATGCATCTTGCACCACACAAACAGTATATCCAACATCATGTCCTGTGTACCGGGCTGTCGGAAGTAGACATTGTCTGGCATGCACCGCTCAATGTCTTGGAAGATCTCGGCGCGCAGGGCCTCGTCGGCTCGGAGGGCTACCCATGGGGACTTTCACGGCTTAGTACCTGGTAGGTTCAGATAGGCTCGGCCAGAAGAGAGATGTTCGTACCTGGTCATGTTCACTCAACGGGTCCACGGAGGAGTCGAACTCATCGGGATGTCGTATCGCACGCAGATAGTGGTCTCGAAGGGATTCGTAAGACCTGCGCGTGTTGGAAAGGTGGGTAGGCCATGATGATCGATCGAGTGTCTTGAATACGAGGAAGATCTGCTATTGGTAAGCGCCTATTGACGAGGAAGGAGCAAGGAACGTACTTTCCAACACACAGAGCGCAGTCCTACCGTGATCTGTGGCTCTTTGTGCGAGGATACGTGAATCTTCAGGTCGGTCAAGGAGTGAAAGTCATCGAGTCGGCGCCAATGCTTCCTGGCAGGTGTCAGTGAGGGTTGTAGCAATTGGGAGCAGGCAGGCTCACTCGGCTTCAGACACGGTCCGCATCACGAGGGCAGCTGAGGAGATAGGCAATTTTCAAGGAATGTGGTGCAAAAGTACCCTGATGGTAGCTCGAGCTATGTCGGTGCTGCGCGTGGTAACGCGACGTGGGGTACTCGCGGGCCTAAGATACACCGAGGCACCTCACGTGGCAGACGTTAGGACACTTGGACGACATCTCATGCGCGATCGAATCAAAGCGTCACCACAGCGAATGCCTCAATAACATATCGAGCAAGTGGACAGGCGATGACGTCTGTCTCTCGCGGGGTTTTGGTCGCCAGGATCTGTTACTTCAAAGCTCACAACCTCGCTAGGATCAGACATGGTTCAAGCATCAAAAGCCCATGGGTGATCTCGTTTGATGCAGGTCGAATTATGCAGTTTCATGCAACTACGTATGGCCGTTGTCAACGATGCCTGTCTGACAGGTCCTTGGTCATTGATCCGCCAAGTTTGAAACGACATGTTCCTGGATCATGCCCTTCCACGTGCCTCTTCATCAACGTCCCGTCATTTAGGTAGTGGTGGGAGTCAAACTGCATTCAGCCGGATCGCCATAACCTACGGAGTAACTCTTCAACAGGACCGCATCGGTACCTGGGCAACTCGCCGTGACTCGGCGTGCATACGAGCCACACGAGATTGTCTTACTCTCAAGAAGGCAGATGTGCGTCTCGCGTTCAGTCTTTCTGGCTGGGCACGGCATTCCTCTGGCCCTCAATGAGCAGCTTGTTTGTCAGTCCAGGTGTGATGATGTCCTGGCGGAAACGCTCCTGCTGCAGCAACTCTAGCGCGCGTAGCGTTGGTCCGGGGTGACTGCAAAGTGAGCACAGTAAGCACACCTGCGAGTGACTGGCGACAAGGCGGTGTACGTACTGGAGAAATTTTATATACTTGGGTTCGGCAAAGTACTGCAGGTAGTCGAGATAGGCTACAAACTCGGGCTTATCAAAGTACTTTTGCGTAGCGAGGTAATTGAGATAGACGGGATTCGCGAGGCATTGCACAAACTAGGCTCGTATTAACGTATTGATGAAACGGATTAGGGGCCGTGACGCAAGCCAGCAACGTACGTACCTCGAGTTCGAGCTCGAAGCGCGTGAAGCCGCCGTGGAGCGGCACGTCGGGGCGCTCTTGAGCAGGAGGCGAGGCCATGGTGTGTAGCCGTGACAAGCGTGAAGGTTGGGGCTGGGCTGGACTGGACAGAACAAAGATGCGCTCGGACCTTTCAGAAGCTGAGGCTCAGGGAGTTAGGCTCAGGGTCTTCCCCGCAATTGTTGAAGGAGTCGGCAGCTATTCCGGAAGGAGGCTTGTCAAGACGAGGATCGTGCGCTTGCAGCGACGGGCAGGGACTACCGCGATGGTTTAATAAGCTTTTGATGAAACGCGGGTAGAGTTGGGGGAGGGACAGGAGGCAGAGTGATGGCAGAGTGATGGCAGAGTGATGGCAGAGAGATGAGTGCAGCGAGGTGAGGACGAGGGCGAGTGAATTGGCGTGTTGGGTTAGGTACGGAAGTGTGTGTTTCCAAGGGCAATGCTGGGCATCAAACAAAGCATGTGCCGTGCCTGTGCCTGGCTGTGCCTGGCTGTGCCTGGCTGTGTCTGCATCGGGTCTCTCCTTTCCAACCCCACAGCGACGGCCAGCCACAAGTCCGCCTTTGCGAGATTCGGCCTGGTTCAGTGCTGTCTCGAGGCTAGAGCTGCTCGTGACCGGGCGCCACCAGACACGAGCTCTTGGTGGTCCAGCGGAATAAGAATAAGGCCCTGGACGGCCGCTCCTGCTGGAAGACTACTCGCCGCCGGCGCGCATACCCACTGGCATTAATTCGCGTGCTGCCTCGGTGCTTGTTTCCTCTGCACCACCTCCAGTCTCCTCGACCGCCCGCCATCCACGTTGCTTTGCGCTTTGCTGTGCCCGGGGCCTATGTCGAGTAATTTGTGTAATTTCTAGACGCAGCATCCACTAACGGCCCTCAAACGCCGCCCCGCCGGCCGCCCATTGCTCGCCGCTGCATCCTCCAGCATCGCGTATCGCCAGTCTTACTATTGTAGCTCACTGCCCCATCTGCGTCGCCGCCTGTGCGTGCCCCGGAGCAGGCTTATCACTGCACCAGTTGGAGATTGAGACTGAGATTCCCGCCGCGTCACCGTCAGCCAACAGTCGCGCAGCACTCACCTGTCGGCTCCCCTGGCTCCACTGTAACTGTAATTGGGCACTGAACAGGGTTGCAAGCAGCAGCGGCATCATGTTCGCGGAACAGTCAATGCCAGGTAAGGACCCAACCGTCGCTTGTTTCACGGTGCGCTGGCGCTGTGACGAAACAGGAGAGCACTGATAACCTTTTTCTTATCATTAGACCGCCAGCCATCGCCTGGGCTATCCCCCAGTCTCTCCTCCAACAACCCATTCCGCAGAGCCGTGTCACCCGGCCTTCAATCCCCCGCCAGCCTCCAGGACCGCTCCAGCTCCGGCAGCAGACCAATGTCGCGCAACCCCTTCCTGTCGACGTTCGAAGCCGAGTTTAACAAGGAGGCCAAGAAGACGGACAACCTCATCGACATGGAGGCCAAAATGACCGCCTCGCCCAAAAAGGCCACCTTTGGCACTGCTACCGAGGACCTCTTTGTACGTCCAATCTCCTCACCTAGAGCCCCGTGACAGCCACGGGGAGCACGTCGCACAAGCGGCACTTTCTGTCCCTGTACCTGCAGCCCTGAATCCTGAGCCCTGATAAAGCCCGCCATCCGCACTCGCACTCGCACCCTGCGAGCATGCAGCATGCATCGCTTCAGCCACTTTGTGCATCAGTTTGCTGACTATCCTGCCCTCGCACAGAAGAACCTGACCATCGAGGATGACCAGAAGAGGAGCGCCCCACCCCGGCCTGCTCCCAACCGCAGTGCGACCGACCAGCGCCAGCACCGCCCAAGCCGCTCTGAGGAGGAGCGCGAGAGGATGCGTGCAGACACCCGGGGCAACCCTCGGGCGCGCGGCCCGCCAGGATCCTCTCGTCCACCGCCACGCGCCGGCAGCCGCGAGCGCCGCGAGAGACGTCCGCGACGCAACTCCGAATCTTCCATCATCGACAAGGGCTCGCTCGACCCGGACGAGGAGCGCCGCCGCAGACAGCGCCGAAGGGAGCGAGACGAGCGCGCCAAGGACGGCAAATCCTCGACCACGAAGAAAGTCCGCCGTCCGCAGGGACTCGATCTGATTGACAAGCTCGATGTCACCGGTATCTACGGTCCCAGCATGATCCACCACGACGGCCCTTACGACGCTGTACAGCCCCACCGCAACCGCAAGAAGGACGCCCGCGCACCCATGGAGGCTTTCCCGGTCGGTTCCGCCAACAACTCGCTCGGCGGCTCAGGACCCCTGAACTCCAAGATCGACCTCGACCGCATCCACGGCAGAGGAGCGGAGGGTTTCACCGACTTCGGCAACCACGAGGTCGAGTTCAAGAAGCCGCGAGTTGAGGCTGAGTTCAGCGTTAAGGGCCGCTCTGATATCATCCACGGGGAGCCAACACACGGTCTGGGCACGTCTACTTTCCTAGAAGGCGCACCGGCATCACGCAAGGCTGTCCAGGAAGACATGGAGGCCCAGAGGCAGGCGGAGGCTAGCGGCTTGGGGCGCAAGAAATCCATTGCGCAGCGCTTCCGCGGAATTTCGCAGCCCCGACGAGCATATGTCGGAGAAGGACGCATCACGTCACCTGAGGCTCGCTTTGGCACCGCGACAAGCCCGAATGGCCCCTATAGTGCTGGAGCCCTCTCACAGTCGAAAGCCACCGAGGCAAACCCGTTCTTCGATGAGTACAACCAGGCCTATGACTCCAAGGGTGCTTCCATCAAAGCTACCGAGGGCAGCGGACAGTCTCCACCTGGCCGCAACGCACTTCAACGATCTGTCACTGCCGACAGTGTAGGCTCCCCGACTAATCCGGCCAACACGACCAACGAGAGCAAGGCTAGCAACGGATTCCTCAACAGAGTCAAGAGCTTGAAGGGCGGACGCAGACGTCCTGCTTGAACCAATACCACAGTGAATGCCTTTAACCAAGTACATTAGCAAATATTGCTTTGCCGCGCCTCGCCCTCTGATGCGCCTTCACCCGCGCCCAGGACCCCGTCGAGCTCTACAACGAACTCAGAAGCCGCGACATGGCGAATCCGGCGAATCTTCTATCATCACAGACGTCCCTCAGCGGACGATATTTTCCTTTTGTATCTTGGCGCCAGGAGTAGGTCGCAGCATCAAAGGCAAAACAGTTCTGGATACTATCCTCCGTATACAACTGGGACACTTGGCGCTCTAAAACCGGCATATCAGACCTGTTTTCTTTTTTCTTCTTTCACGTTTTAATAGCAGACTCAGAGTGCTTGCCAAGGAGGCGCACTCAGGAACTGGCTGGCTTATGCAATAGGGGCGGTTGGCGAATGAACAAAATTGAATTGGAATTGGAGGAATTCGTTCTTCTGCGAACAAATGAGTGAGGCGAATGCACGTCTCACGTTGATCTCGCAGCATGTGCACGCTGTCCATCCATAACAAGCTCGGCAAACGTTCCACAGCCAATCTTACACTGCCCAGGTGGACCTTGCAGCGATGCAAGTGAAAGGACCACTTCCCTCCGATCTGCACTAGCCACGATCTGCAGCTAGCTCCAAGCCACAACCTCCATCCGCAAACCCAAACTCTGAATGTGAAAGTGAGCCCACGTTAAGTTCGCGCCTTCCATATCCAATCAGTCCCCACGCGTTCTTCCCTCCCCATTCGCCAGCCCCAAATCAAACGCAAAATCTCAACGCCCCGATCTAGCACTCGTCTTGGCGTCTGCAGATCACGCGCTCCCCAACCTCCAGCCTTCCCTCCCATCGGACCTTTTGTCCAATAGCGCGATCGAGAAACGCCACGCCACGCCGATTCTAGCGCCGCTTGTGCTTTCGTCGCGGCTGGGTATGGCGGCGGAAGTATTGCTTGCGCGCAGCGAGATTAGCGACAGTGATATCGAATGCATAGTTTCTGGCAGTAACAACAAGAAAGATGATGGGATGGGGATGGGGATGGGGATAGGGAAAAGCGTACTTGACGCAGGACTGGATGAAGGGGGGATTGTGGGCGTGTGGGGCGATGGGGATTCGGTACGTTCGAGGTGGATGGGATTTGGACAGGACTGATGGATTTGTTGGTAGATGTGTAAGGCCTTACTCGTCGATGCTCTCCTCACGTACCCGGAGTGTACGGCGGCGGTCGTGGATGCGACTGGGGAGTTTGATGTTGTCGGGCTGTACACTGCGATGCTCGAGCGGTTGAAGAAAGATCCCAAGGCTCTTGGAGAGAAAGAGATGGAAAGTGTGGCGGCGGGCATGTTGGAAAGGGTGAAGATTATGCGAGTGTTTGACTTTGTGGGGGTGAGGGAGGCGGTGGGGGAGATTAGGGGTGGGCTTGAGGGGAGGGGGAAGAATGATGGAGAGGGGAGGATGGGCACGCCGAAACAACCTACGCCTGAGCCGCTGACGCCGGAGGTGGTGAAGAGGACTGTTGTGGCGGATAGTGAGGATGAAGAGGACGACGAGGAGATGTTATTCGACGTCGCACCCCGACCAGCTTCAGCGTCCGTAACACCAGAGCAACCTCAACCCCAAGTCGAATCCCGACAACAAGACCCTCCACAAGGCAAGATCAAATTCATCCTCCTCTCCTCCCTGACCCGCGTCCTCACCTCCCTCCTAAAAAAAGACTCCATCCAAGGTGCGTCCAGATTCCCCTTACTCTCCCAACTTCACTAACTCCCCCAGCGCACGCCCTAATCACCCCCTTCCTCACCTCCCTCGCCCACCTAACCCGCACCCATGCCCTGCATACCATCCTCTCCAACCCGGCTTCTCTCCCACCAACACGAAGCGCGCCAGAACAGCAGCAGCAACCTCCACCGACGCCCTCGATTTTCGCGAGTAACGCCGTGGTGCCGAGTCTGATGGGTGTGTTGGCGAGATATGTGGATGTGGGGATGTTGGTGAGCGTGTTGCCGCGGGGAAAGATGGATGCGAGGGTCGTGTATCGAGATGGAAGTGTGGGTATGGGGATTGGAGTGAAGAAACTGAGGGGAGTGGAGTGTGTGAGCGTTGTCGAAGTTTTGGGGGAGCGGTATGCGGGGAGGGTGGGTGCTTGGGAAGTACTGAAAGCGGGTGTATGAGAAGGGGGGTGTGGATGAGTGAAGGGAGAAGAAGTTTTTATGATACCCAGGTTTCTAAAGTAACGAAAAGTCTTCGTCGCCGGTGTTTTGGAGCCAGCCTTTCAAACTGCTTGTCTTGACGTCGGTTTTGACTTTCTTCCGCGCTTCGAAGATTTCGTCTCCTTTCATGTTTGCATATGCTCGCTTCCCGAGGACTTGGCTCAGCACTGGTACAGCTGCCAACGCAGCGACTTGTATAGCCGTCTTCCACATACTCCTTCGACAAATCGCACTCGCGCCTCTGGGATCTAATTGTTTGCGTCCCTGCATCACGCCTCCAATGAGGGTTTCTTGCCATGCAGGACTCCACACGGCGCTGAGGTTACTCGCGACAGCTTTCTCACCTAGTGCAATGTTTCGGCGACTCCACTTGAATTCTCGATCTGTCGGTTTGACGTCGAATTCGGACCATCGATAACCTCCTTTCCAGCCGTCAATCTTGACGTCTTTCAGGCGGCCCTTGGTGGTGAAGGCGCGTTCACATGCCATTGGTACATACTGCGATTTCGGCAAGATGAGAGTGTTGATATAGGCATTCTTCGGCGATACTAGCGTCGATGCCACCGATGATAAGATGGATGTGGCTTGCTTGAGAGCGAGTTTGTCGGTGCAGGATTTACTGAGGGTGGGTGGAGCATCGGGGCGCGAGGGTTTACAGCGGATGACACCGAGGTGGGAGAAGTTTGAGCGGCCGCGTAGAGCTACTTCACTGTTCCCATCGGAAGGCGTTGCTAACACGGTTGGGGCCGCACTCATCCATGGTGTAGCATCTTCTTGGGCATCCATGACTAGTTCCATACTTGCGTCGCCACATGGGGCTTCGGAGCAGTACATGTGGATTTGAACATCTTCGCGAATGGTGAAGGGTTGCTGCTCATTCCCGGAATGTTCAGTGGTTGGGCGCTGGCTTATCCATGGTGAAGATGGGTATGGTGGGGTCGAGATGAGGAGGCATTGGTCTAGCAGGAAGCGGTTGAATGTTCGTATTGCAAGCACTTCAGCGTGCCAGTCATGCAGGATGTTGCCGCGGGCTAGTGGTAATTTGTTGTGAGGGAGACACTTCATGCCAGTCCTGACAAGAGTTAATTGGTATGAGCATTGATGAGTCCACGTGAGTCGTCATTCAGCGACATAATGTGGTGATATTTTGGCCAGTCACGGCTGCAATCAAATATAACTTCTAGATGGATGCATGTCCATTTACGCCCAACGTAGCCGAATTGAAGATTGAGATTACGCAGCAAACATGTACAAGCGAAATCGAGCTTACCCTAAAGAAACACAAGAGAGCTTGTCGTCTTCACTAGAGCGATGAGCGTAAGCCACAGTGCCTGCCGGATGCAACAGTAGAGGTTACCCTTTGATAAGACGATGCCTGCGAGCGGGACCCATTCCTTGGAACCATGGTTGCGGGGTCGCGGCTTCCGCTTGTCGGGCAGCTGATCGAAGGTTGCAAGCACGCAGTCTGCGATGGCATCGGCATCGGCGGTCATAGTGTTGATAGCCGAATGTATGCAGACTTGGTGTGGTCATGGAAGCTCGGAGGTGCTGCCGGGAGCGAAAGACATGGGTGCCGGATGCGTACCTTCACTCCGTTCACAACCACTCCTGCCTCTTTATCGCAGCTACCCTGTCGCACACTCCCAGGTCGAGTAATACGCCCATAAGCAGCGTCCCTTCTTTCTTCCTCTTCACCATGCAAGCGTTCGGTGAGCCATGTCCACGCTCCGGCGGCGTTCCGTCGCATTCGCGGCACAGCTCACGGTTGTCCCAGTCCCCAAGAATCGGCGTGTAAGAAGGCACCTGGGCACATTCCTGCCGCCGGGGCAGTACAAGGCTGACAAGGACGCAGCCAAAGTTTGAGTTGCACCTACGAGTGAGGCTCCAGGGACCACGGCGCACGCGACTGGCGGACTGACGCGCGATAGATAATCGACCTCAACAACGTGCCCCTCGTCACCGGCACGTCCTTTGTCAAATGGCACCTTTCGCACTCGACGGCCGCCGAGCACCGCGGCCGCACAGAGAGCTGCCCCATCCGCGACCACAAAGTCCAGTACAACTATGACATGTCCCTGCCCGTGCGGCTCACAGTCGACAAGAACGGCATGCTGCAAGAGAGCTTCCTCGAGCTCGAAGTCGTGCAGGAATACACAGGCTCAGGGCGGGGCGAGCGAATAACACTCGGCAACGTCAAGCTGAATCTGGCCGAGTATGTCGAGCAGAGCAATCTTGCGCCCGCCGATGGCGACGATCCAGGCGTCACGCGGCGATACCTGATGCAGGAGAGCAAGATCAACAGCACCATCAAGCTGGGCATATACATGCGGCAGACCGAGGGCGACAAGAACTACATTGCGCCCGCTCTGAAGACGGCCCAGGTGTTCAGCGGCATCGCCGGCATCATGGCGGGCGAGCAGGGCGAAGTGGAGGACAACGGAGGTATGCAGGCACAGGAGCCCTCATGATGAACTTGTACTAAATTCAACAGCTGCACCATCTCTGTCCACGAAATCACGCGAAGCCGGCGAGCTCCAAGACATGTACCGGCGCACACTCGCTGCGTACTGGTCTGCCCAGCCCGGCGAGCTCAAAGCCGACGAATGCATAGAAGACATCTTCGCGGGGGGAGACGGCTGGGGCGATCGCGAGAAGCCGTACCAGCAGCAGCGGGGCCAGACTGTGCGCTACATAGCCGGCGACAGCAGTGGGTCGCCCAGCGAGAACGAGGCGAGACACATGCGTGGGAGCAGCAACAGCAGCGCACATCGCAAGTCACATGAGACGCTGAGGCAATCGGACCTGCATGCGATGGCCAAGTCTTCTACTGTGCGCGGCAGAGGAAGTTTGGAGCAGCAGGCGCTGCAGATGAAGGTTGAAGCCGAGAGGAAGCGACACCGGCCGCATCACGAGGTCGACGAATTCGACCTGCGGGAAGACCTGTGCAGCTGGCGAAGGCCGATATAGATCCTCGCCAATCTAGTCTTCATAACAATGTTGGCCTTCCGTCCCATGCGGTGAATGATGACGCGCCCCACGTGAACCCGCGTTGGGCGGCAGAATCGGGTAGGGCTGAAGGCGGTCAGGAAAGTTCATGCATGCTCAATCACTTTTCCACCTCAAGCGCCTCCACCTTGAACACTATCGCGACCTGCTTTCCTTCTCTATGCTCGCACGCCGAGCATCCAATGCACTTGTATGCGTCAGATGTGAGCTCCAGCTTACGCGGCGACTACCTGCATATGCACGGCGAACTTCGCACGCCAACTTTTCCATCTCTGCACGCCGCCGTGATGGCGCAGAGGAGCTCGAAGCTGCAGCATCCCAGGCCACGCCGCCTGTCTTGAGGATAATAAAAAGAGAAAAATCTCCGGAGCGAATCAGAAAACGCAAGGGGAAGGCTCTTCGGGAGACTTCTGCCCGCCTAGGAGGTGGCATCACACAACTCGGCGATGATGCTAATATCCTGGTGCTCAGAGAGGTCGGTAACAATGTGCCGGAACAGCCTGTCGAGGAGCCCATGGCCGCAGAACCCATTGTTGTCCCCGACATTATCGATTTGCTGCAGCAAGAACGCAAAACCCTCACCCCCGAAGAGATCCAGGAACGCCTCGAGAGCCTGCGACCGCAAATCGGCGCCGAACCCAACGAGCCCGTCTACGTGCCCCTCAGAACTTTCGCAAAACTCGTCAAAACTCTGAACAAGGCCTTCACCACGCGACAGCTGGCGCAGTTCTACTCGGCTGCCAAGAATGTTCCGCAGGGAACGTCGAACCAGGAACTTCGAGCAAGCTTAGAGGAAGGCACGGGCTCTGCGCAGCATCCCATCGTACGCACGGATTGGCAGCCAGGGACTACTCCCATCGCTAAGCGCTTACCAGGGGCATACGTCAAGAATAGGAACAATCGCGCGCCCGTCAGCAGGCAGCTGCTTGTTGATCGAATCATGAGAGATATCTGGAAGCTTGTGCCGCTGGAGGAAGTTGAGGCGCTTGGAGAGCTGGAGGTGACGCTGAAGCCATGGCATATCACAGTACTCAACGCTGGAGGCATGTCTCTGACCATCACCTTGGGGAATCGAGCTGACAATATTCCAGACGAGGAGACGATTCTCACAAAAATCAGTGGGGCACGGAAAGCTAGAATCGAGGTTTACCAACCCCACAACGTCCTCCGAATCACTGCAGACAAGACCACAGCTGAGTATGCTGCCAATGATATTGTGGATACACTGCGGACACACATAGCCAGCAAGTTGCAACTCAAGATATGGAAACCGCACCTGGAGGAGGGCAAAGCTCCCAAAGATGGAAAACTCGCAACACTATACAGCGACGAAGATTTCCGCATCGTTACCAATGTCACACGAACCAGCATCCAGAGAATGGACAACGCGAATACTGTAAGATTGGGACAGTTGCTCAAGATCCCGGCTAACAGTGACCAGTTGGTAATTAGAGGTTTCAGTCAAGGCGCCATCGCTGAAGCCGAGCGAGCACTCTTGCGAATGCTTCCGCTCAAGGACTTTGCTGCACGCACAATCGACGCACACCAAATTGAGGGTGAAAAAAGCGAGGTCCACTTAATCCCTGCATCATTCGAGGGCCGATCTCTCGAGCCCAGGGACCAAAGTGCTAACCTAGGCCGATGGACATCGCCCGTCGGGCGCAGGGTCGAAGCTGAAATCCCCCAGAGGCAAGATGCTGAAGTGGGAAGCGATGAGAATATGTCCGAAAGTTCTGCCGCCAGAACACACTTGGTCGCATCCATCATTCAGAAACTTCGAGATTCGCTGAAAGAAAGGTCGTCGAGCGCTACGAAAGCTAAAGGCAACCGTCAGTCACCGTTTGAAACCCTGCCGAGATTCGAATTGTCAGCGAATTTCGGTCAAGCGCTGTTCCCACTGCCAGACACAGCTTCAGCGAGTACGCCATCTGTCAGCAAATCCTCTTCAGCTCGACCGCTATTTACGAGCAGTGTCCCTGGGTTAGCAAGCCTTATGAGCCCCACACGTGTACCTGGCGTAGTTCAAGATGAGCACTCATCTCAGTGCCGTTTCGCTGCAAATTCGGAATCGCCCTCGCTGCTTCTATACGACTTCGTCCCTGCGCCCACGCCGACTTGGATAACTCAAACACCTCCAAGCCTTCACATCCAAATCTGCACCGGCGCAAGTAACTCTGGGAAAAAGGGCAAGATGACTCTACACGAGCTTAGTCTCGGGTTTCAGGAGCACGTGCATACCGTTTTGCTTCCAGATAACGCAACGGATGTGCAATTTAGTAGACATGGCCGGCTATATTTCGACACATCGAACGTGAAGCTCCCCATGCGGGACTGGATCGCGCAAGTGCGCAAGAACATCAAAAGTGGAGAGCGTCTCACTGCACCCGAAATCACCATTCCTATCCCGCAATGGACAATCACTGGAAATCCGGCTGATCAGGACGTGAAGAAAGTCACGTACCTCTTCTCAGCCGTGCAACTTCGACAAATTATTCAAGGACGTGTTCTGGATGAACATGCCACATACAGCTCCACGCAGTCGAGTAAATTGGCTGCGCAAGGCGGTGCGTTGGCCATGTACTATCGGAAAAATGCAAATAGTGTTGAGCAACTGCTGCGAGACGACGACAACCGCCTCACGTCGTTTGTAGAAAACAGTCTCAGATTCGCAGACGCAGTCACCGAGGCAGCTGGGCAGACACAGCCCATAGCCAAAATACTGCGGCCGAGGACTGAGAGTGGCAGAAAGCAGAGGAGGTTGGAGGAAAAAGCTGCAGCGGCGGTAGCAAAGGACGCTCCTGGCCAGGAACAACCCGAGGACGATGTTATGGACCTTCTTGATGACGCTGTTGCTAGGAAAGACCAAGAACAGCCTCAAGACACGATGAGCGAGACTGGCGAAGAAGTCGAGCACGGCGTGATCGTAACAGAAGAAGCAGACGCTTCTGTTCGGGAACAAACCGAAGACGACGTTTTGGACCTTCTTGATGATGCCATTGCTAATAAAGACAAGGCTAACGATCAGGTTGACACGCACGACGCACATCTGAACGAAGAACCGGCCGCTTCGGATCAAGAGCTAACACCACCGTCGTCCGACCGCAGTGTCTCCGAAGATACAGCGAGCACGCCTTCATTAGAGAAGTTTGATAAGCCTTCGGCTTAGTACCGCGCTGAAGATGCGCGAAGCTGTACCACCACAATTGTAGAACAATCAGACCCAAAGATTCCCACATGATTTAGCTCTGCGAGAAGGACCCAATGGTCGATTTCCAACCCCTTCAATTTCGTGATTGGCTCTTTCTACAATAAATTCCTGCCATGTCCAGCTTAGTTGGCCGGCTAATGTAAGCCCCGAGTAAGCTCCCCACCAGTTCCGCAGCCATCGAGTGGACGCATCACAACAACACGTTGCGCCTCCACATATACTGCCCTGCGCGTGCTCTCCACACCTCCAAGCTTCTCCAATCTCACCAGCCAATTTCCTCCGCGCTCCTTTTATTGTCATAAAAAATGGTGTCCACCCGTCAGACCCCGCGCGGCAACTTCCCCACCTTCGAGCCCTCGCCCACCAAGAAATCTTCACGCACTTCCACCGCCTCGCCCGCGCCGACCAGCTCCCCTGACCTCAATTCTTCACCGACAGTCAGTTCCTTCGCTCGGCGCGCAGCCCAGAACGCACGTGACGCTGCGTCCGACTCCATCGCCATCATGTCGCCGCCCGCGCCGTCCGCAATCAACGAATCAACATGGTGCCACACAGCGTCCAACATCACCGTGTTCTGGCTCGCCGTGTCCATCCCGCTGGTCCTCTGGGACTCGCTGTACATCCTGCTGCGCCCGCACACATTCGAGGGCGGCGCGCTGCAGTGGCCGCTCTGGAAGCCGTACGAGATATACGCAGCGATCGACAAGGTGTACAGTCGCAGTGCGTGGGATGCGCAGGAGGGATTTGGAGGCGCGCAGGGCGTGCTGAACGCGGTTGAACTTGTGTTGTATGGGCTGTATGCGGGGATTCTGTATAACCACGGCTTGAAGGCGCCAGCGGGCACGGGTGTTCAGGTCGGCCAGGGTGTGCGCGCGTGGTTCGCAGGCGGTGTTAAAATCCGCGGTAAGGTTGGGAATCGCGCGCTGCTCATCGGGTTTGCGGCGAGTGTTATGACGTTGAGCAAGACGGTTCTATACTGTGCGTCCCCATCCTCACAGACAATTCGTACTCAAACCCCACTAATGACAGCCAGATTTCAACGAGTACTTCTCTGGCTTCTCGAGCGTCAAGCACAATGATTGGTTTACGATTTTCCTCTTCTACGGCGTCATGAAGTATGGTTCCAAAACCCTCCTCTTTCGTTGCTGGACGCGTGCTAACCGTTTGTAGTGGTCTATGGGTTATCTTTCCGGCGTATATGACGGTCGTGTTTGGCTCGGACATCATCGCCGCGCTGGACATTGCTGCGGGCGCGTCGTCGACTAAGAAAGAGAACTAGCCGTCCGTAGTAGACATCCAACCCATGAGATGAGACAACTTTTTGTTTCGGATGCTCTTTCTTGACAGACGTGCTCGATCTGGCATGAGACCGCCTTTCATGTGCGTCTGGATTTCTTCGTCCCGTGCTAGGAATTTCTTCGTCGCTCTTGTGTATTCACCCCTCGTCCGACTCCAGCCGTGCGCCAATACACCACCGCACCCACCGACACACGCACGCCTTCCATCCTGCTTCTCTCCGTGTGGTCGGCGCAATCGGCTTGGGCTTTGGGATCAGCGGGTCGCACTCCGTCTCGCCCGTCGAGCTGCTACTCACGAGCTCAAACACCCCGCTTGGCAGGCGTGCTAGACCTGGGCGGCGGTGATCCCAGTTGTCGGGCGGCAGGATGGCGGACAGGCGCTGGGCTTCGAGCGCGATGTCGTGTAGCATGTACGGGCGGGGGAGAGGGTCGGGGGTGGTGGAGGACATGGTAGCTGTGGTTTAGCGATATAGCGGCGCTTAGTTGAAAAGTTGATACAGTGGAGGTTTTTGGGGAAGCGGGAATTTAGAGGAAGTGAAAAGGTAAGAGAAGAGTCCGGGCCTGTGATTTCCTCCTTCACGCGTGATTTCGGCCAACTGTTCCGGTGACGCTGGGTGTGCTAATGTACAATTTTCTTCTATTTTATCATTGTCCTCGATGGTTTCTCTCGGGACGTGCTGTCTTATCGTATCGTACGTCAATCTCGGCTTCTCATGGCCTTCTTATTAATCCACCGCCTGTCATATCCCGCCTTCGATCTCTCCCTCTACATAACCGCACACATGCCGCATCCCCACTTCTTCTCCTTCTCCTTGCTTCCCTCTCCATCCCTCTCCTCAACCGCACTCCCAACCCTCATCCTCTCCACCTTCAAGTCCCCCATACTCTTCGCCTTCGCAAACGGGCCCTCATCGCTCTCCACCAACGCCTTCTTGCGCTCCAACTCGTCGCGGCCAGGCGTGCTGAAGATGCTGCGCCTGCTAGCCGTGCTGAGGACTGAGGAGATGCGGTTACCCGGCTGATCCGGCTGCGAGAGGGCAGTAGGGTCAGTGTTACCGATTGCCTTGGTGGGCGTGGCCTGGGTGATGGTGAACGTAGTCGCAGTTCTGAGCGGCGCATATGCCATGCGCTTCTGCGCGCGGGTCATGGGCGTGGGCGTGTCGGGTGGCATATCCGGGTCGGAGTTCTGGGTGCTGGTTGGTGAGAGGATGGGCGAGTCGTATGGGGCCGGGGACGCAGACAGGCCTGATCCTTCGAGGATGCTGAGGGTGGCTGAGCGCGGGCTGAGGGAGCGAGGGTTTGCTGGGGTTGAGCCGCCGGATTTGATGGGGCTGGAGCGACCTGACTTCACTGGGCTTGAGCGACCTGACTTGATGGGACTTGAACGACCAGATGCGACGCCGCCGCGCTGCAGCTTCATACCGTTGGCTTCGGGCCGGTTGCTGATACCGCCGGTTTCGGCTTTGACGACGTACTGTCTGAAGTTGGACAGCTCTGGAGAGCCGAGCGCATGCTCGCTCTTGGGACGCGGGAGGGCGAAGGTGCCATCTGAGCTGTTGGGCGGCGAGGGCGTGATGGCGCGGATGGTGGAGTGAGCTGTCGACGGGCGGGTGGGCGAGGTGGTCGTTGGAGGAGGGGCGGGACGAGGACGGAAGTGTGTCGACATGTTGAGGTTGCTGGCAGTGAGATGGTTAGTATGGACTCGAATTTTAGATTGTGTGGTTTCGGTAGTGGGTTGGCGAAGAGATGGGCTGCGTGTGTCTGCTCAGTTCGTGCGGCGAAGACGCCAGCTGCGCCACGATTGTGTGGCTTTTGATTGGCTGCTGCGGGGTGGAGGATGGTGAAAGGGAAAGCCAAGGTCGTAATCGACTCCTCGTTGGTAGGTGTATTTCGACGTGCAGGGCGTGGACACGGACTACAACGTCCAAATCTTTGCACCGCGAGCTAGGAAGCAGATGGAATAGTCGTGCGGGTTTCGACGGTTCTGCTGCTGATGAGAGACCATGCGACGCGTCTCAGCGCGTCGTCACAATACGCCCGTTTGCTTCTAACAGAAATCCTTAATGTTCAGTAACGCCCACGGTATGCAACTCCCTTGCTCTTTTACACCTTGTCAACGCTACAACTCCAGTGCTACCAGATACTCGAGACAGTTCGCCGCATCGAGGGTTGTTGCGAAACTTTTCTCACATGCAGAGCGCCACGGTAGCACAAGGTACGTCATCGGTGGAGCACCTTAAAAAAGCACAATTCAAGAGATGCGCAGAAGTGTAGTGTGGTCATGTGTTGTGGGGATGGAGCTAATGCGAAGTAATATATGCAGATTGATGATGTGCGAAAAATGGGGTTGGAACTTTCAGGGTTGAAGCTGGGAGCTGGGAGCTTGCGAGAACCGACACCACGCACCTTCCCTAAGACTAAGCACCTACTTCCCTAATATCAAGACGATTGGTGTTTCTTGTACACTTTCTCCCCTTCTTTTCTCTACCTGCGCTCTCTGTTCATCTCTGCTTGCTGTTTCGTCTCCCGCTCTACCATGTCACTCCGTTTGATATCATCTGCGTCCTCTTTGTCCCTCTCCTTTTGATTGGCAGTAACTCTTTCGCGATGCTGCCTACACCTGTTTTCCATGTCCTCGTTTGCCTCCTTTCTCCTCTGACCCCGGGACTTCTTCTGCGGTTTCTGGTAACATTCGGAGCCCTTGGGTTTCGAGTTGGCAGAGCCCATGGTATAGGCCAAAGGATTTAGGGCAGTTGTGGTTTAGTTCGGGAGATCGATGGTACAGTTTGAGTTTGGCGTGGCTTATAGACCTGTCGATGAAGTTGGGTGCGGTATAGAGTCTTCGTGTCTGGGGAGTATAACATACTAATTCGCTGGATGGCATTTATACAAGAAACGGTAGTCAACGGTAATCATTCACGGGGTTCAACATGTGATCTACAAGCAATCGAGTCCAGATTCACGCGCCAAGTTCCTACTTCACACCTACATAACCATTGACAAATCGGTGACTGCACCGATAAGAGCAGTGTCTGCTCATAAAGCATTGTAGACGAAGCGCATGCTATAGGTGGATAGGGAAAACAAGTTCCATATATCGATTCGTTCGCAGGATCATTGGCACGCAGTTCTAGTGACGGGAGAGAGAAAAGGTTCGGTGTTTGAGCTTTAAGTGCCGCATCACATCACATATCACAACGCCAACGCGAATTATGACCGTTGTGACAACATTTCGTCTCCTAAGTATACTGATGGCATTCATATACATGTATATTACTTGACGTTCACCCAAGCCGACAGAACTGTGTATTCCCACTCATTATCCATGTATTCCCTGACTCCTCTCTCGGCCTCTCTCAGATCATCTGTTTTCCGCCTGACCGCCTTTGTATGTCCTGCTTTGGGATGGTTCTCCGCCTCTAATTGCAATCTAATTAATTGTAGCTCTTCTGACAACTTCCGGAGCTCTGCACGTTCTTGTTGACCCCTTGACAGTTTCTTCTGCTTCGGGCCTGTGCTTGGAGCACCTTTGGAGTTCGAAGAGCCCATGTTTTATTCAGCGGACTAAACCGAGGTGACTTGGAGGTAAAATTTGATGGTGCTTGTTGATTCGTCGAGTAAATTTTGGGCGATAGCCGGCAGTGATGGTGGTGCTTGCAGTATAGGACAAGTGCACAAGCTTGACCAATGCCGCATATATAGTCCGGGCGAAGCTCCAATTGCGGTACCGTGCGTAAGCTGGCCATTGAAGTCAACAGCGTGTGAATTTTTCTTCACACCCATCATTGATGCACTGTGCTTCTCTGTCCATTTCCTCTTATTCTGCCCTCTCCCGTGCCTCCATGGCACTCCTTGGGTGTGATCCATTCTTACTGACATTGTTTGGCACCTTCTGAATACCGGATCGTTTCATAGCAGCATTCTGCACCGCGTTCTCTTCTTGCCTCTTGCATCCTTCTACCATCTTAGCCAGCTCTGCCGCATGCTCTACTTTGTTCTGTTGGCGTCTCGACTTTCTCCGCGGCGCAGGTTCCGGGACGCATCTTCCACCTCCTACGGGCGTAGAGCTGGCACAACCCATGATGTGTAGGATAATGAATGTAGAGTAAGTGCTCTCCGAGTTGTAAGGTAGTTGGTATAGCTCAAATGTGTGGTGGCTTATCGACCTGTCGATGAAGTTACGTGCGGTAATTGTGGCTTGGTTCCGGTGGATATGACACATCAGTGCATTAGGTGTATTTATACAATGACCTGTGATCACTGGTAGAATTCAAAGTGGTCACAGGTGAACGCTGGAATTAACCGATAGCAGATCACAAGTGAACGTTCCTCATTCTTTACAGCCGCAATTGACGATTTTGTTCATAATCGATTTGCTTTAATGTGCCACTGTTGACAGAGTACATATTGTAGTTCCAAACACTCGTTTTATTTACCAATTCATGAGCAAGATACGCTAAACGCAATTTTTCTTGTAGAGGATGACGACTTGACTAAGACAAATGTTCACACTGTGGGTCGATGAAGTCCGAACAAAACACTACAGGCAGGGTCATTATGTGAGAATATATTATTTCGAGCTTTCGCACTCTACATCTGTTTAATGAATTTGATATGAACAATTATAGCTACAGACCATTGTGAACCCTCTCTGCTACCCGATGATTTTCGTCGCACGGATTACCACTCTGTTCAGAAAAAAAATTGGGGGCCGCCGATTCGAGTCTGCGCGCTGTCTGTAGAATTTCTCCAGCCCCTCAGAGTTCTTTGGCTCTCCATGGATTTTTTCCAGTGAATGCCTTCTTGCTGGCTGGTCGTTTGTTGTTGCTACTGCTGCTGCTGCGGTGCATGGGGCTGTCGTTGAGGTGCTTGAGGCTGTTGTTGTGGGGTTTGCGGTTGTTGTCGTGGTGCTTGCGGCTGCTCCCGTGCTTGTCGCCTCTGTCCAGTTCTCAAGGCGTGCTTAGAACTAGAGTTACCGATGGAGAAAGCAAGATTTAGAGGAGCAGAGTGTGTTATTGTTGTGGAGATGTGCTGCTTGTCTGCCCAGGTGTGTATAGCTTCTCGACCTGTTGAGGGAATCCGCAGGAGATTTCGGTAGTGTTGTATGATGTTTAGATTACAGGAGAAGTGTCAAAGAAGAGTGCATGCTTATTATGGAACGGTCTGAGTAACACGAATTCACTGCATTCGTGTATGTGATGCTTACCATCAACCATCTATATGTCACAAGCCCATTCTTCACGGCTACCATTGACACATCGCGCTTCACACACAGCTAATAAATTATGAAAATCACACTATGGAAACTCTTTTGATACACTGAAGAGCATTTTTACTAGCATTATTCGTAATTCATGGGTATCGTATGGCTACGTCTTGTGCCACCTTCGCCGTCTCTTGCCTCCTTATGCGTTAAATCAACATGTCTCTTCTCTCCTACCTCCCCTGCAACCTATCGGTCTTCTAACGCTTTAATTCTTCTTGCATAGCTACTGACATGGGAAGTAGCTCCACTGCTTCGCGTCGAAAAGCTTCGATCGCCTCAGCTTCCCTTTTGACGCTTTGATGGTCCTTTTTGTTTGGGTCGTGCATTTCTAGTGGATGTTGAGTTAAAACAGCCCATAGCTCTCGGAGCACTTTGGCGCGAGATGTGTGTGTTCGAAGTTAGTTTCTATTTGCTAAGTTCGTGGGACCTTAATTTCGCTTCTTGACTTGTTGGAGAAGTTATGAGAGGAGCTTGATAGCGACTGCGGTAGAAATGATACAGCAGAACGATGCAGAAGATGTTATTTTACCAATGATTCAATTGCGGCATCGTGGGTGATGCTAGAGATTGACGATGCCGTAGTCACCAGCCCGTGTCCTTTTTTTTCACAGCCATCATCGACGCACATTGCTTTCCTGTTAGCGTCACGCACAAAGAAAATTTACGAAGAAAGTATACTCATGAAAACCCATTTCGAGAGAAAATATCTTATCGAACATCGTAGCCCTATTCTATCTCTAAGGTCAACATAACACCTTCCAGTAATAGAGACAGCTCATAAATAAAGTAGACACTGGAGCATATCTCTGATCACCTGTGCCATATCCAAGACCATCAATCTTCCTCCCATACCACGGGCAGACTTCCTTGGTTGTTAGGTTTTCTATTTGGCGTGACTTTTGCTCGCTTTTCCTCGACCTTCGGCGCTTCTTTCTGTTTGATTTGAACAACCCTCTCTTCAACTTTTCGATCCTCAAATCCGACCGACTTCAAATGCTTCTCTCTATCTCCTAAACTCTTCTTTCTGTCTTCTTCCCGTTTCTGCATGTCCTTGTCGTAGATTTCTCGGGCTTCCTCAAAGAGATCTCCGCGCCAATCGCCCTCTTCTCCTATCGCCTTGAATTGCGTATTTCCCATATTGCTATTTTGCTCGCTAGACTATGGGTTGTTGTATTGTTGTCCGATGAGGACGCTGTAGTTCCAACGACGGACTTTGTCTAGGCATTGTTGTGAGCTGACGTGAATCCCGAATCCTGGTCACTAAAAGGTTGACGTGATGATCAGGCCTGGGTAGCAAGATTTAAGCAGCTCCATTTATATCATTCTCAAGAATTGGATTGAATGTGCACAAACTTTGCGGTGATGAAATTTACAAGTCACTGCTTTCCACCAACCTGGCTAACTCGCAACTCAATTCACTCTACAGTAAGATTGACAGCGCAAGGCATCATCGATTCGGCAGCTATTGCGCTTGACTATTTGAAAAGCGCTCCCTAGAGTGACAGGTGCCTGTCTGAGGGGCAAAATTGTTCTAAAACTTGGACATTAAACAAGATCTAATGCTTAGATGTGTAGCAGTAGAGATTTGTGTGTCATCAAGGGATAGATCTTTCGGGATTCCCAATTTCACGGACTAGAATTATAAAAATATGCGATGAATGGCGGGTTACCGATTTGTCACTTTCGAGAATTGATACCTATGGTATAGCAGCAAGCATCACCCCAAACTTGTCACGCCACTATTCTGCAACCATTATGCAAAGGCAAGAGACTATTAAAGTCACCTCAATTTAAAAGGGCAGAATACTAGTTGATTTCATCCATTTGTGTTTGTCCATTCGTGCCAGCTCCTTCATCGCTTTCCTACTTCTTGAACCGCTTCATCGCCACCTTCCCGCTTCAT
>Ga0265780_10002372_pt1 | contig 25584 bp, 16 predicted proteins | sample P1T30metagenome_FD_192432 | JGI IMG/M metagenome (GOLD analysis project Ga0265780, IMG submission 192432) | Plant litter microbial communities from East Loma Ridge, Irvine, California - P1 T30 | ecosystem: Environmental > Terrestrial > Plant litter > Unclassified | place: USA: California...
CTTATCTACGATGGAATGCAGGCGACAGGATCTCCAGCACAGTGTCCACGGATTGTACCGACATGCAAATTTAGAATTCTACAATTCATGAGGATATCAATCGGCGACGGGCGCAACAATGATGGAGGTGAATGGGGCTCTGCGAAGATGCGACCTGCGGGAAGTGGCGAGTAGACGGCGCGATGGCGACGTGTTGTTGGGCACGGCGAACTTCCTAGGCTTCCCGCTGGGCAGCCTCCGACCGCCCAAACTCGACGCCCACTTTGCCCTCTACAACCGAAACAGACCAACCAGCAGTATGAACGTGAGAAACAGGGGGCCTTCCGGAGGGCTCTGCGCTATCTTAATGGCTGCCTGGAGTTGCCAAGATTGCCTTCTATCCTCAGGCTCAATTGCCTTGTTCGAACATTTGCGAACCGTTCGCAAAACTCACATGCGGCTCTGCGAATACCTATGAACATAATGAGAGCGCATCGCATCGCCATGGACTGTCACATTCGGCTCAGTCGCCATTGGGAAGCAGCAAATCACACTGCAACAATTTCAGCATATTTTCGAGCACATCTTCGCACAAGATCCGACCTTCCCTTCGCAAAGACACCTTCAAGCTGCAGCCAATCAGCGTGCCCCGTCTCAATATGCCTCCTTCAGCCTCGTAGGTTTCATGCTCCCCAGACATTCCTCTTCCAGCCTTCCATATCCATGTGCGGCCGACTTGATCGCCTGTACTTAAGGGCGCATGCTCCAGGATGTCGATCAGTCGTCCTGCCGTGTCGTTGTCGAGCATATTCACGGCTTCGGTCTGCATGTTCGATCGTGATCGTGTCATCTTGTGCCACTTCAAGTGTTCAGAGTCACGGCTGTCTCTGATGCTTCACGAGCTCTGATTTTTTCTCTCTATTGAAGCACCTAGTGCACATTTTCTTCCACTTCGAAGAGTATGGGAAGTGGTCAGTCTGACATGCTCATAGGATCGCGTACGCCACGAGCCGCCTCAGCACAGCCAATCTCGAGGCCCTGCAGGTGCAGCTCCGCGCAGCACAAGCCAACGGCGCGGCGAGGGAAGAGTGCCGCAAGGCTATGTGTCGCATCCAGAAGGCCGGTTACGAGATGGACCTGGTCTTCTCCGCCGCTACATTGCAGAAGCCGCGTTACATTTTCAAGGAATGGATGGAGGATCACAGTTCTTGACTCGGGGCGCCATGTCATGCGCCGGACGTGCATGAAGGTAGATGGCACCACAGTCACTCGGAACAGCATAGTTTGCGCATCAGAAGTCTTGCATTGTCATGTAGCGAATTACAATCGATCCCGTTCAATACCAAACAACACGTCTTCGACCAGTCAATGGGGCTTTTTGCTTCGTTCTCAAATTACCTGTCTCATCCATTACCCCAGGGCTATAGATGACGGATTGGCACACCCAGAGAAGCCGTGGAGTATGAATGGAGGAGACAGGTAATCAGAGAATGTCAGCTGCTGGTGAAGTCGCGAAACTTTTCATCGCGAGTTGCACGGCTCAGCAGTCAGGAGAGATCAAGCTCAGAGAGAGCTTTCCAAGCAAAGGAAAAATATCGTTCGGAGCAATTATCGATACTCTGAGCGTGTCTCGTCTTGATTCGTGATGTACAAACGTTGGTCGCGTGGTTGATGAGGGGTTGAACCTCAGCTCTCACCGCCTGAGAGCATATCATAATCGTACAATTTTCTTTTAAGCGTATGCCGAAAACTGTACGCCGTCCATGCAAATCTAAAGAACGCCGCGCTCAAATGCAAGAAATCTTCTCACCATGCGGTGATGTCTTCAACGTCGTCCTCGCCAAAAGTACTGGTCCTCGTTGCACTCGCGTCAGAATTGACTGCCGCTGACTGAGCAACAGTTGCCCTGTTCATGATCTCCGGAAGGACGGATTTCATGAAGCCAGTCAAGTGAGCATTGACCTGCTCGAACTCAAGCAGGAATGCGTCATGTCCATCGGGCGAGTCGATGGTCTTCAAAGTCGCATTCGGAATATGCTTGGCGAGCTCCTGTTGTTCGGCGAAGGTAAACAGACCGTCGGACTGTATGCCCAGAACCAAGGTGGGCTGCTCTATCAATGAGAGCGCATAGTAAAGTGCCGAGACCGGGTCTGTGGTTTCCGGGTCTTCGCCCTCGGGATCGCGGTGGCGAGAGACGTCGTGAGTATCCAACTTCCTGGTGATGGCGATATAACAGTTGGCATCGAATCGCTTGATGAACTTCTCTCCTTGATAGCGTAGGTAGGATTGGGCAGAGAAGTAATGCGGCGCAAGGCGCGGTGTTGAGCCCCTCGGACTACTGATGCTACCAGGGGAGCTCGTACCCTGTGGGGTCGATGGAGTGGAAGCATCGTGGAATTCGAGATCGGCCTGCGCAGCCGCAGGAGTGGTACCAATAGTCGCTAGTGAGACACTACTGCTTGCGCGAGACGACGGACGTGGTGATCCTGCGAGTCTATGGCCATGGTTATGGATTGCCCAGTTTTTGTGCGAAGCATTGGATGCAAGCGCTGGTCTCGGCACATGATTGATACTTTGCTTCTTCGAAAGATCCGGGGTATTACGACCGAATCGAGATTCGAATGAGTCGCGACTGCGGTACGTCAGGAGCGCAGACATACGTGCAGCACCTAGGCCGGTAGATGGAGGGTCTTCGAAAGCGTAGTAGCCGTCGTCGTACTTAGGGTCGCTGTAGATGCTCTGGCGCTGTGCTTCGCCCCAGCTGATGCCCCATGCGCTATAGCGGGCAGACGTTGCAATGGCGATGATCGACTTGACATAGTCTTTGCCAAAGTATGCGAACTCGAGAACAAGCATGCCACCCATAGAGCCGCCAATGACAGCAGCAATCTGCTTTACGCCAAGATCATCAAGAACGAGCTTGAAGATGCTGCTACAGTCAGCCTTGTCGGTCCACGACTTGCGATCAACGACTCACTTGACGTCGTCTCTCACGCTTGTAAGCGGGAACTCGGGTCCATATAGACCCAGAGATGGGTCGCCATCCTTTGCCGTTACGGGACTTGCGCTCCCATAAGGGCTTCCAAGGCTGTTTATGCAGACCACAAAGAATCTTGATGTGTCGAAAGACTTGCCAGAACCTCCCAACAGAGGACCCCACCAATCGCCCACGTCGGAGCTTCCTGTAAGGGCATGACATATGACCATTGCATTGTCACCATCGGGTGCTAGTGTGCCGTATGTTTTGTATGCAACGGGCACGTTGTGTAGCACCGCGCCGGATTCGAGTTCAACGTGTGGTATGATCGCGATCGTCTGGTCGGGTATGAGTTTGCTGAACGGATTTTCGGGTTGCGAGGTGACCCTTTCTGTGCGACGATTTAGTTGCTGTGTTTTGGGGTTTCATCTGGAGCGCCTTGGGACGGACGGCGCGAGAATGTCACGTCTGGCTTCTCCAAACATGGTAGGAGTAAAAGGCCAGTATGTACATGTGTGGCCAGTTTCGTGTACTCATACTGTGACTTGCGACCGTGAAACGCGTTCATGGTAATGTTTGCGCCTGAGATGAAGAGAATGGGATGTCACTCACTGTACGTCGGCGGGCTCCTGCCAGCTGAGCCATTGGAAGCTAAGGTGACCATATCGAGTCGGCGGCAGTTTGGAGGATGTCTGACCCGCGTCGCAAGCCGCGCAATTTTAGGTTCTGCATATTGTGGGGAGTCACAACTTTTGGGTGTTGATTCACTGACAACTGCCGCTAAGGCGGGGCGCGAAAAGGCTTGGCGTGATGACGTGCTCGTTCATTCGTTGACGCGCCTCGAACCCCAACCCGACAGCCTCACAACAGCTGTCGTACTACGAGATGGATTGCCACAAGTGCAGTGCTTTCGACATTGTCACTTGCTCTTTCTCAAAACTACAACGATCAGTCGCATGATGTTTGCGCGCGGCGTCGTACACCTCGACGTGGCTTCACAGGATGCAACCCCATCAGGACGACAGTGGAACCGTTACTGAACGATTTCTGGAAGACGAGGCTATGGATAAAGTTTCTGATCTCGCTTCATTGGATGCTCAGGGAATTGGGCATCGGCTTCGCTGTCCAATGTCTGGTCTTCGGTTGTGCATCACTTACCTTCATCGGCAAAAATACTTCAATGGCGCCACTTGCAGATTGATTGCACTCTATGACATGGCTATCATTTGACGGCTTTGCTAGTCTGTACCAGGCTGACAAGCCAAACAGAACGAAAAATCAGCTTCCGAATGTTTGCTTCCTCACGTGTCTGCGACACCAACCAACGAACCTCAACTTTTCACCGACTAATACTCGAGATGAACTCCTTTCATTTCGTCAATCCCGTCGCTAGCACTGTGTTGCATAAGCATCAGTCTAATGTTAGCACTGATCAGTTGTTAGAACCATATCCATCATGCGCTCTTCGCACACACGCTGTTGTCGACGGATGTGATGGCGTTGCCGTGAGCAAACTGTGCGATGCATTCTACTGCTCAGCGCACACAGCAAGTATTTGGTGCCCTCGTATGTTGGACTGCAAACCTTGAGCCAACACTGACAGTACCCGACATGTTTGCGAAAGCAGCGCATGCTACTACAGCGAGAGCCAGCGGACTATAAGTGCAGAAACACCCCAGATGCTATTTAGATTCTTTAAGCAACACTTGAACCTCAACTCCATCAAATTATGTCACTCAGGACTGAATATCTAAACGCAGATCGTTCTCACCAACGTTCATCTCCTCATGCCATGCACTCTAGCTACAAGACATCAAGAGAACAGTCATCGTGTTACGATCGCTACACCCAGTACTCAGATACTCAGGTGGCTCGACCACTGCCTTCGGCCATCAACATTCAAAGCCGGTCACGCTCAAGAGCTCAATCCCGATCACCACGTCCGAGAGCCTCCCACTACGAAAAGTATGCAGCGTCGAAGCAACCACAAGAAGTTGTCACAAGGAGCATAACACGAAACAACACTTGGCCCAAGGCTGTATCATATGACACTCTCAACCCTCCCACACGCGAAACCCAATATCTCGAAAGTCACGACAAATCGCACCGCTACTTTTCGGACGCAGTCGCTGGGCCGAAACGCAAGTGGGCCGCTTTTGTCAAGGAAGAGGAGCTCAACTGCATGCTCGAAGATCGTGCGGGCACGCCACACATCAGTGAGCTCGGGTATGACGAAGAAGCCTTGGGGGGTCTAAATGTTGAGGAGCTCTGTATGGCTGGAGCAGCTCAGGTGTCGGGTGGCATCGATAGGTCTGCGATGGAGTTTTGCGAAGAGGGGTAGTACGCTGCGTTGTGCTCCGATGTTTGAGTAAGTCTCGGTGGCATTCTACTACTCTGCGAACAAACTTGTGTTTTGTTTCGACGTCCCGGTCCAACGTCCTTGGCTCGGAACAAGAAAGAGTATAGGCAAGATAGGATGTCTTAGTGGTTATCTCAACTATATACGGACCCGCACTAATCACTTCTTCCCCACGAATCGATCCCTGTCCTCCATCACACCTCTCGCCATCTCCAACTGCTCATCTGTCTGCACAACCAGCGTCTTATATCTGGCACCATCTGCCCCAATATCCTTTACCACATCCTCCATATTCTTCCCATTCTTCTCCGCATCCAGCTCAAACCCCAAACACATCACACCCCTAACCACCGCCTCCCTCAACTTCTCTCCCTTCTCGCCAATCCCACCCGCAAACACCAACGCATCGACCTTTCCATCCAGCTTCGCAAAATACGGGGCCGTGTAATTCGAAATACGATCAACGAAGATGTTGAACGCCAACTGATCCTCCTTGCGGTCCGACCCACTGATCTTCCCGAAATCCGTCGTGCCCGTCAAACTCTTCCACCCCGAATTCTTGTTCAAAATCTCCTCGGCCTGCGTGATGTGCAACTTCTCGCTCGAGCTCCTGCTCGGCTTGCCCGCGGTGTGCGTGAAGTGAAACATTAAGCTGGGATCAATACTTCCGGAGCGCGTGGCGCCTGGTAGGCCAGCGAGCGGTGTGAGACCCATGCTCGTGTCAAGCGACTTGCCGTTCTTGATACAACATGCTGAAGCACCGGAGCCGAGATGCAGTGCTATGATGTTAAGCTCGGCGACTGGTTTTCTGAGGTACGTGGATACGGCGTGCACGATGAAGCTGTAGCTGATGCCGTGGAAGCCGTATTTGCGGAGCTTGTTTTTCTGCGCGATCTCCTGGTCGATTGGGTAGGTGCAGATATAATCGGGTAGCGTGTTGTGGAACGCGGAGTCGAAGTACGCGATGTTCTTGGCTTGGGGGAGGAGGTCGGCTGCTGCGCGGACGATGGTGAGGGCGGGTGCGTTGTGTAATGGCGCGAGATCGGAGAGCTCTTCGATGTGGTAGAATGTCTCTTTGTCGATCACTTGGGATCTGGGATAGTCGCCGCCGTGGACGACGCGGTGGCATGTAAATTTGATGTCTTCTTTGTGGCTGAGCTCAGAGAGGCTTTTGTCGTTTGTTAGATGGTCGAGGATGAAGCGGAATGCATCTTCTTGAGACGTGATGTCCTCGAGTTCCTGATCTTTGATCTTTTGATCGCCACATGTGTACTTCAGCTTTGCAGGCGGCGCGGTGAGACCTTCGACGACGGCTTCTGCGAGTTGTGTCGGGACCTTGGAGTTGTCGGTTGGAGTCTTGTAAACGGAGATCTTTACGCTAGATGAGCCAGCATTGATAGAGAGTATGATCTCAGACATTGCGGCTACTGGTCACTTTCCTTTCCAACGGTAATTGTGGTATCGTGGGTGCGAAAAATGATGTATCCAATCCGCTGTAAAAAAAGATGGTGAAGCCCAGCCACTTGTTCCAAAACTGAGATCCAGTACTGGTAACAGACGTCTAAACAAAATAGGTATCGCGGAACCGCATATAAAATGCAAGTCTGTTTGTTCCGTGTAATGGGCCGATCGAGTAAGTATTTGGAAGTTGCGGAGCAATGCCCAACGAGTTTTGCACACTAGGAAGGCACCCCGTCATAACTACATCAACGCGGGCCATCAAGTGTGCCTTCAATGCTGTGTCTTTTCCGTTATCGAACCCGCGAACCCTGGACTTCTTTCGTTCGCCTGTCCACTTCGCTTTTTTCCTCGCAAAATCCAACTTGTGGGTGACGTCATGACCCGCAAAGCAGCTCCGCTTGAAAACGAGGGCAAGTCGTTCGGACGGTGCGTCTTTTGGACGGATCGATATCCGGATCTCCAATCCTAAGTGAGAGCAGATCAGTGAGGGCACACATGTTTGCGCCTTTAGGATAAGTTAAGACGGATTTCCATTATTTCTGCGCCCATAAGCCGACTTGTTGTTGTAGCATCAACCAAAGGCGCCCTTCTGCGATAAGGCCAACAGGAAGTAACACCGCGAAACATTGCATGCTTTCAAGGGATTATGTGTGCATGGTACTCGTTCATAGGCTAGAGCTGGACGGTGGTTATGGAAACATCACTTTCATCTCGATGCCACCACTGAACAGCCACTTCACAACATAGCACTAAGTGGCATTCTTCCCAAGAAGATCAAGTCCTCCAGCCTTCGATCCAATGTAGTCCTGCACCGCGTCAGCCATAATCCAGACCTTATTCCAGCCAATACATACCAGAAGCCACTGCGGGAGCCATAGAGCACCCCACTTGAAGATACCAATATTCGCGCCCGCCCAGAACTTGGTGTCGTTCCTCTTCAAGATTTTGTTCACTACACCTTCAGCAAAGGAGAAAGTATCCTGCCTCGGTGCTCCGTCATTCCCTTTTGAGAATTCGATAGCACGCTTCTCGACGCTGGTATATAGCGAATTCTCCGGTACTTTCCACAAGTCTTTGTCCGAATGGAGAAGCGACTTGACTGGCCCAACAACTACTGAAGTCGTTGTGACGCCAAAGGGCGCCAATTCAAGTCTCAAAGAATCGAACAGAATCTCTGTAGCACGTTTGGACGCCGCATACGTTCCTTCAAAGCTGTCAGTAACTCTCAGCGCTAGCGGAGTCTTTGCATACCCATGTATGGCGAGACTAGATATCCGACCAGGCTCGAAATGTACACGACACATCCCTTGCTTTCGATCAAGAGAGGTGCGAATGCTTGTACCATTCGTATCACCGACCAAACATTTACGTCAAACAACTCCTTGGCCTCATCAACATCTTCATCCAGCACCGGCCTGTAGCGCACCTGTCCAGCATTATTGACCAGGTAATCTAACGATCCACCAGTCTCCTTCTTCACCGCGCTCACTGCCGTGTGGATGTCTTCAGGCTTTAACACGTCGAGCTCGAGAAGACGCACGCTAGGTAGAGACGAGAGCTTGGTCATCTTGCTGATGCTGCGCGCGCCAGCGAAGACCAGTAACCCTCGGGCAGCGAAAGATAGTGCGAGCGCTGAGCCGATCCCGCCATCGCTGCAGCCGGTAACGAGGACGGATCTCATGGCGCTTTGGAATTGCGAAGGAGAGATTCGTGAAAGGCGTGAGATAAGATGGGGGATGCGCAGTGACAGGACGATTCTCTTGAAGGTGCAAAGAGGTCGTCCTAGATCAGGATGCCTGACGCACTAGTAAATGGATGGTGAGCGGCTAGTAAGTAGCGGCCGGTGTCTAGGTACTCCAGCGGACAATTTTCCGATGCTTTTTGATTCGTGCTAGGGTCTATGGTGAAGCTTTAATCTGCACCGGAATGTCCTCAGGCTTCAATGGTCACAGCACTTGACACATGAGGAACCATAGGAAGAAACTTTGTCATTACTTCAATTTGAGTAAAGGAGGCAGGCAACGCTGCCCTCAATCCCACGTTCGCTTACACATTCAGTTCCTGTCAAATTTCCACCAGTTCCAGTTGAAGAGCGAGTCGCTTCCACTTCCTGTGAAGCGGAAGAACACATCTTGGGTGCCCGTTGCTCCGGAGATAGGACATGACACCGTCGTCCATATCTGCCATCCCCCCGTGGAGGCTACGATGCATGTACCAACGAGAGTGCCACTTGTGCTGCCCAAACGAACCTCGATCTTGCCGCCGTTACTGGCGGAGCTAACACGGGCACTCAACAGCTTTGCGCCGTTACCGAACGCAACACCTTTGACCTTGATGTAGTCATTGTTGTTGATGTAGGACACAGCCATGCCGCCCTCGCTGCATGTCTCTGTCTTGAGACCAAAAGAGAATGCAATACTCTCTGCTTCCTGGCGTGTGTACGGGTCAAGAGTGCCGATCATGGGAGGACCATTGGTGGTCATAGTAATGGTTGGAATGGTGCCATCGGAGTTGTAGTTGAACTTCTCGACAGAAACAGAACGAGTATAGCCGCTACCGCCGGGCAGCGCGCCGTTGTGGTAGAAGAAGTACGAGCCGCCCTTGAAGTCGATGACTGCTGGGTGGTTAGTGAAGCTTTTTCCTGCAGCCGCCATGACTAGACCGCGATATGTCCATGGCCCGGTAATGCTCGCCCCAGTCGAGTAACGAATGTCCTCGGAGCAGCAGTTCGCAGCATAGACCAAATACCACAAGCTACCGCGTTTGTAAATCCACGGACCCTCCTCGTACGACGTGGCTCTCGAATTTGTTCCGCTTCTGCGCGCGCCGAACCCAGCAGTTGTGAGCTGCACGCTCACGATACCGCCATTGACAGAGATCATGTCCTGGTTCAACTTGACATACGACAAGCCGGGATTGCCCCAGTACAAGTACGCTTGCCCACTGTCGTCCATGTATACCGTTGGATCGATCTCATTGTTCTCAACCAGGGGCTTGCCGAGCGCATCCTTATAAGGACCCAGGATATTATCGGCAACACCGACGCCGATCGCCATGCTCCCGCTCTTCTTCTGCACAGGGACGTAGAAGTAGAACTTCCCGTTCCGAGGAATCACTTGACCAGCCCACGCACGTTGACTAGCCCAGCTGAATGTTGCCAGATTCATCACGACCCCATGGTCCTGCCAGTTCGCCATGTCTGCCGAAGTGAACAAGCGCCAATCGCGCATGTCAAAGTTCGTAGAGCCGTCTTCATCGTGGCCGGTGAAGAGATAGATCGTGTTGTTGTAGATGAGTGGAGCGGGGTCCGCGGTGTAAATGGTCTGCACAATGGGATTATCGCCTTGAGCCGATTTGGAGAAGAGGGCGCATAGCAGCGCTATTGTCAGGACGCAGCGAAGGAGACCGTTGGCAAGGCTCATGATGCGTGGTGGGATGAATGATCTATCAATGGGGAAACACACATCTCGACAGGGCTCTTTTATACCTAACTTCAGTCATTTCATCACACCAAGGTACTACCTAGACAAATTACGGAGTAACATTTCAGCGCCGTATTGCGGTCCGATACGTTTCAACATCTCGTGCACCTCACGAAACGTGGGCTTGATTGGTCAAAATCTTCCGGTGGCATATCTGGGGAAGCCGCACTCAGCGGATCGCAACGCGAATGAATGCGGGGAAGCTCAAATAGCCAGCATGTCTTACGATATCGGGCAGTCCTTCCGTCTCCTGATCACGCTCAGGTTTGGGCAATCTGTAGAGATCTTCCGAATCGTGGAGATGGCATATGGAAGAAAGCGCCAGTAGACGGTGCCCGTAGCTAAATAATGTTCTGTTGGCTTGTGGATGATGACAGTAAGTGCATACATAGATCGGTAGAAGATTCGAGTTGAGGCGCTGCTTTCTGGGCCTTGTGGTCGATGCGTGGGAAGGAAGGAAGACAAAAAGTTGCGTAGACTTGGTGTTGGTGTTGGTCCTGTGACGTCATCATTATTTCCACGACACCAACGATCCTAACATCGCTTCCTCAACCTCTAACTCTTGCGCTTCAAGGAAACTTCGAGCATCAAAGTGTCGTAATGTATTGGCGACTAGTATCATGAACAACAAGTATCCACTTGGAACGCCCGGGCCTCTCTCCCGGCTCTGGACTCAAATTTCGACCCATGTTGCCGGAAGCAGCTGTTCACAATTCTCATTCATTCTCAACTCTTTTCTTTCCACGTTCTGGTCACGTTCTAGTCTGAAATGTAAAGGGAATTGCATGCAAAACACCAGGTAGATCAAGTTTTGCTAGCACTAATAACACTAAGATACATCGTGCAGCTCCCCAACATTCTGGTGCAACCTCCTCTCATGTCTTGGAATCATTGCAGTCTCCATGCCCACCCTGGTGCCTTCAGGCAGTCGCACCACCCTAGGTGGATTTGATGAGATTGAGGAGCTCCTGGACCCTCAGGTGCCGCCGCCAATACCGCGCAGGCCTCATCCACGCTCGCCCACAACTGTTGTAGCTCCAGCACTTGAGCCTGGACATCTTTTCCACATTACGCCTTCTTCACATCTTTCTGTACCCCCTTCAATACTTCGGACTGACCGTGTGTAAGCTCGCATAGAGCGAGGACTTCCACAAGGAGAGTGATGAGGGCGTAGCCGGAGACAAGGTCTGCGGCGTCTTAGGCACTCAAAGCAGGTTCTAAGGTGGCGTTGAAGGCTGAAGTCGGCTGCACGAAGACGATGGTAGATGCCGCGAGAGCGGAGACGAAGAAGCGGTGGAGCGGAGCAATGGACGAGGAGGATGTGCGGGGACCCATGGTAGCAGGTCTTTCGTGATCAGGCAGCCTGATGGCTGACCGGTTAGGTTTGATGAGCTACGATGCATCATCAATGAACATACCTTGGTGCTTTTCTTTCGAAGTGATGATGAGATGTTGATTTAGGCAAGTGACGACGGAAGAAGAAATTGCAAAGTCGGCGCGGGCAGGCTCAGCTTTTGTATTTGGAGTGGACAGACGTTCAAGATAGTAAAACTGTGTATTTGTGCAAGAAACAATATCAAGGGGATGAAAGAGCGGTGACAACGCACAAATGACGAAGTACATGCGCTTCGGCTCACTGCGTCTTAGGCAACAACAATCTGAGACATAGTCAATGCGGCGCAAGACTAGCTGGAAATTGACAAAGAATTGGGGAAATGGAGAGGAAAAGCGAGATTGATTTGAAGTGGTATCAGACGTCACGGTGTTTGGCCCACGTCCGGAACCCGAAATTCACCACATACACTGTGCAGTGTGCATACGCCAGTGCCCTGGGAGATTCCGGGAATGGAAATTTGGCTGTCACGCGTTGACGAGATCGTAAAACACTTCGCAGCATGACTCAAGCACCGGCATGTTCGAACGCGTTGGCGGCGTGCTTGGTGTCGCAGTAAGCTTTTGATATATGCGAGCTAGAAGGTAAAGATTGCGGAGAACTAACACCATCCTGAGCTTCGATTGAGGTCGCTCAGACCATCGATTCCCGAGGAGCGATTCCTAATAATCCACAATGACACACTGTGTAATTTTTCCACACATTGTGTTATTGTCACAACATTCTGCCGCGCACACACAATGGTGCAAACATTAAGCAAGCTTTCAATACAACACACTCAACACCGGTCTCCGTCAAGAAAATCTAGTTGGGAAAATAGCACTTGACTTGCGTCAGGTACAATCTATGTGGTACTATCTAGTTCGCGTCTGGTCCCTCCACAGCACGCTCATGCCTTCGAACTGCTATCATCCTGTCCGTACACATTATGCGAGGGAGGAAAGCTCTCGTAGTTCTTTCTCATACTTCATCTTCTTGCCCTCCCACTTCTCGCACCGAGCGCTTGTCTTGTCCACATTTTCCTTGGCTACCTTGAACTCCCCAGCGCTTCCCGAAGCGAGAGCATTGAGACTATCCAGTTGCGTAGCTAGGGTCTTGTAGCAGGACGTGAGAACGGGTCACAAGCTATCGAGATTGAATCGAAGGTCGGCGACACGGGTAGCGACAAGAGCAGGGTCAGTGGTATTAGGCACCGTGGACTCGACGGCGTCCACAGAATATGTGGTCAAGAGGGCACCGAGATGTTGAGGAAATATGCGAATCTCATGATTGCTGGCTGGAATTTATTATTCGGTGGAACTGTTCGGCTTTTGAATTGCGGAAGATGCGGACGGGAAATAATTATAAGCTTAGGAGCCAGTGAGACGTCTTTGACTTGGAATAGATTTGTTTGAGTTCGCTGGTACATGCTAGAAGCGCTTCGTGGGATGTTGCCACTAGTTTCTGAGAGCGTCGAAAATGAGTGAAATATATTCTTTCAAACATCACCTTTGTTATTGCGTACACTCATAATTCAGCACCAGGTGCATATGTCGTAGATGGATTTCAACACCGAGTATTTGTGGTCGACGACAGAATTGTTCGGTTGAAGATACGAGTCGCAATGTTAGCATTGAGTTCGGAATGAGCGTGTTGATCTTCTAATGTTGCACGTACTGGGTCGATCTGCGAGAAAACATAACGTTGAAGCTGACCGAAGTAGATCTAAGTGACGGAAAAAATTGATCGCATGTACGAAGGGAAGTTCGAACGATCAAAGGCTATACATACGCGAGGAGCTAGTCTCCAAGCGTCAATCATGTGATGGATCACGGGATTCATCCTTCCTCCATGCCTGTGAAGGCTCTCTCCTTCGACATGTAAGAAAATCGAACCCCTAAAGAAGTCACCTGAATGCTTTCACGCCAGCCTCCAAACTCATCTCCCCTACTCATCCTCCCCACCCTCTCCACCAAGTTCCTCAAGCTTCTCCTCCAACATGTCCTTAGCCACCTGCACCCCCTCCATTCGTGCAGTAACATCAATGCAAGACTTATTCGTTTCCGCAAGAGCCCAAGAAAGAATGCGGTCCTCGTTAGCGAAATGCTCGTACTTCTCAGGAACGCGATTGACCTTGCCAGCGTTTCGCGCGCTGACAATCAATTCTTGAAATCGATGGAGAGACACTTCGCAGTCTGCAACGGTTTCGTCGAGGTCTGCGAGGCGTGTGTTCATGTCGTTGAGACGGATGGTTAGGACTGCAATTTGTTCTGGAGTGTCTAGTATGTACACGTTGGTGTCGTTTGTGTACATTGTTGGTGGTGGTGTTACTGCATTCTTGAATGCCCATATGCTCGGGTAGAGAACGCTTGCTAGGGCGAGTGCTGTGACAGCGATGAAAGATGCCCATGGACGAGTAAGGTTTTTCATGTTCTGTAGTAAGTAGGTGAGGTTGAGAGAATGGGTCGTGGTTTCGATGATATGCTCTTGGTTAAGTGGAGGGAGAAATGCTTAAGTAGTGCAGAGAAAGCTGGCTGCTCATCCTTACGAATTCACTAATGCTTCACGATGCCTGCGGGAGGGAGAACATTCACTCACACAGGTGAAAGCATCAAGTGAAATGGCCTTGACCTTTTGCAACGACTGTAGACTATGCTCAGTAGGCAATAGTGAAGCAAAGCAAAGGCAAATGGATGTGACTCCGAAAGTAGTATGAGATAAAATGCGAGACGGTAGTCGCGCATACAGCGCTACCTAGGTAGATAGCTAAAAACCACCCTCACACCATGTCAACTCCCACTTCATCCTCCATTAATACCTTACTCTTCTCTTCAAACTCACGAATTAATCTCGCCAGTTCCCCAATCATGCGATTCAGAAAGCATCGCTCATCCCTGATACCTAATACCACTCACAGACCTCATCGATTGGTCATGTCCATAGCATAGGGGAAAAGAAACGTAAAGCCCGGCGTTTATAGTATAGACGGAGGTCGTTTTGTGCAGCATTTAAAAATGGATTCTCATTGGTATAAACCATAGTCACTTCATTATCCGGAAAAAATCATGCACTCTCCCATAACACCATAGTCAAGTGCCGCACACCGTCCCGCAATCAACCCCTAGAAGATGTACCAGTCCCACAAACAAGACCCCGCACAGAGTACTACGTACTACGTACTCTCTGATCTCTAGATCTCTCACGTGCGAGAGCTGCCCCTGAGCTTACGCCCCCAAAATCAAGCGTTACAAACAAGACTCATACCTACTTCTTTATGATGATGCGTGAAAGATAGATCATCCTAATATACCGCCCCTAAAAAGCCACCAAGCAGCCCGGGTCCGGCGATACTTCTCCGTAGCGCTCGGTGCTTCGTCGTCTAGTACCAGAGAAGTAGAGCGATTCCAAAGTACTCGAGAAACGGGTAGTAACAAATCACAAGGACGGAAAATAGGCAGGCTTCCTGGGTGTACAATAATGTTTTTCCATTTCCCTTCACTCCACTTCAATCTTCTTCTGCCTACACCTCCCCACCTCCCCCATCCATCACATCACCTCACCGCCTTCCTCTAACATATCTATACACAATTCCCAACCCCACCCCACCCCAAGCAACACAAAACCACACAGCGCTCGTATATCCTTATCCGTATCCGTGCCCCTCCCCGACCCTGAACCAGAACCAAAACAATAGCAAAAGAAGAACTTGTAGTAGAGACGCCAGTGTAATGCCAACAATGCTCAACGCCGCTTTGGTGAAACAGAAACGGAAACACTTCTTCTTCTCCTTCTCGTCGTCCGAATTTTTCGCTTTTCTCTCGTCGCGGCGTCGCGCCGCCCGGCATGTGTTTTCTTCCTCGGTTTGACGCGCTTTTCTCGCAACGGCCAGTACCGTCCACTTCCCACACGCGATCAATATCGCCGCGATGCCAAAGGCAATCTCCAATGCCGTGCTCAACGCTATCCAAACCAGTTCCACAGGGAGCGCAGCGACGCTTCGAAAATTCGTCCAGCCTAGTGCCTAACCGCCCTTGCGCTCCGCTGCGTTCGCCGGCAAGGGCTCACCACCCGTAGTTTTTTGCTCCACTGGTGTCTTCTTCCTCTTTCCGTTCTTGGATTTGCGACTGACAGGTTGTTGCCAAGGGCTGTTGTTATTGTTATTTGGGCCTGCGGATTTGCTGCCGGTGTCGTTCGCCTTGCTCTTCGGCTGTCCATTTCCATTGCGGTGGTTCTCCCGTCCATTGTTCGTGGGTGGTGTTTGAGATGGCCGACGTTGCTGGTTGGTCTCCTTGACAAGTCCTTGTGCTTTGGTCAGGTTGCCCCGGCTCGCAGTTGGTGAAGGTGTATGAGTCTCGAATACGGGCGAGAGAAGCGGTACCGTGGCCGACTTGATCTCTTGAGGATGTGTTTGCGGCGTATTCGACGTATTGAGTTGCGGCAGCCCATTCGTATACGCAGGAGTGCGCCACTGTGGTGCGAGCATACGTGTCGGCGAAACTTCTTGGACATGATTGTTGCTGTGCCCGTTGCTCGTCTCGTAGTTCATCCAGCCTTCCGGCAGCGCAGAAAAGAGCTGCTGACCTTCGCTTGGCACCCGACTTAAGCTGTTCGACTCCACTGATGGAGTGCGCTTGGTCGAGCCGTTCACAATGGTCGGTGACATGGACTCTGCCGCTGCTACCCTTTGCCGCTGCATCTCTTCGAGGACCATCTGCTGACGCGCGTGAAGCTCATTGATCTGGTTGATTTGGTAGACGGTGTGCTGATTGGCAGCGTGAATGCCCATGCCAGGCGTTTGTGAAAAGTCTGGCGGAAGGGACTCGACTGTGTCGCTCCTCATGCGAGGCTCACGCGGAGGCGTAGGAAACGACCCATTCACGATTATGGGTCCATTGTCAATCGGAGTCCGAACACTGTCGAGTCTCGTCTTACGCTGCTCATTGACCTGTGGGCGAGGTTCTTGTATCCCCGTCGACGTTGAATAGCCCCGCATATGCCCTCCAAGTGGCGAGGGCGAGCGAGATACTCTACGTAACGCCGTATTGAGCAAAGGTTGTGTGATCTCGGGGGACACACGCCGTCGCCTGTGGGCCAGCTCACTGAAAGATGGGATCGGCCCAACTGCGTAGCTTTGCAGCTGTCGTGGCGCATTTGGTTCAGCCACATAATAACCGAGATACTCCTTTGGTGTGGCAATTTCAGGCGCCTTCTGAGAAGATTCCATTTTCTTGGGTTCTGGAGGATTCGATGGCGGACTCCGTTGAGCGTTTGTAATTGCTTGTGGAATGTGAGTATCTTGTGGTGTGGATCTTGCGATGGGATAACCAGCAAAGGTCGCCGAAGTGGGATCGAAATATTGAGCAGGGTAGCCAACCTGGATTGGCTGTGGCACACCACCACGCGGAGGCTGCGAATGGGAGCGAAGGGACGCAGTTTCACTGGCATTCGATGGGCGGTGAATCTGCCTTCGAAGACTTGGTATACTGTTCGTCAGCGATGGAGATGACGGATTCGTACGCGGCGCGTCTTGAGAAGAAGGGTCTTGCCCTTGTGATGGGTTGAAGAAGCCAGGATAGTGGTACAAGAAACCTTGCGGTAGTCCGTTCGGCGCAACAGCAATTTCTCCCATGCGAGGACTGGAGTTGCCGTTTATGTATGGCGACTTCTGCGGAGAACCGTTGGGACCGTTGGATCCACGGTTCTGCGCCTGCGCCTGAGCCACAGCCTGGGCATGCATCTGAGCCGCGTGGACCTGGTGCGCTTGTTGTGCGTGCTGTTGGGCAGCCAGCTGGGCGCGTAGAGAATTCGATTGCATTTCCAGCATTTGGTATTGCTGAGCTAGTTGGTCGTGCAGTTGCATCGTCCCGTTCATCGCCCGAGGGAAGGTGAAGTATTCGGGTCCTGGACTGGCAGGTATCGGTGGACTGTGCAAAAACGGCGGCCGCCCCGGAAGAAAACCATTGCTTCCAGAAGATCTACGTCCAGTAGCGTTTGGGTTCCTGGCATTAAAACCACCTCTCCCTCCTCGATGATTTGACCCACCGCGTCCATTCCGTGCTGGCACGCTGGAAGTGATGGTGGTTTTCTGCAAGGTCGGCTTCTTGAAAATCGAGTTTGGCTGCTGCTCCTGCGCTTGCTCTTGTGTCGGAAACTGGTACTGCTCGCACGCCTTCTCCAGCTGTTGGTCATTTTCAAGCAGTTCAAACGCGCGTCGTATTTCCAGGTGTATTCCGTGCCAAGCATAGTCGTCAGCGGAGTTTCCCAGATTGCGATCCGTGCTAAATGGCTCTTCCACGCAGAGGCGGTTGTAGCCCACGCCACTGCCAGCTTGCCAGTTCTTCTCTTCTCGTTTTATGCGTTGGCCCTGCCGCACAGAGATGACCTCTTTTTCGTAGTCAATCTCGTGCCCATACAGACGAAAAAAATGGAACAATAGCTGGCCGAGTGTCTCGGTGTTGCCGTCGCCAAAACCTCGTAATTTCTCGAGGTCGTCGGCGAAGCTTGATAAGGATGGTAACCCGGTCTCCTCGTCGATCATCCGGTCCGGGAGCTTGTGTAAGCATGGTAATATCGGAGGGTCGCGTGTCTGGAGAAAGTTGAGGATCATACATATCCACGTGTATGAGCTGATTGTGCCACCAATGCCTGGGCGCGTTAGTGGTCGTACTTCTTACTAGACAAAGACCTACCAGCATCGTTGAGCATGCGCCGCTTCGTCCAGTGCTTGACAATCATGGCCAGCGGCCGCACACGGTCGTCGATCTGGACGTACGTCTTGATCATGCGCGTGTTCTCGAGGGCGGCGGCGTTGTTGACGTTCATGTCGCACGAGAGCTGCAGCTCTGGATCCCAGACTTTCACTATCCGGACCTTTGCGCCGGGAATGCACACGACGCGCTCCATGCCGTCTGAACAGTCAGTATCGAATATGATCAAGGGAGGTGAGGAAGCATACGCTTGTGGAGAGCCTCTGCCAGCATGTGCATCTCCTCGAGCCTTGTCATGGGCGTTTGGATGCAGATGTCAACTGTCATGTCTCGTTAGCGTGGGCCACACAGCACGTGGGAGGGGCTAGCCACCATCGCTCTCCGATGTCCACAACATGTTCCCGGACGAGCCGAAGATGTTAACCCGGAACTCGTTGCCCGGGAATTCCGTCTCCAGGATGTACTGCACCTTACGCATGAAGGTGTTGCGCATGTCTGTGTTCTCCTGTGTCGGATGTAACCGGTCGTACAGCTCGCGCATGTCGCCGCTGAGCTTGTCGTCCTCGTGTGGGTCCAGCGTCTTCTTGGGCTCCTCCTTGGCGTCCTCTAAGATGTCGGAAGAATGGTAGAGCACGCGTCTTCGCCCCAATAGGCCCACGTTGGTCTCGAACTTGCACTTGTACTGGCGGAGCGGTCGCAGCGTGAGCATGGTGCTGTTAGCCTCGGACGAGACGGAGCGCGGCGAGTGGCTGCCCAGGCCGCCATTGGGGGAGGGCGAACGTGAGCGGGTGTCGTACTGGCGGGCGACCTGCAGGGGCGTGGAGGGCACCGAGCTGGAGTGCTGTGAGACGATTGACGGGCGCTGCATGCGGGCGAACTGGGGCTGTGTCTGCATCTGGATCTGTGTATGCGAGCCAGTGCTTGTCGTATTGCTTGTGCCTGTGCTTGTCCCTGCATCGCGCTGTTTGCTGGGCCCCGTGCTGTTTGCGCTGGAGCCGCTGCCGCTTGGGGGTGTCATCGTCGTGGGCGCGCTGGACTGCACGCTGCACTGCTTGCCCTTATGCCCATCTGCGGAACTGCTGGGTGCGACGGGCTTGGTTTGCGTGGAGGGCGTGGGCGTGGGCGCTGCTCGAGTCGGGAGCCGCTGGGGTGGCGGGCTCAGCGAGTGGGGAGACACAATGACGGCGGGAAATGGCAGCGACAGCGACAGCGAGGCGGGCGGGTGGTGCACTTCGTCGATGCGCGCGAGCTGCAGATACGGGTGGAGCAGGATGAAGGGTGCCTGGGGGTAGGCCGCAGCAGGCGTGTGCTGTGGCGTGTGCTGCTTGGTCGGACGGTGGACCGGATGGACGGGCTCGGGGGCGTGCTGGTGCTGGCGGTGGTGAAGGTAGTGATATGCTGCTGCAGTCTTGCTGTGGCGGTCGCCCATAAACGTGTGCGGGAACTAGATAATAGCAGAGTGGAGTCGCGAGATGGATCAATGGCGGTGCTGTGCTGTGAGGGGCGCCCGACCTTGATGCACGCCGCACTCGAAATTGAACGGCAGAATCGAAGTGGCCGGACCGTGAAGGAAGTGAGAGTCTGTCGAGTGAAGGCCTGCCGTCGGATACAGTGTCCCTGCTGTCAGAGCGGTGAATGCACGGGTTGTCGCTGGACGTGGGCGTTGAATGAACCCCTAGCCGTCAATACTCGCTGTGATTCGCTCTGCGCAGGAAAAGAACAATGGCCGCCGCAGTGAAAGAGCGACACGAACCGGCACGACGCAATATCGAGGACACGACCGAAGCGAGTATGTACTGTATTAACAAAAGCCCGAACGTGAGCAGCTGCATGCCGTCTGCGTCTGCAGTCTGCAGTCTGCATATGTCCGGAGGCCTGCTAGTGTCGACTGGGACTGGCACCACTCCTTCCTCCGTCACAGGGGCTCTTCACACCTTATCCACGCCTCCTACACCTACATGCAGTGTTTCGAGTCCCAGAGCCTCACTGTGGGGACTGCAGCACGCCTCGCCTCGCTGCAGGGCCCCGTAGCTTGTCTTCCGTTTGTTCAATAGAATTTGAGCCACCCTCCCATCCACCGCCTGACAAGGCTTCCCCGCGCTCAAAGCCAGACAAAAGCATGCATCCCGCCGCCACGGCCCGCCCGCTGATAGTACCAGTATGCATTCTTCTTACGTTGCACCCCATCAGCATCAGCCACTGCACGGGGTAAAACGTACTCTGTGCAACGGCCTGCTGATTGTGTAACGGCCGTCACTCGTCGGACTCTGACTTTGTCACCACATGAATCACTGACAACACTGATGTACTCCGAAGCTGAACGTATCGCTGTTTGACCTCATAGTGGTCATTCCGTGAGATTACGATGAGATGTGAGATCAAGGTGCTGAGGCTTGATGGAATGGAGTCAGATGCATCACCGCCCATATACAACACCTTTACATCACCGACGCTCACTTTCAGTACCTGCGCTGTCGTGAGACCTCATCTGACTCCGTCAAGCCAAACAAACGTCCAAACATAGCAACATGTATATTCCTCGGAGAAACTCTAGGGTGTCACACACTACTCCACACGCCAATCAAAATCATCTCAGTTTTAATATCGAAATCAATCTGCTGCACCTCGTCTACCGGAGTTTCAATCGAAAGCCGCATGGACCCTGTGCTGTTCTTTCTACGGCGGGGTGCAGGCCAGAATGTACGGAAGGCGCGATGTGCAGTTTTGGCAGCCACTGCCGAGGTACGTCAACGTCAACATCGTCATTGGATAGACTGGGGAGTAACAATGTTTCGTCCATCCATGCACATTGCACGTTCCATCGCTTCACAAAATATAACAATCACGATTCGAAGAACCATGTCATCTCAACGTCGGATTGGTGAGCATTGGATGAGCACCGAAGCTGTGTGACTACGCTCACGTTAGATAGCGAACCCCGCCCTTTTGTACGATTCACTCCCACGAGTATGGTCATAGGCTGTTATTGATATATTCTTGAAGTATTTGTGACTTGCAGGAGAAGTTCAGACCTGCGATACATGAGGTCAGTAGTTCATCAGAGCACATTGGGTATTAGTGAGTACTGATGGTATCTTGGGCAGTTTCCAAAGGTCGTTGCGACGGCGCAGAAGTTGTTGAAAGCGAGTACGTCTCTTCCTTGAGTCGTTTATGAAGCAAGGTCTGCGCGATCATATGAGAAGCACTTTCACACAGCATCCCAGACATTTACAGCATGTGGCACTTTGAAACACCGCGTCGCACACTACGCCTCTCCAACCACACACAATACAATCACAGTGGTTAATATAACACAGGCCGCATCCTCAACATCCCCGTCTTCGCAACAACACAGAACGCCGCCAGACTCGGCGAAACATGTCCAGAGCTCAGTCTCGACAAACCAGATGGCATCGAGACGCAAGTTCACGCCGACAAGACGCTTTTCTCCATGATGTAAGACTCCCTCCATTCTTGAACATCCTCTCACCCCCTAACACGTCCCACAGCACCCCAGACGTCCAACAAGCCCTCGACAAGTACCCCAAACCCCTCGCCTGCATCATCGTCGGCATCGAAAGCCACATCTGCGTCACGCAAACCACGCTCGACCTGCTGCGCGCCGGACACAAGGTGTATGTCATCGCAGACGGCGTGAGTAGCTGCAACAAGGAGGAAGTGCCCATCGCACTGGCGCGCATGAGGAGCGAGGGCGCGGTTGTGACCACGAGCGAAAGTTTTTTGTATGAGTGCGTTGGTGACGCGGGGACGCCAGAGTACGTATTACTACCTACCGCGCCCATTTCTTCCGTGTTGGAGATGTCGAGAGCTGTCCGCGGCCGGTGAGACGTACGCGTTGTTGTACCTTGGCTAGGGGTGCTGCATGTTGCGTCTTGGAGATACGACTAACGCCACACACAGGTTTAAGCAAATCATCCAGCTGGTCAAGGAAAGCAACCAGAGCACCAAAGATGCGCTGCAAACTTTATGCAAGATCTAAGCCTCGGTCTTATCTCCGGCATTTGCATTACCCTAATGGAATTGCCGCAAGGCGTCGAGGCTTGACGAATTCTGCCTTGTCGGGGTTCTGTCAGCCACCTAGCTTGGTACAACAAATTATATCATTCAGCTCTACAATGCGCAGGCCATCGTCGTGCGTACCTGAGTTGCATTGCATGCCAAGGAGCTAGCGCGATGCTTGGTCAACTTTATTTCCTACGCTAACCCTGTCATGCTGTGGTGGGATGTGGGGAAGAGTGGCGGATGTCCCGGATGCGCGGCGGATGGCACTGCATGTCATGACAGATTTTCAGACGTCGATCTTCCGAGCGTACCTAGGGAAATTGAAAGTACCGACAGCTCATCGTAGAACACGGCATGTGTGTACGGAAAAGATTTCGTTAGGATGGGGGCATTACACGCCACACTGACTGGGGTCCGCTAGACGCAAGTGCCGCTGATGTATATGTCAGCCTTACGGTGAAAACACCGCAATGGTTCTAGCGAAGCGTCCTACAGGTTGGCTATCCTCAAACTCGTGATGCTAGTCTGACGTCTGGGTTATGATAGCAATACTGACGACGACACAGGACCGAATGCTGCAAATTGGTACGCCTTACACTCAGTATAAATCATGCACTCAAAATTCGCTTTCCTGCCATCCCGTCTTGTCTACAGTGTTTTCTGAGCTGCCAGTCACCATGAGATGTCTTCAGCAAGCTGCGCTTTCCTCCTTTCTGGGACTGGCACTCGCCCTACCTGCTCCCCAAGACGCCCCAGGACCTGTCGACCCTTCGCAAGTCCTCGCCCAGCCTCCTCCACCAGGCGCCTCAGGATCTTTCCGTGGCCCAGAAAGCCTCCTCGGGTACAGCTCGTCAAACGATATCTCGACCGAAACAACAGTGATCCCACTCAATGAGTTTGAGCTCGCACCAGGCCAATCCGAAGACGCACGCACCGGCCTCTACCTCGACCTCAAAGATGTCAAGAACCCACAGCCAATCCGCGGAGGAACCACTGGCCCAACCGACCCAGGCCCACGGTCCGTTACTTGCCATTCTTTCAACGTCTCACCACTAACACACCACACAGCACCTCAGCATACGACAGCCTAAACAGCGACATCTACGCCCCACCCTCAAGCGACATGGGCGAAGTCCCAAACGCCAAATGGCCCTTCGGCCTATCCCACAACCGCCACGGCCTCGCGGGCGCCGGCTGGGCGCGCTCCCAGAACACCGACCAACTGCCCGTCTCGACCGCCATGGCAGGCACCAACATGCGTCTCTCGCCCAACGCGTACCGCGAGCTGCACTGGCACAAGGAAGGCGAGTGGGCGCTGATGCTCAACGGCAGCGTGCGCGTATCCAGCATGAACGAAGCGGGCGAAACCTTCGTGGACGACGTTACCGAAGGCGACGTGTGGTTTTTCCCGCCGGGTATTCCGCATAGTTTGCAGGCGTGGGATACGGGGTGCGAGTTCCTGTTAGTGTTTAACGATGGGTCATTCAGCGAGGAAAACACATTCCTCCTATCAGAACTCATGCTACGCACGCCAAAGTCAGTCGTAGCCAAGAACTTCCGCACAAGCGTACAGAAACTCGCGCCGTTGCCAAAGGATCAACTCTGGATTTTCCCAGGCACGAAATTCAACGCCAGCGTATCCGACCCGAGTCAAAACGTCACCGGACCCGCAGGAATCGTGCCGCGCCAAACAAGCTACACGTACCACTTCAGCCAGCAAAAAGCGCTCAGCGTACCCGGCGGGTCCATCAAGATCCTGGACCCCACGACTTTCCCCGTCGCATCTACCTTTTCCGTTGCGCTGGTCGAAGTCGAGCCCGGCGCGATGCGCGAAATGCACTGGCACACTACTAGCGACGAGTGGTCGTACTTCTTATCTGGCTCTGCGCGCGTGACGGTATACCAGGCGCCTGCTTCGTCGCGCACGTTTGATTTCACGGCTGGGGATGTGGGGTATGTGCCTATTTCGAATGCGCATTATTTGGAGAATACGGGGAATACGACGCTGCGGTTCTTGGAGGTAAGAATATGACGATGAAGCAAATGCGGTTTATACTAACGGTGATGATTAGGTCTTGCAGGCGAGCCAGTACAGCGACATTAGCGTCAACCAGTGGCTGGGCCTCACGCCGAAGCAGATTGTTAAAGATCATTTGAATCTGGATGATGATTTGATTGATAGCTTTCCGAAGACGAAGCCGTTGATTGTGCAGGGGAATCCGGATCTTACGACGACGGATTTTGCGCCGGGGGAGCATGGCGGTGCGTAGATTAGATTCCAGGTAAAAGGCGAAAGATGTAATGTCCAAGATACAACACTATAGTAGAGGCATAGTAGAGGCATTGTGAAAGTATGCAGTTGATTCTATGCTGTACATGATTGTGGAATACCTTGAAGTTTCTTCTTATCTTTTCTATCTATTTCTAGATCCTTCTTTCTTTAACTTACCTGCCAAGGACTATCTAGTTACTAACCTCGTAACGACTCATAATGCGCAGGTCCACGACATTGGCTGTGTCTCGACCAATCAACGCATTTAATTTTGACTGCATTAAAGCCGTTCTCCAATGCATCAGCCTCGAAAGCAAGAAGTATGGAGAAACCAAGACAGGCTTGCCGGCGGCGATGATGGTGATGAGGGGCTTTTCTGGATGCTATGAGCGGGAACAAAGCGTAAAAGACATTTATTGATTGCGGTCCGGAGGTGAAAGAGTGAGTAAATGGTGACAATCAGACACCAGTGTCTGGTGATACCTTTTGTTCGCCCGCACCCTCTCCGCCTTAGCGCACAAGCCGGGCGCTCGGACAAAGTTCCGCTCTCTGGCATATGTGTGCATGTTCCGCTCCCATACACACTCTTATCGACTGACCCACGCGCAGCAGCAAATACGATCTGAATCTTCCAGTCACCGCCCTCCCACCGAAACGCCATCAGCCAATCATGCCCACAACCACTCCAGTACCAGCTCACAAGACCGAAATCCCACTGACTACACACAGACATCCATCCCGCGCTCGCAGGGGAAAGGAAAGCAGTTCGCGGTTGTGTCTTGCGGTCCCTTACTACAGACTGCAACCAAACAGATCACTGGCAAATAATAATGTCACTGTTTGGAGATGTACGAGCCGACCGATGCTGTAAGTTGCGAACGCCGGATCCGCGGCGGAAGGTCCTTACCAGATCGTGACTGTTGGTTTGGGCGGAGCCTGCAGTCATCGGAAC